>ERZ791571.1-NODE-1-length-343754-cov-13.272518_pt1 | contig 343754 bp, 307 predicted proteins | sample MGYA00509972_ERZ791571 | MGnify/ENA primary metagenome ERZ791571 (study PRJEB30046, sample SAMN00791936) | human gut metagenome | study: EMG produced TPA metagenomics assembly of the A metagenome-wide association study of gut microbiota in type 2... | reverse complement strand
GGGACTCTCTCCCGTCAGGAGCTGGCTACGAACGAAGTGAGTAGACTGAGGGATTGTTTAGGCTCCCTTGAAAAGGGAGCTGGACGCGAGTTCACGAGCGGACTGAGGGATTAAATAATCACGCACAATCTATTTAAATTCCATATAACTCCGCAAAATCCCTCCGGCTTGCCTTGACGAGGCCCACCTCCCTTTACAAGGGATGCAGAATCCTTCCGGCTTGCGGCAAGTCCGCCGCACAACCCCTTCGGAGTGACTGCGCGGGATTTAAATAAAAACGAGTGTGCGTAGATGTGATAAAGACCGCAGCCGTTCCGAAATAGGCAAAAAAATCCCCGATCTGTCGTTAATACAGACCGGTGGACTTTTGTGATTTTAACTTTTTATCAGCCTATAACGGTTGAGCCTGCATTGTCGCTTCTGACAAAGCCTATCCAGGATTTACCGGTGTTGAGCTGAAGGTCGCTGCCGTCCTCTGCCTGAAGCTTGAGAGGAGAAGATGCGTCGCCCTTTGTCCATTTTATGTTTTCATATGTTCCGTTGGAAACATAGACGCCGCTGCCGCCCTTGAGATCCCAGTCAACGTGCTTGGATGCGTCAATGGGTCCTGTGACTCCCGTGTAGAGGATAATTACGTTTGTAACGGCCATGGTGTTGCCGTCGGCGTCCTTCATCGGGTCTGAATTCATATTGTTGTAATAGAGACCGTCGTCCGCATTGTACTTAAAGGTGTGCTTGTAGTTGCCGGAGAACACCGCAAGAACAGAGTTGCAGGCGCCGCCCGAAAGAGATCTCTTTGACGAAGCAAAGGTAAACGGTGAGCCGTAGCCCGATTTAACGTCGGTGCGGAAGCCCTTATCCGCGATTGCCTTTGAAAGATTTTCGCCTGTTGTGTAAGCTGTGTGCTCCCTGGCTACCTTTCTTGCCTTGTCGCGCGCAAAGTAACTGCCGGCTTTCATTCCGTCGATGTCGTCAACCTTATCCGCGGAGATTTTTTCGTATGCGAGATTGCTGCCGCCGAAATGCACATAAATGGCGTCAAATCCCTCGGCGAGCTCAACATAGTCGTGACGTGCGCTTCTTGTGGGGCCGATTTTCGGCGCCGAGGAAATATCGGCATACATCCACATCATTCTTGTGATGCCGCCCTCAACCTCGCCCTCGACTACGATGTCGGGAGAGCAAAGGCCCCATTGCGGACGCGCTTCGGGTGAGTTCTCAACCATTACGCAAACGGGACGCTTGCCTATACTGCTTTCGGGGAGACCTGTAAGACCGGTAAGCGGATTTGCATCTGTCGCGGCAGGCTCCGATGTGGTGGCCGGAGCTGACGTGTCTGTTTCAAAATCCTTTTGTTTTTTACCGCAGGCAAAAAGCATGCAGGCCGAAAGCAAAACACAAATCGCAGCCGCAGAAAGTTTAAACACGGTTTTTTTGTTCATTTCCAAAACCCCTTGAACTAAAAGTATTTATAATATTCTACCATATTTGACGATTTTTTCAATACCAAACGGCAAAAAGAGGGGAACAATCCTCGCCGCAGCTCGGCAAAAACCGTTCCCCGATTGCTGTTTATTCTTCGTTTTCAGCCGCGCGGTCGGCAATTACCTTGTCGGCAACCGGCTGCGGAGCCTGCTCATAGCGGGCAAATGAGAGAGTGTAATGTCCCCTGCCTGCCGTAACGGAGCGAAGCACCGTTGTGAAATCGCCCATCTCGGCTATCGGGACCTCAGCGGTAAGCTCCTGCATACCCTTTTCCTCGGAAGCGCCCATTCCGAGCACTCTGCCGCGACGCTTTGTAACGTCGCCCATGATGTCGCCGAGGTTTTCGTCGGGCATATAGGCTGTGAGAGTGCCTATCGGCTCAAGTATGGCAACGCCTGCCTTCGGCATCGCATTTTTATATGCGAGCGAAGCGGCTGTTTTAAACGCCATTTCCGAGGAATCAACGGGGTGGTAAGAGCCGTCATAGAGCGTGGCTTTAAGCCCTACCATCGGATAGCCTGCCGCGAATCCCTTTGCAACGCAGTCACGAAGTCCCTTTTCGACTGCCGGGAAGTAGTTTTTCGGAACGGCTCCGCCGACTACCGCGGTTTCGAATACGAGATCGTCGCTGTCGCACGGCTCGAATTTTATCCAAACATCGCCGAATTGGCCATGACCGCCGGACTGCTTCTTGTGCTTGCCCTGTGCCTCTACCGGCTTTCTGATAGTCTCGCGGTATGCAACCTTCGGGAGCTCCAGCGTTACGTCTACGCCGAATTTATTTTTAAGCTTTGAAACGATTACGTCAAGATGCTGTTCGCCGAGACCCGAGAGCACCTGTTCCCTTGTCTCCTTGTTAAGCGCAAAGGTGATTGTCGGGTCCTCCTCCATAAGTCTTGTAAGACCTGCGGCAACCTTTTCTTCCTCACCCTTTTTCGACACCTTAACAGCCATCGAAAGGCACGGCTTCGGGAAATCGACTCCGGCGAGCTTGAGTATGTTTTTCGGGTCACAGAGCGTGTCGCCCGTTTTAACGCCTGCCATTTTTGTGACAACACCTATATCACCTGCGATGATTGCGGGGGCGTCCTCCTGCTTTGCGCCTTTTACAAATACGATTTTACCCATTTTCTCGATTTCGCCCGTGCGGAAATTATATGCCGCGGTGTCGGGCGCGAGCTTGCCGGAAACAACCTTGAAGAATGACATCTTGCCTACAAACGGGTCTGCTATCGTCTTGAAGCAGACGGCTGCGAGCGGACCGTTTTCGTCGCAGGGTAAAATACCCTCCTCGCCGTTTTCGTAGGTGCATTTTTCGCCTGCATAACCGAATGCACCGGGTGCGGACCACGCAAGGCCGTAAAGGAGCTGATCAACGCCTGCGCAGGTAAGACCGGATACCGCGTATACGGGGTAAATCGAGCCGTCGAAAATACCTATGCAAAGACCCTTTAATATTTCCTCCTTGGTGAATTTCTCACCCTCGAAGAATTTTTCCATAAGAGCGTCGTCGGTGGTTGCGACAGCCTCCATAAATGCCGAGGTCATCTCTTCGATAACGCTGTCCTCGGGTACGGGAACCTTGGTCGCTTTGCCGTTTTCGTCGTATGAAAACGCCATACCGGTCATAAGATTAACATAGCACTTTGTAATATTGCCCTCCATATAAGGTATTATGGTAGGGCAGAGCTTGTTGCCGTAAACCTCTTTTAAGGCGTCAAAGGTCTTGTAAAAGTTTCTGTGGTCGGAATCGGTTTTGGTGACGGCAAAGAATTTCGCCGCACCCTTTTTTTCTGCGGCACGGAATGCTTTTTCCGTACCCACGTCAACGCCTGAGCCTGCCGAAGTAACTATAAGCACCGCCTCGGCGGCTCTGACTGCCTCGGCTGCACCGCCCTCAAAGTCGAAAAGACCGGGAGCATCTATAATATTGAGCTTTGTGTTATCCCATTCAAGTGCCGCTATGGCGGAAGAGACGGACGATTTGCGGCGTTTTTCCTCGGAATCAAAGTCGAGAACGGTGTTACCGTCGGCAACTCTGCCGAGTCTGTCCGAAGCGCCGGCTATGTAAAGCATAGCTTCGCACAGCGTTGTTTTGCCCTTTCCGCCGTGGCCGAGCACGGCAATATTACGTATGTTGTTTGAAGTGTATGCTTTCACAGGAAATTCCTCCTAAAATAGATGTTACTGTTCTTTTATGTATTGTTCATAATAGTTAGAGCCAGTATGGTGAAATTATAGCATAATTGCCCAATAATAGCAATTACTATTTTATAAAATTATAAGAAATGTTAATTTCCTTGTTTTCTTGCTTTTTTTGTATTAAATAAGTATAATAATATGAATGAAATTTTGGAGGTAAAAAATGTCTGACGATAAGTTTTCGCGCTTTAGAGAGCAATATAAGACCTTTACCTATGAGGATTATCACATTACAAAAGATGATAAATATATAACCGTTTCGTTTGATTTCAAAATAGACGGGCTTTGCGAATTTCACCCAAAAACCGAAATTGAGCTGACAGGGCTTGATGTTTTGAACGATTTTTCGTCTCCCACGGCTCGAAACATCGTGTTTTCACTCGGCATGGTGGAGCTTGTCAGCTATTGGAAAATCGCTTGTCCCGAAAGAGTGGAAATTAAGTGCGGTTTTTTGAACGACAGGCAAAAGGAGTTTTGGAAGCAGCTCTATTTCGGCGGTTTATCCGAATTTTTCTATATAAACGGCATAGAGACCGATAAGGACTCGTTTATGACAATAGAATGTGACGAAACGGAGGATGATATTGCTCCGATTTGCTATAAAACCGCCGGTATCAACCTTATTCCCGTCGGCGGCGGAAAGGACAGCGCCGTTACGGCAGAGCTTTTAAAGCCGTTCGGTAAAAGAAATAAGTTTTTCACGGTCAACGACCAGGCGGCGCGCACCGAAACCGTCATTGCCGCAGGCTACGGCGAGGACGATATTATAAAGACATATCGCGCGATAGATAAAAACTTACTGGAACTTAACAAAAAAGGATTTTTAAACGGTCACACGCCGTTTTCGGCAATCGTTGCTTTCCTCTCGCTGTATTGCGCCTATCTCATAGGCGGCGAATATATTGTTCTCTCGAATGAATCAAGCGCAAATTCCGGAAACATCGAGGGCAGAGAGGTCAATCACCAGTATTCAAAGTCATATAGATTTGAAAATGATTTCACCGAGTATGTCGGCGAAAATCTGCTTTCGGGCATACGCTATTTCAGCCTTTTACGGCCGTTTTCGGAATTGCAGATTGCAAAACAGTTTGCACTTTTGCCGCAGTATCACAAGGTTTTCCGCAGCTGCAACCGCGGCAGTAAGAAAAATATATGGTGCTGTAAGTGTGCCAAGTGCCTTTTTGTTTATTCGATATTATCGCCGTTTTTACATCTTTCGACTCTCTCTGATGTTTTCGGCAGCGAGATGCTGTCCGACGAGAGCTTAAAGGATATTTTCGACGGACTTGTGGGCTTCACCCCGGTAAAGCCGTTTGAGTGCGTCGGTACGGTAAGCGAGATAAATTATGCCCTTATGCTCACGGCTCAGCGGTTCATAAAGGAAAATAAAAAGATGCCTTATTTACTCGATTATTTTTACAAAAGAGCGGATAAGAGCGTCTTAGACAAAAATCTACTAAACGAATATAACCCCGTAAACAATGTTCCCGACGACTTTTTGTTTGCTGTTAAGGAGATGTATGAAAATGTATCAGAGTGCGGCTTCGATGTTCAAAAATAAAAAGGTGCTTATTCTCGGCTTCGGCAGAGAGGGTATGTCAACATATCGGTTTTTAAGGAATATGTACCCGGATATGCACCTGACAATTGCCGATAAAAACGAGATAAAGCTCGACGACAAAAACGTCACGCTCATTTGCGGCGACAGCTATATGGACAGCTTAAACGACTTCGACATAGTTATGAAATCCCCAGGCATAGCCTTTTTGGATGTCGATATAAAAGACGGCACTCTTGTTACCTGTCAAACCGATTTGTTCTTAAAATTTGCGCCGTGCCGCAAGGTAGGCATAACAGGCTCCAAGGGAAAAACCACAACCTCCACGCTTATTTACGATATGCTTAAGGAGGGCGGATTTGACGCACGCCTCATAGGAAATATCGGCGTTCCGGTGCTTGAGGATATTAACACGGTCACGCCCGAGACGATAGCGGTTATCGAGATGTCGTCGCATCAGCTCGAATTTACCACGTCCTCGCCCGAGGTTGCGGTTCTCACCAATATTTATGAGGAGCATCTTGACCATTACCGCGACGGGTTCCGCGGCTATGTCAACGCGAAGCTCAACATTGTCCGCCGTCAAAAAGAGGGAGACACCTTCATTTATAATGCAACACAGGGGCTTGACGGCCTTTGTGACCTCGGCAAAATCAAATCACACAAGGTCGGTGTAAAAAAGGATGCGCCGTTGCCGTTTGCGGTGAATAACGAGCATCTTCTCGGCGAACACAACAGGCAGGATATTCTCTTTGCCTTTGAGGCGGCAAAGCATTTCGGCGTGGATATTGCCGCTGCCGAAAGAGCGGTAGAAAAATTCAGCGGCATAGAGCACCGTATGGAAAAGGTCGGCACGTTTCGCGGAATAACCTTTTACAACGATTGCATTGCGACAATACCGCACGCCGTAGAGTGTGCCGTTGAGGCACTTAAAAATGTTGATACGCTGATTTTCGGCGGTATGGACAGAGGTCTTGATTACAGCGAATTTGAAAATTATTTAAAGAAAAGCAATATCAAAAATCTGATAGGCACACCCGAGACGGGTCATAAGATCTGCGATAAAATCGAGGGTGCACCCCAGAAAAACGTATATAAAGCGGCAAATCTCGACGAGGCGGTAAAAAAAGCGTATGAAGTAACCGAAAAGGGCAAAATATGCCTGCTCTCGCCTGCCGCTTCAAGCTATAACTGCTACAAAAACTTTGAGGAAAAAGGCAAGCATTACAAAAAGCTTGTCCGCGAATACGGAAAAGAAGATTAAGCACCGTAAACTTGAAAGGCTTCGGCGAAGTCGGCTGTTGACCTTGCAAGGCTTTAAAAGCCGAAAAAATGATGTGTCATTTTATGTTCTCCGACTCCTTGCGGTGCGCAGTATAATACTAAAAAAGGCGGTTAGTTAAAAACCAACTACATTATCGCGCCAAGCGTCAGCATTTCTTCAAATCTGTTGTAGAGAAAGTTGAAATCCTCCAAGGGGGCAGACTCGTGACCTTCGAGAGAGACTTCAAATGCAGGTCTGCGATGCTGTGCGCCGAACCATTCGCAAAAGCTTCCGAGCCTCTCTTTTTCCTCTTTGCGGCAAAGCGGGTATCCGCTGACCGACGAGAGTACCTTTGCCATCATGGCTGTCTCCGAGAGATTGCCCTTCTGTTCGCTCCAATATATTTTTTCTCCGCCTACGGTGAGGCAAAACGCATATCTGAAAAGCTCGGCTTCGCAGAGATTCGCTACCGCCTTTGTCTCGGGTTCGCTCTCGGGCACGGGTCCTGCGTAAAGCTGCGGTGCCGGAACGGAAAAAGACAGGTCGTCGTACACGATTTCGTCGTGGCGAAAGTTAAAATTGCGCGAAATATCAACGCCGCGTGCGTTGGCATTCCACTTTGAGTAATCTCCCTTTGCCGCACGGGCAACAAGTCCGGCGTAAACTCCCGCTCCGTCGGCTCTTTTTGCCGCTATATCCAAGGCGTCGGGCGAAACAAGGGGAACTATCGTTATTTTGCGGTTTTGGAGCGACTTGCGTATTTTTACGGCACTTATTTTTTTATCGTTCTTTACGGCGTCACACATTCTTTCAAAAAATCGGAGCAGCAGTAATGTTGTGATTTGCTCTTTTCCGCGCATACCGCCGAGAAAAAGCACTTTTTCGTTTCCGTCGCCTATGCTGAGCGAAAACACGGCTTTTCCCGTCCAACTGCGTCCTATAACCTCGTATCCGGCGAAATCATATTCTTTTCTGAGTAGGGACAGTATATTTTTTACGGAGTCGTATGTAAGCGGTTCGGGGTTAACAATCATTTTTATCAACTGCTTTCTTTTTATTCTCGGCGCTCTGCCCGAAATCATATCGGGTATAACACTATCAATATATATTCCGAACGGAGTGGAAATATTATGGATATGACCGAAAAAACCTTAAAACAGGATTACAAATTTCGCGGACGCATTGTAAATATGCGTGTTGACGAGGCATTGATGCCCGACGGAACAACGGCTTCACGTGAGGTTGTGGAGCACAACGGCGGAGTTTGCGTTGCACCGCTTACAGATGACGGGGAGCTGATCTTCGTAAGACAGTTTCGCTACCCGTATTCCGAGGTGCTTTTGGAGCTGCCGGCAGGTAAGCTTGAAAAAGGCGAGGACCCGTTCCTCGCAGGCAAGCGCGAATTAAAAGAAGAGACCGGCGCTACTGCACGCAGCTATATTTCGCTCGGGAATTTGTATCCGTCACCCGGCTATTGCGGAGAAATAATACATATGTACCTTGCAAAAGGACTCACCTTCGGCGAGCAGCATCTTGATAAGGATGAGTTCCTTGAGGTTGTGAAAATTCCTCTGCAAAAGGCGTTTGAAATGGTTATGAATAACCAAATAACCGACAGCAAGACGCAGGTCGGAATAGTAAAAGCCTATTATCTCGAAAACGGAAAGTATTGACGAAGAAACGGGCAATCAAAGATAAAATGCTTGAAAAGCGCGGTAGTTATTTTTCAACTAAGGCACATTAAACAGGCTCCCTTGTAGGCTCACTCAAATAGGGTGATTCCCCACGGTGTTGTGGGAAAATGTCGTGAAGCGACAAAAAGGCTCCCTCAAATAGGGTGATTCCCCACAGTGTGGGGAAATGTCGCGGAGCGACAAAGGGGACTCTCTCCCGTCAGGAGCTGGCTACGAACGAAGTGAGTAGACTGAGGGATTGTTTAGGCTCCCTTGAAAAGGGAGCTGGACGCGAGTTCACGAGCGGACTGAGGGATTAAATAATCACGCACAATCTATTTAAATTCCATATAACTCCGCAAAATCCCTCCGGCTTGCCTTAACGAGGCCCACCTCCCTTTACAAGGGAGGCAAAAAGCGGATTTTAAAAGTCACGTGCTTTCTGTAAACAACAATAAAATTCCGGAGGATAAAAAATGAAGCTGATACTTGCGTCGGGCTCTCCGAGACGCTCCGAAATACTTAAAAACGCAGGATATGAATTTGTCGTAAAGCCGACGTCTGCGGACGAGTCTCTGCCCGACGGTATACTCCCTGAGGACGCGGTAAAGCTCTTATCGGAAAGAAAGGCCGACGCCGCGAAAATCGAGTGTAGCGATGTGGTACTTTCCGCCGATACCGTGGTGGCTCTCGGAGACAGGATTCTCGGAAAGCCGAGCGATAAGGCCGAGGCATTTTCGATGCTGCGAAGCTTGTCGGGAAAAACCCACAGCGTATATACGGGCGTAACGATAAAGAGTGCCGAGAAAAAACGTGTGTTCGCGGTAAAAACCGACGTTTTGTTTTATCCCCTTACCGATGATGAGATAAACGCTTATATAGCTACGGGTGAGCCGTTTGACAAGGCCGGTGCATACGGAATACAGGGGCGCGCCGCCGTCTTTGTCGAAAAAATCGACGGTGATTATTACAGCGTGGTGGGCTTGCCGCTTTCAAGATGCGCAAGAGTCCTGCGCGACTTCGGCATTGTGCCGAGCCTGTGATTTTAAACAAACTACAACAACAGCCGTTCGCAAAATCGGAAACCCGAAGTGCGAGACGGCTGTTTTTATTGCAAAAAGCTCCCGTGCGATGTTTTTTCACCGTACGGGAGCTTTGCTTTTATATTGTTTTATTCGGCATTGTGTGATTGAAACTGCGGCAGAGTACTGTTTTCGTCTTGAAGAACGGAAATGGCCCTCTCTATCTCGGCGGTCAATTCTTCGGTCGTGAGCCCGTCGGGAGAAATGGGCTTTCCGAAGGTTACGCTGAGGCGGAACTTTTTGTTGTGCTTCCAGTCATAGAACTTGGGCATTTTTCCGCTCTTCGGGAAAATGTTGTATGCCCCGTCTACGTATGCCGGTATAATAGGCGCACCGGTTTCGATTGCAAGGGTGCTGGCGCCGTTTTTAATCTTTCTGAAAACGCCGTCTTCACTTCTGGTGCCCTCCGGGTGAATGATAACGCCCCAATTTTCCTTGAGTCTCTTTTTGATATTTTCCATGGAGCTTGAGTTCATTCCGCCGCGGTCAACGGGAACCATACCCGCGCTCTTTATGAGCTTGCGTGAGAACGGGTCGTTTCTGAACAGCTCTTTTTTTGCCATACAGCAGAGCTTCATGTATCGTTCTTTGCTGAGTGCGAGCGAAATAAACAGGAAGTCGATTTTTGAGACATGGTTTGCACAGATTATAAATCCGCCGTTTTCCGGAATGTTCTCGGCGCCTCTTATTTCGGTCTTATAGAGCCCCTTTGCAAGACCCTTAAATAATTTGTATGCGGCATAGTCGCCTGCGTTTTTATCCTGTGGGTATGAAACTCCGCTTTTGCCTATTGAGTTAACCTGCTTGCCGTTGCCCTCGACAGCTTCAACGATGTCGGCCACGGTCATATCCTCATGGTAATACGGCTCGATATTGACCTTGAATTCGTCCTCAAGCTCCATTGCGAGCGTTATTGAGCTTAGCGAGTCAATAGCGAGGTCGGAAAATACCTTTGTCGAAAGTGAAATGTCGTTTACGTCGGCATTTGCGATTTTTGCGACGGTCGCTATTACCTTCGATTCTATATCGGCACCCTTTTGCTCAATCATTTTTTCGTCTGCGGCGTCATCGCCCTCAAGAGCCTTTTTCTTGAGAAGATACCTTTTGGGTTTCTGAAGGGAGGTACGCGGAATTTTCTCGACGAAATGAGTTTTTGCGATGCGCATATTTTGTATGAGCGTAGCGCCGCGCTCGGTGATTTCCCTGCGTATTTTTTCAAGACTCTCGGCTGACAGCCTCTCGGGGACCACAAAGGCCTGAACCTCGTCGTAATCGGCGTTGTTAACCGGAATGCCGCATATTACAAGCTCCTTTACACCCGGCAAATCGGAGTATTTCTCCTCAATGTCGTCGGGAGCTATTTTTTTGCCGGTCGCAAGAACTATATTTTCCTTGAGCCTGCCCGTAACGTGAACATGACCCTTCTCGTCTATGCTTCCGAGGTCGCCCGTCTTAAACCAGCCGTCCTTATCGAAGGCCTCTTTTGTAGCCTCCTCGTCGCGGAAGTAGCCTACCATCATATACGGAGATTTTATGAGCATTTCGCCTTCGTCGCTTATCTTGAGCGATATGGCGGGGTACGGAACGCCGCAGGTATCGGTGGTTATGTCCTCGGGGGTATTGCCTATTGTGGGAATATTTGTCTCTGACGCGCCGTAGGTTATCATAATGTTAAACCCGGCGGCGTAGTAGAAATCGGCAACCTCTTTTTTTATGGGCGCGCCTGCGGAGCAGAGCACGCGCAGACTGCCTCCGAAGCCGTTGTGAATACTTTTGAATATCTTTTTGCCGAGCAGTTTACCGTTTTTGCGGCGAGCCTTTTCGCATATCGGGTAAAAAGTCTTAAACATAAGCGCGGTCACGGGGTTTTCGTTTATCTTGCGAAGTATCTGTGCCATAAACAGCTCGTAGACCTTGGGTACGGCGGAGAGAACCGTCGGCTTATATTCCTTGAATGCCTTTAAAATGGCCTCCGCGCCGAGAGTTTCTATATAATGTACGTCCGCTCCTATTATGTGCGGCCCGAGCACAAGGCATATAACGCCGTAGATATGGCTGTTCGGAATGATGGCGAGATAACGGTCTGTCTCGACAAGCTCCTGAACGTTCAGTGTCATCTGAGTCGTCTTTATAAGCGAATCGTGAGTGTGCATAATTCCGGCGGCACGGCGCGTTGTGCCGGACGAATAAATTATAGTGGCGATTTCGGGCGCGGGATCGACCGTCGGTTCCTCCTCAACCGAATTTTTGCAGCCGTCAAATACGGTGCAGTCATATACATTAAATACGGGGAACCTATAATCGGGGAAATTTGTGAATTTTCCGAAGGTTTTGGGTGACAGAAACGCCGCTCTGACATCGGAACGGTCAATAAAGCTTTTAAGCTCCTCGGCGCCGAGAGAGGCGTCGATTAAGGCCGCGGTGCATTTTATCTTGCAAACGGCGAGAAACGCTATCGTCCATTCGGGCGAGCCCTCGCACGCTATCGCAATGCGGTCGCCCTCTCTAACTCCCGATGACAAGAGCCTGTCGGCGTATTCCGCAACCTTCGAAAATACGTCGCCGTAGGTATATGCGCGCGTCGAGCCGTCGTCCATGGTTACGGAAAGAGCGAGCTTTGATGGGTGATTTATGTTGCACTCGTAAATAGTTTCAAATATATTCATTTCTGCCTCCACACAAATGTGATAAATTTACGCTTTAGTGAGCTGAAATTATGTAATATTCTAACATCTCCGCGGTGATATGTCAATGAGCTAAGATTCACCGCGCTTCGGCGAGGCGTGCCGGCTTGTCGCATTAACTATTCCGCCCTTGTAAAATTCCTCCTTGAACCACACGTCGCCGGCCTCAAATGTTCTTTTGTCGAGATAAGAGAGTATTCCGGCATCGGTGGTGAAATCGAAGATCAATTTGTAGGAATACAGAAATTGCCTCTTGTAAGAGCCGTATTTGCGGTTTTGCTCGTTACTGCCGTATTTTCCGTCGCCGAGCAGCGGAGTGCCGTAAAAGGCGAAATGCGCGCGTATTTGGTGTGTTCTGCCCGTTAAAAGCTCTACCTCGGTAAGCGAAAGACCGTCTATTGTGTCTATAACTCGATATTTTGTGCGTATTTCCTTTGAGGACGGCATCTGCTTTTTGTATATGCGCACGGTGTTTTTCTTTTCGTCCTTTATGAGATAATCCTTTAAAATTCCGCTTTGCAGCTTGGGTCTGCCGATTAAAACGCAGAGATAAAACTTGTGCAGCTCCCTGTCCTTCATCTTTTGATTCAGTATGCGCAGTGACTCGGCGTTTTTTGCCGCAATTACTATTCCGCCCGTGTTGCGGTCTATGCGGTTCACAAGAGAGGGGACAAATGAGTTTTCTCTGTCGGGGGAATATTCACCCTTTTCGTACAGATAACGCTTTATGCGGCCTATGAGCGTGTCAACATATTCCTCGTTGTCCGGATGACACAGAACACCAACCTTTTTGTCAAGGAGCATTATGTTTTCATCCTCGTAAATTATGTCGAGGTGCTTCGACGCTTTTAAAAAGTCGTAAGTTGACTCTTTCTTTTCAAAGAACTCGTTGTTTATGTACATATCCACCTTGTCGCCGAGGCGAAGCCGCGTTGAGATTTCGGCTCTTTTCCCGTTAACCTTTATGCGCTTTGTTCTTATATACTTATATAAGAGCGATTGCGGCAAAAGCGGGGCTGCCTTGTGTATGAATTTGTCAAGTCTTTGCGACTCGTCGTTTTTTCCGATTTCAAAGCTTTTCATTGTGTGCTTCTCCGTGATTTTCGTATACTATTATATATAGGCGTTTTTTTACGCCGGATTTCGGCGGATGTTTTTCGGGTCTTGAGCTTGCATTTTTGCCGTTTTGTGCCGTTTTTCGGTACAAGCGCGAAAAATTCTCCGCCGCCTTCGTTCTCTGCCGAAAAATGATGCGCCATCCCGTCTGCCGAGATGAAAATTCGCACCGCTTTTGTGCGGAAAACGTTATATATTTATTATACCATAACGCAGCGAAAATTACCATAAAAACACCTCGGCTTGACGACGGTTGCCGTCCGAATCGTTAAGCCGCCGCCGGAGTTTTTTCTCTTTGTAAACTGTCAATTTCGCGCTCGAAGATAAGTTGTGCCGAAAATTGCCGTAAGTGTCCTCAAAATGGGACCTTATCCCATAAAACAGCCTGTTTTTAATCGGAAAATCGGTGCCTAAGTGGGGAAATTTTGTGTGTTTACGGGTGATTTTTAATATAAGAAACGGTGCAAAAAGCGGTAAAAAACATAGTTTGGAATTTTTAGAATATTACGGAATATAATAATAGCGGAAGCCTTGATAAATAAGGTCGCGCAGTACCATAAGCAATGTAATTGTTACAAAATTGTAATAAATTGTTACGATTTTTAACTTTTACACAAATATTTTAATAAATTTGTCAGTAATTATTCTCGATAAGAGGTGTATTCACGATTATTTGACATATTATGACAAACAACATTGTGCAAAATAGATAAAAATCGAGAATGAAAATATTTGACAATTATGTGACCTGGAAATATAATGGCTTTCGTCACAAGCGAAATAACAGCGACGCCGCCGTATGCACTTACGGCAACAAAGCTTTCGCGAACGCAACGCGGGGCAAAATTACAGGCGTCCGGCAGCCGCGTTTCCGAATTTCAGGGAACGGCAGGTATGAGTTAAAGGAGCAGAATGATGATAACAGAAATTAAGGGCTATGTAAAAGTGAGCCGCAAGGCTTTTACAAAGGTCACGGCACTTATAGTAGCGCTCGCGATTATGTGCGCCGTAACCGCTTTTGCAGCCTCGCCGTCGTTTTATGTTGACATATATGACGGCAACGAAATAACGAGAGTCCTCACGTCAAAGAGCGACCCCAAGACCATAGTGTCGCAGGCGGGCGTTAAGCTTGACGACAGAGATAAGCTCGATTCCACCGACTTCACGGCAGGCGAGGACAGCGCTCTGAGGATTTACCGCTCGGCAACAGTCAGCTTCACCGATATTGAAGGCAATACGATATACACAGTATTTGCAGGTACTGTGCAGGATCTTTTGGAGGAGCTTGACGTAACGCTTTCGGACGGTCAGCTTATAACCTATCCTCTCGACACCGTACTCAAGGACGGTATGGACGTCAGAGTGACAAATTCCTACGACGTGTCGGTCACCGCGGACGGCACCACAAACTCGTTCACCATGGGCGAAGGTACCGTGCGTGACGCTCTCAACAGAATAGGCGTTACACTCGGCGATGACGACGAGGTGTCGCCCGAGCTTGACAGCGAGGTCTGCGAGGGCACGGCTATAACCGTTTACAGGGTTTCGTATTCTTACAGAACTGTCACCGAAACGGTTGAATTTACAAAGAAAACAGAAAAGAGCGCGGAGCTTTACACCGACCAGCAGGTTATTTCCCAAAAGGGTGTGAACGGCTCCAAAAAGGTAACGTACTGCGACAAGACCGTGGACGGCAAATATGCGTCGAGCGAGGCGGTTACAACTGTGGTTCTTGAGCAGGCGGTTCCGCAGATAACGACCGTGGGCACAAAGCAGCGCCCGATTGTTGTAAGAAATCTTAAAAATAACGGCTCGCCCATTTCCGAGCTTACCGTTCCGTCAAGCATAAACATTGAGAACGGTGCTCCGACGAGCTATTCGAAAATAATTACCGGTAAGGCGTCCGCCTATACCGCGTCCCCTACGGCAAAAACCTCAACGGGCAGAACCGTTAAGGCGGGTTACGTTGCCGTAAATCCCAAACAGATACCCTATGGCAGCGAGCTTTGGATAGTCTCCACCGACGGTATTGTTTACGGATACGCCATAGCTGCCGATACGGGCGGATTTATCCACAAGGGTAAATTTACAGTGGACCTGTTTATGAATACAGAATCCGAATGCAGGCAGTGGGGCGCAAGAGACGTAATAATCTACGTTTTATAATCCCCGAATACTTGTGACTGAGAGCCGTAAAGCTGATTTTACGGCTCTTTTTTATATGGGCGGCATAAAAATACGCGGCACGGAAAGCCCGTCGTCCAAAAAATCGCAGACAAGGCGTTTCGTCTCCGCGGGGAAAAGCGCCTCGCTTTCATGTTTAATTTCGTTTGCGCCAACGCCGAGCGTCACTTTGCGGCAGAAATCGGCACTTCCCGAGCCGCACTCAAAAAGCAGTGTGCCCTTTAGGAGCCTTGCGACTCCGAGACAAAAGGACAGACCGCCGTCATTTTTTGTTTCGTGGCAGAAATCATATGCGGTAAAATTGCCGAAGCTCTCGACGGAGATAAACAGCATATCCCTGGAAACGCCGCCGCTGACGAGCGTGTGGCACCGTTTTGAGTAAAGCAGGGAATTCCCTATAATTTCCGCGGCCGCCGCGGAAAACAGAACGTCGTCCGTCTCGGCGGAAACGTCCGTCGGGAGCGAAACCGCAAACGCCTTTTTATCGCTGTCGCCGAACAAAAACGAGCAGCTTACCGTAAGAGCGTTTATAAATGCGCCGACATTTATGCGCGTTCGCCTTTTGGGCCTGTCGGGCGAGAGATAGGCTTTTCTCAGAAAATTGCGCAGCGAAAAAAGCGCAAAAATATATCTGTCGTCGTTTTCGGCGACCGACTCCCTTTGCAGCAGGGAAAAGACCGTGTGAAATCCCTCGCGTGTGAGCGCGATGTCCGCTTTGCCGGCGCAGCTTTTGTTTAAACGACTTATCTCATCATAAAAATCAGCTTTCATCCTATCCCCCGAAGACAATAAATACTGCTTTATAAGTATTGCTTTACCGCGAAAAAATATACCCGAATTTCGCGGCCGAGGACACTTCTCAACTAACAGGAAACTTCCAGCGACACACTTTTTATGCAGTTTGACAAAACATTCACAGAACAGGCCTTTTTCGCATAAAAAATCTTGCATAATTGCGTATTTCGGTATAGAATAATAGAGCAATAATTTAAAAACAATTTATTGGAGGTAATACCAATGTCAGTTAAAGTTGCTATTAACGGTTTCGGTCGTATCGGCCGTCTTGCGTTCAGACAGATGTTCGGCGCAGAGGGCTATGAGGTAGTTGCCATCAACGATCTTACCGATCCTAAGATGCTCGCTCACCTTCTCAAGTACGATACCGCTCAGGGCGGTTACTGCGGCAAGATCGGTGAAAAAGCTCACACCGTTGAGGCCGGCGAAGACTCCATCACCGTAGACGGCAAAAAGATTACTATCTATGCTATGAAAGACGCTAAGGATCTTCCTTGGGGCGAGATCGGCGTTGACGTAGTTCTTGAGTGCACGGGCTTCTATACTTCTAAGGATAAGGCTCAGGCTCATATTGACGCAGGCGCTAAGAAGGTCGTTATTTCCGCTCCGGCAGGCAATGACCTCAAGACAATCGTTTACAGCGTTAACGAAAAGACTCTTGACAAAGAGGACAAAATCATTTCCGCTGCTTCCTGCACCACAAACTGCCTTGCTCCCATGGCTAAGGCTCTTAACGACTATGCTCCCATTCAGAGCGGTATCATGTCGACAATTCATGCTTACACCGGCGACCAGATGATCCTCGACGGTCCTCATCGCAAGGGCGACCTTCGCCGTGCTCGTGCAGGTGCCGCAAACATCGTTCCGAACTCAACGGGTGCTGCTAAGGCTATCGGCCTTGTTATCCCCGAGCTCAACGGCAAGCTTATCGGCTCCGCTCAGCGTGTTCCGGTTCCGACCGGTTCTACCACCATCCTTACAGCTGTTGTTAAGGGTGCCGACGTTACCAAAGAGGGCATCAATGCCGCTATGAAGGCTGCTGCTTCCGAGAGCTTCGGCTACAATGAGGATCCGATCGTTTCCTCCGATGTTATCGGTATGAGATACGGCTCACTCTTTGATTCAACTCAGACCATGGTTTCTCACATCGCTGACGACCTTTATGAGGTACAGGTTGTTTCTTGGTATGATAACGAGAACAGCTACACAAGCCAGATGGTAAGAACCATTAAGTATTTCGCTGAGCTGTAATCAAGCGATATTGCAGTATTTAAAGAGCTCGACGGCTGAGGCCGGCGGGCTCTTTTTTTAAAAAGGTGTTTACAAAAGACGTTTTGTGTGCTACAATAACTATAATTCTTTACTGGATATTATAGCTATCACTGTCCGGTAATGAAAAATTTTTTCAAAGGGAGAGTTCCTACATGAAGAAAATGGCTAGCCTCTTGGTTGTAGCGGCCCTTCTCATTTGCATGGCAGTTCCGGCATTTGCCGCAACCGGCATCAACACTTATGAGGAAAAACTCATCACGTATGTTAAAACCGCATACGTTGTTGACGGCACTACAATCAGTGTTCCCGATGAGTATGTAACTGCTCTTGAGAACATTTTCTCTACCGTTGATCTCACTGAAGATCAGTACAACCAGATCAAGGGCATTCTCGACGAAGCTCTTGAATACTGCAAAGCCAACAACCTTGTTAAGCTTTCAGACATCACCGAGAAGAAAGCAACAAACGCCCTTCTCGCTTATGCTAACAAAGCTCTCGGCGTTGTAGGTTACAGCGTAACCGCTTCGGGTTCGCTTGCAGATGCTGATCACGGCCTTCTCACTATCCTCGATTCAGAGGGTAAGGTAGTTGCTAAGCTCCATCCGGCTGTTACTTACAGCAAGGGCGGTCAGGGCGGCACTATCGCTAAGACCGGCGCCGACTTCACTTCAGCTGCATTCTGCGGTCTTGCTGCAGTAGCTGTTCTTTCGGCTGCAGGCGTAGCAGTTAAGAAGTTCCGCAAGGATTCAGATGACTGATTCCGGTACTAATCGGAGTAAGAAGAGCTATCGGAAGAGTTTTATAATTCTTCCGATAGTTTTTTTACTTATAGGCTATTTGCTGTTTTTTATATGCCTCACTCCAATACTCAGCCCCCTTGTCTCGATTTACGAGCTCGCATTTTCCAATGCGAACGTCAACACCATTGTCGAGCCCGGGGAAAACAGTGCTTTTAATGGTGGCAGCGGTGTGGATAACGGTTATCTTACATCGGGTGATATAACATTTCCGTCTTACGGTGACCATTTCGGTCATATAACTGTTGAGGGGACGGATATTGACACGGATGTTATTTTCGGCGACGATACCTCGCTGCTTAAAAAAGGTGCGTGTATGTCGTATTACAGCCATATTCCGGGCTGCGGCAGAGGCGTGCTTATAGGTGCCCACAACAATACTTATTTTCACTCGCTTCAAGATGTGCAGACGGGTGCGCTTGTAAATTTGAGTACCACCTACGGTAACTTTGTTTACCGCGTATACCTCACAAACGTAATAAACGTAGACACAGACAGCTCTTACCGCGCCGCGCTCAACGGCGACAAGGAGACGCTGATACTATATACCTGTTACCCCAACAACACTTTATCGCTCACTCCGTACCGCTTTATAGCGTACTGCGAAAAGGTGTCGGGGCCGCACGTGAATATGTACGAATGAGGAGGCGCGTGATATGACTAAAAATTCAAAAGCCATGCGGCGCGTGCTCTGCGGAGTGGTTTCGTTTCTGCTCTCGTTCTTTTCGTGCCTTTTTGTGATGTGCCTTGTGTTTAAATTCACGGTGCTTAATTCCTCGTTCCTTGTCGGGGTCGAGAAGCGTTCAGACTATGCGGAGGCTCTGCATTCCGAGCTTAAGGAGCAGTTCGTCTCATACGGCAGCGCGGGTAATGTTGACGAGAGCTTTTTTGATTCCGTGTTTGAAAACATCATCACTCCCGACCGTATCGACGAGGACACAAAAGCCGTAATTACCGATTTTTATAACGGCGAGGTCAAGGACTCGATTGATACCTCCGATATACAAAGCGAGCTTGAAACAAGACTCTTGGAATACGCCGCCGAAAAGGGCTTTGCGGTGGACGGCGAGCTCAAAAGCAATATAAAGGATATGGCGGTGCAATTCGGAGACCTCTATAATTCCTATGTATCGCTGTTTTCAAATTCGTATTTCAAATCCGCCGGCAATATGCTCAAACGCTACAACCCTTATGCCGACTATGCCGCGATTATAGCGGTTACGCTTTCGCTGATTGCGGGGCTCGTGCTTCGTATGTCGTATAAAAAGCGCAAAAACGTGTACAGATATTATATTTATGCGTTTTCGGGTACCGCGCTTATGCTTCTTGCGGCACCGCTTGCCGCGATTATAGGCGGAGTAGGCACAAGAATAAACATCGGTACAAAATCGCTTTACAGCTTTGCGAGCGGATTTATGACGGACACTCTTTGGGCGTTTGTTTTTGCCGCTGCGGCCGTTGCGGTCGTTACCGCTGTATTCTATGCGCTCAGACGCATATTTGTAAAAAAGAATATTTGACGAAGTGCCAAAAAAAACAACCCGTGAGCGGTATGATTACCGCCCGCGGGTTTTCGGTTTTATGCCCGAATTTTCAGATTTTTGAGCATATTTACCGATTCTAAAACGGAAAAGGCTATTGTCGCAACAGTCAGTGCCGTTTTCATTATACAGAAAAAATTAAGAAGCTTTTGCGCCGCGCACATAAGGCCTATATCGCGTTTAATTATATTCATATCCATATTGGTTTTATTCCTTTCACGTCGGTTTAGATAAAAGAACGGCATGGGCTATTGACGGTATACTCTCGCCCTGCAGCGAGGAAGTAGGCGACATCAGCGCGCCCGTGGCGACAAAGAGAACGCGCGACAGCTCGCCGCTTTCGAGCCGCCGCATAATATACGAATTTAAAACCGAGGCACCGCAGCCGCAGCCGGAGCCGCCTGCGTGAACATCCTGCTTTTCGATGTCGTACAGGAGCAATCCGCAGTCCGCGTGAACGCTCTCTATATCGATTCCGCGGTCCTTTTGCAGAAGCTCGCACAAAAGCCTTGACCCGACCTTGCCGAGGTCGCCCGTCAATATCATATCAAAGTCGGACGGCGAAGAAGAGGTATCTTTAAGAAAATCGGCTATTGTATTTGCAGCGGCGGGTGCCATGGCGGCTCCCATATTGTTTGCGTCCTTTATGCCGAGATCGGTTATCCTGCCGATGGTAACGGCGTCAACCGCCGGCTTGCCGCTTTGCCTTCTCTCGACTACGCTTGCCCCTGCCGCCGTGGCGGTGCGCTGCGAGGTGGGTGTGCGCTGTCCGCCGTATTCGAGCGGGAGCCTGAACTGACGTTCCGCCGAGCAGAAGTGGCTCGATGTTGACGCAACTGTGACCCTTGCCGCGCCGCAGTCAACAAGCATCGAGGCAAGCCCGAGAGACAGAGCCATGGTGGAGCACGCTCCGTAAAGCCCTATAAAAGGCATATTGAGCGATCGCAGACCGAACGACGAGCCTATGCATTGGTTCAAAAGGTCGCCGGCAAGAGAAAAATCCACTTCGTCGGGCGTTTTCCCGGCTTTTGATAATGCGCGCGTCACGGCCTCTTTTTGGAGTGCGCTCTCCGCTTTTTCAAACGAAGCCTCGCCGAGCGTATCATCCTCAAAAACAAAGTCGAACTCGTCCTTGAGCGGCCCCTCGCCCTCGGTTTTGCCGACTACGGCCGCATAGCCCGTTACCGAGGGGTGCGAATTGAGAACAATAGTGTATTTTCCGAGTCTTTCAGCCATAAACTCACCTCAATAAAGCTTAAAGCAGTAGCAGATTATTCCGTAAATAAAAGCCGCAAGCGTGCCGTAGGCTATAACCGGACCGGCGAGAGAAAACAGCTTTGCGCCCGTGCCGAGTATTTTGCCCTCGGCGCTGAATTCCATGGCCGGTGATACTATCGAATTTGCGAAGCCCGTTATAGGCACTATTGTACCCGCACCGGCAACCTTTGCTATTTTGTCATAAACGCCGAGTCCCGTAAGACAGGCGGCTGTAACTATAAGTGTCACCGAAACTCCGGCGTTCACTTCGTCCTCGGAAAATCCCGCTTCGGTATAAAGGGTGTTAAGAGCCTGACCGATGGTGCAAATAAGTCCGCCCGTCCAAAAGGCGTTAATTATATTTTTGATTTTCGGAGACGGCGGAGACGCACTTTTTGTCATTTTGCCGTATTCCTTGCCCGTAGTCATATATTTCAGTCCTTTCAAAGCTATTTTTGCCGTCAAACGGGTAAAAATTCATAATTTATACATTGATTTATATTTTTTTATGTTTTAAAATTTAAACATCAAATAAAGGCGGTGCTTTTAATGGCGCTTATAGAAGTCAAAGACTTATACAAGATATACAATCCGGGCGAAAACGAGGTTCGCGCGCTTGACGGTGTGTCGCTGACGATTGACCGCGGCGAATTTGTCGCCATTATCGGCCATTCGGGCTCGGGCAAATCGACGTTTATGAATATGCTCGGTCTTTTGGACGTTCCCACAAGCGGCGAATATAAGCTTGACGGGCACAATACGTCAAAGCTCTCCGACGACGAGATGAGCGAGATACGAAACAAGGAGATAGGCTTTATTTTTCAGGGCTTCAATCTTATATCGAGCCTTACCGCGCAGGAAAATGTGGAGCTGCCGCTTGCGTACCGCGGTATGCCGAAGGCACAGCGTCACGTTCTGTCTGAGGAGGCACTCAAGCGTGTCGGGCTTGAAAAGCGAATGAACCATCTTCCGAAGCAGATGTCGGGCGGTCAACAGCAGAGAGTTGCCATAGCCCGTGCCGTAGCCGCAAAACCGCCCATAATTTTGGCGGATGAGCCGACCGGCAACCTCGACAGCCACTCCGGAGCGGAGGTTATGCGAATACTTCACGAGCTTCACCGCGAGGGCAGAACGGTTATACTGATTACCCACGACAACGAAATAGCCGCAAATGCTCACCGAGTGATACGTATACAGGACGGTCAGGTTATAGAAGACTATATAAACGCGGACAAATAAACCGAAAAGACGCGGTACTGTAAGCCGCGTCGCAAGGCGTTTTTTGTCAAAACAGCTTTTTACGGCTGTTTTTAAGCATAATGTATTGTATTTTTACTCACATTAGTGTATAATAATTTTGATTATCAAGGGAGGCGGCAAAAGTGCTTGATCCGAACAAAACCATTCAGTTTTCAATAAAAGACGAGCGTGAAGAGGAGATGCGTCAGACGATGCTCACTGTCTACAATGCTCTCAAGGAAAAAGGCTATAACCCGATAAGTCAGATAGTCGGATATATTTTGTCCGAGGATCCGACATACATCACCACGCATAACAATGCGCGCAGCCTTATTCGCCGCCTTGACAGAGACGAGCTGCTTCAGGCGCTTGTCAAAAACTATCTTAAATCAAGCGAAAATAAATGAGGTGAAAGTTTTGGCTGAGAAAAAAGAGTTTCTCACATACAAGGGCAAACCCCTTGTTCGTCAGGGTAACACCATTTACTATGGCGATATGGCGGACGACTACGTTATAATGATGCAAATCCTTGCAAAGAAAGAGGTCGGCGATAAGGATAAGGCAGAGGTTGCCTCCAAGGTATCCGTTCAGCTTTTGAGCACGGACCCCAATGCGTCGATGAAAGAGCGCATCATTAAAACGAGCGAGAAAAAAGGTTTATATGCGGCAATGGACATTGCCGAAATTTGGCTGCAAAGAGCACTCGCACACGAATAAGAAAAAGCGCCGTACCGAGAAATCGGTACAGCGCTTTATTTTTTCCTTTTAAGGTTCTCGCTCGCTTAAGCCATGAGCTTTGTGAATATTTCGATTATAACGCCCGAGAACGCTGAGATTCCGTAGAGCAGTCCGAGAATTTTCAGATTTTCACGGGGTTTTTTATTTGTTCTGAACAGCACCATAAGACCTATGCCCGCTCCGGAGCAAAGCCCCGCTATTACCGAGGCAAAGCTCAAGGCTCCGCCGAGATACATTTCCGTTAAAAGCACGGAGGCGGCGCAGTTCGGAATAAGCCCTATAAGCGCGGCTATAAGCGGCTGGAAGAAGGTGTTTCCGAGAAGTATTTCGGAAAGTCTGTCGGCGCCCAAAAGCTCAATGGCGAAATTCAGCGCAAGCGTGAAAACAAGCAAAAAACCGAAAACCTTCAGCGTATGTGTGAGAGCCGGTACAAAAATTCCCTTGTGCTCGTCGCAGTGGCAGTGCTCCCCCTTACATATGTCGCCGATGTCGTGCTTTTCCTTTTCGGGGTGCTTTTTTACAAACAGGTCAACAATGTAACCTGCAGTAATGCCGATGATTATTTTAAACAGCAGAAGAAGCAATATGTCCTTGCCTCGTGACGGCTCGGAAATGAGTATTATAAGCGCCTCGTCCGATGTCGCAAGAAATACCGCGAGAAGCGTGCCGAGCGTTATAACACCGCCCGAATATAAATTTGCGGCGAAAACCGAAAAGCCGCATTGCGGAATACAGCCGAGAAGCGAGCCCAAAAGCGGCCCTGCCTTGCCCGCAGAGCGAAGAGCGTTGTTAATCCTTCCGCCGGCGTGGTGCTCAAGAGCCTCCAAAAGTAAAAATGCGAGAAACAAAAACGGAAGCGTCTTGAGGCTGTCAATAAGAGTGTCCTTGATTACGTCTAAAGCTATTGTCATCTATGAAGCTGCCTTTCCTTTTTCAGACAGTCGCCGCACACTCCGTATAAAACCGTGCGCGAACCGTCAACCTTAAAGCCGTGCTCGTTGTAAATGTGGGCGGAAAGCTCGCTCAAAAATTTGCATTCGGCGTGTATGAGCTTGCCGCATTCGGTGCATTTGAGGTGGTAGTGCTCGCGGCATTCGGCGTTTTTGCCGGCGTATTGATAGCACGCGCTGTCGCCGTCGCCGCCCGTGAATTTTCGCACCTCGCCCGAGGCGCACAATTTTTCAAGATGGCGGTAAATCGTTGTTTTACCGACGCTTTCTCCGCTTTTTCTGAGCTTCTCAAAAATCTCGTCCGCCGTCAAATGACGGTCCTTGTTTTCGAGCAGTATGTCAAATACCATTTTGCTCTGCTTTGTGTTGTAGCTCAAATTTTCCACCTCCGAACAATCAGTTTTGCGCGTTATATCTTGCACGTTATATCTTGCGCGTGATGTCTTACACGTGATGTTTTGCACGTTTTGCCGAACAAAGCGAAACTGAAATTCAATTTCAATTTCGTTTCTGTATTTTAAATCGGTTTTTTGCGTTTGTCAAGTGCTTTTTATAAGAAAAAATTTGGAATTACAACGGCGGTAAAAGCCGCGAATTAAACGCACACACGTTTTTCGCGCAAAATTCGGAATTTTTGTAATATCATCGGCACAATATTGTCGGAATAAACATAATATTGTATGTGCGGCGTCGGCGCCTGTCTGTCCGCTCGTCCGCAAATCGGCTGCCGCTTGCCCGAAATGCGGCAACGGAGCGGATTTAATCGGTAAAACGGTATATATATTATTGTCAAATTGACGAAAACATAAAAGCAAAAAAGTGAATGCAAATTCACTTAAGATGAACTAAAAAGGCTGCGCGAGGGCAAAAATGTCAAAAAAGCACACTCGAAATTGACTATATGCACAAATAACCCGTAAAGCACATCTTAATGTTGCACAAAAATAATTTAAAAAACTTGTGCAAAAAGTCTTGACAAAAATTACAAACGGTGGTACTATACAGTCAAGATGAAACGAAAGGAGATGTTAAGAATGATCGTTAAGGATTATGAATGCGAAATGCAGCTTATCAACGAGCTTAAGGACGCTAAGTTGTCGTGGAAAACGATCGGTAAAATGCTTCGCCTCTATGCGATGGAAGTAAGATAAGGCAAACGCCTTATTAAACCGTCAAATCCCCGCGTCAGCGGGTTTACATATACCAATTCCAATCCCTTTTTATACAACTTAATGACACTTAGCAAGCAAAAAGGACCGTTTTTACGCGGTCCTTTTTGCTTGCTTATTTTTATTTCGGGCGGCGGTTCTTCGGCTTTATCATAAGCCTCAAATAAATCCGACAGAAATGCGGTACGGCGAGAGCGGCAAAAAAGCGCATCCACTCTCAAGGAGGCGCGAAGCTGAGAGTGTGAGCGATGCAAGGGGTGCAGGCCGAGAAGAAGCAGACAAAAAAAGACCCGACGCTCTGCGCCGGGCAACTTTAATGTAATGGGTTTTGGCTTTTATGACCTGCGCGAGTTCTTAAAACATCCACCACAATGTTCTTCTCTCGCTTGGTACAGCCTTATAATAACAAGCGATTATTGCAAACCGCACACAAAAATGTGAATAAATTGTTAACATTTTCAACTTTTTGAGGAAAATTGACAATTTTTTTGTTCGTCCTCCTTTTTTTAGGGGCTGTTCGTGCAAACAAATAGACATTATACATTACAAATGTTGATATACGTAAAATCGCTCTTGACAGTTAATTCTCAATGGGCTATAATTACACAGTATCCCAGAATAAAGGGAGGGAATCAGAATGAGTCAGGTAAAAGTTAAAGAAAATGAGTCTTTGGAAAGCGCTCTTCGCCGCTTTAAAAGACAGACCTCTCGTGACGGCGTAATTCAGGAAGTTCGTAAAAGAGAGCATTACGAAAAGCCTTCTGTTAAAAGAAAAAAGAAGTCAGAAGCAGCTCGTAAAAGAAAGTATAAGTAATTGAGAGGCGGACAAGGTTTTGTCCGCCCTTTCTTTTGAAAAAACAGGGAGATCCCATTTAAGGAGCATTATGGAAAACGAACTTATGCCGAAATACCGCTTTCACAGCGTGCTTGACGTAACGCCCGAGGATATACGCAAAATGGGCGCACGCGCAATAGGCCTTGATATTGACAATACCATAGCTCCGGACGGAACCTTTAAATTTTTAAAGGGTGTGGAGCATTGGCTTGACACAATGAGAAAAGCCGGGATACCGGTTATCATAATTTCAAACGGTACGGTTTTCAGAGTCGGGCCGATAGCTAAAAAATTCGGTCTGCCGTATGTTTGCGTTGCTGCAAAGCCGAAGCCCAAGGGGCTCTTAAGAGCTGCCGCAAAGCTCGGCGTGCCGATAGAGAAGCTCGCTATGCTCGGCGATCAGATTTTTTCCGACATCAAGGCGGCAAACCGCTGCGGCGCGATTGCCGTCAGAATAGACCCTATGCCTGCAAAGAGTCTTTATCCGCATTATTATGCGTGGAAGGCAAAGCGCGAGGAGCCTATAATAAAAGAATTTGAAAAATTACATGGGTATGGTGTTTACGATGATTAAAGAATTGCAGCTTTTGTTGAAAAATTCAGAGAATATTGATTCGGCGCTTATAGTGTCGCCCGAAAACAGGCGTTATTTCACCGAATTTCCGTCGTCCGACGGGTTTTTGCTCGTAACGCGCGACGACGCCGTTTTTATAACCGACAGCAGATACATAGAGGCTGCCGAAAACAAGGTTACGGAATGTAAAACCGCTCTTCAGAAGAGAGAAATTTCACAGGTCTATGATTTCTTTAAGTCAAACGGTGCCGAAAAGGTCGGCATTGAGGCGTCGCGTATGACTGTGTCCGAGCTTGCGAAATTCGATAATGCGCTTAAAGACATAAGCATAGATTTTTCGGGCGAGCTTGACAATATGATTGACGCTCTCCGTATGGTAAAATCCGAGTCCGAAATCGAAAAGATAAAGAAAGCACAAAAAATCGCCGAGGGAGCATTCGACGACATATGCGGCTTCATAAAGCCCGGCGTTACCGAAAAGGAGATTGCGCTCAGACTCGAATACTATATGCTGACGCACGGCGCCGAGGGCCTTTCGTTCGAGACTATCGCCGTAAGCGGTAAAAACACGTCTATGCCGCACGGCGTTCCGACGGATAAGAAAATCGAAGTCGGCGACTTTGTCACCATGGACTACGGTGCACTTTACGACGGCTACCACAGCGATATGACAAGAACCGTGGCCGTAGGCAAGGTGAGCGACGAGCAGAAAAAGGTTTACAATACCGTTCTTGAAGCGCAAAAGGCAGGTCTTGACTTCATAAGACCCGGCGTTTCGGGCAAGGATGCCGACAGAGTTTCGCGCGATATTATAGAAAACGCGGGCTACGGCGAATATTTCGGGCATTCGCTCGGCCACGGCGTGGGAGTGGAAATTCACGAAAAGCCCAATCTTTCGCCTTCGAGTGAATTTATCCTGAAAAAAGGCAATGTGGTAACCGTTGAGCCGGGAATTTACGTTCCGGGCAAATTCGGCGTGAGAATAGAGGATTTTGCGGTAATAACCGAAAACGGAGCGGAAAATATGACACACTGCCCCAAAGAGCTTATAATCCTTTAAAAAACACTTGAAAAACAACCGGATATATTATAAAATAAGTATGATTAAAATTGCGCTTCGGCAAAAGTGTGCCGAGGCTTAAAACGGAGGATTTAAAAATGGTATCAGCAGGCGATTTCAGAAACGGCGTTACTTTTGAAATGGACGGCGGCGTTTATCAGATAATCGAATTCCAGCACGTAAAACCCGGCAAGGGTGCTGCTTTTGTCCGCACCAAAATCAGAAATGTTATTACCGGCAGCGTTGTAGAAAAGACCTTCAACCCGACCGATAAATTCCCGACCGCGTTTATTGAGAGAAAAGATATGGAATACTCTTACAACGACGGCGATCTCTATTACTTTATGGACCCCGAGTCATACGAGCTTGTTCCGATAAGCAAGAGCGAGCTCTCAGACAACTTCAAGTTCGTAAAGGAAAATATGGTTTGCAAAATACTTTCTTACAAGGGCAAGGTATTCGGCGTTGAGCCGCCCACATTCGTAACTCTTGAGGTTACAAAGACCGATCCCGGCTTCAAGGGCAACACGGCTACAAACGCAACAAAGCCGGCTACTCTTGAAACAGGCGCCGAGATAAAGGTTCCGCTCTTTATCGACGAGGGCGAAATGATTAACGTTGATACCCGCACAGGCGAGTATATGTCAAGAGCCAACTCATAACAGAGATAAAAACGGGGAAATAATTTTGCCCCATTTTTATAGTGTTCGGATTTTGTGCATTGCACTCCGAAAAAAACACGGCGTTCTATGTCAGCTACGGTAGGGCGTCCGCGCATACAAAAATATTGTAGCTGTGAAAGGCTATGGTGATTACTATGACAGTTACCGAAAAAGCGGCTTATCTCAAAGGCGTAGTTTCAATGCTTAAGCTCGAGGAGAATTCCGACGAGGCTAAGGTTTTGAACGTACTTGTTGACACAATAGACGAAATGGCTCAGTCCATTGCCGAGCTTGAGGAACAGCTTGACCTCACAAACGAGCAGCTTGATGCCGTTGACGAGGACCTTGACGATCTTGAGGAATATGTTTACGGCGATGACGATGATGACTGCTGCTGCGACGACGATGATATGTACGAGGTAGAGTGCCCGTCATGCGGCGAGACTGTATATTTCGACGGCGCTGCCATTGAGGATGGCTCTGCCGAGTGCCCGAATTGCGGCGCAAAGCTTGACTTTGACCTTGATGGCTGCGACTGCGACGACTGCGGTCATGACCACGACGAAGAATAATCTCGTCGAAATAATATAACTGTAACGGGGCAGTAAGAGCGTGATGCTTTTACTGCCCTGCTTTTTTATACCGCAAAAAAAGTCGGAGCGAATCGTTTTGGCCGCAAGTGTGACCGCTGAAATCGAATGTAGATGAATTTTGTAACAAAATGCACAAACGGCCGTAATGAAGTTCGTCGGAAATTTGATTAAAATAGTCAAAAACCCCTTGAAAAATAGATTTTGTTTTGATAAAATAAAAATTAACTAAAAGGATAAGTGGCAAATTGCACATTTCCCATGTTTCCCGAAGGGAGTTAAAGAGCAGGATGAGCACTAAAACAACCAAAAAGCACAGCGAGAACGATGTTCCGCTTTACCTTTTCCATGAGGGCAGCAATTCAAATGCGTATGAGTATTTCGGCTCCCACAGAAAAAATAAGAATACCGTGGTTTTCAGAGTTTGGGCGCCTGACGCAAAAAATGTCAGCGTTACGGGAGATTTTAACGATTGGTCGGAGACTGAAAATCCGATGAAGCAGCTCAAAAACAGCGGCGGCGTTTGGGAGGCTGAAATCAAGAATATCAAGCCCTACGATATGTATAAATATTGTATAACCGCTGCCGACGGAAGAACGCTTATGAAGTGCGACCCATACGGCTTTCATATGGAAACGCGCCCAGGTACGGCTACAAAATACTATGAAATCGACGATTGCTACGAGTGGCACGACGAAAAGTGGGTGGAGGGCAGAAACGGCAAAAACATCTACGAGTCGCCCGTAAATATCTACGAGATACACGCGGGCTCCTGGAAGCAGTATGACGACGGTAATTTCTACTCGTACCGTGCGCTTGCCGACTCTCTTGTGCCGTATGTTAAAAAGATGGGCTATACCCATATTGAGTTTATGCCGCTCACTGAATATCCGTTTGACGGCTCATGGGGCTATCAGGTAACGGGTTACTTTGCCGCAACGTCACGTTACGGCGAGCCTAAGGACCTTATGTATCTTGTAGATAAATGCCACGAAAACGGAATAGGCGTGATTTTGGACTGGGTTCCGGCACACTTCCCTAAGGACGCAAACGGTCTTTACGAATTTGACGGCGGACCGCTCTATGAATACAGCGACCCGAGAAAGGGTGAGCATTACGGATGGGGAACAAGAGTCTTTGACTTCGGAAAAAATGAGGTTCGCTCGTTTTTGATGTCCTCCGCTTCGTTCTGGCTTAAAAAATATCACCTTGACGGCATAAGGATAGACGCCGTTGCATCGATGCTGTATCTCGATTACGACCGCAAGGACGGCGAGTGGGTGCCGAATAAAAACGGCGGCAACGAAAATCTTGAGGCTGTCGAATTTTTGCAGAAGCTCAACGAAAACATTTTCCGCGACTTCCCGTATGCCATGATGATAGCCGAGGAGAGCACCTCTTGGCCAATGGTTACAAAGCCTGTATTTTCGGGCGGACTCGGCTTCAACTTCAAGTGGAACATGGGTTGGATGAACGATATTCTCCGCTATTTTTCGCTTGACGGATTTTTCCGCAAATATAATCACGACTGCATCACCTTCTCCATGTTCTACGCATTTTCCGAGAATTTCGTGCTTCCCATTTCTCACGACGAGGTGGTGCACGGTAAGAAGTCGCTTATAGACAAAATGCCCGGCTCATATGACGAAAAGTTTGCCGGAGTTCGCGCGTTTCTCGGCTATATGATGGCGCATCCCGGCAAAAAGCTTATGTTTATGGGTCAGGAGTTCGGCCAGTTTATCGAGTGGAATTACGAAAAGGGCTTGGATTGGCTTCTGCTCGATTATCCCAAGCACCGCGCGCTGCAAAACTATTTTAAAAAGATAAACGAATTTTACAAGGCAAACCCGGCATTTTGGCAGATAGATTATTCGTGGGAGGGCTTCTCGTGGATATCCTCCGACGATAAGGATAATTCCGTTATCGCATTCCGACGTATCGATGAAAAGGGTAAGGAGATAATCGTTGTCTGCAATTTCACGAATGTCGAGAGATGCGACTACCGCATAGGAATACCGAAAAAAGGAGCCTATAAGATAGTATTCAATTCCGACGACGTCGAATTCGGCGGAGAAGGAAAGGGAAACAAGGGTAAATTAAAAACCGAATCGATAAATATGCACGGCTTCGAGCAAAGCATTTCTCTTGATTTGCCGCCGATGTCTGCAATATACATAAAAAAAACAAGGTAGTCTTGTACCGGTTCGGTGCAAGGCGGAGGCTAAGGCCTTTAAAAGGAGGATAAATCTATGGCACGCAAAATGGAATGTATTGCGATGCTGCTGGCAGGAGGTCAGGGTTCAAGACTCGGAATTTTGACCAAGAAGATTGCAAAGCCCGCAGTTCCCTACGGCGGTAAGTACAGAATTATCGACTTTCCGCTTTCAAACTGTGTGAATTCCGGCATTTCGACCGTCGGTGTTCTGACTCAGTACCAGCCGCTTGAGCTTAACGACTATATCGGCAACGGTCAGCCGTGGGATCTCGACCGAGCGCAGGGAGGAGTTCATATTCTCTCGCCTTATCAGCAGATAAAGGGCTCGGAGTGGTACAAGGGCACCGCAAACGCTATTTATCAAAACATAAACTTTATCGACAGATATAATCCCGAATATGTGGCGGTTCTCTCGGGCGACCATATTTACAAGATGGATTACTCAAAGATGCTCGACTATCATAAGGAAAAGGGAGCGGCCTGCACCATTGCAATGCTTGAGGTTCCGTGGGAGGAGGCTCCGCGCTTCGGCCTTATGATTACCGATGAGGACAACGCCATAAAGGAATTTGAGGAAAAGCCGAAAAATCCCAGAAGCAACAAGGCTTCCATGGGCGTTTACATATTCACGTGGTCAAAGCTTCGCAAGTACCTTATAGACGACGAAAACAACCCTGAGTCGTCAAACGACTTCGGTCACGACGTAATACCGGCAATGCACGCCGCCGGCGAAAAGCTCTACGCTTACCTTTTTGACGGCTACTGGAAGGACGTCGGAACAATCGATTCCCTTTGGGAAGCAAACCTTGACCTTTTAAATCCCAAGGTTGACCTTGACCTTTCGGACCCCACCTGGAAAATCTATTCAAAAACTCCCGAAGCGCCTCCGCACTATGTTTCGCCCGAGGCTACGGTGCAGAATTCAATGGTTGCCGAGGGTTCGCAGGTTTACGGTGAGCTTGATTTCTCGATTTTGTTCTCAAATGTCACCGTTGAGCGCGGTGCCGTGGTAAGAGATTCCATAGTGATGCCCGGAACGGTCATAAAAGAGGGTGCTGTGGTACAGTATGCAATAGTTGCCGAAAACGCGGTCATTGAAGAGAATGCCGTTGTCGGAGCGAGACCCGAGGATGTGGAAAATCTTGACGACTGGGGCGTAGCCGTAGTCGGAAGCGGTGTTACCGTAGGCAAAAACGGAATTGTGGCACCCAAGGCAATGGTTGACGAAGACGTAAAGGGGGCTTAAAAATGACCGGAAATAACATAGTCGGAATCATTTATTCAAACATATATGACGAATGTCTCAGCGAGATGACGGGGCTTCGCACCATGGGCAGCGTGCCGTTTGCCGGCAGATACCGCCTTATCGACTTTCCGCTTTCCAATATGGTAAACAGCGGCATAGAAAAGGTCGGAGTTATCACAAAGAGCAACTATCAGTCGCTTATGGACCATCTCGGAACCGGCAAGCCGTGGGACCTCTCCCGCAAGACTGAGGGGATGTTTATTCTTCCGCCGTTCGCCTCCGCGGGCAACAAGAGCTTTTACAGCGGCAGAGTCGAGGCTCTCAAGGCGAATATGGGCTTTATAGCACGCTCCACCGAGGAGTACATACTTTTTGCCGATTGCAATAATATAGTAAACATCGACATTGACGAGCTTATGGATTACCATACCGACAAGGCGGCAGATATAACGATTGTTTATAAGCACGGTAAATGTCCGCGTCTGCAAAACAATATGGCGTTTTCCTTTGATGACGACAGCAGAGTGAAAATGGTCGCAATGTCGCCCGCAAGCGATACCATAGTTGATTATTCGATGAACATAATACTTATGAAGAAATCTCTTCTTCAAAGGCTTGTAAACGATGCCGTAAGTATGAATCACGAGTCGTTTGAGCGCGACATCATACAAAGCAATGTCGAAAAGCTTCGCATTTACGGCTTTGAGGCAAAGGGCTTCTCACTTACCGTTGACTCCATGCAGAGCTATTTTGACGCGAATATGCAGCTTCTCGACCCCGACAACTGCAAGCAGTTGTTTAACAGGGAGCGCCCCATATACACAAAGGTTCGCGATGATATGCCGGCTATTTACGGTCTCGGCTCAAGCGTTAAAAATTCGCTTGTCGCAAACGGCTGCATAATAGACGGCGAGGTTGAAAACTCCATACTTTTCCGCGGCGTAAGAGTGGAAAAGGGCGCGGTGGTCAAAAATTCGATTCTCTGTCAGGGAAGCTTTGTGGCCTCCGGCTCTTCTCTCAACTACACCGTTACCGACAAGAGCGTTGCGATAACGCCTAATAAAAACCTCTCCGGCGCGGAGGATTATCCGGTTTATGTCGGCAAGGGCATAGTTATTTAACGCGGCGAACAGAGTTTACCGTTTACAAATTTTTGATTGAGGCGATTTTAAATGAAAGTATTATATGTAGCGAGCGAGGCACTCCCGTTTATGGCTTCGGGCGGCCTCGGCGATGTAGCAGGCAGTCTGCCGCAGGCTCTCAGGAAACGTCTTATAGGGTGCCGCGTTGTTATGCCGCTCTATGACGGCATTAAGCAGGAGCTTAAAGATACCATGACGTTTATCACGAGCATATCCGTGCCCGTGGCATGGCGCAGGCAGTATTGCGGAATTTTTGAGGCTAAGTACAAGGGCGTTATCTATTATCTTTTGGATAATCAGTATTATTTTAAGCGAGACGGAATTTACGGCTATTATGATGATGCCGAGAGATTTGCATTCTTCTCGCGCGCGGTGCTTGAGATGATACCGTATATCGACTTTAAGCCCGATATAATTCACTGCAACGATTGGCAGACGGCTCTTACGCCGCTCTATTACAGCTCAATGTATGCAAGCAGCCCGGGCTATGAAAACATCAAGACCGTGTTTACAATACACAACATCCAGTACCAGGGCACATACGGCAAAGAGCTTATAAACGAGGTTCTCGGCATACCGCAGAGCGCAACGTCGCTTGTTGAGTACGACGGCGACGTAAACTTTATGAAGGGTGCCATAGAGACCGCAAACAGGGTAACTACCGTAAGTCCCTCTTATGCGAGTGAGATTTTGGACCCGTGGTATTCCTACGGACTTGACACAATTCTCAACGAGCGTTCGTGGAAGCTCTCGGGCATACTCAACGGTATAGACACCGAGCTTTATAATCCCGAAACCGATAAGGACATCTTTGTAAATTATTCGGCGAACGATTTCCGCAAAAAGGCGGACAACAAGAGGGCTCTTCAGGAGCTTATGAATTTGCCGCAGAGAGCGGACGTACCGCTTATCGGTATGGTATCAAGGCTTGTTTCGCACAAGGGTCTTGACCTTGTAAGAGCCGTTCTTGACGAGTTCTTGGGTGGTACCGATGTGCAGATGGTCGTTCTCGGCTCGGGCGAGTGGCAGTATGAACAGTTCTTTAAGGATATGGCGGCGAAATATCCCGATAAATTCGCCCTGAAGCTCGGATTTGTTCCGTCGCTTTCAAAGAAGATTTATGCAGGTACCGATATGTTCCTTATGCCGTCAAAGAGCGAGCCGTGCGGACTTTCGCAGATGATAGCTCTGCGCTACGGCTCTGTGCCGATAGTCCGTGAGACGGGCGGTCTGCGCGACACGATAAGGGACAGCGGCGACGGTGAGGGCAACGGCTTCACGTTTGCGAGCTACAACGCTCACGATATGCTCTACACAATACGCCGTGCGATTGAGGGCTATCAGAACCGTGAGGGCTGGAGCATACTCGTAAAGCGCGCCATGGAGTGCGACAACAGCTGGGGCAAGTCCGCTAACGAATACATAAGACTTTACAAGGATTTGCTCAAGGAGTAATCCGTATAAAATAAAAACCCGACTCACACAGCCTAATGTGAGTCGGGTAATTTTTTGCTTTTTATTCGCCCTCTGTGTGCGTAACGCCGATGCCGAGCTCATTTAATTGCTCGTCGTCAACCGGAGCGGGACATTCCGTCATAGGCTCCGACGCGTTTTGAAGCTTGGGATACGCGATAACGTCTCTGAGGCTGTCGCAGCCTATCATCTGCATGCAAAGTCTGTCAAGACCTATGCCCATTCCGCCGTGCGGCGGTGCGCCGTAACGGAAAGCGTCAAGCAGATAGCCGAATTTGCTGTAAGCCTCTTCTTTGGAAAGACCGAGCAAATCAAAAATTCTGCTCTGCAATTTGGGGTCTGTAATTCTTATGGAGCCGCTCGAAAGCTCAATTCCGTTGAGCACAAGGTCGTAGCACTTAGCCCTCACCTTGGCCTTGTCGGTTTCGAGGTAATCGAGGCATTCGTCCATCGGCGCGGTGAAGGGATGGTGCATTGCGACAAACTGCTTGAGCTCCTCGTCATATTCAAAGAACGGGAACTCGGTAATCCACAGGAAATTGTATTTTCCCTCGGGGATAATGTTGAGCTTTTTGGCAACCTTTTGCCTTAATGCGCCGAGCACCGTGAGAACGTGATTTTTGATTTTATCGGCTACAATCAGTATAACATCGCCCTTTTCGGCGCCTGTCTTTTTAAGTATGGCGTTCATTTCGTCCTCTGTCATAAACTTTGCAAAGGATGAGGAAACGCCGTCGTCTGTCATACGAATCCAAGCAAGACCCTTTGCGCCTATGCCCTTTACGTAATCCGTGAGCTTGTCAATTTCTTTTCTCGAGAGAGCCGATACCGCATTTTTTGCGTTGATGGCTCTGACTGTGCCGCCCTCGGCTGTTGCGCTTTTGAATACGACGAATTCGGACGAGGAAACCTCGTCTGTTATATCGATAAGCTCCATACCGTATCTTGTGTCGGGCTTGTCCGAGCCGTAACGGTTCATAGCCTCATTGTAGGTGATTCTTGGCAGAGGGGTCGGCACATCAACGCCTATGGCATCCTTGAAAACGCGCTTGATGTAGCCCTCGCCTATTGAAAGCACGTCCTCCATATCGACAAAGGACATTTCAAGGTCTATCTGCGTGAATTCGGGCTGACGGTCTGCGCGCAGATCCTCGTCGCGGAAGCAGCGCGCTATCTGCATATATCTGTCAAAGCCGGCAACCATGGAGAGCTGCTTGTAAAGCTGCGGCGACTGCGGCAAGGCATAGAAGCTGCCGTTGTGAATTCTTGACGGTACAAGAAAGTCGCGTGCGCCCTCGGGTGTGGAACGGATAAGCATCGGTGTTTCAATTTCGATAAAGCCGTTCTCGTCAAAATAGTCACGCGTTATTTTAGTTATTTTATGTCTAAGCAGTATGTTTTTCTGTAAATCGGGTCTGCGAAGGTCAAGATAGCGGTATTTAAGCCTCGTAGTCTCGGCGGTCTGGCAGTTCGGAACTATCTCAAACGGAGGAGTTTCACTCTTGCCGAGAATCCGAAGCTCAGTTACCTCAACCTCGATTTCGCCTGTGGCAATCTCGGTGTTTTTTGCGGAACGCTCTCTTACCTTGCCGACGGCTGCGAGAACATACTCGCTTCTCGCGGAAAAGGCCTTATCAAACACGGCCTTGTCGGTGTTTTCGTCAAATGCGAGCTGAACTATGCCCGTTCTGTCGCGCAAATCTATAAATATGAGTGAGCCGAGGTCACGCTGACGCTGAACCCAGCCGCAGAGCGTAACGGTTCTTCCGACGTCCTTTGCGGTGAGTGTGCCGCAGTAGTCGGTGCGTTTAAGTCCCTCAAGAGTTTCCATTATGCGTTTCCCCCTAAAATATCTTTAATATCAATGCCTTCGGTGTCGAAGCCCGCCATTGCCTGGCGAATTACTATCGATTGGAAATTATCGGTGAAGTCCTTGAGCGTGGTCTCTTCCTCCGTGCCGTCAGCCATATTTTTAAGCTTGACATTTCCCGAGGACAGCTCGTTTTCGCCGAGAACCACGGTGTAGAGAGCACCGATTTTGTTTGCGTATTTCATCTGCGCTTTAAAGCCCCTGCCAACTGTGTCAAACTGAGCGGAAAGCCCCTCGTTGCGAAGGTCGGTTGCAAGCTCGGCAGCCTTGATATTTGCTTCGTCGCCCATGGATACTATAAATATATCGCACTTTTTGCGCTCTGGGAACGGAGTTTTTTGCGCCTCCATCAAAAGGAGCAGCCTCTCTATGCCCATAGCGAAGCCGCACGCCGGAAGCGGATTTCCGCCGACCTCCTCTATTAAGCCGTCATATCTTCCTCCGCCGCATACAGTGCCCTGCGCGCCTATTTCGTTTGAGACAAACTCAAACACGGTGCGCGTGTAGTAGTCAAGTCCGCGGACGATGCGCGGATTTACCGTGTAGGCTATATTCATGGCGTCGAGATATTTTTTTACCGAGTCAAAGTGCTCGCGGCAATCGTCGCAGAGATAATCCGTTATGACGGGCGCGCCCTTTGCGATTTCGGAGCATATGGGACTTTTGCAGTCAAGTATTCTCATCGGATTTTTTTCAAGTCTGCCGCGGCACGTGTCGCAAAGCTCGTCAATATGGGATGCAAAATATTCCTTCAATGCCTTGTGATACTCCGCGCGGCATTTCTTGCAGCCGATGGAGTTTATTTCGAGTGAAAGATTTGATACGCCGAGGTAGTTGAACACCTCATTTGCGAGTGCTATAATTTCCGCGTCCTGCGAGGGAGCACCTGCGCCGAAGCATTCAACGCCGAACTGGTGGAATTCGCGGAGCCTGCCTGCCTGCGGTTTTTCGTAGCGGTAGCACGAGATGAGGTAGTAGATTTTTTGCGGCATCGGCTCGTTGAAAAGCCCATTTTCGAGGAATGCTCTTACCGCGCCTGCCGTGCCCTCGGGACGGAGCGTTATCGAACGTCCGCCTTTATCGGAAAAGGTGTACATCTCTTTTTGAACTACGTCGGTGGTGTCGCCCACGCCGCGCTCAAAAAGCTCGGTATGCTCAAAAACCGGTGTGCGCATTTCGTAAAAGCCGTAGTTTTCGGCTATCTCGCGCATTGCCGCTTCAACATACTGGGTTTTGTAGCTGTCCTTGGGCAGCAAATCGAGAGTACCCTTTATGGAGCTTGTTATAAGTGACATCTCAAATATCCTTTCGGTTGTGGATTATATCAGTGACGCACAGGGTGCGTAACACTATAATGCCCCCTCTGTTCGGAGGGGGCGAAAAAATACTGCTTATTTCGGATTTACAATATCACGCCAGTCAAGATCGCCTCTTTCAAGGCTGTGTATAAGCGCCTCTGCCGTTGCAATATTTGTTGCAACCGGAATATTGTGTACGTCGCAAAGCCTTAAAAGGTTATTCTCCTTAGGCTCATGCGGCTTCGGATTGAGCGGATCTCGGAACATCAAGAGAAGGTCTATCTCGTTGCAGGCTATACGCGCGCCTATCTGCTGGTCGCCGCCCTGCGAACCGCTTAAAAACTGCTGTATTTTAAGACCGGTAGCTTCGGAAACAAGTTTTCCCGTAGTGCCGGTTGCGCAAAGATTATGCTTAGACAAAATTCCGCAATATGCTATGCAAAACTGAACCATAAGTTCCTTTTTTTCATCGTGAGCCATCAAAGCTATATTCATAAAAGTTCCTCCGATCTTTTATTCGTTTGTGTTTTATACAACTTAAAATATTCTCCGATAGATATAATAACAAAAAAAAGTCAACTTTTCAAGATTTTTTTCATTTTGCACAAAAATAGTGTGGATTACATCCGGTACAGCACCCCAAAATACCCTAAATTAAAAATATTTCGGCGAAAACGGCACATTTTTGCCGAGAAGGCGCTCGGCGATTCGAGAAAAAGCACTACCTATAAAGCCGGAAAGCCTGCCGCCTTCGCTCAAATGCATCGCGGACGAATCATACGGGACAACTCCGAGCAGCTTTACGGAGGAAATATCCACGCAGTCATTGAGCTTTGTCTGACTGCCCTCCTCCATTTCGGAGCGTATCACCTTATTCACTATAAGCCGCGCCTCGTCGGAAAGAAGTCTTATTTTTTCAGCCTTGTCAAAGGCGCTTCGCAGAGATACGGCGTCAGGCGTCGTCACGATTATAGCCTTGTCGCAGATTTTTGCTGCGAAATCAAAGGCTGTGCCGCAATTCTCGGAGTCAAACAATATATAATCATAGCTGCTCTCAAAAGAGAGTATAAGCTCATAAAATTCGTCGTATGTAAGCTCTTCCGTGCTTTTTGGGGCCGGCAAAAGCGAAACGCCCTTATATAATGTATCGTAAACGGCGTCATTTTTTTTGCAGTTGCCCTTAGCGGCGTCATACCAATTAAAAAGTATGTCCTCGCCGGTATTGAGGAGCAAATCGAGACTTCGAACGGAGGTGTCGGCGTCCGCGCACAGCACCCTTTTGCCCGCAGAGGCGAGTGCGGCCGCCAAGCCTACGGTTACCGTCGATTTCCCGGAACCGCCCTTACCGGAGCACACTATATACTTTTCAGCCATCGGAAATACCCCTTTCTTCAGCCGAGCAGCGAGCCGTAGCCTTGCGCGGTATTGACGCTGCCGCCGTCGGTCTCAAAGTAAGCCTTGTATATTTCTGCGACGAGCGAAGCTGTGGCGGAACCGCTGTTGAGGTTTTCGATTGCCACGCAGACCGCTATCTGAGGGTCGTCGGCAGGCGCAAAGGATATCATAAAGCCGTTAAGACCGGTTACGATTTTGCCGCTCACCTTTGCCTTGCTCTCTGCGGTACCGGTTTTTGCCGCCACCTTTACGGGGAGACTTTTAAATGCCGGAAGCCTTGCACCGAGCATTTCCATACCCTCTTTGACTATGCGTATGCTGTTTTGCGAAACACCGGTTTCGTTTAAAACAACACCGTCGTTTGAGAGCAGAGTTTCGGAATAGTCGCTTGATTTCACGCTTTTTACAAAGTGCGCGCGGTATCTCGTTCCGCCGTTTGCAATGGTCGAAACATAGCTGCAAAGCTGTATGGGCGTAAAGAGGTTGTCCGACTGACCTATTGCAGCCTGAACGGTGTCGCCCGGGTACCATGTGCCGCCGTGAGCCTCTCTGTAAGCAATGCCGGCAAGTACGCCCGAGGATTCGTTTATTTCAACGCCCGTCTTTTGGCCGAGTCCGAATCTTGTGCAGTAATCGTTCATACGGTTTATGCCCAAAAGCCTGCCCGTTTCGTAGAAATAGATGTTGCAGGATTGGTTAAGCGCGTTTTTAACGTCTATCCAACCGTGCGAGCCGAGACATTTGAAGGTCGTGTCGGTAAACTGACGGTAAATGTGGCTGCAATAAAATTTTGACGTTTCGGTTATAACGCCCTCCTCGAGCCCCGCTGCCGCTATTGCCGGCTTCATTGTGGAACCGGGCTCATAGGTACTCATAAGAGCTCTGTTCCAAAGCGGAGAGCTTTTATCCTTTGAGAGAGCATCGTAATTTTGATAGTATGTGTTCAGGTCATAGCTCGGATATGTCGCGCAGGCGAGCACGGCACCGGTGTTTACATCCATTACCACGGCCGAACCGACCGCCGGAATTGCGTCTTTGTCGCGGTACTTTTCGACAAATGCCGCAAGCGAATCCTGAACCTTTTTTTGAAGCACGGAGTCAAGCGTGAGTATTACCGTGTCGCCGTCAACGGGCTCGCGGGTGATTTCACTCGTTTTTGTGCCGTCGGACGCCGTGGTTGTTGTCATTATGCCGTTTGTTCCGCGAAGGTAATCCTCCATGGCGCTTTCAAGGCCGAATTTGCCTATGGTGTCATCCATGGCATATGCGCGCAGGCTGAGCGTGGTTTTTTGCTCCGTAGTCAAATTCTGATCCGCGCTCTCCGCCTTGTAAGCGTCCGTTCTGTCCTTGTATTCGCTCTCGTTGAGCTTGCCGGTGATTCCTATTATATGCGGTGCTATCGTGCCGTCGGTGTAGTGGCGCGCGGTAGTCACGTTTATATCAACACCCCTGTAAAAGCTGCTGTTTTCTTTGATTTTGGCGGCGAGCGTCGGTGAGACGGAGTCGGCCACCGTGAACGGATTTGCCGCCGAAAACGAAATTTTCTTTAAAGAATAACAGACGGACGCGATTTTGAGTGCGTCTGCCGCCGAGTAGTCACCGAGAGAAAACTTTTCGACAAGCTCGTCGAAGCAGTTTTGCGCTGTGGCGTAGGAATTAAGATACAGAACGTCCTTGGATTTTAAATATGTTATGTCCTTGTCGGCATTTTCCTTAAAAGAAACAGAGCCGTCCGAATTTAACACGAGCGGCAGATTGTCATTCCAAGCTGTGCCCTCGCTCTCAAGCAGGTTTATAAGCGACAGAATTATTTCGTTTCGCTTGTCCTGCTCCTTTGTGGACGGGAAATAAGACGCGTTCAGCACGACGGAATTTATCTGCTCGTTTGTGACAAGCGGCGTTCCGTTGCAGTCGAGTATTTCACCGCGCGATGCGGCTATTGTGGATTTTGTCTCGGACAGAGCGACACGCTGCGTCGAATAGTCCGCCGCATTGACAATTTGAATACGGAACAAATCCACCGCGAAAAGCGAAAATAAAAACAGGACGGATACGGTAAAAATAAGTATTCTTCGCCTTATTTGCTTTTTGTTGTCCAAATTTGCCGCTCCTTTCTCATCAGTTTTCAAGAACGTTGATTTTTGTCCGCCGCATAACGGCACGAACTATAATGTACCACAGCGGCGTGAAAAGGAATGAATACACCGCCGCAGGTATATAGTAGCGTATAAGCAGGTAGCCCGTGCTGTCAACTCCGTTTGCGAGCAGGAAAAACACAACATAGAATACCGAGTATATAAGGCATGCAAAGCCCGACAGCAGCAGCGCCGTCATAAGATTGTTTCTCATAAGGTAGTCTATGAGCAGACCTGCTGCCGCACCCGCAAGCATAAGCAAAAGTGCATTGTAGCCGTCGCCCATGGGTGAAACGCTGTCCCAAAGCATGCCGGCAAGCATACCCAAAACAGCTCCGGCTATTTCACGCTCAAACATACCTATGCAAATGACAAGCGGAATTAAAAGATTGGCTTTAACGCCGAATATTTCGGGAAAAAGCCCCCTTGTGTTTTGCAAAATGTGAACCGCAAGTATCAAAAGCACAAATACGGTTCTTCTGACAAACAGTATTTTTGTTGACCTACGCATCAGTTTTTACCCTCGAATTCGGTTATGACAAAAGCGTCCTGGACATCTCCGGGATCAACCTCGGGCTTTACCTCGGCATAATATGAGATGTTGCCCTCCTCCTTGCTTACGGCGGTCACCGTGCCGATAATGAGGCCGCGCGGATAAATTCCGCCGACGCCCGATGTGCAAACTATTCCGCCTACCGCAACGGAGGTGTCCTTTGTAAGCCCGGTGAGCTTCAAAAGGCCGTTCAGAGCGAGCTTTGACGTGGTTTCGGTGTAGCCCATTTCACCCGTGCGTATTTCGTATGCCGCCGCGTTGACCTTGGGGTCCGTTACGGAGAGAACAACGCACGAGGTCGGTGTTACTTCGTTTACTATGCCTATTAAGTACTCGCCGCTTATTACGGGGTCGTTGACTTTAACTCCGTCGTTTGAGCCGCAGTTCAAAACAAACGAGCCGAAGGTGTCGGCGGAGTCTCTGCCGATAACGGTTCCGGCAACAAATTTAAAATCGGGATTTTTTTCTTTGACCTCAAGGAATTTTTCGTATGCCTCGACTTGCTTTTTCAGCTTTTCGTAATCGACAAGCTTGCTCTGATAATCGGCAACCTCCGATTCAAGCTCGCTGATACGGTCACGATAGGTGCTCGACGAGACAAAGCTTCCCTTAAAGCCGTCGAGCTTGTCTACAAGATACGACGAGGCCTTCTGGAGCGGAGAAAATACAAACGACGTCACCTTTGAAACGGGTGTTGTGCCGTCTGCGGCAGAAGCCGCGGCAGCAATGGCAGCAAGCAATACAAGCGCGATCGCAAGCAGTATTTTAAAAGCCGTACTCTTAAAAAATTTCTTCATATCGTACTCCGGTCACAGTTAAAATTTGCGGGCGAAAAACAATTCCGCCCGCCTTTTTATCAGTCGTAATTCTTTTTGGCGGTAATGCCCAGAGTGTTGCTCTCAAGGCAGACGCCGCAGCCGTCAACAACGCAGTCAAGCGGATTTTCCGCAACGTGGACGGGGATTTTTGTTTCAATGGAAATGAGCTTGTCAAGTCCTCTTAATAATGCGCCGCCGCCTGTGAGCATAATGCCGCGGTCGATAATATCCGCCGAAAGCTCCGGGGGAGTTTTCTCAAGAGTGGAGCGAACTGCGTCGAGGATCTGATTTACGGGGTCCGAAAGAGCCTCGCGGACTTCTTCGGAAGTAATTTCGATGTTTTTGGGGAGACCGTCAAGCAGGTTTCTGCCCTTGACATCCATGGCGCCCTCGCCGTCGTAGGGGTAGGCGGAGCCGATTTTTATTTTTATATCCTCTGCGGTGCGCTCGCCTATGAGGAGGTTGTGCTTCTTTCTGATGTAAGCGATAATAGACTCGTCGAAATTATCGCCGGCAACCCTTGCGGACTGAGCGGTAACTATGTCGCCGAAGGAAATGACGGCAACCTCGCTTGTACCGCCGCCTATATCGACTACCATATTGCCTATGGCCTCCGAGACGGGAAGCCCCGCGCCTATTGCGGCTGCCATGGGCTCTTCTATAAGACTTACATATTTTGCGCCTGCCGAGCGTGCCGCGTCATGAACGGCCTTTCTCTCTACCTCTGTAACTCCGGACGGGATACAGATAAGAACTCTCGCCTTTGAAAACGGCGATGAGCTTATGGCCATTTTTATGAATTCCTTAAGCATATCCGAGGTTATCTCAAAGTCGGCGATAACACCGTCTTTAAGAGGTCTGACTGCGGTTATTGAGCCGGGTGTACGGCCTATCATTTGCTTAGCCTTGTTGCCGACTGCGACAACCTTTTGCGGATAAGCGCTGACATCGACCGCAACAACGGAGGGTTCACGGATTACTATTCCCTTACCTTTAACGAAAACGAGGGTATTTGCGGTACCAAGATCGATTCCGATGTCCTGTGAAAATAACATTTTTATCTCCCTTTCGGTTTTATGAAAAATAACTTCTCTGATACAATTAAATATTATAACCTCAAACCGGATTTTTCTCAACTAAAAAAATTCTAAATCTTTAAAAAATTACGGTAAAATTTGTGTGTATTTCGACACACGGTATATTTCGGCGCATTATAAGCCGAAAAAAAGCCTTTTCGTTATTCGACGGAAGTTCAAAATCGTTTAAATCCTTGCAAAGCGCGGTAAAATACTATATACTTTTTTCAGAAAGTGAAAAGGGAGTGACATTTTGGATCCTATAAATGTTGATTTTACGGGAAGAGGCAGAGACGACGGCAAAAAGGGCGTCGCGGATGTGCTCATACCGCCCGAGAATTCGGGTAAAAAAATAGCGATAAATATCATATTGACGCTTATACTCGGTGCCGTGCTGTATTATTTTATGATACCGGCGCTCAATTTTAAGTCGATAGAGCTTTACCTCTTCGTCGTTTTTGTGTGTCTTATATATCTGCTTCTGACGATTATTTCGTCGAGGGCGTTCATAAAGCCCGAATATCTGCCCTACGTCAAAAGGCGGTCGAGGGTTCCGGGTATCTTGATTCTCGCTCTTGCCGCAGTGGCTCTTGTGGGCTGGCTTACCGGCGTTACGCTGTTCAGGGCAAAGTCTTACAGTAAGCTTATAAGCGTTCAGGACGGCGATTTTGCGGAAGACGTTGCCGAGATAGATTTCTCAAGCGTTCCCGTGCTTGACAGCTCCTCGGCAAACAAAATAGCCGAGAGAACGCTCGGAGATCTGTCGGACAAGGTCTCGCAGTTTGTCGTATCGCCGTATTCCACGCAGATAAACTATAAAAACACGCCCGTCAGAGTTACCGCGCTTGCTTACGGCGACATCTTCAAATGGATAAAAAACACCAAGGAGGGTCTGCCGGCATATATCATAGTTGATATGACTACGCAGGAAGGGCAGCTTGTCCGTCTGCCGGAGGGTATGAAGTATTCGCCCACCGAGCACTTTAACAAGTATCTTCTCAGATATTTGAGGTTTAAATACCCCACCTATCTCTTTGATGAGCCGTCATTCGAGATAGACGAGAGCGGCTCTCCGTATTGGATAGTTCCGATAGTCGATAAGACCATAGGTCTTTTCGGCGGCACCGACATCAAGGGTGCGATTATAGTAAACGCCGTCACGGGTGAATGCCATATGATTTCCACAAGCAATGACGGTACGACAAAGCTGCCGACTTCGAGCTTCGCTTCGGACCCCGAGTGGATGTGGATAGACCGCATTTATTCCCCGACGATTCTCACTCAGCAGTATAATTACTACGGAAAGCTCAACAACGGCTTTATAAACTCCGTAATCGGCCAGGAGGGCGTTAAGGTTATGAGCTCGGGTTACAATTACCTTGCGCTCAACGACGATGTGTATATGTACACGGGCGTAACGTCCATAAGCTCCGACCAGTCCATTATAGGCTTTGTGCTCTCGGACCTTCGCACCAAGGAGACAAAGTATTATCAGGTGTCAGGTGCGCTTGAAATGACCGCTCAGACCTCCGCCGAGGGCGCGGTTCAGCAGTATTCGTATTCGGCTACCTTCCCGCTTCTGCTCAACATCAGCGGCGAGCCGACATACTTTATGGCTCTCAAGGATTCAAGCGAGCTTGTAAAGATGTACGCCATGGTTAACGTGAAGCAGTCTACGATAGTCGGTACGGGATACAATCTCACCGAATGTACCGAAAACTACGCGGCGGAGCTTAAACGCAACGGCGTAAACGTGGATATTGACGTTGACGAAATGGGCGCAAAGGACGACCCGACCGCGACCGCCCCCGAAACAGAGGAAATAAGCGGCAAGATAACCGAGATAAGAAGCGTCGTAACAGGCGGCGAAACGTACTTCTATTTGAAGCTTGACGCAGGCAGTACGTTCTATAAGGTTCCCGTGGCACTCGCCGAAAAGGTTGTAATCTTGAACGTCGGCGACAGCGTTACCGTCTTAGTACCCAAGGAGTCCTCCGGTGACATAGTTGAGGTATCCTCACTCAAATAACACCTTTAAAACCGCCGCGCGGAAATTTCGGCAGCTCCGAAAAAACGCGCGGCTTTAATTTTTACCGAACGGAGTAAAATTATGTTTGATATGCACGGCGAAACCGTATGCTATAACGAAAAAGACGAGACCGCGGTGATTATAGACCAGACTCTTTTGCCCGGTGAAATTGTCACGCTTGAGCTTAAGGAAAAAGAGGAGATGTATGACGCAATAAAGCGCCTTGCCGTTCGCGGTGCACCGGCAATAGGTGTTTTCGCGGCAATAGGGCTGTCGGTTCTGGCCGCACACGACAAAACGGCAGACGAAAAAACGCTCATTGAGCATTTTCTCGAAAATCTTGAATATCTCACATCCTCGCGCCCTACCGCGGTAAATCTTTTTGCGGCGGCGGACGAGATGAAAAGGACGGCTCTTTTACATAAGGGCGAGGGCGCGGACGCCGTAAGGGAGTCACTCAAGGAAAAGGCTTTGGAGCTGCATGGCAAAGATATTGAGGTGTGCCGTAAAATCGGTGAATACGGAGCAGATCTTCTCAAGAACTGCGACAGTGTTTTGACCCACTGCAATGCGGGCAGGCTTGCGACGGTAAAATACGGCACCGCTCTGGCACCCGTGTATGTGGCGGCGGAAAACGGGCATAAAATACGTGTGTTCTCTGATGAGACAAGACCTCTTTTGCAGGGCGCGCGCCTTACGAGCTTTGAGCTTGCAAACGCAGGTATAGATACTACGCTGATATGCGATAACGCCGCATCGTACGTTATGAAAAACGGGCTTGTTTCCGCGGTGCTTGTCGGATGCGACAGAGTGGCGGCAAACGGCGATACAGCCAATAAAATAGGCACCTCCGGAGTTGCCGTCCTCGCAAAATATTACGGCATTCCGTTTTATGTGTGCGCCCCGTTTTCGACAATAGATAAAAACTGTCTAAGCGGCAGGGACATAAAAATCGAAATGCGTTCGGGCGACGAAATAACCGATATGTGGTACGAAAAAAGAATGGCTCCGAAGAATATAAGAACGCTGAATCCGGCATTTGACGTTACCGATAACAGCCTCATTACCGCGTTTATTACCGAAAAGGGTGTTCTCTCTCCGAATGAATTTTGATACGCCGAAGCCGGTATAAAGGCTCTAATCGGGGCTTTTTTTCACGGCGGCGTTGTGTTATAATGTTTTGAAACGAGATTTAAGAAAGGCGTGTGAAATTTGGACGTACAGGTAGGCGACAGGCTGATAATGAAGAAAAAGCACCCATGCGGCTCAAACGAGTTTGCGGTGCTGCGTTCCGGAATGGATTTTCGCCTTAAATGCTGCGGCTGCGGACGCGAGGTTATGGTGCCGCGCATCAAAATCGAAAAAAATATCAAAAAGGTCATAAGGGACGAAAACGGCGATGTTTGATAAATTACAGGGAATCGAGGATAAACTCGAAAAAATAAATTCCTCCCTGTGCGACCCCGAGGTCGTGTCAAATCAGGAGGAATACAAAAAGCTGATGCGCGAAGCGAAAACGCTGACGCCGATAGTTGAAAAATTCCGCGAATACAAAAAGGCAAATTCCGATTTAACCGAGGCAAAAGAGATGCTTGCGGACAGCTCTCTCGATAAGGAATTCCGAGATATGGCAAGCGAAGAAGCGGCGGAGGCCCAGAAAAAGACCGAAGAGCTAAAAGAAGAATTAAAGGTGCTGCTGCTGCCTAAAGACCCGAACGACTATAAAAACGTAATAGTCGAAATTCGCGGCGGTGCAGGCGGCGAGGAGGCAGCTCTTTTTGCCGGCTCGCTTTTCCGTATGTACAGTATGTATGCCGAGCGCAAGGGCTGGAAAACCGAAATAATGAATGAAAATCCAACCGAGCTCGGCGGATATAAAGAAATAAGTTTTATGATAGAGGGCGAGGGCGCTTATTCGCGGCTCAAATTCGAGAGCGGCGTCCACCGCGTTCAGCGCGTGCCCGAAACCGAGAGCCAGGGCAGAGTTCACACGTCCACCGTAACCGTAGCGGTACTTCCCGAGGCGGAAGAGGTCGAATTTACGCTTGACCCCGCCGACCTTCAGATAGATGTTTTCCGCTCAAGCGGTGCGGGCGGGCAAAAGGTAAACAAGACCTCGTCCGCAATTCGCGTTACGTATCTGCCCACGGGTATGGTCGTTGAGTGCCAGGATGAGCGCAGTCAGTATAAAAACAAGGATAAGGCACTCAAGGTTTTGCGTTCAAGGCTCCTTGAGGAAAAGACCGCAAAGCAAAATGCCGAAATCGCCGGTGAGAGGCGTTCACAGGTCGGCACCGGCGACAGGAGCGAGCGAATACGCACGTACAATTTCCCTCAGGGTCGTGTGTCCGACCACAGAATAGGGCTGACGCTTTACAAGATAGAGGCGATAATGAACGGCGACCTTGACGAAATCATAGACGCACTTGTTACTGCGGACACAGCCGAAAAGCTGAAGGCAGAGGATTAATCTCGGGCGATACAGTAAAAAGAAAGGCAATAATATGTATACCTCATTTGAAGAACTTAAAAAAGACTGTTTAAAGTGTAATAAATGCCCGCTTGCCGCGACGAGAACGAATGTTGTTTTCGGCGTGGGACCCGAGGATGCCGAGGTTCTTTTCATCGGCGAGGGACCCGGTGAAAACGAGGACCTTACGGGCCAGCCGTTTGTGGGCAGAGGCGGAAAGCTGCTCGACCAATATCTGTATGATGTGGATTTGGACAGAAATAAAAATATCTACATAGCAAATATCGTAAAATGCCGTCCGCCGAAAAACCGCGATCCGCAGCCGCTGGAGCAGGAATCGTGCGAGATGTGGCTGAGGGAGCAGGTTAGGCTTATGAGACCGAAAATCATAGTTTGCCTCGGCAGAATAGCGGCACAGAAGATAATTTCCCCCGATTTTAAAGTGACAAAGCAGCACGGCGAATTTTTTGAGCGCAAAGGTACCCTTTTGATGGGAACTTTTCATCCGGCGGCGCTTTTGCGCAACCCGAACAACAAGCCGGCAGCGCTCTCGGACTTTTTGGCGCTTCGGGACAAGATCAACGAAATTTGCGAAAGAACGTATTGATATATGGATTTTATACCCTTTAACTCGCGAGACACGTTTTACAAAAGTAAATTCGGTGCGGTAAAAACCGGAGAAAAATTTCGTCTCAGGCTTTTTTTGCCGCGCTCTTTTTCCGCCACGGCGGCTTATTTTATGCTGCGGCGCGACGACGGTGATTTTTGCGAGCATAAGATGTGCTGGGCGGGTATGAACGGTGACGACAAGGAGATATGGGATATAGAGCTGTCGGTTCCCGAATGCGGACTTTACTGGTATCATTTTGACTATGATTCGTCCTGGGGCAGAGGCTCCGTGTATAACATCGGCGACGGCAAGGGCGATGTTTGGAACGGCAGGAACAGCCGTCTCCAATGGCAGCTTACCGTATACGATAAAAACTACAAAACGCCGTCATGGCTCAAGGGCGGAATTATGTATCAGATATTCCCCGACCGATTTTTTCGTTCGGGCGAGAAGAAAGAAAACGTACCGTCCGACAGAATTTTGCGCGACGATTTCGACGGCGAACCGAATTGGCGACCGAACGAAAAGGGCGAGGTGCTCAATAACGACTATTTCGGCGGCGACCTTCGCGGAATTACCGAAAAGCTCTCATATCTTTTTGAGCTCGGAGTCACCTGTATATATTTAAACCCGATATTTGAGGCACATTCGAATCACCGCTACAACACGGCGGATTATATGAAAACAGACCCGCTTCTCGGCACGGAGGAGGATTTTAAAAAGCTGTGCGAAAGTGCCGGCAGAGTGGGAATAAAAATAATTCTCGACGGTGTTTTTTCACATACCGGTGATGACAGCCGTTATTTTAACCGCTATTCGCGATATGATACCGTAGGCGCGTATAATTCAAAATCGTCGCCGTATTTCAAGTGGTATAAATTTGACCGCTACCCCGACGAATATAAGAGCTGGTGGGGCTTTAAAACGCTTCCGGAGGTTACCGAGGAGTGCCCCGACTACGACGAATTTATCTGCGGCAAAAACGGAGTTATACGGAAATGGCTGCGGCTCGGCGCGTCCGGCTGGCGGCTTGACGTTGCCGACGAGCTGCCCGACTGCTTTATAGACGATTTGCGCGTGGCGGTAAAGACGGAAAAACCCGACGGCATATTGCTCGGCGAGGTTTGGGAGGACGCCACCACAAAGTTTTCATACGGCACACGGCGCAGATACCTTTTGGGGGTTCAGCTCGACAGCGTTATGAATTATCCGTTTGCGGAGGCCGTTACTGACTTTGCGAGAAACGGCGTTGCAGAGAGCTTTGAATCGTCGGTTATGACGATTATTGAAAACTATCCTAAGGAAGCGCTCGACGTTTTAATGAACCACATAGGTACTCACGACACGGAGAGAGCGATAACAAAGATAGCCGGCGAAAAGAGCGATTATCGCGACAGGCAGTGGCAGTCGGAGCATTCCCTGTCCGAGGAGGAATATAAGCGCGGAGTAAAGCTTTTAAAGCTCTGCGCGGCGATTCAGTATACCCTCCCCGGAGTGCCGTGCGTCTACTACGGCGACGAAGCCGGCATGCAGGGTTATAAGGACCCGTTTAACCGCGCTTTCTTCCCGTGGGGCAGAGAAAACCGCGAGCTTCAAAATTACTATATAAGGCTCGGCAAGGTGAGAAGAAGCACCGACTGCTTAAAGGAAGGCGAGTTTATACCTGTTTCCTCGGTGCTCTCATGCGTCTGCTTCGAGCGTCGCGGTAAAAATGACTCGTGTCTGCTGATAGCCAACAGGAATGAGCAGGATATAACATATTATCTTCCGCCGCGCTGGCAAAACACAAGCGAAGTGCTTTTGGGCGAGAGTGTCGGCAGCTCGGTTCATGTGCCGGGGCTATCGGCGGTCATACTGAAAAAAGAATCTACTTGATAAAAGCGCATATTGCGGCACCGGCGCCTGCCGCTGCCGCGATATTTGTTATTTTAAGGATTATTTTGAGCGCTTTTTGCTTTTTGCTTACGGGCACTCCCGGTGGGTCCTTGAGGGACGCCTCGGCTTTTTCGCGCAGGGTCTTTTCGGGTAATGTGCTGAATTTCGGGTCAACGAAAAAAAGTGCCTGAGTAAAATATTCGCAGCCCGTATCTTTTATTTCAAGCACCTGTCTGTTTACGCCTTTTATCATAATTTTTCCTCCGGTAATTTATGTATTTATTATTGTTTTAAAGAGCGATTTTTATGCGGAAAAGGCGGAGAAAAAATCGGGGAGATTTTTGTCAATATGGGATTTTACACAAATTTGAAAAGCACGAAATTATACAGAGAGTATTATTTTTTGATGTCTAAAAGTGTTCAAAACTATGTTCAAAATGTTAAAAAGTCACCTAAAAACAGGTAAAAACATACCGATTTTCGAGTTTTGAACATCAATGTGCAAAAGTTCAAGGGTTTCTGCGTAAATACGCTGTGTTATAAAATCTTTACAAATTATACAGTTAGGAAACTCTCTTAGACAGTTTTTAAGAAATGTTTTTGTGCAATTTTACGCTGTTCAAATTAGATATAATTTAATGTGGTATTTTGTGAAAAACGGGAGAACGGAAAATGGTTAAAGATGAAAATATGATCCGACTTAAAAAGCCCGATATGTTTTCTCTCGAAAGAACACTTGACTGCGGTCAGGCTTTTCGATGGGAAAGTGACGAGAGCGGAATTTTTTCGGGTGTTGCTTACGGCAAGGTTATGCGCGTAAAGGAGGAGGGCGACAGCCTGCTTTTTTACGGTATGAAAAAAGATGACGTTTATGGCGTTTTTTACAGATACCTTGATCTCGGCCGCGATTACCGTGAAATTACCGATCGCTACAATGGCGACAAATATCTGTCGGAGGCCGTAAGAGCTTGCCCCGGTATCAGAATTTTGCGTCAGGAGCCGTGGGAGGCACTCTGCTCGTTTATAATTTCGCAAAACAACAATATTCCGCGTATAAAGGGAATAATAAAAAGGCTCTGTGAGAGCTTTGGCGAAGAGCTTGAGAGCGGAATGTACACCTTCCCCTCCCCCGAAGTGCTGTCCGGCAAGGCACCCGAGGACTTGGCTTCGCTTCGCGCCGGTTTCAGGGCAAAATACATAATTGACGCCGCAAATAAGGTTTCGTCGGGTGAAATCGACTTTGACAAGATAACCGATTCGCCCATAGAATTCGGCAGGCAGGAGCTGCAAAAAATAAAGGGCGTGGGCAAAAAGGTTGCCGAATGTACGCTTCTGTACGGATTCGGAAAATACGAGGCGTTCCCCGAGGACGTGTGGGTAAAGCGCATAATGGCGGAGATGTACCCGGACGGTCTTCCTGCCTGTACAAAGGGCAGCGAGGGCATAGCTCAACAGTATTTGTTTCATTGGAGGCGCACGGTGTACCGCGAAAACCTATAACGGCGGAGGAGTTTTTTATGATAACAGACAAGCCCGATATTTTTGACAGAATAATGTCGCTCAAAATATTTAAATGGGCAAACCCGTTTTACACAAAATACAAGGAAGTGTTGATGTATCTGCTGTTCGGCGGACTTACAACGCTTGTAAGCGTAGGCGTATTTGCACTGTTTGAGAGTCGCTTCGGACTAAACGAGCATATTTCAAACGTCATATCTTGGCTGACTGCGGTACTGTTTGCGTTTGTGACAAACCGCATATGGGTTTTCCCGACAAAGACTAAAGGTTTTGCGGCTTTTATTTTTCAGATGGCAAAGTTTTACGGCGGCAGGCTGTTTACCTTGGGCGTTGAGGAGCTTATGCTCTTTGTATTTGTAACAAAGCTTCAAATCAATGCCGTTTTGATTAAGCTCATAGCGCAGGTCGTAGTCGTGATACTGAATTTTGTTATAAGTAAGCTGTTTGTTTTCAAAAAAAATAAAAATTCTTAATAAGGCTTTTTGCTTAAAAAAATAACCTCCGCATTTCATATGCAGAGGTTGCTTTTTAGTTATAGGGAATTTAGTTTAATTCGGGATAAAATGCCTTGTGAACTGCCGCAACGGCTCTGTCGGCGTCCTGTGCGTCTATAAGAACGGAGATTTTGATTTCGCTTGTTGAAATCATATCAATATTTATGTCGTGCTCATAGAGTGCCTCGAACATCTTTGAAGCGGTTCCGGGGTGAGACTCCATACCGGCACCGACAACGGAGATCTTTGCAACGTTTGTGGCACAAGTGATGTTTTTATCGTCGATATCAAAGGTCTCGTGAACGGCTGCTATTGCGTCAACCGCATTATCCTTGGCAACGGTAAAGGTGATGTCCTTTGTGCCGTCGCGACCTACGGACTGAAGAATTATATCGACGTTTATGCCTTTCTGTGCAAGCTTTGAGAAAAGCTTGAATGCAATACCGGGGGTATTGTCTATATTTGTAACCGAAATCCTTGCGACGTCGGTATCCTTTGTGACGCCTCTTACGAGCATTTTTTCCATTTTAGCGACCTCCTTGACTATTGTGCCGGGTACACGTTTAAGGCTTGAGAGTACCTCTATTTCAACATTGTATTTTTTTGCCATTTCCACGGAACGGTTATTGAGAACCTGCGCGCCGAGCGTTGCAAGCTCAAGCATTTCGTCGTAAGTAATTTCCTTGAGCTTTCTCGCCTCGGGTATCTTTCGCGGGTCGGCGGTGAATACGCCCTCAACATCGGTGAATATCTGACAACGATCCGCGTGCATGGCGGCTGCTATGGCAACGGCACTCGTATCCGAGCCGCCTCTGCCGAGCGTTGTGAGGTCGTCGTATTTGTTTATACCCTGGAAGCCTGCGACAACAACTATGTTGTGGCGGTCAACCTCGGCACGTAAGCGATCGGCTTTAATTGATTTGATTCTTGCCGAGCCGTAAGCCGAGCTTGTTCTGAAGCCTGCCTGCCAGCCGAGAAGCGAAACCGAGGGGCAGCCGAGCTTTTCAATAGCCATTGAAAGAAGCGCGATTGAAATCTGCTCGCCGGAAGTCAAGAGCATATCCATCTCTCTTTTAGAGGGATGCTCGTTTATTTCGTGAGCCTTGTCGATAAGATCGTCGGTGGTGTCGCCCTGAGCGGAAACCACAACTACTACGTCGTTGCCCTCACGGTACGTATCGGTGACTATTTTCGCCACGTTCATAACTCTTTCGGCGTTGGCTACCGATGAGCCGCCGAACTTCTGAACTATGAGTCCCATATTTTTCCTCCGTTAAAAAATCAATAATCTGTAACTCTTATTGTTGAGAGGACGTCTATGCCCTCTGTCTTAGCGAGCTTGTCGGTGAGTACCTTTTCGATGCCCTTATCGGTAACGAATGCGATTTCGTCCTCAGGGGCGCCGTTTCGAGTAAGATATTTTACTTTGCCGAAGTTTTCGCCTATCTTTTTAAGAACATCGTCCTTGTTTCCGGTGACCTTTGCGCGTATGTAAAGAGCCGTTTCGAGGGTTCTGTAATCAATTACGTAATTTTCCTCGGGAGCGCCCCAACCGAACAGCTTTTTGCGTTTTTCATGCTTTGCGCAGTCTATTACGTCGGCAACAACGGCGCTGGCTGTGGGCAATTTACCTGCGCCTCTGCCGTAAAATACAACGTCGCCTATCGCGTCGCCGCGAACGAGAATGGCGTTGAATACATCGCTTACCGAGGCGAGCTGGCTGTGATTTTTAACTATGCAAGGGCAAACCATGGCGGAAATTTTGCCGCCGTTTTCGCGTCTTGCCTTGCCGAGGAGCTTAATAACGCCGCCGAAATCGTTGACATAGGCGACATCCTCCAAGGTTATTTTTGAGATGCCTTCGGTGTGAACGCTGTCGGGGTAAACGTGCTTGCCGAAGCAGAGAGATGCGAGAATGCAAATTTTGCGGCATGCGTCTATGCCCTCAACGTCGGCCGTCGGGTCCTTTTCCGCGTAGCCGTTGTCCTGGGCGAGCTTGAGAGCCTCCTCAAAGCTCATGTTCTGCTCTATCATCATAGTGAGTATAAAGTTTGTAGTGCCGTTTAAGATGCCGGCTATTTCGTCTATCTCGTTTGCCGCGAGGCACTGCGAAATGGGGCGAATAATCGGAATACCGCCGCCTACCGACGCCTCAAACAGGAAGTTTACGTTGTTTTCGTCGGCGAGGGTCAAAAGCTCGTAGCCCTTTTGCGCGACAAGCTCCTTGTTTGACGTTACAACGCTCTTGCCGGCCTTTAAAAGCGAAGAGACAAATTCAAATGCCGGATGAAGTCCGCCCATAGTCTCGACAACTATTTTGACGGAGTCATCGTTTAAAATAATATTGAAGTCCTTAATAAATTTATCTTCGTTCGGGTCTCCGGGAAAATCTCGGAGATCGAGGATATATTTGAGCTCAAGGTCTTTCTGGGTGCTTTTGCTTACGATACTGTCGTGGTTTTTGTGAAGCACTTCCACAACGCCCGAACCGACGGTTCCGTAGCCCATAACGGCTATATACATTTTTTCTCACATCCTAAATAATATGAATATACATTTAGCATAATACCATAAATTCCCGACGTTATAAAGGAAAAAGCTCAAAAATTTTTGCGTTTGTTTAAATTTCTATAAAAGTTTGAGATTATTGATTGTAAGTTTTTGAAAAATAGTATAATATGTATATATGTTATCGGCCGGCAAAGCGTCGGCTTTTATGTTAAAGGATGTGAAGCTGTGGATAATATTGCAAAACGCCGTAATTTTATAATCAATGTAGTTTATATAATAATAATCGCAGGGCTTTTTTATTTGTTTATGAAGTATGCCTTCGGGGTCCTGTCCCCGTTCATAATAGCCATGTTTATAGCCATGCTGCTTCAAAGGCCCGTAAATTTCGTGATTGAAAAGACGAAAATACCTCGCGGTATAGTTTCGACCGTGGCGGTTTTGCTCGTCGTGTTTGTTTTCGGAACAATAATAGGACTTATACTTTCAAAAATATTTTCCGAGCTGAAGTCCTTTTTTAATTATATTATGCTGCAACTTGACAATGCGCCGCTGTTTGCGTCGCAGCTCAAGGATTGGGTCAACACTCACTTTACGTTGCTGCCGGATTCTATAAGGCAGAATATCATCTCGACCGTGGCGAATCTTATAGATAAAATACAGGGCGTGGATACAGGCAGCTCCTCCTCCGCGGCGGCAGCCGTAGCGTCAAGCGATACGGCGGCAAAGGGCTTCGATTTTTCGTCATTCTCATCACCGCTGAGCGCTCTTTGGGGAACGGCAAAGCAAATACCGTCTATACTCGTCGGCACCATAGTCGGCATAGTTTGCTGCTGCTTTATGACTTCCGATTATCACACCCTTCGCTCGCTTATTATGACTCAGGCGGGCAAGCGCGCGGACGCCTTTATAAGAACAAAGCAAATAATATTTTCAACGCTCGGAAAGATGATAAGGGCATACGGCCTTATCATGTGCGTAACCTTCCTTGAAATGGTGCTCGGCCTTTCTATATTAAAGCTGTTCGGAATATATGAAAACGGCTATATTTTTGCGATTGCGCTGATAACCGCCGTGATAGACATTGTTCCCGTTCTCGGCACAGGCACGGTGCTGATACCGTGGGCAATTTGGATGTTCTTCTCCGGCGATGTTGCCATGGGCATAGGGCTTCTTGTGATTTACGGCGTCATAACCGTTGTACGCCAGATAATAGAGCCGAAGCTTGTGGCGTCGCAGCTCGGGCTTCCCGCATTTGTCACTCTTATGGCGATGTATATAGGCTCGCAGCTGTTCGGATTTATCGGACTGTTCTTGCTTCCGATGACGGTTATGCTCCTTAAGGTGCTCAACGACGACGGCGTAATTCACATATTCAAGGTTCCGCCCGAGGAGGCGGCGGAATTTAAGGCTGCCAAGGACAAGGATGAGAAAACGGACGCCGAGAGGAAGGCTAAAAAGCGCGAAGGCATCAAGAAAATCAAAACAGGAAAGAAGAAGTAACCGAGAACCCGATATGAAGATGATTGATTTGCACTGTCATATCCTATATGACATCGACGACGGCGCAAAAACAAAAGAGGATTCCGCCGCGCTGCTTCACACGGCGGTACAAAACGGAATAAAAGCGATAATAGCAACGCCGCATTTTAACGATTATTCGGCGGTGGACGAGTTTGTCGCAAAACGAGACGAAAGAGTAAAATTTCTGCGTGAATTTATAGGCGAAAAAGGGCTTGATATAGGCCTCGGAGCCGGCGCGGAGGTCTTTTTGCAAAACGATGTTTTTTCGGACTGCGATTTGTCGCCGCTCTGCATAAACGGCAGCCGCTATTTGCTGTGCGAATATACGCTGCGTCCCTTTGACCCAAAATACGCCGTCATATACGCCGAGCGTGTTTTATCCATGGGGCTTGTACCGATAATAGCGCATCCGGAAAGGTACATATGTTTCCACACGGAGAAGTGGGTCGCAAAGGAGCTTTGCGATATGGGCGCTCTTTTACAGGTCAACGCTTCGAGCCTTGCGGGCAGAGGCGGCGATGAAATAAAGGATTATGCGACGGAGCTCGTGCTTTCAAGGCTTGCCGATTTTGTTGCCACGGATGCACATTCGGCGGTATCAAGACCCAATGATATTATAAAATGCGCTGAGCGTTTTGATGAGAGAATAACTTCGGAGGACATAAAGAGATTGGTTTACAAAAACCCGTTGAAGGTTCTGAAGGATGAAATATTGTAGCCGAAGCACAAATGTGTATTTTAATGAGGGCGATTATGGAAAAAATAAAACGGCGCGGTGAAAATTACACCATACCGCAGATAGATTTAAGTGTTGAACCGAAAAACACAAAAGAGGAATTTAAATATCTTTACGAAAATGTCACCGTTGAGAAAAAGGGCGGTTATCTCGGGCACCCCGATTCCGTGCTTTTAAAGGACGGGAGTATACTTGTATTTTTCCCCGAGGGTCACGGCAAGGGAAAAACTCTTTCAAAAATCAGCCGCGACGGCGGCAGAAGCTATACCGAAGAAATAGAAATGCCGCCGAAAAGCTGGGAAAATTCGCGTGAGACTCCGACGGTTTATCGCCTTGAGTTCTCCGAGAGCGACACACCCGACAAGCTGATAATGATAAGCGGAAACCCCATATGGGGGCGCGAAAAGTCGCGTGGCGGCTTCGACTGTTCGCTCTCCTCGGACGAGGGCAAAACGTGGAGCGAATATGAGAGCTTCTTTACGGAAAAGGACGAGGTTACGCACTATCCGATAGTGGCACTCAGCTCATTGACAAGACTCCGCGAAAACGGAAAATTCGTCGATAAATGGATGGGACTTTTCCATGAGCGCGATTTTGTAAATTATAAAACCGTACTGTCTTTTTCAAAGGACGGAAAAATGATGTGGACAAAGCCCGAACCGTATTTTTCCGCGTATAGGGACATTGAGAAAAGGTCGCAGATGTGCGAGGTCGAGTGTGTCCGCAGCGATATGGGCAGGGGCGACGAGCTTATGCTTATAACGCGCAGTAATTCAAAAAGAATAAATTCGCTTTTGAGCTTTTCCCGTGACGAGGGAAAAACGTGGTCAAGACCCGTGGCGGCTCCCGCGTCATTAAACGGCGAAAGACACAAGGCGGAGTATCTGCCGGACGGCAGACTGTTTATAACCTTCCGCTCGATAGAGCGTGATTTGCGTAAAAATCTGAAACACAGCGAAAATAAGCTCCGCGGATGGTATTCCGAGGGCTGGGTTGCGCTCGTGGCGGATTACAACGACCTGAAAAACGGCGGCGAGGGAGATTACCGCATCAAGGTCGCGCATACATATCTTGACTCGCAGTCTGAGCCTTGCGTTGCGGCAAATGCTGACACGGGCTACTGCGGAAACGTCATTTTGCCCGACGGTACTGCGGTTATCTGTTCTTACGGTATCTTTTCCGTTGAGGAAAAAAAGGACGGTGTTTACTCTACCGATAAGGGCAGAAAAAAGCGCAGAACGTATATTATTTCAAAAAGAATAAACGTGAAGGATGTCGAAAAATTACTTGATAGATAAAAAACAACTAAACGGTAAATCGGAGCTTGCAAATCACGAATTTTGATTTCCGACGGAATTGAAAATACGTATAAAAAACCGGAAAGCGAGAGCCTATGAACGCTCAGCCTTCCGGCTTTATTATGCTTTTGTGTTTTTGATTACATGCTTTCGGGAACCGTGATTTTAAATTCCGTAAGTATTATGCCCATAACATCCTTGACCCTGCAGCACAGATAAAGTCTTGCCGCACGGAGCTTCTCGTCGTCAACGCCCACTCTGCAGGCGTTGTAGAACTTGTGGAAGAGCGTGGCAAGCGTTACGGCATAGCGTGTTATTCTTGCCGGGTCATAGTCCTTGGCGGCGGTGATTATCTCGTCCGTCAGAGCCGAGAGGTGGCGTATAAGCTCGCGCTCCTCGGGCGCATTTAAGAGCATAAGCTCCTCTTCGGTGCAGTCGCGCGGTTCAACGCCCTCCTCTTTCATCTTGCGGAGTATGCTGCATATTCTCGCGTTTGCGTATTGGCAGTAATAAACGGGGTTTTGCGAATCCTCTTTTACGGCAAGTCCCAAATCGAAGTCTATTGTTGAGCCGGGCTCGCGCATATTGAAGAAAAATCTTGCGGCGTCAATCGGTACTTCGTCAAGCAAATCGACAAGTGTTACGGCGTTTCCCGTACGCTTTGACATCCTTACGGGTTCGCCGTCCTTCATAAGGTTTACAAGCTGCATTAAAACAACGTCGAGCCTTGACGAATCAATGCCTATGGCTTCAAGTGCGCCCTTTAGTCTTGCCACGTGGCCGTGGTGGTCGGCACCCCAGACGTCTATCGCTTTGTCAAAGCCGCGGTCAACAAGCTTGTTGCGGTGATAGGCTATGTCGGCGGCAAAGTATGTGGGATTGCCGTTTTGACGAATGAGCACATCGTCCTTTAATTCAAGGCGGTCTATCTGCTCCTTCGTTTTGCCCGCCTTTTTAAGCAGCTTTGTCTGCATTTCGATGTTTTTATACCAAAGAGCACCGTCTTTTTCGTATGTCATACCGTTGTCGGTGAGAATTTTTATCACGTCGTCGACAGCACCGTCATGAAGCACGCTCTCATGGAACCATGTGTCGTATTTAATGCGGTATTTGGCGAGATTGTCCTTCATATTCTGTATGTTTTTAGGCAAAGCGAAGTCTACGAGTGCTTTTCTCCTCTGCTCCTCGCTCTTTTCCATATAGCTGTCGCCGTACTGCTTTGCAAATTCCTCGGCACGCTCCTTTATGTCCGCACCGTGATAGCTGTCCTCAGGAAGAGAGGGTGCTTTATCGCCCAAAAACAGCTGTTGATAACGAATATCCAAGGAGAGTGCAAATTTATCTATCTGATTGCCTGCATCGTTGATATAGAATTCACGCGAGACGTCGTATCCTGCCATTGACAGTACCGAGGCGAGACAGTCGCCGAGAGCACCGCCGCGCGCGTTGCCCATATGCATGGGACCCGTGGGATTTGCCGAGACGAATTCGACGTTCACTTTTTTATTCTTGCCGAAGTCGCTGCTGCCGTATTTTTCGCCGCACTCCTTGATGTCGAGCAGTATATCGGCGTAATATCTGTCGCCGAGCGTGAAGTTTATAAATCCGGGACCCGCAACGCTGCAGGACTCGAAATATGAGTCGCCGAGGTCAATGTATTTCGAAACGGCGTCGGCAATTTTTTTAGGAGCGGTGCGAAAAGCTCTCGCGCAGGCAAACGCCGCGTTTACCGAGTAGTCGCCGTTGGCTCTGTCGGCCGGGACCTCTACCTTGAAGCCCGGTATAGGCTCGGCGGGTAAAACTCCGTCGGCAATCGCTTTTCCGAGAGCCTCGGTTACGAGAGAGTGAAGCCGGTTTTCGGTATCTTTAACTATTTTAGACATCTTCTATTTTCCCTTCAGAAACAGTTATTTTCATTGAGTTGAGAGCCCTTGAATCGGGGGCAAATTCTATTGTGTACTCGGTTTCGAGCGTACCGCCGTTTTCCGACATATCCGTGAAAACACGATTCGTAAAAAGTCCGAGCGAAAATTCGCCGTAGGGCGTTGAATATACGCTTGTGCGGCGCTCGCCGTTTTTAAGCTTCAGCTCCGTGCTGTATCCGCCCTCTCGCGCTACGCTGACGCTGTCGCCGCCCTCAACGGTAACAAGGGTCTTGCAGCCCTTCAGCTCTCCGTCGTATTCGGTGTAGGCGAGAGTGTATCGTCCGTCGCCGTATTCGAGCGTGCCGTTTACGCTTACGGTGTATTTTTCGTCGCGGCCGCCGAGCGTCTGGGTGTTTTCCACCTCTATCAGAACATCTTTTTTCATATTATCTTATCACTTATCTTCTTTTATCTCCGCGGCAAGCTTAAAGAGCTTATCCAAAAGCTTCGGGTAGGGGACACCGCTTTGCTCCATAAGCTTCGGATACATACTGATTGAGGTAAAGCCGGGAATTGTATTTATCTCGTTGAACATCACCCTGCCGTCGGATTTTCTCACAAAGAAATCGACTCTTGACAGTCCCGTACAGCCGAGAGTTTTAAATGCCCTTACGGCTTCCTTGCGAACCTCGTTTTGCTTATCCTCGGGAAGCTCTGCGGGAATGAGCAAGCGGCTGTCGCTCACATATTTCGCGGTGTAGTCGTAGAATTCGTTGCAGGAGATTATCTGGCCTATGCAGGACGCCATCGGCTTGTAATTTCCTATTACGGCACACTCAACCTCAAAGCCGTCCACAAATTCTTCGAGAACCGCTTTTCTGTCGCACGAGAACGCCTTTTCGAGAGCCTCTCGCAGCTCGCTTTCGTCGTGAGCCTTTGTGATGCCTACTGAGGAGCCTGCGTTGGCCGGTTTTACGAATATCGGATAGCCGAGTGTTGCTTCGGCTTTTTTTATGAATTCGGTGCAGTTTTCGCGGTATTCGTTTACGTCGGTCGCGAGCCATTTTGCCTGAGCTATTCCGGCTTGGTCGGCAAGCGTGTTTGTGACCGCCTTATCCATGCACACAGACGACGCAAGAACGCCGCAGCCGACATACGGTATACCCGACAGCTCCAAAAGCCCTTGTATTGTGCCGTCCTCGCCGTTTTTGCCGTGCATTACGGGAAAGCAGACGTCAATATGTATCTTTTCTGGACCTGACTCCCTGAAAACCGTGATGCCGTGGTCTTTTCTGTCGGGCGAGAGCAAAGCCTTTGTGCATTTGCCGCTGTTTATCCATTTATCCTCCGGCAAAAGAGAAACGTCGCCCTCAAAGAGAAACCATTCGCCCTCCTTGGTTATACCGAGCGGGCAAACCTCGTATTTATCGCGCGGAATGTTGCTTACAACGTATGAAGCCGATACGCACGAAACGTCGTGCTCGCTTGATACTCCGCCGAAAAGAACGAGAACCTTCTTCATAATTTATCACCCCGTGAAAATTTCAGAAAATAAATTGAGCTGAGATATAATTATACATATACTAATAAATGATAACATATTACGGCGGCATAATCAATCTTTGTTTAAATTTAATTTCAAAGGCCGCAAAAAGTCCTTGACAAAGCGCAAAAGAAGTCATATAATACCGTTACAACAAAGTAGAGCAGTTCGTTCTCACCCGTGATTTTAAGATGAAACGGGTCAATACATCGGGGTTATCCCTTATTAAGTGTGTTGAGTGCGAGCGGTTATCTGTTCGCACTTTTGTTATTTTATTTTAAGAACGGAGTGATTACCTATCGGTACCAAAGAAATGCAGATCAATGAAGACATCCGTGACAGGGAAGTACGCGTAGTAACCGACGGCGGAGAGCAGCTCGGCATAATGTCGGCTAAGGAGGCTCTTAGAAAGGCAGAGGAGAGAAACCTCGACCTTGTTAAAATATCCCCCAACGCAAAGCCGCCCGTTTGTAAAATCATGGATTACGGCAAATACCGTTTTGAGCAGTCAAAGCGCGAAAAGGAAAACAGAAAAAACCAGCGCGTTATTGAAATCAAGGAGATTCGTCTTTCGCTCAACATTGATACTCACGACTTTGAGACGAAGGTCAATCACGCTCACAAATTCTTAAAGGCCGGAAATAAGGTCAAGGTTTCCATCCGTTTCAGAGGCCGTGAAATGGCTCATCCGCAGATAGGTGAGGTTTCTATGAAACGTTTTGCCGAAGCTTGCGAAGAGTTTGCAACAGTCGAAAAACCGGCGAAGCTCGAGGGGCGTCAGATGCTGATGTTCCTTGCGCCCAAGGCGTGACCGTAAAAAATATCAGGAGGAATTTTGCAATGCCTAAGATCAAAACACACAGCGGAGCTAAAAAACGCTTCAAATTATCAAAGAACGGCAAGCCGATAAGAGCACATGCCAACAAGTCTCATATCCTTACCAAAAAGAACACAAAGAGAAAGAGAAATCTTCGCAAGACATCCGTTGCCGATACAACTAATGTTAAGCAGATTAAACGTCTCATTCCTTATAAATAATCGGAGCGGTTTATATACCGCCATACTTAAACATTCGGAGGTAACTAACTAATGGCACGTGTTAAAGGTGCGATGATGACTCGCAAAAGAAGAAATAAAACATTAAAGCTTGCTAAGGGCTACTACGGCTCAAAGAGCAGACTTTTCAAGACCGCAAAGGAAGCGGTTATGAAGTCCGGCCAGTATGCTTATATCGGCAGAAAGCAGAAGAAGAGAGATTTCAGACAGCTTTGGATAACAAGAATCTCGGCGGCCTGCAAGATGAACGGTATGAATTATTCAACCTTCATAAACGGCCTTAAAAAAGCCGGTATCGACTTAAACCGCAAGATGCTTTCGGAGATTGCAATTTCGGATCCCGCGGCGTTTACCACGCTCACCGAAAAAGCTAAAGAAGCGCTTAAATAAGTTATTGCCACGCCTGAGAGTTTCCCTCAGGCGTGTTTTTCCTTTTAATTACGGCACTTCGGTTTTGCTTTAAATCACGTGCATTCGGGACTTTTTTTGCACAAGGTTTCAAAGGCGCGCGATCTAAGGAAAAACCGATGCTCGCATCACAGGAGAATTTTATGCGGATAACGAGCAGAAATAACGAAAAAATCAAAGCCTTCGTAAAGCTGCGCGACAGTGCGAGAGCGCGAAATACAGCGGGGCTTTTTGTCCTTGAGGGAGCAAGGCTTTGCTTTGACGCTCTTGAGAGCGGATACAATGTGCAGGAGCTTTTTTATACCGAGACGGCACTTTCGCGTTACGCTGAAAGGGTGACTGCGCTTATAGAAAACAGCGTTGCGGCTTTTGATGCTGCGGACGAGGTGGCGCAAAAGCTTGCGGATACCGTGAATTCACAGGGCGTGTTTTGTACGGTAAAAATGAAAGAGTCGGCGGAGATATGCCCGTCTTCACCGAAAAAATACGTAGCGCTTGACGGTATTCAGAATCCCGACAATCTCGGCGCGATATCACGTACCGCAGAGGCACTCGGGGTTGATGCGCTGATAGTCGGCGGTGGCTGCGATATATATAATCCCAAAGCCCTCAGAGCGTCAATGGGCGCACTTTTGAGACTTCCCGTCATAAGCGTGCCGTCTGTTTTACCGGTGCTGCAAAAGGCGAGGGAAAACGGCTTACCCGTGTTGTCAACGGTGCCGGATTCCGCGGCAGAGGATATAACGACTGTCGATTTTTCGCGCGGAGCGGTCACCGTTATAGGGAACGAGGGAAACGGCGTGTCAAAGGAAGTAAAGGCTTTTTCCGACAGGCTCATAACAATACCGATGAGCGGCAAGGCGGAGTCGCTTAATGCTTCCGCTGCCGCTACGATAACAATGTGGGAAATGATGAAATGAACAATGAGAGTGTTTACTGGCTCTGGCTCGCAAAAACTCTCGGAGCGGGGGCCAAAACTGCGGATATTATAAATTACTTCGGAAGCGCGCGAATGCTCTATGAAAAGGGCAGTCGCGAATGGCGGCTTTCGGGTATACTTACGGCGTCACAGATAAGCAAGCTGTCGCTTTTCAGCCCGTCGCAGTTCGCCGAGACGCTTCGTGTTTGTGTCGATAACGGCTGGCGCATAATAACGCCCGACAGCGAATATTATCCGAAAAGACTCAGAGAAATCGCAGACCCTCCGTCGGTGCTCTTTGTTTGGGGCGATGAAACGATCTTAAACAGCGAGGTTATGCTTTCGGTAGTCGGTACGAGAAAGGCGTCGAATTACAGCATGCGCGTCACAAGGCTGCTGTCGTCAAAGCTTGCAAGGGCTGGCGCCGTCATAGTTTCGGGCGGTGCGCTCGGCGTTGACAGCGCGGCGCATACCGGCGCTATGGAGGGCGGAAGAACGATAGCCGTTCTGGGCTGCGGGCTCGGAACCGACTATTTGCGCGACAATGCCGCTTTAAGGCGTGAAATATCAAAAAACGGTGCGGTTATAACGGAGTATTTTCCGTTTACTCCTGCGTCGAGAACAACATTCCCGATGAGAAACAGGATAATTTCTGGGATGAGCCTCGGCACGATAGTGGTTGAGGCCGGCGAGAGGAGCGGCTCGCTTATTACGGCAAGGCTTGCTCTCTCGGAGGGCAGAGACGTGTTTGCCGTCCCGGGCGAAGTCATAACCTCTGCATTCACCGGAACCAACCGTCTGATACACGACGGAGCAAAGCCCGTGTTTACGGCACTTGACGTTTTGGAAGAATATTATTATACTTACCCGGATAAGATTGATTTAAGCGGAGCGGATAAGCCGCTCGGCGAGGCTCTTAAAAATATGCCGATTGAGGAAGTCTCCGTTCCGGAAGCCGTTCATCGTGCCGTAAGGCAAAAATCAAAGACGGCACAGAAAAAAGCGGCGGAGAATAAGACTCCGCAGAAGAGCGCGCCGAGGGAGCTTACCGACTCGCTTACGGAAAACGCGAAAAAGCTGTATTCGGTCTTAACAACTGAGCCGCGGCATATTGATGATTTGAGCGAGGAAGCGAAGCTCTCCTCCGCCGATACACTTGCCGCTCTTACCGAACTCGAGCTGTATTCGCTCGTTGCCCTCTCTGAGGGAAAGCATTATTATAAGGTCTGATACGGCAAAAGCCGTTATTATCGAGAAACAGGAGTTTGTTTATGTCAAAGCTTGTTATAGTGGAGTCGCCGCACAAGGCGACAATGATAAAAAAATATCTCGGAAAAAGTTACGATGTAACCGCGTCCGTAGGGCATATAAGGGATTTGCCGGCGGCAAAGCTCTCGGTTGACATCAAAAACGACTTTGCACCGAAATACGCAATAGTCAAGGGCAAGGAGAAGCTTGTCAAGGAATTAAAGGAAAAAGCCGCAAATGCAGATGAGGTTCTGCTCGCAACCGACCCCGACCGAGAGGGAGAGGCTATTTCCTGGCATCTTGCCACGGTTCTCGGGCTGCCGCTTGATGAAAAGAACAGAGTTAAATTTAACGAGATAAACGAAAACGCGGTCAAAAAGGGCATAGCAAGCCCCGAAAAAATCGATATGGACCTTGTTGACGCTCAGCAGGCGAGAAGAATTCTCGACAGACTCGTCGGCTATAAGCTCAGCCCGTTCGTATCGCAAAAGATACACAGAGGACTTTCGGCAGGCAGAGTTCAGTCCGTTGCCGTAAGGCTCGTCGTTGACCGCGAAGAGGAAATCCGCAAATTCGTTCCCGAAGAATATTGGTCACTTGACGCAAAATTCACCGCGCCGTCCTCAAAAAAAGCGTTTAAGGCAGCGTTTACGGGCGACGAAACCGGCAAGATAAAGCTCAAGACAAAAGAGGAGACCGACGCGATTTTGGCAAGACTTCAGGATGCGGAATACTCCGTGTCGTCGGTCAAAAAAGGAACGCGCAGACGTTCTCCGGCGCCGCCGTTTACAACCTCCACCATGCAGCAGGACGCCTCCAGAAAGCTCGGATTTCAGGCTAAGCGCACTATGAAAATAGCGCAGGAGCTTTATGAAGGTATGGAGGTAGAGGGCTTCGGTGCAACAGGTCTTATAACATATATGAGAACCGACTCGCTCCGTATATCGGAAGAGGCAAGGCAGGAGGGCAACGCCTTTATCGAGGAGAATTACGGCAAGCAGTATTTGCCCGAAAAACCGCGTTATTTTAAGACTAAGGCGAGCGCACAGGACGGCCACGAGGCAATTCGCCCCACCGTTCCGGCAATCACACCCGAAATCGCCAAAAAGAGCCTTACTCCGGAGCAGTTCAAGCTTTACAGCCTTATTTGGAAGCGCTTTATGGCAAGTCTTATGTCAAATTGCATACAGGATACGGTAAAGATAGAAATAAAGGCAGTCGGCGAGTGTGACAAAAACACCGACAGATATTGCACGTTTAATGCGAGCGGTTATACGGTTCGTTTTGACGGTTATACACGCCTTTACGAAGCCGCAACAGATGAGGACGAGGACGAGGGCAAGCTCCCCGAAATCAAGGCGGGCGATGCATTAAAGCTCAAGGAAATGCTCGGAAATCAGCACTTCACACAGCCGCCTGCGCGCTATACCGAGGGCTCGCTCATTAAGATGCTTGAGGAAACGGGCGTCGGCAGACCGAGTACGTACGCCTCAATAGTGTCAACCATTACCTCGCGCGAATATGTTGTCCGCGAGCAGAAGCAGCTTAAGCCCACGGAGCTCGGAGAAGCGGTCGTCAAGCTCTTAAAGGAGCATTTCCCGAATATCGTTAACGTAAAATTTACGGCCTCCATGGAGAGCGATCTCGATAAGGTAGAGCATCACGAAATAGATTATATAGCAATGCTTCATACGTTTTATGACGGCTTTGACAAAACGCTTGAAAAGGCAAAAGCCGATATGGAGGGCGTTAAGATAAAGCTTAAGGAGGACGAGACGAATATTCCGTGCGAAAAGTGCGGAAGAATGATGGTTATAAAAACCGGCAGATTCGGTAAATTCCTCGCGTGCCCGGGTTATCCGGAGTGCAAAAACACAAAGCCGTACGTAATAGAGACAACCGCCACCTGCCCGGTGTGCGGAGGCAAGGTGATTCAGAAAAAGAGCAAAAAAGGATATACGTTCTTCGGCTGCGAAAATTATCCCGAATGCAACTTTATGACGTGGGATAAGCCGACGGACGAAAAATGTCCCAAGTGCGGCAAGTCGCTCTTCAAGAAAAAAGGCGGAATTTTAGCTTGCCTTGACGAAAACTGCGGCTTTGAGAAAAAAGCGGAGCGCAAAAAGAAAAGCACAAAGACTCAAGAGGAAGACTGATGAAAGCAGCGGTAATCGGTGCGGGTCTCGCCGGATGTGAGGCGGCAAAGCAGCTGTCGAGGGCGGGAATACCCACATATCTCTATGAAATGAAGCCGAAGAAATTTTCTCCGGCGCATAAAAACGAAAATTTTGCGGAGCTTGTATGCTCAAATTCACTGAAGGCGGAGCGGCTCAATTCCGCGGCAGGGCTTTTAAAGGCGGAGATGGAGATGCTTTCTTCCGTGTGCGTCGGGGCTGCCAAAAGGACAAGAGTTCCGGCAGGAGGCGCACTTTCGGTTGACAGAGACAGATTTTCGGCTCTTATAACGGAAAATATAAAAAGCGATAAGAACATAACGGTCATAAACGAGGAGGTTTCCGTCTTACCCGATGCCGATGTTGTTATAGTGGCGGCAGGGCCGCTCGCGAGCGACGCGCTGACAGGTACAATACACGCTCTCTGCGGCGACGGATTATCATTCTACGATGCGGCGGCACCGATAGTTTCGGCGGACAGCGTCGATATGGAATATGCCTTTACACAGTCGAGATATGACCGCGGCGGCAGCGACGATTACATTAACTGCCCCATGAATAAAGAGCAGTATGAAGCGTTTTACGAAGCAATTATAAATGCCGAGAGTGCCGAAACGCACTCCTTTGACAAGCGGCACGATGTGTATGAGGGCTGTATGCCTATTGAGGTTTTGGCGTCGCGCGGAAAAGACACCATGCGCTTCGGCCCGTTAAAGCCCGTAGGGCTTCGCGACCCGAGAACGGGGCACAGACCGTGGGCAAATCTTCAGCTTCGCCGTGAAAACAGCGGCGGTACGATGTATAATCTTGTCGGATTTCAAACAAATCTCAAATTCGGCGAGCAAAAAAGAGTGTTTTCCATGTTTCCGGCACTTCACGATGCGGAATTTCTCCGCTACGGAGTTATGCACAGAAACACGTTTATAAATTCACCGCGGCTTTTAAACGCCTCATATTCTCTGCGCTCGGACAAAAGAATATTTTTTGCCGGTCAGATAACCGGAGTAGAGGGCTATATGGAATCGGCCTCCTCCGGAATTATGGCGGGGCTGAACGCCGCAAGGTACCTTTTGGGAAAAGAGCCGCTTGTGCTTCCGAATACCACCGTCACAGGTGCTCTCGCGAGATATATAAGCGATGAAACCGTGACGAATTTTCAGCCTATGGGGGCCAATTTCGGTATGCTTCCGCCGCTCCCCGAAAAGATAAGGGACAAGAGCGAGCGTTATACGGCAATCGCCGAAAGAGGCATGAGAGATCTCGAGGAATATCTTAAAAGTCGCGGGCTGTGAGAGTGAAAGGACTTTAAAATGGATAACGGACTTAACGAATTACAGGAAAAAATACAATATAGATTTAAAAATATATCGCTTTTGGAAAGAGCGGTCACACATTCGTCGTATGCAAACGAAAAGCATCTTACGACGGGCGACAATGAGCGACTTGAGTTTCTGGGCGACTCGGTTCTCGGCTTTATAACGGCGGAATATCTTTTTTCGCACCACAGAAATTTTCCCGAGGGCGAGCTGACGCGCCTGCGTTCTTATGCCGTGTGCGAAAAATCGCTTTTTGAGTATGCCAAGGAAATAGACCTCGGCGACAGGCTCTTGCTCGGTAAGGGTGAGGAGATGACGGGCGGCAGAACAAGGCCGTCGGTTGTGTCGGACGCATTTGAGGCTGTAATTGCCGCAATTTATATCGACGGCGGCATAGGCGAGGCAAAAAAATTCGTTTTGCGCTTCGTCGAGCCTTATGTTGAGGCAAAGCCGTCCTTTAAGGATTACAAGACCATACTTCAGGAAGTCGTTCAAAAAAATCAAGGCGAGAGCTTAAAGTATGTTCTTGTCAGCGAGAGCGGCCCCGACCACGATAAGCACTTTAAGGTTGAGGTGCATTTAAACAGCAATGTTATAGGAGCCGGCGTCGGCAGCAGCAAGAAAAAGGCCGAGCAGGCGGCGGCAAAAGAAGCGTTGGAGCTGATGGGAATTTGAAACACGTAAACGTGGCTCTTTTTGTGCCTCACGCGGGCTGCCCTCATCAGTGCAGCTTCTGCAATCAAAAGACAATATCGGGCAGTATAAAGCCGCTGACACCGGAGGATGTGACAGCGGCTTGTGATATTGCCAAAAACGGCGGTGTAACAAGGGAAACCTCGGAAATAGCGTTTTTCGGCGGCTCGTTTACCGCGGTTGACAGAGATTATATGGTGTCTCTTTTAGAGGCGGCAAAGCCGTATATCGACGGAGGATATTTCGGCGGAATAAGAATTTCCACGCGTCCCGACGCAATTGACGACGAAAGACTTGAGATATTAAAGAAATATCACGTGACGTCAATCGAGCTCGGCGCGCAGAGTATGGACGATAGCGTGCTTAAAATAAACCGACGCGGCCACACGGCAAAGGACGTCGAAAACGCCTCGCGCCTTATAAAAAGCTACGGCTTTTCGCTCGGACTTCAGATGATGACAGGGCTTATGGGCGACACCGACGAGAAATGTATTAAAACCGCCGAAAGGCTGATAGCCCTCTCGCCCGACACGGTCAGAATCTACCCGACGATAGTTCTTGAAAACACGCCTTTGGCGGATTATCTTCGCGACGGCAGTTACAAAGCCGAAACCCTGGATGAGGCTGTGAGTCTCTGCGCGAGGCTGCTTTTAATGTTCCGAGAAAACAACATAAAGGTAATCCGTCTCGGTTTGCACAGCGGCGGAAATGTAGATGAGGGTTACCTTGCCGGCGCATACCATCCGGCATTTCGCGAGCTTTGCGAGGGCAAGATTTACCTTGAAAAAATGCTCTCTGAGCTGTCAAAGCTGCCTAAGGATATGCCGTATGTTATAGAAGTCCCCGAAAAATCGATCGGGAAAGCAAAGGGACAGAACAAAAGAAATGAAAAAGCATTGCTAAACAACGGATTTCAGTGTAAAATAAAGGGTAACGAATTTTTAAACGATTACGATATAAAGATAACAGAAGATATTTAAAGGAATTTAAAGAATGATTTTAAAAGCGCTGGAAATGCAGGGGTTTAAATCCTTCCCCGATAAAACGGTACTTGAATTTAATAAGGGCATTACAGCCGTAGTAGGACCCAACGGAAGCGGAAAGAGCAACATCTCCGACGCCGTGCGCTGGGTTCTCGGCGAGCAGTCCACAAAAACGCTTCGCGGCTCAAAAATGGAGGACGTTATTTTTTCGGGCACGGACGTCCGAAAGGCAAAGGGCTTTGCGGAGGTAACGCTGCGCCTTGACAACACCGACCGTTCGCTTAATAAAGACAGCGACGAGGTGTCGGTTACAAGGCGTTATTACCGTTCGGGCGACAGCGAATATCTCGTGAACGGCGAATCCGCGCGTCTTCGCGACGTAAACGAGCTGTTTATGGATACGGGCCTCGGCAGGGACGGTTACTCCATTGTCGGGCAGGGCAAAATCGCCGATATGGTGTCGCCCAAGGCGAGCGAGCGCCGCGATATGCTTGAGGAAGCGGCGGGAATTTCGCATTTTCGTTACAGACGCGGTGATGCGATTAAAAGACTCGCGCAGGCGGAGGAAAATCTCGTAAGGCTTCGCGACATACTCTCGGAGCTTGAGAGCAGAGTAGGTCCTTTAAAGGCGCAGAGCGAAAAGGCACAGAAATTCATAGTGCTTGCCGGTGAGCGAAAAAATCTCGAAATAGGTATTTGGCTCAACACGATAGACAAGACCGGCGAAAAAATGCGCGATCAGGAGCATAAAATAGAAATTGCCGAGGCGTCGCACAAGGAGGCTCAGGATGAGCTTTCAAAAATCGGCGAGATGATTGACAAGGCGGCGGACGGCACAAGAGACATAAACATTAAATTGGAGGAAATCAGAAATTCGGCTTCGGGCTTTGAAGAAAAGCTTTCGGATATAGATTCGCAGATAAAGGTTGCCGAAAACTCGATTTTACATAACAACGAGACAATAGAGCGTATAAACCGCGACAAGGCTGCGGAGAACGAGACGGAGCAAAATATTGATGCCGCCGTTTCCGCTGCACGGGAATGCATACAAAAGGCAGAGGAGCAAATAGCCGACGCAACAAGGCAGATGGACGAGCTCTCAAAGCAGGAGGAGACTTATCGCCTGAGCAGCTCAGAGTTTTCCGATAGGGCGGCAGCTCTTTCGGGTGAAATATCGGCACTTTCCGTAAGGCTTGCGGATTGCCGAGTTACGGCGGAAACCGCAAATTCCTCCATAGAGGAGATAAGGTCGAGAATTTCCGCGATAGACGAGTCCATGGGAACGCGCAAGGACGATTACGACGCGCTTTTAAAACGCAAAGCCGACGCGGAAGCATCACTCAAGGAAATACAGGACGAGATAGTTTCCGTCAAAAACGCGATAGACGGCTATACTCTGCGATTTGAAAACCGCGGCAAAAAGGCAGACAGCGTAAAGCTTGCCATAGACGAAAAACAGCGCGAGCTTCACAAGGGGCAGGACAGGGTCCGCCTTCTTGAGGATCTCGAAAAAAATATGGAGGGCTACTTCGGCGCGGTAAAAGCCGTTATGAAGGAGTCGGGCAGAGGTGCGCTCAGAGGCATATACGGTCCCGTATCTCAGCTCATAACGGTTAAGGATAAGTATTCGGCTGCTATCGAGACGGCTCTCGGAGCGGCTGTGCAGAACATTGTTGTAGATAATGAAACCGATGCAAAGCGCGCCATGGGCTTCTTAAAGGAGCGCCGCGCAGGCAGAGCCACATTTTTGCCGATAACCGCAATTAAGGGCAGAGTTCTCTCAGAGCAGGGGCTCGACGACCAATACGGCTTTGTAAGCATTGCCTCCGACCTTGTGTCGTATGACAACAAATATTCGGAGATAATCCGTTGGCTTTTGGGTCGCACGGCAGTTGCCGAGGACATAGATTCCGCCATAGCGATTGCAAAAAAATATTCGTATCGCTTCCGCATAGTCACGCTTGACGGTCAGGTTATAAATGCCGGCGGCTCCATGACGGGCGGCTCTCGCGTTCAAAATGCAGGCATACTCAGCCGAGGCAATGAGATTGAAAGACTTAAAGGCTCTCTTGCTTCAATGCAAAAAGAGCTTGACGGGATGCTCTCGGATTACAAGCTTTTGTCGGAGGACGCCTCTGCCGCAAAGGCGGAGCTTGAGGGCGCCGAGGGCGACCTTTTAAGAGCTAAAGAAGAAAATATCCGCCGCGAGGGCGAATTGAAGCTTGCAAGCGACAAGCTCACGTCCGTTTCCTCGGGCGTTAAAGAGCTTTTGGAGGAAAAGGAGACTCTCGAAAAGAGAATCGAGTCCGTAAGCTCGGGTGCCGAGGCGGCTCGTTCGCAAATCGACGAGCTTAAAGAAACGCTGGAAAACAAGGAAAAAGAGCTTGAGAGTATAACCGGCGACAGCAAGACTCTTCAAAAGAATCGCGAGGAGGTCGCGTCAAAAGCGGCTGAAATAAGACTTCGCATAGTTTCACTCCAAAAGGATGTTGAGGCGAACACGGACGAGATTACAAGGCTTAAAAATCGTAAGACCGGTCACCTCGACCGTCTCTCGGAGCTTGACGGAGAAATACGCGAAATCGAAGAGAAAAACGACGAACTCAGAGCCTTGACCGAGCGGCTTTCGGCTGATGAAAAGGCTCTTAAAGCAAATCACGGCGACGCGCAAAATCAGATAAACGAGCTGATTTCACAGCGTGACGAGCTTGAAAAGCAGGCGAATGACTTAAGACTTCACGAGCGCGCAAAATCCGAGGAGCGCGAACGTCTCAGCGGCGACATAGCGCGTCTTGAAGAGCGCAAAATAGCAATGCGCAACGAATATGACAATCTGACGAGCAAACTTTACGACGAGTATCAGCTCACCCGTCGCGAGGCTGCGGCTCTCGAAATAGAAATTGACGATTACTCCCTTGCGGCAAAGCGTCTCGCAGAGCTTAAATCGCAAATCCGCGCTCTCGGCTCCGTAAACGTCTCCGCAATAGAGGAATACAAAGAGGTATCCGAGCGTTACGAATTTTTATCGGAGCAGATAAGCGATGTCGAAACCTCGCGCGCGGAGCTTAATAAGATGATAGATGATTTGACCGGTAAAATGGCAGAGCAGTTCCGCGAGCAGTTTAATCGCATCAACTCATGCTTCGGGCAGACCTTTATTGAGCTGTTCGGCGGAGGTAAGGCGGAGCTTCGACTCGAGGACGAGCGCGACGTGCTTGGCAGCGACATTGAAATCAAGGTTCAGCCGCCCGGCAAAAACGTTCAGAACATCAACTTGCTCTCCGGCGGTGAAAAGGGACTTTCCGCCATTGCGCTTCTTTTTGCTATACTCAAGGTAACCCCCGCGCCGTTCTGTATTTTCGACGAGGTTGAAGCGGCACTTGACGACGTCAACGTTTCGCGTTACGCCCAGTACGTTCGCCGTATGACTAAAAACACCCAGTTCATCTTAATTACCCATCGTCGCGGCACCATGGAAGAAGCCGACGTACTGTACGGTGTGACCATGCAGGAAAAGGGCGTATCCAAATTACTTGAGTTAAAGACAGCCGAAATGGCGAAGAAACTCGGTTTAGCGTAAATCTTGCGCACAATGCGGCTTTTGTTCACCCGAACTCGCGTATATACATACGCGTCGGGGTTCACAAAAACCACCTTGTACACAATCTTTAAGCTAAACGGGTTCGATATATACTTCAAATAAAATGTAGCGTAAATCTTCGGCGCCATACGAATTTTCCTCACCCGAACTCGCGTATATACATACGCGTCGGGGCTTACGAAAACCCGTCTTGCACTAAGTCTGCGCTAAACGGGTTTGATATATACTTCAAATAAAACACAGCGTAAATCTTCGGCACGATACGAATTTTTCTCACCCGAACTCGCGTACCGTAGTACGCGTCGGGGCTTACGGAAACCCGTCTTGCACCAAATCTTTACGCTAAACGTCATTGCTATATAATTTAAACAGAACACAGCGTAAATCTTCGGCACGATACGAATTTTTTTCACCCGAACTTGCGTACCGTAGTACGTGTCGGGGCTTACGAAAACCCGTCTTGCACCAAATCTTTACACTAAACGGGTTTGATATATACTTCAAATAAAACACAGCGTAAATCTTGCGCACGATGCGACTTCGGTTCACCTGAACTCGCGTATAGACAAAAATTAACTGCACGTCGCTCGGAGCTTTATGTGCGGCGAAAAAACGCGGCGATACTGTGGCTGTGCTTAAAATATTCACATAATCTATTTGATTGAAATCAAAAATTTCTTATCCGAAAGGAATAAACAAATGGGAATTTTCAGCAAAATAAATTTCGGCCTTACAAAGACCCGAAATAAAATGGCGGGAGCGATTGATGATTTGCTCGACAGCGTCGGCGAGATAAACGACGACCTTTACACCGAGCTTGAAGAGCTGCTCGTTATGCACGATGTCGGAGTGCAGACCTCGCTTGAGATAATCGAGGAGCTTCGCAAGCGCGTGCCGGAGAAAAAAATCAAAAATCCGACAATGGTTAAGGATGAAATCAAGGAGATTGTCGCCGAAAAGCTATACGGCGGCGAGGATATGGGGCTTATAACCATACCGTCCATCATATTTGTAATAGGCGTCAACGGCGTAGGTAAAACCACGACCATAGGCAAATTGGCGGCGATGTACAAGTCCGAGGGCAAAAAGGTCATTTTGGGAGCGGCCGACACATTCCGTGCCGCGGCAATCGACCAGCTTCAGATTTGGGCGGACAGAGCCGGTGTTGATATAGTAAAGCACACCGAGGGAGCAGACCCGGCGGCTGTTGTTTTTGACACGATAAATGCCGCAAAGGCAAGAAACTGCGACATTGTCATAATTGACACCGCAGGAAGACTTCACAATAAAAAGAACCTTATGGATGAGCTCGCCAAAATGTACCGCATTATAGACCGCGAGCTTCCGTATTCGGACCGCGAGGTGCTGTTGGTGCTTGACGCCACAACGGGACAGAACGCCGTAAATCAGGCGCGCGAATTTATGAACGCCGCCGAAATCACCGGCATAGTTTTAACAAAGCTTGACGGTACGGCTCGAGGCGGAGTTGTTCTCACCATTAAAAACGAGCTTGGGATTCCCGTTAAATTTATAGGCGTGGGCGAGCAGATTGATGATTTGCAGCCGTTTAACCCCAGGGCTTTTGCCGATGGTCTGTTTGAAAAAATAGATTACAACGAGGAGGACGAAAAAGATGGAATTTCGCAAGAAGATGTGGCGCCTGACGGGCAAATTATTCAAGCTGCTGGATCACAACAGATCGGACATACTGATAAGGATGAACAAAGCGGCAAAGACGAAGATAAAAAAGAAGAGGGCAAAGTCAAAGCTGACGACGACGCAACAGATGAAAGCGGAGTTCATGGACTGGAACAGAGTGAGAAAGATATAGAAGACGCTCCGTCCGACGCAGAGAAGCCCAAAAAGAAAAAGGAGAAAAAGCGCTTTGGATTTTTTAATCGCCACTCATAATATGAAAAAACGCGCCGAGCTTCAGAGAATACTCTCGCCGCTCGGAGTTAACGTACTGACCGCCGATGAAGCGGGTATAGATCTTACCGATGTTGAAGAGACGGGAACAACATTTGAAGAAAACGCATTTTTAAAGGCGGATTCGGGCTGCCGTGAGAGCGGTATGCCGTGTATCGCCGACGATTCGGGACTGTCCGTGGACGCGCTCGGCGGCGAACCGGGTGTATATTCGGCAAGGTATGCCGGAGAGCACGGCAATGACGATAAAAACAACCGAAAGCTTCTTGAAAAGCTCCGGGACGTTCCGTCCGAAAAGCGTACTGCATCGTTCGTTTCGGCGGTGTGCTGTGTTTTCCCGGACGGCAGGCATTTTACCGTCCGCGGCGAATGTCACGGAGTAATAGGCTATGAAAAGCGCGGCGACGGCGGGTTCGGGTATGACCCTCTTTTCTATGTGGGCGACCGCTCGTTTGCGGAATTTTCCCCCGAAGAAAAGGACGCCGTGAGCCACCGAGGAAATGCTCTGCGCAAGCTCGCAAAGGAGCTTCCCGAATATTTAAAATAACCGAAAGGCATTGATATACAATATGACAAGTAAAGAAAGAGCCGAAAAAAGGGCTCAGGCAAACAATATGGAGCCGTTATTCCAGCTCGGTAAGGGCGGTGTGTCCGACGCGCTGATAAAGCAGGTTGACGACGCGCTGACCGCAAGAGAGCTTATAAAGGTCAAGGTGCTTCGCGACACTTCTCCGCTTACTCCGCGCGAGGCGGCGGACAGGATAGCCGAGGCAACGGGCAGCGAGGTTGTGGCGGTTATCGGCGGAAGTATGATATTTTACCGTTACAGCAAAAAGCTTCACGAAAATAAAAAGAAGAAGAAATGAAAATCGGAATTTTCGGCGGTACATTCAATCCGCCGCACAAGGGGCATTTGAGATTAATCGAGACCTTTGCCGACAAATTGGAGCTTGACAAGGTGCTCGTAATTCCCGATAAGCGGCCGGTTCACAAGATTTGTGAGGATCTGGCACTTGACTCCGACAGGGCAGAGCTTTGCCGCCGCACGTTTACGGGCAAAAATTACGAGGTCAGCACCATGGAGATCGACCGTGACACCGACAGCTATATGATATTCACGGTGAACGAGATTTTGAGCAAATACAAGAACGCACAGCTGTTTTTGATAATAGGCTCGGATATGTTTTTGTCGTTTCATAAGTGGTATAAATACCGTGAAATAATGAAAAAGTGTACCCTGTGCGTTATGTCGCGCGAGGACGAAGACACCGTAAAGGCGCTGCGCTCATATGCTTTTTCGACCTTGCACATATATATGCCGTCGAATGAGGCGAACGGTATTATAATTTCTCCGAGCAGCCCTCTCGAAATTTCGTCTACCGAAATAAGGCAAAAAATATCCGCGGGTGAGGATGTGTCCGATGTTCTGACGAAAGAGGCGTATGAATTCATAAAGGAAAGAGGTATGTATGGATACGCAAAGAAATAAGGAGTTCTTTTATGAAATCAAAAAGCATCTTACGCCCTCGCGTTTTTACCACTCGCTGAATGTTGCGTATGAGGCGTATCGTCTTGCCGGAATTTACAAAGCCGACAGGGAAAAGGCGTTTACGGCGGGGCTTTTGCATGATATTATGAAGGACACTCCGAAGCAGGAGCAGTTGAAAATAATCACCGATGATGGTATAATTCTAACGCCTACGGAGAAAAGCAGCACAAAGACGTGGCATCAGTTATCTGGCGCCGTATACATAAAAAAATATCTCGGCGTAAAAGATGAGGATATAATTTCGGCGGTGCGGTATCACACCACGGGCAGAGAAAATATGACTCTTCTCGAAAAGGTGGTCTACATAGCGGACTATATCTCGGCGGACAGAAAGTATCCGGGCGTTGAGCGTATGCGTGAAAAAGCATACAGAAGTCTTGACGAGGCAATGCTTGAGGGACTTCAGTTCACCGTTATCGAAAATGTAAAAAAAGGCTTCCCCATTCATGAGGACAGCGTTAAAGCATATAATTTTATCGCAATTTCTTACGAAAGGAAAAAGTTATGACGACAGAGGAATTACTCAAATTGACGGTCGAAACTCTCGACAGAAAAAAGGGTATGGATATAAAGGCTCTCAAGGTAACGGACCTTACCGTTATTGCCGACTATTTCGTGATAGTCACCGGCACGTCGCCGACTCATATAAAGGCTCTCTCGGACGATCTTGAGGACAAGCTCGCCGAAAAGGGCAAAAACGCAAAGAGCGTTGAGGGTAAGGCTACGGGCTGGATACTTCTTGATTACGGCACGGTTATAGTTCACGTATTTACAAAGGAAAGCCGTGAAAACTTCAATCTCGAAAAGCTCTGGGGCGACGCCGAGGAGGTTGACGTTTCCGAGTGGATAAGCGAATAATACTTTTAGATAAAAATTGATTATACTGCAAAAGGGTGAAATAAATGGAATACGATTTTAAGCATATTGAAAGCAAGTGGCAGGAAAAATGGGAAGAGGAGGGCGTTTTCCACGCCGTTGACAATTCCGATAAGCCCAAATTTTACGGACTTGTCGAATTTCCCTATCCGAGCGGAGCAGGTATGCACGTAGGTCACATCAAGGCGTATTCGGGTCTTGAGGTGGTATCTCGTAAGAGAAGGCTTCAGGGCTACAACGTGCTTTTCCCGATAGGCTTTGATGCATACGGTCTGCCGACGGAAAACTATGCCATTAAAACGGGCATACATCCGCGCAAGGTCACCGATATGAATATAAAGAAGTTTACAAGTCAGTTAAAGCGCGTGGGATTTTCGTTCGACTGGACAAGAGTTATAGACACAACCGAAGAGGGCTACTACAAGTGGACCCAGTGGATATTCCTCAAGATGTTTGAAAACGGTCTTGCGTTCCGCGACAAGACTCTCGTAAACTATTGCCCCTCCTGCAAGGTCGTTTTGTCAAATGAGGATTCTCAGGGAGGCAAGTGCGATATCTGCCACAGCGAAGTCGTACAAAAGTCAAAGGATGTTTGGTATCTTCGCATTACCGAGTATGCCGATAAGCTCTTGGAGGGTCTCAAGCACGTTGACTATCTCCCCAACATCAAGGCTCAGCAGGAGCATTGGATAGGCAAGAGCCGCGGCGCGTTCGTCAATTTCTCTCTTAAAGATATTCCCGAAAAGCTTAGGATATACACAACTAGGCCCGACACTCTCTTCGGCGTTACATTTATGGTAATTGCTCCGGAGCACCCGATAATCGACAAGTATAAGGATAAAATCCGCAATATGGATGCGATAGTCGATTACCGCACAGAATGCAGTAAAAAGACAGAGTTTGAGCGCACTCAGCTCGTCAAGGATAAGACGGGCGTCAAAATTGACGGCCTTACCGCGATAAATCCCGTAAACGGCAGGGAAATACCGGTTTATATTTCCGACTACGTAATGATGGGCTACGGTACGGGCGCAATAATGGCTGTGCCGGCTCACGATGACCGCGACTACGATTTCGCCAAGAAATTCGGCATAGACATTATCGAAGTCATAAGGGGCGGAAATATCGAAGAGGCGGCATATACCGGCGACGGTGAAATGGTAAATTCCGGCTTCCTTAACGGTATGGACAATAAAAAGGATTCCATCAAAAAGATGATAGATTATCTCACCGAAAAAGGCATCGGTGAGGGCGGAGTTCAGTATAAGATGAAGGATTGGGCGTTTAACCGTCAGCGCTACTGGGGCGAGCCTATTCCGATCATCCACTGTCCGAAGTGCGGAATGGTTCCCGTTCCGTATGACGAGCTTCCGCTGAAGCTTCCGAATGTCGAAAACTTTGAACCCGGTCAGGACGGCGAGAGCCCTCTTGCAAAGATTGACTCGTTTGTAAACTGCAAGTGCCCCGTCTGCGGCGGCGACGCAAAGCGCGAGACGGACACCATGCCTCAGTGGGCAGGCTCCTCGTGGTACTTCTTAAGATATGTTGACCCGCACAACGATAAGACCTTTGCCGACTATGACAAGCTTAAATACTGGATGCCGGTAGACTGGTACAACGGCGGTATGGAGCACGTTACACGCCACTTGATATATTCAAGATTCTGGTATAAATTCCTCTATGACCTCGGCGTAGTGCCGTATGAGGAGCCGTATCAAAAGCGCACCGCTCAGGGTCTTATCTTAGGACCGGACGGAGTTAAAATGAGTAAATCGCGCGGCAACGTAATAGACCCCAACGAGGTAGTTGATGTATACGGCGCCGATGTACTGCGCACCTACGTTCTGTTTATGGGCGACTATGAGCAGGCTGCTCCGTGGAGCGAATCGAGCGTTAAGGGCTGCAAGAGATTTATCGACAGAGTATTTAATCTTCAGGAAATCCTGACGGACGGCGACGAGTATTCTAAAGAGCTTATGAGTGCTATGCACAAGACCGTCAAAAAGGTTTCCGAGGACATAGAGCAGATGAAGTATAACACGGCAATAGCCGCTCTTATGACGCTGCTCAACAAAATTTACGAAAACGGTAAAATCAACCGTGCCGAGCTCAGAACGCTTATTATTCTCGTGAACCCGTTTGCACCGCACGTCACCGAGGAAATGTGGGCGAATTGCGGCTACGGCGAAATGCTTGCAAAGGATGCAAAGTGGCCGAGCTTTGACGAGGCTAAATGTGTTGACAGCACCGTTGAAATAGTAGTCCAGATAAACGGTAAGATAAGAGCGAGACTCTCTGTTCCCACCGACATTGAAAGCGATAAGGCAATAGCTCTCGCAAAGAAGGACGAAGGCATAGCTGCTGCTCTTGAGGGTAAAAATATCATCAAGGAAATCTATGTAAAGGGCAAGCTTGTCAATATTGTCGCTAAATAATGATATATCGTTTTTCGATTTTTGCGGATAAGCTGTCACAAAAATACAAAAGCGCGCGTGTTGCGGACTTCTTTATGTTTATAGGCTCGCTGTTTTCGGCGCTCGGTAAATGACAAATGCTTATATGAAGGACAGTTTAAAAAGAATTACGGCCGTTATACTGCTGGCGGCGGCAACCTTGCTTGTCGCTTTGCAGTGCGGCTCAATAGCAAAAAAAGAGGAAGCGGCAGCACTTTTACGTGCCGACGCTTCCTCTTCGTGCAATAAAATGCCTCCCGACGGCTTCTTTCGTGAAAGCGTGGAGTCACCGAAGGCTGCCGTTGACAATAAAATCAACGCTTCCGAAAACGCCGGTATAGATGTCAAAAATGAACTTACCGCGCTGTTTACCGACCTTTACGGCCTTGTGGGGGACGTTTTGTCGGGAAACGATGTTGACACGGGCGAGCTTGAAGTCAGATTTAAAAATATATTTGACGGGCTGTTTAAATTGGATGCGGATACCGTAAAAACCGACCCAACCGCCGACGGCGTGCTTAAAAACGACGGCTTTGTGGCGTCTGCCGCCGAGGTGCTGTGGAATTATATGGATTATTACGACACAAACAGGCTGAAAAAACAGACGGAATCCGCAGGCGTGACGGTGAAAAAGGATATACCTTATATTTCGGACGGCAACAAATATCATCTTCTTGATATTTATTATCCCGAAAATGCCGCAGAAAAGCTGCCGGTGATAATCGACATACACGGCGGCGGACTTATGTATGCGGAAAAAGAGGTTAATCGCGTCTATGCGTCACGTCTTGCGAAAAGAGGATATATAGTTGTGTGTATAAATTATTCTCTGTGTCCCGACGTAACATATCCGACGCAGGTGAGCGATGTTATGGCGTCGTACCGCTGGGTGGCGGAAAACGGCGAGGCTTATGGCTTTGACCTTGACAGAGTCTTTGTTGCAGGTGATTCTGCCGGCGGTCAGCTTGCATTTTACACCGCGGCGGTAAATACGAGCGACGAATTAAAATCGCTTTACGGCGTTTCGGATACCGGACTCAACATAAAAGCAATAGGGTTGATTTCCGGAATGTTTGATATGAAAAACGGCGTTAACAGCGCGCTTTTATCGTGCTATCTCGGCTACGATTATAAAAATTCGCCGTATTATCCGTATTTGCAGCCCGAGGAGATAATTGATAAATCCGACATTCCGCCGGCATATATTGTGACGAGTGTCAAGGACTTTTTGCACTCTGCTTCGGATGACCTCGATAAGCTTTTGACGGAAAAGGGCAAGGAGCATATATATCACGATTGGCAGCTTACCGTGAACCGTTCGTCGGGGCATATAACGAGCGTCGCCTATCCCGATCTTCCCGAAAGCGCGGAAACGATTGATGAAATGCTCGCGTTTTTTGAAGCACATTCATAAATAAACGGAACCGCAATGGGCTTTTACCCGAAACGGTTCCTTTTTTCGCCTTAAAAGCTGACAAATTAGCCTAACGTCTCTGCTTTATATTGATTTTTTTTGGATATCATATATAATAGTGTTATATAAAATAAGGACAAAATCGCTTTGCACCGAAGGACGGTAATTCATAAAAGACTCGGCGCAAGTCACATTGTCCGAAAGACACAGAGAATTCGGAGGTGTCCCTTATGGACAACGGCAAAACCCTGCGCCCGTTCGGCATGCGCGACAAAATCGGCTATGCTTTCGGTGACTTCGGCTGTAATATGAGCTTTGCGTTCATAAACAGCTATCTTATGCTGTTCTATGTTACTTGTATGAAGATAAACCCGAAGCATTTTGCGATTCTCATTTTGCTCGGAAAAATTTTCGACGCGATAAACGACCCCATTATAGGCGGTCTTTGCGATGCGACAAAGCCGGGAAAAGACGGTAAATTTAAGCCGTGGATAAAATGGGCAAGCCCCGTACTGCTTCTTTCAAGCATAGCTTTGTTTATCTATGCGCCGAATGCCCCGTACGGAGTAAAAGTTGCTATGTGCCTCGGTATATACTGCCTTTGGAGCGTTGCCTACACAAGCGTAAATGTGCCTTACGGCTCTATGCAGAGCTGTATCACAAACGACCCCGACGGTCGTTCCGCGCTGTCAACGTGGCGCAGTATCGGCGCTATGTGTGCTCAGATTCCGATTATGATATTACTGCCCCTTTTGGTCTATGATAAAAACGATAACCCCAGAGGTGAGCTGTTTATCGTTTTTGTAGGCGTTATGGGCGCCATAGGGCTTGTTTCGTTCTGGCTGCTCAGACGTATGACAACCGAGCGCGTGGCACCTGCCGTCGCTTCGGAAAAGCAGAAATTCAACTATTTTGCCACTTTGAAGTCATTCTTTAAGAATAAGCCGATGATGGGCGCCACCATAAGCACCGTCGCTTACTTAGCACTTATGATGACCGTAACCACATCAATGCCGTACGTGTTTATGTGCTATTTTCAAAACACGAAGCTTATAACGATTGCCTCCATGCTTGCGGGCTGCCCCATAGCACTCGGAATAGTCCTTGCAAAGCCCATGCTTAAAAAATTCAGCAAAAAGCAGCTTTGCACATACCCGTTTTTACTGTCGGCTCTTTCGGCAGGAATCGCGGCGTTTGTAAGAATAAAAAATCCCTATGTCTGGATAGCCCTCGTAGCCGTTTCAATGTTCGGCGCGGCGTTTTACCTCACACTTATGTGGGCACTCGTTGCGGATTGCATTGACTATCAGGAGCAAAAAACGGGGCGTCGTGAGGAAAGCTCCATATATGCAACCTATTCTCTTTTCCGTAAAATCGCGCAGGGCGTAGGAGCCGCGGTAGTAAGCTACGCAATAGGCGCAACCGGCTACAATCAGAACCTCGGCGCGCTTGAGCAGGCACCGGGCGTTCCCGAAAAAATATATTTCGTAACCGCATTTCTTCCTTTTATCGGTGCGATCATCAGCTTTTTGAGTATGCTGTTTTTGTATACTCTTGACGATAACGCACAGGAAAACGGCAAAGACGGTAAAGATAAAAAAGAAAAAACACAAGAGTGATTTTATAATTTCCACGGAGGAAAGCTATGCGAGAAGTAATAAATATAAACAAAAATTGGCTTTTTTCAAAAAAAGAGCAGCCTGTACCTAAAACTCTGCCGGAGGATTGGGAAAGCGTCAACCTGCCGCACACCTGGAACGGCACCGACGGTCAGGACGGCGGAAACGATTATTACAGGGGCAAATGCTGCTATGTAAAGCTGCTTAAAAAAGCGGATTTGGGCGAAAAGCCCGTGCACTACATTCAGTTTGACGGTGTAAACAGCAGTGCCGAGGTCTGGTGGAACGGCGAAAAAATAGGTTCACACGACGGCGGATATTCTGCATTCCGTGTAAGGATTCCGGAAATTTCGGACGAAAATATACTTACGGTTTACGCCGATAACAGCCCGAACGACACGGTGTATCCGCAGGTTGCCGACTTTACGTTTTACGGCGGAATTTACCGCGACGTAACGGTTATCGGAGTCGATGAAAGCCACTTTGACCTTGAGTTTTACGGCTCGTCGGGAATTATGATAACCCCGAAGGTAAGCGGCTTGTCCGCAGCTATCAATATAACCGCGAGGGTCACAAATCCACAGGACTGCTCCGTTCGCTTTGTCGTGACGGACGCGGATAAAAAGCCCGTGGGCGAAAAGAGCGTCGATGCGTCCGACGGAAAGACGGTTATAGAAATCGAAAACGCGCATCTGTGGAACGGCACTCAGGACCCGTATCTTTACTCTCTTACAGCGGAGCTTTTGAAGGACGGAGAAAAAACAGACGAAATTTCGGTAAGGTTCGGCTGCCGCAGCTTTTCCATAGATCCGCAAAAGGGATTTATCCTCAACGGTAAGCCTTGCCCTCTGCGCGGTGTTTCGAGGCATCAGGACAGACCAGGGATCGGCAACGCGCTCACCGAAAAGGAGCACCGTGAGGATATGGATTTGATATGCGAATTGGGTGCTAATACCATACGGCTTGCACATTATCAGCACAGTAGAGTCTTTTATGACCTATGCGATGAGCGCGGTATGGCGGTTTGGGCCGAGATACCGTACATTTCGCGGCATATGCCGGGCGGCAGAGAAAATACCGTAAGCCAGATGAAGGAGCTGATTTATCAGAATATAAATCATCCGAGCATAATAGTTTGGGGCTTGTCAAATGAAATTACCATGAACGGTGCGTCTGATTCGTCGCTTATCGAAAATCACCGCATGCTCAATGATTTGGTGCATAAAATCGACCCGACGCGCCCCACCACAATAGCGGTGCTCAGTATGTGCGACCCGGGCGAGGAGTATGTTAGGATTCCCGACGTTTTGTCTTACAATCACTATTTCGGTTGGTACGGCGGCAAGACCGATATGTACGGGCCGTGGTTCGATAAGTTCCATAAAAAATATCCCGACCGTGCCGTCGGTATGAGCGAATACGGCTGTGAGGCTCTTAATTGGCATACCTCCGACCCGCAGCAGGGCGATTACACCGAGGAATATCAGGCAAAATATCACGAGGATGTAATTCGTCAGATTGCCGTTCGCCCGTGGCTTTGGTCAACTCACGTCTGGAATATGTTTGACTTTGCCGCAGACGCACGCAGCGAGGGCGGCGAGAACGGAATGAATCACAAGGGCCTTGTTACGTTCGACAGGAAATATAAAAAGGACTCTTTTTATGCATATAAGGCGTGGTTGTCGGATGAACCGTTTGTGCACATCTGCGGTAAACGCTATATTGACCGCCCCGAAAGCGTAACGAGCGTCACGGTTTATACAAACGGGCCGTCCGTTGAGCTTTTTGCAAACGGCAAGAGCCTCGGCGTGCAAAAGCGCGAGGAATTTCCGTTCTTTTACTTCTCGGTACCGAACGAGGGCGAAACCGTGCTTACGGCAAAGGCGGGCGACTGTACCGACGAGAGCCGCATACGCAAGGTCGATAAGGCGAATCCCGACTATGTATTGCAGGAGGAGGGCGCGGTTATCAACTGGTTTGAAATCGAAACTCCGCCGGGATATATGAGCGTAAACGACACCATAGGCGATATTTTGGCTACCGCAAAGGGTAAATTGCTCGCTTTGAAAATCGTTAAAATGGTTCGTGCCAATATGAAAAAGAACAAGGGCAAGTCCACAGGCGGTATGGCGGATATGGCAAAGGGTATGAAAATCAACAAGAGTATAATAGAAATGGGCAAGGGCTTCAGCGTCAAGCGCGTATGTATGATGGCAGGCGGCTTGTTTACAAAGGAACAAATCCTTGAAATCAACGCAAGCCTTAACAAGATTAAGAAAAAGCAGAAATAAAAAAGCTGTCCCGTGCAAAATCACTTTGCACGGGACTTTGTCGGCTTGTCAAACTGCCGATAAAGGAGTCTGCTTTGCGGCGTAAAATTTAAAACAGCATTTTTAATGCGAGAAATTTCAAAAAGCTCTTGCTCTACTACACGCCGCGTGTTATAATAATTAGGTTCACGGGCCTGTAGCTCAGCTGGGAGAGTGCTACATTCGCATTGTAGAAGTCGAGAGTTCGAATCTCTTCAGGTCCACCAAATGGGTATTGGGCGAACACTTATTTTTTCAGCGGCGGCTTCGCCGTGAAGTGTTCGCTCTGATCCACAACAGAAAAGCGCCGTCTTGGAAGTGATTCCGAGATGGCGCTTTTTTGCCATATGAGGCACACATCTGCTACTGAATGCCACAAGTATTACCGACCTAATTTCAAAGCAGATGACCTATTTATGAACCATAGACGGCTACTCTCTGATATCGAAAAGCTATCATTGACGCAGTCAGCAAAGCAAAAGCAAAGATGCCATGTTTTATTTTGATTGCTTTCTAAGTGCCTCTATTGCAGCAGAAATATCCACATCGGTTGATTCTTTGGACCACTCATCCCAAAAATCGATAGTTGCACTTCTAGGTTTCATGTTAGGTGGTGCGATTCGTATTCTGCTTGGCAACAAACTTGCATCCCCAACAACTAACGCTTCACCAATATCTAAGATTGGAAGCATATCTGCATAGTCTCCCAAACTGTCTGGCAGGAGTCGTTTAACAACAGACTGGTCGTCGATATTGGTAAGGCGCATTGCAATAAAATTGTTGCTCTGGCTCAGTACAGTGCGATTTACTTCGGAAGGTCTCTGCGAAATTACAACTAAGCCGATACCATACTTTCTACCTTCCTTAGAAAGACGTTCAAAAGTCACCAAACTTGCATCATCAATACTCTTTTCGGTGTTGGCCGGAATGTACAAATGAGCCTCATCACAAAAAATTGCAATAGGATGTCGATGTTCAGCTGTTGTCCACTGTTGAACAGAAAAAATTACACGGGCAATAAGAGAAACTATCAGCGGAAGAACATCTGATGGGACCTCGGAAAAATCAATGATCTTTACTCCGTTTTTGCCTGCTTCAGAAGGTCGCATTAACTCACTGCAAAGCACACTCATATAATTATAGCTAAGGAGATCGTCATGTGATGCGAACATGAAATTTAATCGTTTATCTTTTTGCTTGCTTTCCAACCGCTGAATAAAACGAGTGAGTTTACCAAAGTATGTACCTTGTTTTTCAGTATTCGCCTTGGCTCCTGGAACCATCTCTACATCTTTTGATCTCAGAAAGCAGAGAAGTGCCTCAAGGTTATAGGGAATCGGACTGTCCAAAGTAATATTTGCTTCCATCTCCGTTTTGCCTGCATCTATAAGGAATTGCTTTTTCCCATCGATAACAGCACTGCTAAACATCATAGCTTGGTTAGGAGCATTGTTATCACTCCGATCAAGCATAAGCGATAGCATTTCTTCATATGTGAGCAACCAATATGGAAGAAAAAGTGTACCAGCTCCAATTGTATCGCTGGGACCCGCAACTTTGAGATGTGAAAAACCATCTCCTTGCAAAGTTGAGTATTCCCCATGAATATCAAACAGTATTGCATCTGCTGACTTAAGAGAAGCAACCTGCTCAAGTATTTTAGCTACACACCAAGATTTTCCCGATCCTGTACTACCAACAATTACAGCATGCCGTTGAAATAGTTTGTTACCATTAAGCCATGCAGTAGCCTCCTCATCGATAGAATAATTGCCGATTTGTAAGCTGACCACATTCTCACCTTCTGGAATTGATGAAATTGCTTGCATAAAGCGTTTCAATCTATCCCCATGAATAAGGTGGCACTCTGCATTTATTGTCGGGATTGTAGCTAGAGATCGACGGAATACATTTTCTTTCCCAGCATCTCTGTCGAAGTGTGTTCCTATAAGAATGACCTTAATAATATTGAAGCCAAGCTCTGGGGTCAAGTCAGCTGCCGGGTCGTTATATGCCGATTTACGAATTATTTTTGATACCAAGCCAATCAGATGCTGTCCAATTTTAGAGCTTTGAATGGAGACTAAATGATTTACTTGCAACCCTCGTAATTTGTCATCATTCTCCACTTTCACAATAACCGTAGATGTGTCTACACTTTCAACAGTTCCCAGAAGCTCTTCAGGCGCATACTCAAATATACTCATTCTATACCTCCTACCAAATTTTTAAAAAGTTGTCCAGCGACCAATATGCTCCATCATAGGTTTCTTCCCAACCGTTTCCGTACACTCTGGTATGTGCATCATCTGCACGCTCAAAAATGAGATATTTTTGAATTCCTGCATCAGCAATATGCTTTCGACAAGCAGCTGTCATCGTCCTTGCCAGCACAACAATTGGCTTTCCTTTTGAAATCTGAGTTAAAAGTTTTGGCTGGATATGTTCATCATTGAACCCATATCCGATACATAGGTAAGCTCCAGCTTGTACAAATGCACTGTCTGCCTCTGCAATCACCGTTCTATATGGTTCATCATGAGTGGCGCTATACTTTTCTTTCCCTGGCGGGATGATTAAGGGATGAAATGCATCCGGAATTACTCGTGATAAAGGAAATGCTGCTATATTTCCATCTGAATCCATAAACCAATCTAACGAGCCATGAACTTTCCATATATCAACAACTCTTTCACGGGCTCTTGTTCGCCTCATCTTTAACACAGTTGATGGAAGTTCGATTTTCTTAATCAAAGAACCTTCAAATCCAGTTACTGTAGTTGCACCAACTCCATCAGCAGCATATTCAGCCAGTCTATCATAATTGGTAGTTACAATAACAGCTCTATTGGGAGTTGGAGAAAGTACTTTCCTAATCAATTCTGCAAGTGCTTTTGGCGGTTCGATTGGGTGCTGACCAAAATAATGAAGATCCTTTTCGTTGACAGATCTCCAAACAACCTTGCGGATTTCGTCCAGAGTTTCAGTCAGAAGTGTAGAAGTATCTATTGCTCCCTCCAATCCCAAACTGTCTAGTGCTGAACAGAAGGCACTGTAATTGGGATCAGAGCCAACAACAACGGACTTTTTTATTTCTTCTGCAAGCTCACTCATAGAAGGAAGCTCATATGGCATGGATGCACCTGAGCCTAAAACTATGAGAGGACTATTCTCCAAATATCCTTGGAGCAAGCTCATACAGCCACTCAACTCCATAAACATCCCTCCCTTTAAGAATTGAGCATTGTCATATGCCAACCCCTTGCTTCGGCTTTAGTATTTTTTGCATAAACCAATATACTAGTTTTGCAATCAGTATAAAACATTGCCTTCTAAACCGATGGCCAATCTATCATAAAGTAATCAGTGCAATAATAAATCACACATCCACCTTCTAACTGGGATTGTGAATTACTAAGATAATCCATGATTCATGACTATAGTAACGCCAGTTCTCAAATGGAACAAAAACCGCATGGAGACACTTTCCATACGGTTAGCCTTGGTGATGCCAAAAGCCCACCGCAAAGATATTATATCGTATTAAGCAGGAAAATACAAGATAGCGATGTAATTTGAAACTAATTCAACTGAATCCGCACATTCGATTTCCACTTATTCTCCTGCTACAATGGTTGCAGTAACCAAAGGAGGAATAGCGCATGAAACAGAAATACTATGTGGAAGTGAACCGGCAAGAATGGCGGCTTATCATTGAGGCGCTGAATCGGCTCCGTAACAAGCTGATTGCGGCGGGGCGGTACACGGATGCCGTAGATGAGATGCTGATCAAAGTTGCTAAGGCAAAGCCTCGGAAGTTTGGGCTGTGGGGATGGAGGATCTGATGATGGACAAATACATTACTGATGAACGCACAGGGCTGAAATATGAATTGGTTGGAGACTATTATCTGATCGCCGGAGATGATGAGCCGGAAGAAAATCAGCCAATCGGGATATGGGGTCAACGGCATCTCCGCTATCTCAAGAAGCATCGCCGTGTGCGCTATGCCAACCTGCTGACCAGCGGTGAATTGAATGCCTATCTTGCGGACATTGACCGGCAGGCAGAGAACCTTTTTCTTCGGCTGGTAAAGCAAATGGCAGATGCAGAGGGCATTACGGAAGCGCTGAAAGCCAACGACCAAATGGAATGGGTCGGGCGGATGAACAGTATTCGAGACCGTGTAACTGAAATTGTGAACAATGAACTTATACTCATATAAAAAACAGAGGTCGATGCCTTTTTGGGGGTATCGACCTCTGTTTTTGGGTATTATATCACTTGTGCTGCGTGAAACCGTTCTCAGCCTGCAACCTCAAGAAGTTTCTTGCTAACTCTTGCCTGTACATCAATATAGTAAGCAAGCTCTGCATCATTGAGGTCTTCACTTTCCCATTTGTCAAATTTCTCGACCATATCAGCATACTTGCTCATATACTTTGTATAATCGGCAAGTAGGCCAACGTCGCTCGGATTGTCGCTATATTTTTCATAAACGCAACATACTCATCCATAAACGCTTCATAGCTGTCCATTGCGTCCTTGAAATCTTTGCGCATTCCGTCAACAAGCTCTGTATCGTTAGGCTTTGCTTCGGTGGGATTTGACTCGCTGGGTGCTGTGGTTTCTGTAGAAGGCTCTGTCGTTGCCGACTCGGTAGTGCTTGTATCACTGTTCTTGGCTGCTTCAATTTCGACTGCCATAATATTATTGCCTTCATATTTTAAGGAAATATGATAGCCGTCCGCATTATCCGCACGATAGTATGTATCACCCTTGTCATAGTCGATGTTAAAGCCGTTAGCCGAGCATTCCGCAACATACTGGTCATAGTCGGTTTTGCTCGTTTCACCAACATACACGAAAAAGCTGTCGTCGTGCTCATAGGAGAACTTGCCTGTTGTAGATTTCGGGGCAGGCAGCATATTTCCAACCGTACTTGAAGGCCAAGTAATACTGCCAAATTTCATCGGAGCTTTGAGTGTAATCGAAAGGCCATCACCAATATGGCTCATATCCAAAGAGTATCCGTCGGCATTGTATGCCTTATAAGAGTAAGATGATTTATCGGCATCAACCGTGAAGCCTTTGTCAACACAGGCATCCAAATAATCGTTGTACTGATCATCCGACACTCCATCAAGAGAAACCCAAAATTCTTCATCCGAGTTTTCATAGAGTGTACCCCTGTTAGAGGGTGGTTCAGGAAGCTGATCCCTCAGTTCAATCTTAGACCATTCTATTTTTTCGCCCTTACCCTTTCCGCCGGAGATTGCACTGATAACTGCAATCAGGGCTATGGCGGCGATTACATAGAACCACCACTTTTTATAAATCGGCTTCTTCGGCTTTTTGGGCTTCTGATAGGCTGTCACATTGCTACCAACCGGCGGAACGGGGTTTTGCCGGTTAGCGGTAGGTTGCTGAATTGGAGGTGGCGTCGCAGGTGACTGTGATTCCGCCCTCGCTCCGCATTCCGGGCAAAAATTGCCCTCATATTCTGTGCCGCAATAACTACATTTCATTTCCATCTGCTCCTTTGAACTTGATTTTGTATAGTAAGCTTAAGCTTAATTTTCCATAGGCGGGATCGGCGGCATTGTCGTTTGAAACAAGCCCTTCAGTTCATCGACCGCATCGGCACGGCTCCACGCTGCCATCCCAATTTTCCAAACCAGCGTTGCAGCGGTCAACTGACCGCTTTGTACCATCGCAGAAAGCGTATTCATATCATATGGACCGGTAGCCTGACCGTTGACGGCGATATGGCAAGAGATTGTTGGGATGGGAGGCGGTACGGCACCCATTGTAGGCTGCTGATTGATGCCCGACATCATACCGTTCATTGTTCCGGCGATATTCTGCCCGACAGCCCCGCCAACGGCCATTCCTGCCATCATAGCCGCCGGATTAAATCCTGCGCCGCCGCTGCCGAGGTCTACACCGCCTGCGCCGTTTTCGCCCATATGACCGAGCGCTTCCGCTCCGGCAATGCCAACTTCAGCTTGTTTTTCAACCTGAAATGCACCGATATTTGCCGATTGTGTCTGCTTATGCTGCGCATATTGGCCTTCCTCCCGCTGAATGCGGAGCCTTTCCACATAGTCGGTGGCTTCCGCTTGCATTTTAGCGGTTGTTATATTCTTGGTGACAGCCATGAGCTGACGATAACCGTCGCTTTGCTTGTCGATCTCAATTGCACCGATATCTACGCCCGAAACAGTGACACCGAAGGTTTCCTTTAACCGTTCGCCGATGTCATATTCTACGGCATCATTGATCTGAGCGGTCTTGCTTTCCAGCTGAATGACCGGAATATTGTGTGTGGCAGGCGCATTTGTCACGGTATCTTTAACATACCGACTCACCGCATCCCGAATTTGGCGCTGAAAATCTTCCAAGTCGAAGGTGTTAAGCCGATGCAGCTTGATAAATTCACGGTAATCGCTGATTTTGAAGCTCACCGAGCCCCTAACGGCTACCGGTACGCCGAAATCGAGAAATCTCGGATCGTATACATCAAAGAACGGAACGCCGAATTTAACCTGAATAATGTTTGCAAGATTGATGAAGTATACTTCTGCCTGAAACGGTGTACCACCGGCATAAGCGAAACCGATGATGCTTGCAAGCACAGGAAAATTACTTGTTTCAATTTTCTTGTCAAACGGGCCAACGATATAGTCCTGCATCGTGCCGTCTTTTTGGCGGTATACAAATACAGCGACTTCTCCGTCCTTTACCCGCAGGGATGAACCCCACCGAATCGCATTTTCCCGGTTGTTATTTCCAGGAACCGAGCCTGCCGGATGCCACTTCCAGATGAGGTATGACGGTTCGTCACAACGAATCTCATCCATAAAGCCACCGGCTTTTGGCTTGCCGAATATAGACATAACTGTCCCTCCTATTTTTTTGAATGACTTAAGCTCTTAAAATAATTCACGGCGACAATAATCAGAACGATGCCCCCACACAACTGCCCCATTTCACCGTAAAACAGCAAAAAGGACAACAGAATCATCAGCAGGCCGCTGGCCACACCAACTGCATAGTCTATGACGGATGCTCCCCGTTTGAAAAGGCTTGCGGCAGATGCGATAAGGACGATATACGATACCAGTTCCAAAAAAGATGAATCCCCGCCAGTACGATCAATAAATACCGAAGCAATCATTAAAACTACACCGACGCAGGCGGCAATATTTCGGATTATGGTGTCGGTAGTAAATCTTCCGATTTTTCTCCGCTTTTCGGTATCTATGTTGATTTGACAGTTGCTATAAATCTGCTGAATCCTGACAAGGTCGGGATCTCCCGCAAACAAAATCAAGGCTTTTTGATATGCCTGTTCAAATTTTGCAAGCCACGCTTCGTAAATATCGCATTCATCCTCTCCGAGAATATTGGAGGATGCCAATATCATAAATTCGATAATATCCTCTTTGGCGTTAGGGATGGGAAAGTTGCGGATCATACGATCCTTTTGCTCTGTCGTCTGCGCTTTGCTGAGATCACTGTAAAAGGTCTGAACCGAAGCAACTGCCGATTTTCCTCTTATCTCATATCCGCAGGTGGGACAAACCGAAGTAAAGGCGGTGATGACTTCTCCACAGTTTGGGCACTTATGTACATTTCCGTCATAAACAGTTTTTCTGACGCTCTCGGATTGGGTGCTTGCAGCGCCGCAATTTGTGCAGAACTTAGCCCCTTCTGCAATTTGTGCGCCACAGTTGGTACAAAAAGGCATGTCTTTTCCTCCGGTAATTAGTCGACCTTGATTTTTAGTTCTTTCATTTTATCAAAGTACATTTTCTGAATGCCGGCAAAGGCCGGATCATTGGGAAAGAGTATTTCCGCCTTGCGATAAACTTGCTCCATTTTGGAAACCCACGCATTACTGATTGTTCTTCCAATAGTAGCACCGGTTTCCATTTGTTGCGTATTATTCCAACGGTTCATAACTGTGTTTTTAGACAAGCCGACATCTATATTGGCTATGGCAAGCATCATAAACTCCAAAATATCTCCAATAGAGTTTGGAATAGGAAAATTGCGGATGAGTGTCAGCTTTTGCACATCTGCCTTATCAGCTGCAAGATATACACCAAGAACTCCGCCCAATCCACCTTTCCTAGAATTCTCTATCGCCATTAGCTGATTTTTGAAATCTTGTACGGTTAGATTGGCAGCTCTGCCGGTAATCCGCATACCACAGTCGGGGCAAACGGCTACCGTATCGGAAATTGTGCATCCGCAATTAGGACATTTTTGTATTCTCCCGGCGTATTCCTGTTTTCTTTCTGCTGAATTCTCTTGTATGGTAGGCTCAACTGCCGCCTGAGGGGCAGCGATAGGAGTTTCAAAGCTATCAGACAGCGAAGCCTGCGAATTAGCAGCAATTTGCACGCCGCAGTTATGGCAGAATTTTTCTCCAGAATTTAGCTTTGCTCCGCAATTTGAGCAAAACTTCGGTCTTCCATTATTTTGAGTATTTCCGGGCTCGGTGTCACCGCCTGCAAATAATTCACCGGTTGCCACTCGGAATTGGGGTATGTACCGGAATGGCAGATCGACATCTATCTGCGCTACATTGTGCCCAATGTGATGAAAAAGCACCGGATGAACGAAATCATCCAAGTGGCGCGGGAATATCCTTGTTTCGAGGACTTCGACTTTCGGAAAAGCAACCAGAAAACGGACTTCATCCGCCAATGGTACCACACCCGCACCAGGCACCCGATGATCTCACTGGAGGAATTTCAGGAGGCCTATGCCGACAACCACGGCGGACAGGAATACGAGGAGCCGGACCCGTCGCAGAATGCGGAGGAAACAGTGGTAGCACAGGCGCTGGTGGATCAATTCAAGGCCACGCTCAGCGAAAAGGATATGCAGATCCTTGAACTGCGTATGAGCGGCGATACACTGGAGGAAATTGCCGAAAAGCTGGGCTACAAAAATCACAGCGGCGTGCTCAAGCGTATCCGCAAGATCGGGCAGGCTTATGAAGCCTACACCGGCGTGGACTACGGCTTTGAGAGCGGCAAAATCATCGGATAACACCTATCGGAAATCGGTAGGTGTTATTTTTATGCCCAAACGGAGGTGGATATTATGAAATGGAGAATATGCCCGTCCCCGCGAGGGCGGGTCAACAAACTGGTGCGCCGGCGATGTTGCTGCTATGACCACGGCAGCTGCATCCTACTGGATGACGGAGAGCCGCATCGCTGTGTGCAGATCATCTGCCGGAGCGGTATCTACTGCAACTATTTCCGCCGGGCGGTGTTGCCGTCCGATAGTGAGCTGTACGCACAAATCAGAAACCAAAACAAATGAGAAAAGGAGAATGTGAAAATGAAAAAGTATAATGACCTGTATGTTATCGGCATCGACCACGGCTACGGGAATATGAAAACGGCCAACTGCTGCTTTCCCACCGGCATCGCCGCCTATGACCACGAGCCGCTGTTCACGGCGGATATGCTGGTCTACGGCGGCAGGTATTATCTCATCGGCGAGGGGCACAAGGAATTTGCGCCGGACAAGATCAAGGATGAGGACTATTATGTGCTGACCCTTGCGGCAATTGCCAAGGAGCTGAAAGCCGAAAATCTCACCGAGGCGCACATTGTGATTGCCGCCGGTCTGCCCCTGACCTGGACAAGCGGGCAAAAGGCGGACTTCAAGGAATACCTGATGAAAAACGCCGAGGTGGAGTTCACTTACAAAAAGGCGGACTACCACCTCTATATCGACGATGTGCGTATCTATCCGCAGAGGTACGCCGCTATTGCCAGCTTTGCAACCACACTGAAAGGCGTCAACCTGATCGCCGACATTGGCAACGGCACAATGAACACGCTGTATATGATCAACGGCAAGCCGCAGCAGGGCAAAATGTTCACCGAGAAATTCGGGACTTATCAGTGTACCCTCGCTGTCCGTGAGGCGTTTATGCAGAAAACGCAGCGGGAAATCAACGATGCCATCATCGACGAGGTGCTGATCACCGGCACGGCAAACATTGCGCCTGCCGATCTGAAAATCATTAAGAGCGTTGCCGCCGAGTATGTGCGGGACATCTTCCGCAGGCTGCGTGAGCACGGCTATGATGAGAATACGATGACCTTGTATGTGACCGGTGGCGGCGGGTGTCTCATTAAAAATTTCAGCAAGGCAAACGCAGACCGTGTGAAATTCGTCGAGGACATCTGCGCCGCCGCAAAGGGATATGAATATCTGGCGGAAACGCAGATGAAGGCTGAGGCGAAGGGATGAGCAAATATCGGATCAATGTGCGGTTCGATTTGGACAAGCCAAAAGAGGCGAACGCCGCACAGTATTTACAGTCGCTGGATAAATCCCGCAACGCTTTTATGGTAACGGCGGTCTTAAACGAAATGCAGCGGCAGACATCCGCAAGCGGGGTTTTGCTGGAGGACATTCGGCAGGTCATACGGGAGGAATTGCAGGAGGTGTCGTTTGCTGCGGCACCTCCTGCTTTTGAGCAGGTACAACCGGAGCTGACCGAGGAGCAGCAAGCTGAAAATGAAAAGAGTGTGCTGGATGACCTTGAAATGTTCGGCTGAGCCAAAACGCCGATATGTGGCTCAAATCGCGGTATTTACAGAAGAAGCAGAGCCATTTTGGCTCAGAAACAAGATGTATCCCCAAGGACAAGAAAGCGACTTTCAGTATCGTGCAGCGTAGAAATTCGCTGAAATCTCTGTATCTGGCAGCTGCTTTTCTTTATGCCCTGCGGGATGCGTCTCACGGTATAGCAAGCAGGGACTTTGTGTGCCGCAAAAGTCCCAATCACAGCCGAAATCGGCTGCCTCTTTGGGGGCGCAGCCCCCAATCCCCCGAAAGGAGAGATGTGTATGGGGAAAGATGTTCGTATTGCCGTCCGTGTGACGGTAAGGGAGAAAGAGAAGATTCAAGCAAAGGCCCGCAAGTGCGGACTGAATACAACCGAATATATCAAGCAAAGAGCGTTGGGGTACGAACCGAGAGCGGTTCCGCCTGACGCTCTTTTTGCTTGTCTTGAAAAGCTTGGCGAGCTTGCGGACAAGGCGAGTTCGCCGGAGCTGGACAAAGAAATTTGCACGGTGCTGAAACAAATCACAGCAGAGTTTCTGCTTCCCGGGAAGGGGTGATGCGCTATGGCTGTTACAGGCTTTTGGCCTGTGTTCAAAAATCTGAAAGCCACGCTGGACTACGCTGACAATCCCGACAAAACCACTGCACCGGAATATCTGGACGAGGATCTATACGCCGCCCTGCGCTATGCGGGGAACGACGATAAGACCGACCGCAAGATGTTTGTGGGCGGCATCAACTGCTCGGCGCAGAACGCCTATGCCGAAATGATCGCCGTGCAGCGGCGATTCGGTCTGCGTGGAAAGGTCGTCGGCTACCACGGCATTCAGAGCTTTCGTGAAGGCGAGGTCACGCCGGAGCAAGCCTTTGTAATCGGAAAGAAAACAGCAAGAAAGATGTGGGGCGACCGGTACCAGGTGCTCGTTACCGTCCACCTGAACACCGACAATGTTCACTGCCATTTTGTTGTGAATCCCGTGTCCTTTAAGGACGGCGCAAAGTTCAAAAACAAAATCGGCGACCACAAGGAGCTGCGTAGAATCTCCGATGAAATCTGCCGGGAGCACGAGCTGTCGGTATTGGAAAACAGCGATTTCTACTCCAAGGGCAAGAAGAAAGAGTACTGGGTTCACAAAGCTGGCAAGAAAACGCATCGAGACTATCTGCGGGAGGATGTGGAATACTGCCTGTCCTTTGCGACCAGCCCAAGAGAGTTTGAAAGTCAGCTTTATGCGCTCGGTTATACGCTCGACCCCGTGCGCTTTTCAGTCAAGGCAAAGCATTGGGAACGAGCCGTGCGGCTGGATAACATCGGCTTTTCCAAAGATCGCGTCAACGCACAGTTACGACAGAACGCCGAAAACCGCTACCGCCTGTTCACTTTGGAGTACCGACCGCCGTACAAGCCGAAGAAATTTCCGTTGGAGGACGAGCTGCGAAAGCTGGGGTTCTCCATTGAACACAGCTATGACACCGCCGCCGTTTTGGTGGATACGGTGTTTTATCTTGTCATAACGGTCGTTCAAATTGTAGCCGAGCTTGCCGATGTAATGCTGCTGTCACCGGATCTGCGGGCGGCGGAAAAGGATTTGAAGGAACTGGTTGCCGACTATCACTTCTTGCAGGAGCACGGTATTCATACGACAGCCGACCTCCAAGCAAATATTGAGCAATTCAAGGCAGAGCTTTCCGCTTTGGAGCGTGAGCGTAGCGACATCAGCAACCGCATACGACGCCCAAAATCGCCTGAAGAACAAATACAAAACAAAGAGCGCCGCAAAGCGGTATCCAAGCAGATGAAACCCATAAGGGAGCGCCTGCGCCGTGCGGAGCGGATTTTAGAGAAATCTCCGCACCTGTATGAATTGCTAAAACAAGAGCACGAGCTGGAGAAAAAAGCCCGTGCGAAATACAGAGAAAGAGGGAGATAAAATGAAGAATACGATGAAAAAGCCGGTGGCAATTCCGGTAGAAAAATTGCGTCCCTTTGAGGGGCATCCGTTCAAGGTCAAGGACGATGACGAGATGAACGCGCTGATTGAGAGCGTACAGACGCAAGGCATTCTCTCGCCGCTGATCGTCCGACCCATAGAAAGCACCGATGAATATGAAGTGATCAGCGGTCACCGCCGTTTACACGCCGCACGAAAGGCAGGGATCACCGAGGTCCCTGCCTTAATTTATGCCCTCGACCGGGATGCTGCCGCCATTGCCGTGGTGGATAGTAATCCGCACCGGGAGCATATTCTGCCCTCCGAAAAAGCATTTGCGTATAAACTCAAATATGAGGCGTTGAAACACCAAGGAACTTCGTGCCAAGTTGGCACGAAGTCACGCACCGATAAGCAAATCGCAGAAAATGCTAATGACAGTGCAAGGCAAATTCAAAGGTACATCCGCCTGACCTATCTCATCCCAGAGTTCCTTAAGAAGATGGATAAAGGTGAAATCGCCCTATCCGTAGGTGTGGAGCTTTCGTTTCTTGACGAATCCAGCCAGCGGGAGGTGCTGGAACAGTGCGCCATCAACGACTGCACCCCGTCCTATTCACAGGCATGGCGGATGCACAAGGCCGACCGGGAGGGCGCATTGACCAAGGCAACCATCCAAACCGTTATGTCGGAGGAAAAAGCCAACCAGAAGGCCCGCCTTAAAATCCCAATGGAGCGCATCCGTAAGTACTTCCCCCAAGGATACACCGCCGCCCAGATCGAGGACGCCGTGGTGAAGCTCTGCGAGCGGGACTACCGCCGACGAACCGACCGAGAGCGATAAGGAGGTGCGGCCTATGGGAGAATATCGCAAGATCGACTACACGCAGGTCGCACTGCCGGAGGAACTGCTTACCTCCTTTGCCAAGGCCATGCTCCCGGAGCTGCGTAAGTTTTACGCCAGCGACGAGGGCAGGGCCTATTTTGCAAAGTGGCTTCTGAAGCACCCGGAATATGCGGCACATTCGACACCGGAGAGCGGATGGCTATAATGAAAATCGGAGAGGAGGATTCTGTATGAATGTAGTCATTTACGCCCGCTTTTCCAGCCACAGCCAGACGGAGCAGTCCATTGAGGGACAGCTCAAGGTGTGCTATGAATATGCGGAGTCGAATCATTATACCGTTGTCGGAGAATATATTGACCGGGCCATCAGCGGCACCACGGACAACCGTGCCGAATTTCAGCGGATGATCTCCGACAGCGACAAGCACACCTTTGAGGGCGTTTTGGTATATCAGCTGGACCGTTTTGCCCGCAACCGCTATGACAGTGCTATCAACAAGGCGAAACTGAAAAAGAACGGTGTTCGGGTGCTGTCTGCCAAGGAGAATATTGCGGACGACGCTTCCGGCATCTTGGTGGAGGGCGTTCTGGAAAGTATGGCGGAATACTACTCCGTGGAGCTTTCTCAGAAGATCCATCGGGGTATGGCCATCAATGCCGAAAAGTGCCTGTCCAACGGCAGCAACCCCGGCCTGGGCTTCAAGGTCGATGCCGAGCGGCGGTTCTATGTGGATGAAGAGGAAGCCGCCATTGTCCGTGAGATTTATGAGCGCTACGCCAGCGGCGAGACGAAAGCGGAGATCATCCGAGATCTGAAACGGCGCAGGGTCAAGACCTCCCTCGGCAAGGAATTCAGCCCCAACAGCCTCAGCCACCTGCTCAGCAACAAGCGTTATATCGGCGTCTATCTTTACAAAGGAAGGGAAACACCCGGCGGGATGCCTCGCATTCTGGATGATGACCTATTTTACCGGGTGCAATCGATGATGAACAAGAACAAAAATGCGCCGGCTCGAACTCACGGCGAGGGCGAATACCTGCTGACCACAAAGCTGTTCTGCGGACACTGCAAGGAAATGATGGTGGGCTACGGCGGCACCAGCAAGACCGGCAGGCAGTATCACTACTATATGTGCAAAAACGCCCGCAGGAAAAAGTGCGGCAAGAAGATCGTCAGCAAGTCTTATATCGAGGACCGTGTGGTCAACGAGTGTTTGAAAATGCTGACCGAGGAGAAAATCCGCTTCATTGCCAAGAAGGTGGCTGAGGAGTGCGCCAAAAGCCCGGATAACCTTACCGCCAAGGCGCTGAAAAAGGCGATCCGAGAGGCGGATGCGGCCATTGAAAATCTCTGGAAAGCCATCGAGCGGGGGCAGGCCGTGGAGATGCTGACGGATCGACTCAACAAGCGCATGGCGGAAAAGGCGGAGCTGGAGGCGCAGCTCGCCATCGAGGAAAACAAGAAGATCACGCTGACGGAGGCACAGATTCTGGCGTTTCTGGACTATGTCTGCGAGATGCCCTCTGACGATGTAAATAAACGCCGGGCCATCATCAACATCTTTGTTCAGTCCATCTACCTGTATGACGATCACTTTACCCTCATCATCAACGCCAGCAAGAAGCCGTTGAGCATTGACAATGTACCACTGGATGATATAGAAACGGCATTTGAAGGCGAAACCGGAGCTTCGGAGGGGTGTTCATCCTTAAACGCCCCTGCTCCACCAACAAAGGTATCGGGTTTTTCCCGGTACCTTTTTTCTGTATATTGAAAAGGCAGAGAGACTCGAATTCTTCGTCATTGCCTCCCTTGTAAAGGGAGGTGGGCCTCGTTAAGGCAACTCGGAGGGATTTCATAGGAATTTATGGAATTTAAATAGAAAGCAAATTACTTTTTAATCCCTCAGTCTGTTTTCGTTGTTCACGGTATTGCGGGGGATTTTTTTGACATACGGATTTGCACAGAAAGGTGCTTAATTGAAAGACCGGCTGTAACAAAATGCTGCAGCCGGTCTTTATGCTTTTTAAAGCTCTTGTTTTCAGTCCGTTTTCTTTTCCGAGTCGGAAGCTTCTGCGGCGTGCGAAGCACAGAGGGCACAGTTGCCGGAGCAGCCGAATTCGCGTTTGCCCTCTTCGGTGTCGCGGTAGTACTGTGTGTGCGTATCGCGGTGCTTTGTGGAATTCCAAAGCTTTTCGGCGCGCGGTGCCCATTCCTTTGCAAAGTCTACGCATTTATCGCAAAGCTCATCGACATCCTCTTTATTTAAAAGGTCCGAGGAATGCGCTCCGCTCTCCTTTACCATTTTGCGTAAAAGCTCGGGATTTTCAAGCATCGGACAGGGCCTTAAATGATTGTCGTTAAACGGCTGACCCTTGTAATATGCGGTAAAGAGCGGACTCTTGAGTGCCTCGAGGAGCGTGTGAGTGCGTATATTTGTATCGGAATAGTGTATAAATACGCACGGCTCTATGTCACCTGCGGAATTTATGTGGAAATAGTTTCTGCCTGCCGCTATGCAGCCGCCGACATATTCGCCGTCGTCCTGGAAATCCATAACGAACATCGGCTTGCCCGTTTTGCCGTTACGCATTTTGCGAAGCCAGCGGTACATATATTCCCTCTGGTCGGGAGTCGGGATAAGCTCCTTGTCGGCACCGTGACCCACGGGCATATAGTTGAAATAAAATGCGAATTTCGAGCCGTTTTCTATCATCTTGTCGATGAAATCGTCGCTCGTTACGTATTCGTCGTTTTTGCGCGTGTAGCAGACCGAAATGCCGAAGAGGCATTTGTTCTTTTTAAGAAGCTCCATAGCCTTGAGCGTAGCATTGTAAGCTCCGTCGCCGCGGCGCCAGTCGTTTGACTCCTCCGTGCCCTCAATGCTCATGGCAAGGGCGACGTTGCCGACTCTTTTAAGGTCATCGCAGAATTTTTGGTCTACAAGCGTTGCGTTTGTATAGATTAAAAATACGCAATCCTGATTGTTTGCGGCAAGCTCTATTATGTCGTTTTTGCGTATGAGCGGCTCGCCGCCGGTGAGCATATATACATGAGTGCCGAGTGCCTTGCCCTGAGAGACAATGCTCTGCATTTCTTCGTTCGTAAGGCTTTGCTTGTGACCGTATTCCGCAGCCCAACAGCCCTTGCAGTGGAGGTTGCACGCGCTCGTGGGGTCAAAAAGGATTATGAACGGCACGTTGCAGTGAAGCTTTTCGCGATTTCTGCGAACGGTCTTTGTGCCGTAGTATCCTGCGTCAAAGCCGAACGCCATAATCATTTTTTTGATTACATCGCGGTCAATGTCGTTTAAAATGCCGAGGGCGTACTTGGTCCATACATTATTATCATCCCGGACGACTTCTTTCATCTTTTTAAGATTGCCTGCGGGGAATATGTTTTTGGTGAGTTTTTCCGCCACCGACAGCATTTTGCAGATGTTTTCCTGCGGATTCTTGTCAATGTATTTCATTACCTTGTCAAGCGTTACTTTAACCGCTGCTCTTTGCAGCTTGTGTGAATCTGACATAATTCGTAAGTCCTCCGTGGAATGCGGTATAGTTAATATTATTTTGCCGCATTTTGTGCCGTAATTATAGCATAAATATATTTTTTTGTAAACCGAACTAAGCCTGTTTCGCCGATTTAATACACTTTATCACGCATTTGTTTATTTTTTAACAATGTCTGCTTGAACATCATAAGCCGCACGTGTTCAATGTGATTATTAACTTCAAAAAGCTGATTTTGTTTGCCGTCGCGAAAAAAATAAAAATACTGCGGATTTTTGGAATTGCGGTAATTAAATTTTTTATAAAGCTGTGGAATTTTTGACGCTTATATGATACAATAATAAATAATTATAGGCTTTAAAAGCCGTGCCTTGCCGCGAGAAAAACAGCACTCGGGGCGAGGTGCTTTCAAAAAACTATTTCGGAGGCGTTCTCGCAATATGGAAATTACTCCAAAGCTTTCTGTTACCGAAGATAAAATAAGGCTTTTGACCGTAAAAACCGATATGTTCAAAACGGCGTGCCTTACGCTTAACGTATTGGTGCCGATGGGTGAATATGCGGCCGAATATGCCGTGCTGTCATCGTATTTGGTGCATTCGTCGAAAAAATACGATTCGCTTATAAAGCTGAACTCACGCTTGGAGGAGCTTTACGGCGCACTTTTGTCGGGCAGCATTTCAAGACACGGCGAGAATTATCGTATACAGCTTTCGATAACCTGCATAGACGACAGTCTCACCTTTGACGGCGAGAGCGTCACGGGCGCGTCGCTGGAGTTGCTTTTGTCGCTTCTTACAAAACCGTCGGCAGACGAAAACGGATTTTCACCGGAGCAGCTGTCAACGGAAATACGTCTTACCGCAGAGGATATTGAGAGTGAAATCAACGATAAACGTTCATATGCGATGACACGTATGCTCGAGACGATGTGTGCCGACGAAATCTACGGACTTACCAAAAATGAAATTCTCGAAAACGTGAAAAAGGTCACTCCGCAATCGCTGCTTGCCGCGTGGAAATTTATGCTGAAAAACGGCATAATTCAGCTGAACGCCATAGGCAATATTTCGGAGGACGATTGTAAAAAGAAATTACGCGAGGCTTTTTCGGACGTCGGCGAGAGAACGCCGTATGAGCCGGAGACCGTTTTTGTCGAAGAGGCGGAGGATTTAACCGAGCTTACCGAGGAGCTTACCATGAATCAGAGCAAGCTTGTTCTCGGCTTCAGAGGCGGTATGACCGATGAAAACGACGACTTTTATTCGCGCCGCATTATGACGGACGTATTCGGCGGCGGCCCGTATTCGAGACTTTTTATGAATGTACGCGAAAAGCTCAGCCTTTGCTATTATTGCTCGGCAAGGCTTATAAGAGGCAAGGGCATAATCGTTATACAGAGCGGAATCGAAAAAGAAAACAGGCAAAAGGTGCTTGATGAAATAAACAGGCAGCTTGACATTATGAAGAACGGCGAATTTTCGGACGAGGATTTTGAAGCCTCCAAAAAAGCCATATGCGACGCATACCGCAGCTTCAACGATACTCCCGATGCGCTTGACATATATTACGGCACGCAGCTGACGGGCGATATAGTAACGCCGGATGAGGCAATAGAAAACTTCCTTGCTGTCACAAGGGACGACGTCAAGAAAACGGCTTGTGCGATCTCGCTCGATACCGTTTATATGCTTGCGGGAACGGATAAGGAGGACGGCGCAGATGAATAACGTCACAGAAATCAAAAACGAAAAGCTCGGTGAGAGCTATTACGAAATAAAGCATCAGTCGGGGCTTAAAATTCTTGTGTATCCAAAAAAGAACTATGCGTCGTCATACGCCATGTTCGGTACGCGCTACGGCTCCATAGATACGCAGTTTAAGCTTTCGGGCGAAAAAGAGTTTACCGAAGTACCTGAGGGTATAGCGCATTTTCTTGAGCACAAGCTTTTTGAGAGCGAGGATCTCGACGCATTTCAGCGTTACGCCGCAACGGGTGCAAGCGCAAACGCATATACGAGCTTTGATAAGACCTGTTATCTGTTTTCATGCTCGGGCGACTTTAAGGGCTCTCTCGAAATTTTACTCGACTTTGTAACCCATCCGTATTTTACGCCCGAAACAGTTAAAAAAGAACAGGGCATAATCGGTCAGGAAATTAAAATGTGTCAGGACGAGCCGTCCTGGGAGGTGCTCTTCGGTATGCTCCGCGGAATGTACAAAAAGCATCCCGTGAGAATAGACATTGCCGGAACCGTGGAGTCTATATCTCACATAACGGCGGAGCTGCTCTACAAATGCTACGGCACCTTTTACAATCTTTCAAATATGGTGCTCTGCGTCGCGGGCAATGTGGATGTTGACACGGTTTTGTCCGTAGCTGACAAGGTGCTTAAAAAGCAGCCCGAAAAAAAGATTGAGAGAAAATTCCACGAGGAGCCGAAAGAGGTCTGCGAAAGCTACGTGGAGGAGTATTTACCCGTAGCCACGCCGGTTTTTGCACTCGGCTACAAGGAGGATGTTAAAACTCCGGAGCGCAGTCTTAAAGACGTTATATGCAGCAATATAATTCTTGAGCTTGTTGCCGGCAAGACATCAAAGCTTTATTCCGATATGCTCTCCGACGGGCTTATAAACACCGCATTCGGCTTTGAATTTTTTGAGGGCTACGGCTATGCCTGCCAGATATATTCCGGCGAGAGCCGCGACCCCGAAAAGGTCAGAGAGCTGATCTCCGGTAAGATAAACGAGCTTAAAAGGGACGGCGTGGACGAAAAGGATTTCGAGCGCATACGCCGCAAGCTGTATGGCAGAGCGGTGTTCGATTTTAACGATATAGAGTCTATTGCCAACGAGATGGTATCGGCGATCTTTAACGGAGAGACCGTTTTCTCGGGAATGGAGGTGCTTGAAAATCTCACCAAGGAAGATGTTGAAAAGAGACTTTTAAGCTCCGTTGACACCGAAAACTGCGTGCTCTCGGTTATAAAGAGCAATTAAAGGAGAAGTGAAGATATGACTTTTTTGACCGACGGCACGGCGGTAAAATTTACCGGAATAGACCACACGTTCAACGTGTATTCGACCTTTGTAGAGTTCAATATCGGTTCTTCCGTGTTCAGCGTTAAATTCTACGGGCTTATTATAGCGTTCGGCTTTTTGCTCGCGGTGCTTTTCGGCGGCAGAATGGCTTACAAGTGGAAGATGGATTTAAACAAAATGCTTGACGTGCTGCTGTACGGAACGATAGGCGGAATTATAGGCGCAAGGCTTTACTATGTAGCCTTTGAGTGGGATTATTACAGCCAAAATCTTTCGGAAATTCCGAAAATTTGGAACGGCGGGCTTGCAATCTACGGCGGACTTATCGGCGGAATAATCGCCGCAGCCATAACCTGTAAGGTTGATAAAATGGACTTTTTAAAGTTGCTTGACCTTGCCGGAATGAGCTTTTTGATAGGCCAGGGCATCGGCAGATGGGGCAATTATGCAAATCAAGAGGCGTTCGGTACAAATACGACAATGCCGTGGGGCATGACAAGCTCCAAGGTTGTCGATTACATAGTGTCAAATCAGGCTCTGTTCAGGGCAAAGGGCATAGAGATGTCTCCGAATGTTCCCGTTCACCCGACGTTCCTGTATGAATCCGTATGGTGCCTTTTGGGCTTTTTGGTAATATATATCATTTGTCGCAAATTTTACAAATTCAGCGGGCAGCTCATACTTTGCTACGGCGTTATATACGGAGCGGAGAGAGCGGTGGTCGAGGGACTTCGCACGGACAGTCTTTATATAGGCTCGTCAAATCTTCGTGTTTCACAGCTTTTGTCAATGATTATAGCTGTCGTTTGCTTTGCGATACTTACGGCAAAGCTTGTTTCGCTGAAAAAACATCCAAAACCGTTTTCACCCGTAGAGGTGCGCGATGACGCCGAAAAAGCGGACGCGTTAAAGGACGGCAATGAGGATAAAAAGAAAAATAAAATCAGCGCGGAAAAACGCCGCGAGATGATGAGACAAAAGGAGCGCAAAAACGATGGCGACGATAATTGACGGTAAAGCCGTTTCCGCCTTTTTGAAGGACGGTATAAAAAAGGAGTGCCTTGAATTAAAGGAAAAAGGCGTTTCCGTTTGCCTTGCTGTTATAATAGTGGGCGACGATCCCGCCTCAAGGACATACGTAAACAATAAGAAAAAGGCGTGCGAGGCCGTCGGTATAATCTCGCGCGAATATGCTTTGCCGGCAGATACGTCTATGGCGGAGCTGCTCGCACTTATAGACGAGCTTAATAATGACAGAGAGGTAAACGGCATACTTTGTCAGCTGCCGCTGCCGAAGGGACTTTCTGACGAGCTTGTGATAAAGGCAATCTCGCCGAAAAAGGACGTTGACGCCTTTAGCGCAGAAAACGTCGGGCATATTATGATAGGCGACCACACGTTTTTACCGTGTACGCCTGCCGGAATTATGGAAATGCTGAAATATTACAATATTGACGTCTGCGGCAAGGAATGTGTCGTTGTAAGCAGAAGCAATATTGTGGGTAAGCCGATGGCTATGCTGCTGCTTCAGCAGAACGGCACCGTTACGATTTGCCACTCTAAGACGAAAAATCTCAAAGAGGTTACACGTCGCGCCGACATACTTGTTGCCGCCGTCGGTAAGCCGTACTTTGTAACCGCCGATATGGTAAAGGACGGTGCGGTGGTTATAGACGTAGGTATGGACAGAAACAGCGAGGGCAAGCTCTGCGGCGACGTGGATTTTGCCGAGGTAAGCAAAAAGGCGTCTTACATAACTCCCGTTCCGGGCGGCGTAGGCCCAATGACAATAGCGACACTTCTTAAAAATACCGTTACCGCCGCAAAGCAGCAAAACGGTCTTATATAAATATTATTTGAAAGGGGTTTGTATTTTGAGCGAAAAACCTAAATTCTATATAACTACGGCTATTGCGTACACTTCGCGTAAGCCGCATATCGGCAACAGCTATGAAATAGTTTTGACCGACGCAATAGCGAGATACAAAAGACTTCAGGGCTACGATGTGTTTTTCCTTACGGGAACAGACGAGCACGGGCAGAAGATTGAAGAATATGCAAAAGAGGCCGGTGTGTCTCCTAAGGAGTATGTCGATAAGGTGTCGGGCGAAATACGCGCCATTTGCGACGTACTTAACACCACATATGATAAGTTCATAAGAACCACTGACACGTACCACGAAAAAATAGTTGCAAAGATTTTCAAAAAGCTCTATGAACAGGGCGATATATACAAGAGCGAGTACGAGGGAATGTACTGCACCCCGTGCGAGAGCTTCTGGACCGAGAGCCAGCTTGTAGACGGCAAGTGCCCCGACTGCGGCAGAGAGGTTAAAAAGGCAAAAGAGGAGGCGTATTTCCTGCGCCTTTCAAAATATCAGAAGCAGCTTGAGGACTACATCGAGAGCCACGACGATTTCATTTATCCCGAAGCTCGCAAAAAAGAGATGCTCAACAACTTTATTAAACCCGGACTTCAGGATTTGTGCGTTTCGAGAACGTCATTTAAATGGGGCATTCCCGTAACGTTTGACCCGAATCACGTCATCTATGTTTGGATAGACGCACTTTCAAACTATATCACGGCGCTCGGCTACGATCCCGACGGCTCAAGCGATATGTATAAAAAGTATTGGCCTGCCGATGTTCATATCATAGGCAAGGATATTGTGAGATTCCACACCATTTACTGGCCGATTATGCTTATGGCTCTCGGCGAGCCTCTTCCGAAGCAGGTATACGGTCACCCGTGGCTGCTTTTCGGCGAGGATAAAATGTCAAAATCCCGCGGAAACGTCATTTATGCCGACGACCTTGTAAAGGATTTCGGCGTTGACGCGGTGCGTTACTATCTTCTCTCCGAGATGCCACACGCGCAGGACGGCTCCATAACATACGAATCGCTTATTGAGAGATACAATTCCGACCTTGCCAACACCATAGGCAACCTTGTTAACAGAACCGTTGCCATGCAGAATAAATATTTTGACGGCGTAATTGCCGCTCCCGCCGACAAAGAGCCGCTTGACGACGAAATATCGTCGCTTGCTTTAAAGACCGTGGCTGAGGTTGACAGGTGCTTTGACGAATACAAGATAAGCGACGCTACGGAGAACATTCTCACTCTTGCACGCCGCCTTAATAAGTATATCGACGAGACTACGCCCTGGGCACTCGCAAAGGACGAGAGCAAAAAGGGCAGACTCGGCACGGTGCTTTACAATTTACTTGAGGGTATACGTTTCCTTGCGGTGCTCTTAACTCCGTTTATGCCCGATACGGCAGAAAAAATATTTGAGCAGATAGGCACAAACGAACGCTCGTATGAGAGCCTCAAAGACTTCGGCGCGTTAAAGTCGGGTGAAAAAGTGGGAACTCCCACGCCGCTGTTTAACCGTATAGACGGTGAAAAGCTCATAGAGGAGCTGACCGCCAAGCAGAAGGAGCAGCAGAAGGCCGAAAAGAAAATGATAAATTCGCTTGAGGGCGTTGCCGAGATAGGCATTGACGATTTCGCAAAGGTTGAGCTTCGCGTGGCCGAGGTCAAGGCGTGCGAAAAGGTTCCGAAAGCGAAAAAGCTGTTAAAGCTCACGCTCGATGACGGCACGGGCAATGACAGAACCGTGGCGAGCGGTATCGCAAAATGGTATGCGCCCGAGGACCTTGTAGGCAAAAAGGTTGTTGTTGTCGCAAACTTAAAGCCTGCGGTGCTGTGCGGAGTGGAATCAAACGGTATGATACTTGCCGCGGACTGCTCCGAGGACGATGTTAAAGTTGTGTTCGTTGACAAGAGTATGCCGAACGGCTCAAAAATAAGATAATGTATAAAAATATATTTGATACGCACGCGCACTATGAGGACGAGCAGTTTGACTGCGACCGCGATGAGCTGCTGTCTTCGTTTCCCGAAAACGGTATATCGGGCGTCGTCACCTGCGGTACGGACATAATAACGAGCGAGAAGTCGATAGCTCTTGCGGAAAAATATCCGTTTATCTATGCCGCCGTCGGTTTCCACGCGCTGAATCTCGATTCGCTGACCGCCGACTGGTGCGGCGATATAAAAAAGCTTGCCGCGAAAAATAAAGTGGCGGCAATCGGTGAAATCGGGCTCGATTATCACTACGAAAGAGACAGCCGCGAAAAACAGCTCGAGGTATTCGAAAAACAGCTTGTGCTTGCAAATGAGCTGTCGCTGCCCGTTATAGTTCATGACCGCGAAGCGCATGAGGATACGCTGAATTTGCTTAAAAAGCACCGTCCGCGCGGAGTTGTGCACTGCTTTTCGGGGAGCGTGGAGACGGCAAAGGAGATTATAAAGCTCGGTATGTATATAGGTCTCGGCGGAGCGGTCACATTTAAAAATGCGGTAAAGCCGGCAGAGGTCGCGGCTTTTGTGCCGAAGGACAGGCTTTTGCTTGAAACCGACGCGCCGTATATGTCGCCCGTGCCTTACAGGGGTAAACGATGCACATCGCTCTTGATTCCTTATACCGCGGAAAAAATAGCCGCGGTGAGGGGCGAAGCGGTAGAAGAGCTGCTTTTTGAGACCGATAAAAACGCGCGCACTCTCTTTCGCATAGGTTCGTTGGTTTAACCGACGGCAAAACACTTTATGTGCAAATTTAACAAAAAAGTTATTGACAACTAATATTTTATATGATACAGTACAGACAGATGACACGCCTTTAAGCGGAAGAGTGTGTCGGGGCAAATGCGGTCTGTGCGGTGTAATGTAAACAAGGATTTAGAGCTGTGGACCCTTTGCCCACAGCTCTTTTTGTGTTTTTCGGGAGGTGATAGGAAAACAATTTATATGCGGATGTTCAAAACATTAAAATGGAGGAAAAGGAAATAATGAAATTTAAAACGGCAATATCATTACTTTTATCTATGGTACTTTTAGGATTTACTGTGTTTACGATTCCTGCTTTTGCAGAAGATACTTTTGACATCAATGATTATTCAATTGAAGATTTACAGCATATGACACCGAAAGAAAAAATAAAGCTAATAAGTGATTATGTTAATACTTATAATCCGTTAGGAATAAAAGATACTTATAACAGCAACGCAGCTGAATATTCCGGTATGGCAGAGTCCGATGTTAACCCTGTTTGGAAATCAAGTAATGATAACGATGATGAGTTTGCTACGCATCAGTTAATAACATTACAAGCTTTTTTGTGCTTTATAAATGACTGTGGTTTTTACGAAACTGACGGTACAACAGCACTAGCCATATCTTTAACTTTAGCAGCTGCTTCGGGACTGCCTGATAAAGATAAAAGTGAAATAGGAGTTCCTGCGTTTGCCGGACATTTTTATGATCCGGATACGCAGGAGAATTGGGCAGGGAGCAAGAGCAACACTGCCAAAACAAATTGCCAAAGGCACTTTACCAATGCATTTACAAAATTACAGCAAAATACCCATCCGGATCTCAATGGTGAAGACTTTCAATATATTTTGACGGAGTTAGGGGAAGCGTTACATTATGTACAGGATGCCAGTCAGCCGCATCATTCAAACAATAAAATAGCTGTTGTATCATCACATACTCAATTCGAGACATTTGCAAATGAAAATATTAGTAAGTATATTGATGATTTATCCCATTGCACTGCATATTATTATAATGTAGCAGGTTATAATGATGCAGACGGTGTTGCGCACGAGGCGGCGGTGATTTCAAAACCATATTACCAATATGTTTCCAGCTTAACGGACAGAAGCACTTGGGACTATGGTGCTTTGCATACAACACAAAATGCTGTAGGATTCTCTGCTGGACTTATATACAGGCTGTTCAGCATCAGAACATAAAAAAGGAGTTGGTATTTATGTTAAATACGAGAGATAAAATTTTAATTTCTCTGACTGCGCTTTTGCAGGCGGTGTACGGCGCGGTTTTTATTTACCGTATGTTTGCGTGGAAAACTCTTATCGCGGGTGGCGAAAGCGACCTGCTTGAGATTGAAATAAGCCTTGCGGCACTGTTTGCCGTAACCGTTATTTTCTCTGTTATAATGCGTAATTTGCCGGCTAAAATATACAGCCTGCCGGCTCTTTGCTGTCCTCTGCTGTTTCAGCTGGCGGCGGTATGCGGTTTCGCGGGTTCCGCATACGATTCCGATTGGAACGTGCGTTTTACGGCGGCAGGCGTAATTGCAATTATCGCTTTTGCGGTCATTACCGTATGCACGATAGTAATTGAGCTTCGTCACGTGCTTAAAAAAGCCGATAAATGAGGCATTGCAATATAACAACAGGAGATGATAACAATGTTAAAGACAAGAGATAAGGCTCTTATTTCTCTGACTGCGCTTTTTCAGGCGGCACTCGGCATTTTCGGCTTTTTGCGTATGCTTGTGAGAAAAGAGATATTTTGTAATGAAAATGATTTTCCGGCATTGGTGTGGGCGCTCGTCTTGCTGTTTGTCGTTACATTCGCGTTTGCGGTCATAATGCGTGACTTGCCGGCCAAGACGTATGTTATACCCGCATTTTCAATGCCGATGATTTTTTTGATTGCCGGTTTTCTCGGCACAGGCGCCGATTTTGATGCGGCAGGGGTCGCGCACATGACGGCCGGCGGCACAGCTTCCGTGATTATTTTTGCGGTCGGTACGGCAGGTATTGTAATATACGAGCTTTGCACGGCATTTAAAAAGAAAAACAATTAAAATTCGATTTAATTTATGCCGAATGTAAATTCGGGCAAAAAACAGGAGCCACAGTTCAAGGCTGAGCGTTCATAAGGAAGTTCGGTTTCTCGCATAAAAATTCCTTATGCTTTTGTCAAAAAGCCTCGCAAGGCGACAGCCTTGCTTCGTTTCCTGACTTCGGCATAAAAAATTTTTACGGCTACGAAACTGCGGAGCACTTCAAAATGATGTATTGATGTATTTTTGATAGAAAAAAATAGATAACCCCTCGGATGAGACCGGCTCATCTGAGGGGTTAATTTGTTATTGTGCAAAAGATGTTATTTTGAAGCAAAACTGCCTCATAAACACTCAGCCAAGACTGCGGCTCCTGTTGTTTTTAACTGTGGCTCCTGTTGTTTTTTGCGTATAAATTATACTATACCCTGTGCCATCATCGCGTCGGCTACCTTTAAGAAACCTGCAATGTTTGCGCCGGCAACAAAGTCGTCGGGGGTGCTGTATTCCTTTGCGGCATTTGCCATGTGGCCGTAAATGCTCTCCATAATATCCTTGAGTTTTTCATCAACCTCATCAAAGGTCCAAATCATACGTGCACTGTTCTGGCTCATTTCAAGTGCAGAGGTTGCAACGCCGCCTGCGTTTGCCGCTTTCGCCGGAGCAAAGAGCACTTTACTCTGTAAAAATGCGTTTGTCGCGTCGATGGTGGACGGCATATTTGCGCCCTCACCTACTGCTATGCAGCCGTTTTTAATAAGCTCTTTTGCGTCGTCAAGTGACAGCTCGTTCTGAGTGGCGCAAGGCAGAGCTACGTCACAGGGAACCTCCCATACTCTCTTGCCGGGAACGAATTTTGCGGTGGGCTTTAATTCGGTGTACCTTACTATTCTCGCTCTTTCCTGCTCCTTGACCTGCTTTAAGAGCGCGACGTCTATGCCGTCCTTATCGTAGACATATCCGCTTGAGTCGCTTGCGGTAACTACCTTTGCGCCAAGCATTTGAGCTTTTTCTATGGCATAAATTGCAACGTTGCCCGAGCCCGAAACGGCAACCGTTTTGCCCTCGATGGAATTGCCGTGATTCTTTAACATTTCCTCAACGAGATAGATAAGGCCGTAACCGGTAGCCTCTGTTCTTGCGAGCGAGCCGCCGTAAGAGAGGCCCTTACCGGTGAGCACGCCCTCGTGGCGGCCGGTAATTTTTTTGTACTGACCGAAGAGGTAGCCTATCTCTCTGCCGCCTACGCCTATATCGCCTGCGGGCACGTCGGAGTTGGGGCCTATAACCTTGTAAAGCTCTGTCATAAAGCACTGGCAAAATCTCATTATTTCGTAGTCGCTCTTACCCTTGGGGTCGAAATCCGCACCGCCCTTGCCGCCGCCTATGGGAAGACCGGTAAGCGAGTTTTTGAAAATCTGCTCAAAGCCGAGGAATTTAATTATGCTCATATTGACCGACGGGTGGAAGCGAAGGCCGCCCTTGTAAGGACCTATCGCGCTGTTAAACTGAACACGGTAGCCGCGGTTTACGTGAACCGTGCCGTTGTCGTCAACCCACGGAACTCTGAATACGGTTGCCTTTTCCGGTGCCACAAGCCTCTCAAGAAGAGCCGCCTTCTGATACTGCGGATTTCTCTCTACGGCAGGCTCTATGGATTTAAGAACCTCGGTGACAGCTTGGCAAAATTCGGGTTGATAGTCGTACCTTGTCGTTGTGCGGTTAAGCACTTCGTCAATATAGCTCATTTTAAGTCTCCTTTTCGGCACCGAGCGAATAAAGCCCCGCACCGTTTTTATTACGGTATATATTTTATATTATGTGCTTTATATTTGCAAGAAACACGGCGTAAAATTTCATTTTGCCTCCGTCGATACTTTTGTGTATTATAACGATAAAGTGAATTTGCATTCGCCGAGGCACGTGAAAACAAACAAAAATGCGTAATAAGACATTTAAAAAAATAATTACCGTGACAAAAAAGATGAATAACCGCACTTATAAACTTTCAAATAATTTCGGTGTTCGGATAGTAGTGCGCGAGAATTTCCTCGTAAGTGCTGCCCTGTTTTGCCATATAATCCGCCCCGTACTGCGACATACCGACGCTGTGCCCGTAGCCGTATGTCTTAAAGAAAAACGCACCGTCCTTTTGCTCGAGCGTAAACGCCGGACTTCTCAGCGAAAAAAGTGCTCTGAAGGAGTTTCCGGTAAAGCTCTTGCCGCCGACCTTCAGGCTTTTCACCACGCCCGAGCCGCTGTCCGTGTAAACTATATCGGTTATCCAGCCGCTTTGGTCGTCTCCCAAGACTATTTCGGGGTCGTTTTTTGTGTATTCTCTGACCTCGTCCGCGGAGAGAGATATTTCCTTTATGCAGTCCGGCGAGAGCTTGTCGCCGGGACTTGTGACCGAGACGAGATATTCGATTTTTCCGCCCCATATATTTTCGGCACTCTCGGTTCTGCCGGGTGATATTGCACAGTATGCCGCCACAATCGGCTCGCCGTTAAACACTATTGTTTTGCCGAGAACGTCGTTTACCGCCTCCTCCGTTTTGGCTCGGTATTCGTCGTATTTATCGCCCCATTTTTCCTTTTGTGTTTCGGTGTCGTAATAGCCCTGGTGGCGTCCGGGGTCGTCCGATATGTCGGCGCCCGAAAGCGAGGAATCGGGATTTTTCTTAAGCCTTACAAGGTTTGTATAGGCGCATACCGCCTGTGCTTTTAAGGCCTCCGTGCTGTATGTTGCGGGCATTTCGGCGGCGACGCAGCCTATTATGTATTCCTTTGTTGAGGCGGTAGCCACGTTGCCGCTTGCGGCTGATTTTATTTTTACGCTGTCGGATTTTTCGTCAAGCAGCTTTTCCTCGTCCTTGCTGTCGTTCTCCTTTTGAAAGGTGCTTTTGACGTTGGAGAGAGAAAAGGAGGAGTAGTCGAGCGATAACAGCGGCGTAAGTATCATAAAAAGTGCCAAAACAAAGCATAAAATACCGTATGTTTTCATAATTGACCTCCCTAATTTTATTGACTTATTGTGATTTTTAAGATAAAATATTATATCTATAATTATATGCTTAAAATGAGTTAATATGTCCGCTTAAATGTAAGTCAGGAGGTTTTAAATTTGTCTTACAACCATTCTCCTAAACTTGACGATTCGCTCTCGTCCCTGAAGGAAGAGCTTATACGCAATAACCAGATAAAGCTTGATGATTATCATCGTTACGACGTGAAGCGCGGCTTGCGTAATTCCGACGGTACCGGTGTTATGGCAGGGCTTTCGAGAATATGCTCTGTTGAGGGTTATTACATAGACGACGGTGAAAGAGTGCCGAAGGAGGGCAAGCTTATTTACCGCGGTATAAATATGACCGATATAGTGAGAAACTGCCAAAAGGAAAACCGCTTCGGCTACGAAGAGGTGGTTTGGCTGCTTCTTCTCGGTGATTTGCCGACGCAGGGACAGCTTGATAAATTCAGAGCGGTTCTCGCCGAGGCAAGAGAGCTCCCCGACGATTTCATAGAGGATATGATAATGAAGGCTCCGTCGCCGAATATTATGAATAAGGTAGCAAGGAGCGTTCTCGCGCTGTATTCATATGACAACAATCCCGACGATCTTTCAATAGAAAATGTACTGCGTCAGTCCATTAAGCTCATAGCGCAGATACCCACCATTATGTCATATGCGTATCAGGTAAAGCGCAGAGCATACGACCACAAGAGTATGTATATCCACCAGAACGATAAAGCGCTCTCCACGGCGGAGTCCATACTCCATACAATAAGGAGCGACCGCAAGTTTACCGATGAAGAGGCCAAAATACTTGACCTGTGTATGATTATTCACGCCGATCACGGCGGCGGAAACAACTCCACGTTTACAACACGCTGCATAACCTCAACGGGAACGGATACCTATTCCGCAATCGCCGCAGGTATAGGCTCGCTCAAGGGGCCGAAGCACGGCGGCGCGAATATTCAGGTTCACAATATGATAGCCGACCTCAAAAAAACCGTCAGCAACCCAACAGACGAGGGCCAGGTGGCGGACTATCTCACCAAGGTCATTCATAAAGAGGCGGGCGATAGAACAGGCCTTATCTACGGTATGGGTCACGCGGTATATACTCTTTCCGACCCGCGCGCCGTACTCTTAAAGGAATTTGCCTCGCAAAAGGCGGAAAAATACGGATTTGCCGATGACTACAAGATAATTTCTCTTGTCGAAGAGCTCACTCCCGAGCTTTTCTATAAGTATAAGGGCGAAAAGAAAAAAATGTGCGCAAACGTGGATCTTTATTCGGGGCTTATATACGATATGCTCAGAATTCCGCCGGAGCTTTTCACTCCGATGTTTATGGCGGCAAGAATTTCCGGCTGGTGCGCTCACCGTCTGGAGGAGCTGTGCTCCGGCAGCCGCATAATGCGACCCGCATACAAGAGCGTCGCTCTTCCGAGAGCGTTTGTTCCGATTGCCGAACGCAATATTGACCACATAGTGCCGGATTACGTTCCGTCCGAGGAAAGATAAAAACGGAAGGACTCTTATAAATGAAAAAAACGGGCTTCGAAAAAAGCTTTAATTTTAAACAGATTCTCATAACGCTTGCCGCAGGAGCGGCCGTGCTGTTGCCGGTGCGTATATATCAGCTGTTTGCGATAATAGATACGGGCAGTACGGGATTTTACAAAAAAATCGATTTCAGCGTTTACTTTATGTATGTCGCAGTTGTTGTGTTTACGGTACTGCTTATCGTGTTTTCGAGGCTTTCCGATGATACGAGAGCTTCAAGACCCGCTATGTGCAAAAACAAGCTTCTCGGAGCGGCGGCCGTTGTTATGGCTGTCGGTACGGCATATGATTCTGCGGATTCGATGCTGTCGTTCTCCGCGTCCTGCAGCGATTTTTCGAGTAACCTCGACGTGTCGTTCATGAGATATTTTTTCTCAAACGGGATGTTTGCGTCGCTTTTTGAGAGCATATTCGGAATAATCGCCTGTGTTTATTTTATAGTTTTTGCACTTTCGTATTTTAATGACAAGGCCGATTTTACATCTTATAAGGTGCTCGCTCTGGCTCCGCTTTTCTGGGCTATGTGCAAAATGATAACAAGGTTTATGACCAAGATCAGCTTTATAAACGTTTCGGAGCTTATGCTCGAAATGCTTGAGCTTGCGCTTGTGATGCTGTTCTTTATGTCGTTTGCGAAGATTTCCTCCGACGTTGCCGACAAGGGCGAGTTTAAAAAGCTTGTCTCATACGGTATGCCGGCTGCGATGCTGGCGGCGGTGATAGGCGTTTCCCGTCTTGTAATTACGCTGTGCGGAAAAAGAGACCGCCTGCCGTCTGAGCTCGGATTTTCCGTAACCGATCCGGCATTTGCGTTTTTTGCGATTGTATATATACGCCATCAGATGAAGCACGGTAGACCGGAGTCCGAGGATAATGCGCCGAGTGAGGACGAAACGGCAGCCAAGGCTGACAAAATCAACTGACATATCGGCGGTGTAAATAATTATGTTTCTTTCCGACGTGGCAACAGCCGCGAAGCAGGTGTTTATTCTCTATGTACTGGTTCTTCTCGGCTTTATATGCGACAGGACTAAAATCTATACGGAAAAAGCGGCAAGGCTCACAAACGACCTGCTTTTTTATATAGTTACGCCTGCCATAATAATTCAGTCATTTTCGTCCGTCGAATTATCCGGTGAAAATGTTCGCGGTATGCTGATGTCGTTTCTGGGAGGAACGATTTTGCACGTCGTTGCAATAGTGATTTGTATTCCGTTTTGGCGCAGGACCGACAAAAATCTGTCGTGCATATATAAGTATGCGGCGATATACGGAAATGTCGGCTATATGGCATTGCCGCTCGCCGAGGCAGAACTCGGAGCCGAGGGCGTGTTCTTTTGCTCGGGTGTGTTGATTCCGTTTAATATATTCGCATTTACGCACGGCATCTATCTTATGTCGGGCGAAAGCGCGAAAAAAACCGGCTTCAATCCGAAATGGCTGATACTCAATCCCGGAGTAGTGTCGGTGCTTTTGGGACTGCCGCTGTTTTTCTTTAATATCAGGCTTCCGTCTCTTATTTCGGTTCCCGTGAATTACGTTGCCGGTCTTAATACGCCGCTTGCCATGATAATGTTCGGTACATATCTTTCAAAAACAAATCTGAAAACGATGTTTTTAAAAAAGGACACTTATCTCGTATCGTTTTTAAAGCTCATAGCTTTGCCGGCTGTGATTTTGGCGGTGCTGAAGCTTATGGGCGTAAAGGGAACACTTTTGACGGCGCTTATAATTTCCGCGTCGGCACCGAGTGCAAACAATACCGTTATGTTTGCGGCAAAGTACGGCAAGGACAGTGCCGCGGCCTCACAGGTCGTCGCCGTGGCAAGCCTTCTGTCGATAATAACAATGCCGCTGTTTATAGCACTTTCGCAAATATAAATTCATATGTCGTTTTAAATTGAAAGGAGGACATTATGAAACTTTTAATAGCTATTGTCAACAACGAGGATGCATCCTTGGTCATCTCCGAGCTTAACAAGGCGGGCTTTATGGTAACAAAGCTTGCCACATCCGGCGGATTTCTCCGTGCGGGTAACGTCACCATGCTCACGGGTGTGGAGGACGAAAAGGTCGGTGACGCGCTTGCCGTAATAGAGGAGTTTTCAAGTCAGCGCAAGCAGACTACTCCCGTTAATTCAACATATATAGGCGATTCCATGCTGACCGTTCCCGTTGAGGTTTCGGTTGGCGGAGCCACGGTCTTTGTGGTGGATGTCGAGCAGTTCTATAAGATATGACGGCAGACATTTCTTCATTCGGCGAGAGCTTTAAAAAAGAGGTTTTGCCGTATATAAACACCTTATCGTTCCCTAATACAATGCTTATTGAGGGCGGCTCTGCCGAGCTGCGGCTTTCGGCGGCGCGTTTTATAGCGCAAAGCCTGCTTTGCGTGAGCAGCGGCGCACATCCGTGCGGTGTTTGCCCGTCCTGCGTGAAATGTGAGGCTTTGTCGCACCCGGATATGCGTGAATACGGAGACATAAGCTCCGACGCGGCTTTTAAGGTTGACGCCTGCCGCGCCGTGCGCTCCGATTGCTTTGTCCTGCCGAATGACGGTGACAAAAAGGTGTACATCTTAAAAGAAGTTCAAAATATGAACGACAGCGGTGAGAACGCACTTCTCAAAATATTTGAGGAGCCGCCCTCATACGTGTATTTTATTATGACGTGTCCGAGCCGCTCGGCTATGCTTGACACGGTGCTGTCGCGTGCGACGGTATTTTCGCTCGGGTCTGAAAATGACTCGGCTCTTTTTGACGAGGATACCGCCGATTTGGCGCAAAAAATAGCCAAGGCGCTGTTAAGCCCCGCGGAAACGTCTCTTTTGGCTGCGGTGAGCCCTCTTGAAAAGGACAGGACGGGATTTAAAAATACGGTTCTCTGTCTCAAAAGCATTTTCCTCGACGCCGTTAAAATCAAGCTTCATGCGGCGGCGACTCCGGAATTTTCCGAAACGGCAGGAGAGCTGTCCTTGGCGCTCACGGCCGATAAATTATACCGATGCTGCGGCGTGCTCGATGAGCTTTTTGACGGTGCGGCAATGAATCAGAATCAAAATCTGCTGCTTACCTCGCTTTGCTATAAGCTGCGAGAGGCTGTGGGTAAATAATATAAAATAGCTCCGAAAGGAAGACATACAAATGGCAGAAGTTGTCGGAATACGATTTAAAGAGGTGGGCAAGGTATACTACTTCGACCCTGACGGCAAAACGTTTGAGAAGGGCGACAGGGCAATAGTCGAAACCGCGCGCGGCGTGGAGTGCGGCGAGGTCACAATGGGTAACTCCGTTGTCGATGACAGCGAAATAGTAAAGCCGCTCAAATCGGTTATAAGAGCCGCTACAAAGGCCGACCTCGAAAGAGTCAAGGAAAACGCCGAAAAAGAGAAAAAGGCATTTTCCGTCTGCGAAGAAAAAATACTTAAACACAAGCTTGATATGAAGCTTGTAAACGTTGAATACACCTTTGACGGCGGCAAGATACTGTTCTATTTCACCGCCGACGGCAGGGTGGACTTCAGAGAGCTTGTAAAGGACCTTGCGTCCGTGTTCAGAACGAGAATAGAACTAAGGCAGATAGGCGTGAGAGACGAAGCAAAAATGCTCGGCGGCTTCGGCATCTGCGGCAGACCGTTTTGCTGCAAGACCTTTCTCGGCGACTTTCAGCCTGTTTCTATAAAAATGGCAAAGGAGCAAGGCTTGTCGCTGAATCCCGTAAAAATAAGCGGCACCTGCGGCAGACTTATGTGCTGTCTTAAATACGAGCAGGACGCCTACGAGCATCTTTTAAGGCATACCCCCAAGGTCGGAGCACTTGTGGAAACGCGAGAGGGCAGAGGAACCGTTATAGAGAACAATCTTATAACGGGAATCCTGAAGATAAGGCTCGACCGCCGTCCCGACGCCGCTCCGCTTGTGGTTGACCGCCACGAGGTGAAGCTTTTAAAGGACGCGAAAATTCAGGTGGACAAGTCCGAAATAGAAGCTCTCAAGGGCATAGAATAATTAAGCTACAGACAAGGAAAAGAGGATTTGAAATATGGCATTTATTGAGGTCAGAGACGTAACCAAGACCTACAAAATGGGCGAGGTTGAGATAAAAGCCGTCGATGAAATAGGCTTCGGCATAGACAAGGGCGAATTTGTTGTAATAGTAGGTCCGAGCGGAGCCGGTAAAACTACGATACTTAACATTCTCGGCGGAATGGACACCGCTACGTCCGGTACGATTTACGTTGACAATGTAGATATAACCAAATTCAACGAAAACGAGCTTACCAAATACCGCCGCGACGACGTCGGCTTTGTATTTCAGTTCTATAACCTTGTCGGTAATCTCACAGCGATTGAAAACGTGGAGCTTGCGCTTCAAATATCAAAAAACCCGCTCAGTGCGAAAGATGTTTTGAAGGATGTCGGACTCGGCAACAGGCTTGATAATTTTCCGGCTCAGCTCTCCGGCGGCGAGCAGCAGAGAGTCTCAATAGCGCGAGCACTTGCAAAAAACCCAAAACTGCTTTTATGTGACGAGCCTACGGGTGCGCTCGACTATATAACCGGTAAATCAATACTGAAGCTCTTGCAGGACACTTGCCGTGAAAAAGGAGTTACAGTTATTGTAATCACCCACAACTCCGCACTAGCTCCCATGGCAGACAAGGTAATTAAGGTCAAAAACGGCAGAGTTGACAAGCTTCTTCTCAACGAGCACCCGACTCCCGTCGAGTATATCGAGTGGTAAAATACCGAATATTATATTTGACAGAGAGAGGTACACGTTAAATGACAAAAGGAATGAGAAAAGATTTTCAGCGGGAAATAAAGCTGAATTTCAGCAGGTTCCTGTCTATAACTCTTATCGTTGTTTTGGGCGTAGCGTTCTTTTCGGGACTGCGCGCCGCAAAGCCGGCCATGCAGGCCTCGGCGGATAAGCAATACGACAGTGAAAATCTTATGGATATAAGAGTCGCGGGGACTCTCGGTATGACCGATAAGGATGTTGACGCGCTTAAAAAGGTTGACGGCGTGCAGGACGCGGAGGGCACATACGAGCAGGATTTCCTCTGCGATACCGGCAACTCCGAGGCCGTTACAAAGGTAATGTCACTAAACGACGGCATAAGCCTTGTAAGAGTCAGCGAGGGACGTTTTCCCCAGGGCTATAACGAGTGTATAGCAGACCGCAGCTTTCTTGACGCTACGGGATATAAAATAGGCGACACGGTAAAGCTCACCACAGGCACCGATGAAAAGGTGAGCAAATATCTTGCCACCGATGAATTTACGATTGTCGGCGTCGGTACGACGTCAATGTATATGGACAGCGACAGAGGCTCCGCGGCGATAGGCACGGGCAGAATAAACGGATTTTTGATAGTCCCGAAGCAGGCCTTTACGATGTCCTGCTATACAAGCGTTCATATAACCGTTAAGGATGCCATGGCACTCGGATGCTATTCAAGCGATTACACCGAGCTTATTTCAAAGGTAAAAGACAGAATAAACGGCATAGCCGACAGACGTTGCGACATAAGATACAGCGAATATAAAAACGAAACGGCGACATATATAAACGATGCAAAGCTGAAGTTCGAAGAGGAAAAGGACACCGCAATGGGTCAGCTCGGCGACGCGTATCAGCAGCTTTTGGACGCTCAGGCGGCAATAGAAACCGGTAAGGCGGATCTTGCAAGCAAAAAGCTTGAAATACAGAATGCGCAGGACCTTATCAATTCAAACGCCAATACTCTCGTTGTAAGTCAAAGCCAGATAGACAGCGCAAAGGCCTCGCTTGTCGATGCGGAAAAAAAGTATAAGGAGCTTGAATCGCAGGTTTCGGATTCCGCGGCGGAGATTGAGAGAATGCAAAAGGAACTTGATGACGGCAAGGGCTCCATGTCCTCTGATGAGTATCTCCAAAAGAGCTATAATATCATAGCCGCAAAGGCGACGCTTCAGTTCTACAAAACTCAGCTTGCCAATACGCGAAACACAATAGATAATGCCAAGCAGCAGGTAGCTGCCGCTCAAACCGCCGTAAATAACGGCGGAACGGCACTTCAGGACGCGCAGAAAAAGGTCAACGAGGCTCCGGCGGCTATTGAAGAGGCCGAAAAACAAATTCAGGACGCTCAAATCGAGCTTGACCGCAAAAATGAGGAGTACGAGCAGGCAAAGCAGGACCTTGCCGACGAGCTTGAAGCGGCGCAGCAAAAGCTTGAGGACTCCGAGGATAAGATATTAAACGTGGAAAAGCCCACATGGTATGTGCTTGATCGCGAAACCATTCCGTCTTACACGGCATATAAGAGTGATACGGACGGTATGGGCTCAATAGGCTCGGTGTTCCCCGTGATATTCTTCCTTGTTGCCGCTTTGGTATCTCTCACAACCATGACGCGAATGGTCGAGGAGCAGAGAACGCAGATAGGCACATTAAAGGCTCTCGGCTACACGAAGGGCGCGATAGCGGCAAAATATGTGCTTTATGCTTTGCTTGCTACCGCAATCGGCAGCGTGCTCGGCGTGCTTCTCGGCGAGAGCACAATACCTCTGCTCACGGTTAACACGTATAAGCTTGTGTATATAGGGCTTCATAACACCGTGGTGAAGCCGGACGTATTTGACGCATTGCTCGCTTCGCTTCTTGCGATTATTTGTACGACCGGAGCGACGCTGGCTGCGTGCTATCGCGTGCTGAGCTCATCGCCGGCACTGCTGATGCGCCCCGAGGCACCGAAGGCGGGCAAACGCATACTTCTCGAAAAAGTCGGATTTATTTGGAAGCACCTCAACTTTGCACAGAAGGCGGCTTGCAGAAACCTGTTCAGATATAAAAAACGCCTGTTTATGACAATAGCCGGCGTTGCGGGCTGTATGGCTCTGCTGCTTGTCGGCTTCGGACTCAACGATTCAATAAAATCAATGACGGGCAACCAGTTTGAAAAGGTGTGGCATTTTGCCGGTACCGCAGGTATAAATTCCGAGGCTACACGAGCGGAAAAACGTCAGTCGCTTGCCGAGGTCAACACCATGAACGGTGTTACGGAGTATTTGCAGACATATCGCTCAATGCTCTATACCGACGCAAACGGTGAAGAAAAAACCGCGTATGTCATAGTTCCGCAGGATACCTCACGAATGGCGGATTACGTTAACCTTTCGTCGCGCGACGGCAAAAACACCTATGTTATGGATGATTCCGGTGTTATCATAACCGAAAAGCTCGCCAAGACTCTCGGTGTTTCCGTGGGTGACACCGTGACCTTCAAGACGAGCGAGACAGGCACCGCAACCGAGCCCGTAAAGGTTGCCGGAATAGTCGAAAACTATATGTACCACTACATTTATATGACGCCGAATGTATATAAGCAGCTTTTTAACGAGACGGCTTCGCTCAATACCATCTTCATTAAAACGGACGGTACCGTGGACGACGAGACTCTGTCAAAGCAGCTTATGGATTTGAGCGCGATAAATTCGGTTTCTATGAACAGCACCACCGAGAAACAGATAAGCTCAGTTATGAACAGCCTACTGTTTATAGTTGTAATACTGATAGTTGCTGCGGGGCTTTTGGCGTTTGTGGTTCTCTATAACCTCAATAACATCAACATCACCGAGCGCAGGCGTGAGCTTGCAACGCTCAAGGTTCTCGGTTTCTACAACAAGGAGCTTGCCTTTTACGTGTACCGCGAAAATATTGTACTGACGATTTTCGGTGTGATATTCGGTATAGTTCTGGGTATAATTCTTCACGCGTATGTTATGAGCACCATTGAGACGGACTATATTATGTTCGGTAAGGAAATGACGGCTCTCAGCTATCTCGCAAGTATTTTGCTTACTGTGCTGTTTACGGCGATAGTCAACTTCGTTATGTATTTCAGGCTTAAAAAGATAGATATGGTTGAATCGCTGAAGAGCGCAGAATAAACATTTTTAATTTATATGTTGACATATATATTGTGTGGTGATATAATAGCACCACAATATATAGGCGCCGTGTAACTGACGGAAAGCCCATTTGGGCAGGCAGGCTAAACTGCCGGGGAACGCGGCGTATAAAAAGCCGACCGTCTGGGCAGCCTCTTTTTCGGGGGCTGCCCTTTTATATTGTAATTTATTTATGTATATATGCCTCGAGGCATCTGTGAAAGGAAGATGGCAAATGGAGTTTTCAAGAGCGTGGGAAGGCTTTAATCCCGGCGAATGGAACGAAAAAGTAAACGTCAGTGATTTCATCAAAAGGAATTATACGGAATATACGGGTGACAGCTCCTTTTTGAGCGGAGCCACCGAGCGTACAAAGGAGCTTATGGAAAAGTTTTCAAAGCTTCTTGACGAGGAACGTGAAAACGGCGGAGTTTTGTCGGTCGATACCGAAACCGTTTCATCTCTCGTCACCTATGCGCCCGGTTATCTTGACAAGGAAAAGGAGCTTATCGTGGGTCTTCAGACCGACAGCCCCCTGCGCCGAGGTGTAAATCCCTTCGGCGGTATGCGTATGGCGCGTGAGGCGGCAAAGGCTTACGGCTATGAGCTGTCCGATAAAATCGAGGACGAGTTCAGATATAAGACAACTCACAACGACGGAGTGTTCAGAGCCTATACGAGTGAGATGAGAAAGGCGCGCCATATTGCGCTGCTCACCGGTTTGCCCGACGCCTACGGAAGAGGCAGAATAATAGGAGACTATCGCAGAGTTGCCCTCTACGGTATGGATACGCTTATCGAATTTAAAAAGGCAGATAAAATCGCGCTTGAAAATAAGGATATGACAGAGGAGGTCATAAGGCTGCGCGAGGAGCTGCAAAAACAGCTTAACTTTATGGAAATGCTCAAGCAAATGGCGCAGATGTACGGCTATGACATATCTTCGCCGGCAAGCAACGCGCGCGAGGCGATTCAGTGGCTTTACTTTGCATATCTTGCCGCAATCAAGGAGCAGAACGGAGCGGCTATGTCGCTCGGCAGGACAAGCACGTTCATTGACATCTATATTGAACGCGACATCAATAGGGGCGTACTCACTGAGAGCGGTGCTCAGGAGCTGATAGACGATTTTGTTATGAAGCTGCGCATGGCTCGCCATCTTCGCACTCCCGAATACAATGAGCTGTTCGGCGGCGACCCTATGTGGATAACCGAGAGCATCGGTGGTATGACAAACGAGGGGAAAACTCTCGTCACGAAAAACTCGTACAGAATGCTAAATACGCTTTACACTCTCGGCTCGGCTCCGGAGCCCAATATGACTGTTCTCTGGTCGCAGGGCTTGCCCGAAAACTTTAAACGTTTTTGCGCCGAGGTTTCGGAGGACACCGACTCCATACAATATGAAAACGACGACGTTATGCGCCCGATTTACGGCGACGATTACGCCATAGCCTGCTGCGTTTCCGCTATGCAGGTAGGCAAGCAGATGCAGTTTTTCGGTGCGCGTTGCAACCTTGCAAAGCTTTTGCTTCTCGCATTAAACGGCGGATATGACAATGTTTACTGCGAAAAAATAGGACCGCAGACTAACCCGATTGAGGGCGACAGGCTTGATTACGACGAGGTGGTTGAAAGATACAAGACTTACCTTAAATGGCTTTGCAGGCTTTATGTCAATACTATGAATGTAATCCATTTTATGCACGATAAGTATGCGTATGAGAAAATCCAAATGGCACTTCACGATACCGATGTGCACCGCTTTATGGCATTCGGCGTAGCGGGACTCTCGGTTGCCGCAGACTCTCTTTCGGCTATCAAGTACGCAAACGTTAAGCCCATACGTGACGAGAACGGATATATAGTCGATTTTGAGACGACAGGTGGTTTCCCGAAGTACGGAAACGACGACGACCGTGTTGACAATATCGCAAAAGCATTGCTTGAGGACACAATAGCCGAGCTTCGCAAGACTCCGGCTTACAGAAACGCAGAGCATACGCTTTCGGCACTCACAATAACCTCCAATGTCGTGTACGGCAAAAAGACAGGCTCCACGCCCGACGGGAGAAAGAAGGGCGAGCCGTTTGCTCCCGGCGCCAACCCCATGCATAATCGCGAAAAGAACGGCGCGCTCGCATCGCTCAACTCGGTTGCCAAGATGCCCTATTCACAGTGCCGCGACGGAATTTCAAATACGTTTTCAATCGTTCCCGCAGCACTCGGCAAAACGAGAGACGAGAGAACGGCAAATCTTGTGTCGATTCTTGACGGCTATTTTAAAAACGGTGCGCATCACCTGAACGTCAATGTTATGAACCGCGAAATGCTTGTTGAGGCTTATAACGACCCGACTAAATATCCCAATCTCACCATTCGTGTTTCGGGCTATGCGGTCAATTTCCATAAGCTCTCAAGGGAACAGCAGAGTGAGGTCATAAAGAGAACCTTCCACGAAACGATGTAACAATCAAAAATTAAAAAAAGAACGACCTTTGACAGTCGGCTTAAAACCGACGGCCAAGGGTCGTCTTTTGATATCGGATAATTTCGGCGACTCTATTTTTCCCTTTTGACATATTTTATTATTGCCATACCTGCCGCCGCGCCGTCGCCGACGGCTTTTGATACCTGCAAAAGACCGCCTGTGCAGTCGCCTGCCGCAAAAAGGCCGTTTACGTTCGTCATCATAGAATCGTTGACCCTGATTTTGCCGCCGATTGTCACCGCTCCTGCTTTTTGGGCGAGAGCTGCCGATGATGCCACTCCGTAGGCTACGAAAAGGCCGTCGATTTTGACCTCGGTACCGTCGCGCAAAACGGCTTTTTCGATTTTTGTGTCACCCGTGAGAGTCGACAACGGTTCTTTAACAATTGTAAATTCTGAGGGAAATACTGCCGTCGGCTCTTCGCCGTTTGTGAACACGGTAACGCTTTTTGATGTTTTTGCGAGAATTTTGGCCTCGTGCAGAGCGTATTCGCCGGAGCCGAGAACGCCGACGTTTTTGTTTCTGTAAAAAAATGCGTCACAGACCGCGCAGTAGCTGACCCCTTTGCCTTCGAATTCGGTCAAGCCCTCTATGCTCGGTGCGAGCCGTCTGCTGCCGGTCGCCAAAAGTATCGCCTTGCACCTGTGCTTTTTGTCGTCCGAGGTGACGACGGAGAACCCGCCGTCCTCATATTCAATCGACACCGCCTGCTTGTTCGTGAATTTCACTCCGAGCCTTTCGGCACCGTCAATTCCGTGTGTCAAAAGCTCTTTCCCGCTAATCGGTTCGGCAAACCCGTAATAGTTTTCGATTTTTTCGGCCTTTGCGAGCGCACTGTCTCCCGCGGTTATCACTGTGGTTTCAAGACCGCTGCGAATTGTATACAACGCCGCCGAAATGCCGGCAGGGCCTGCTCCGATTATGATTACATCCGACATACAAAAGCTCTCCTTGCAAAATAAAATCAAACAAATTTTTAAATCTTATTATAGTTATATAATATCCGTTTTGTGCTGATTTTTCAAGGAAAACGGGTATTTTTCGGATATATGTGAGTTTTGTGTGTTATTGTGAATTTTTTTATAGTTTTTTTGACAATACAGATATAAAAGTTTATTGAAAAGCCTATCGTTTTGTGTTAGAATAACAACGTTGTATAAAAATATGGGAGGAAATCGAATGAAGTTAAAGGAACAGCTCAGTACTTTGGCTGACAACATTAAGACCTACTGGAGAAGGCCGCCCGAGGGCAAATATATGCCCTTTAAAGAGGTAGCGGCGTATTCTGTCGGCGGCATCGGTGCGTATTTCATCATAACTCTCGGCACCGCTTGTCTTCTTGCGACGGGTAACACTCTTATTTCGAGTACACTCGGCGTAAATCCGACGGATATGTATGTTCTTTATGTTATTGCAGTTCTTGCCAATATCCCGCTTACGGGAATCAGGGCAAATATTATTGATAACACAAGAAATAAAGCGGGTAAGTACAGACCCTACATAGTGTCAATGGGTATTCCGACCACAATAATCTGTGTGCTGATGGTGTGGTTCCCGTACGATAAATTCGGTGCTTTGTTCGGTGAGGGAATGCTTTTCGGCGTAACAAGGGCATATTTTGTAAAGTGCACTTTGATACTTATTTTCAACCTGCTCTTGCATTTCTTCTATTATTTCTTCTATGACAGCTATGAGAATCTTATACACGTTCTCTCGCCGAATTCACAGGAGAGAGCCGATGTTGCGGCTATAAAGAGCGTTGTATATTCACTCGCTCCGACCATAGTAAACCTTATTACACCGATTATAGCTCAGAATGTTTTCCACACGAATTCGACCGACATCCGTGTTTACAGACTTCTCTATCCGTTAATCGGTATCGGCGGCATACTTCTTTGCATACTCGTTTATAAGAACACTCAGGAAAAGATAGTTCAGGCGAGAACGCACGTTATTCAAATTAAGTTTTCCGACGCTCTCAGAGAGGTTGCCGGCAACAAGTACTTCTGGATAATCTCCTTTGCCGGCTGGATAGGCTTCCTTGAGGCATCGTACGCAAACGTTCTCTATTGGCTTTATAACTACGGCGGCGTTTGCTCCGGTAACGTATACGGACTTGTTGTTACCATTTACGGCAACGCTTCGCTTTGGGGTATGATCTTAGCTCCCATGTGCATCAGAAAATGGGGCAAAAAATTCGTGCTTGTTGTCACGAATATTATGAACATCATATTCATTCTTATGATGCTTCCGTTTACCTCTCAGATGAACGGCTCCACCATTTGGGCTATTATGGGCTGCCTTTACCTCAATGCGTTTATGGGTTCGTTTGCGCTTATTTTAAACCCCGCAATTCAGGCAGACATTCGTGATTACCAGCAGTATAAGAGCGGTGAGAGAATTGACGGTATGTTCTCGGCAGTTGCTACAATCGGTACCGTTATCGCACTTCTTACGAGTGCCGTTCTTCCCGTAGTATACAAGAAAGGCGGTATCACAACCGATAACGCTCTCGCCGTCACATCAAATCCCGACATTCTCGGCAGAATGCTCGGCGACGGCAAAACCGTAGGTGAAATACTCTCCGAGCAGATGGCAAACGGCCAGAACAATTACAGCAACGCATATTCCGCACTTTACGACCCGAATATTCTCGAAAACCTCCTTAAGGTGCTCATACTCTTCTCGGCTCTCGGTGCTCTTTTCAACGTTATACCTTATTTCTGGTATGACTTTAACGAGAGAAAACAGAAGTCCGTGGTTAAGGTGCTCAAGGTACGCGCTATGTTTGAGGACTACAACAACGGCGCTATTGAGGATAAAGAGCTTGTAGAGGCTGTCGATATAATCAGAGAGTCAAGAGCTCTTGCCGCCGAAAAGCCCGTTGACGTCAGAAAAAAGTGGTATAAGGACATCAGCGACAAGGCCGAAAAGAAGGCTCAGAAAAAGGCTTACAAGGCAGCCGTTCAGAAGAATGAGGACATTGAGATTGCCAAATTCGTATGCGAGGAGCTTGATAAGTTCTCGTCTAATCTTGTTAAGTATCAGCTCAAGACATATAAAAAGGTTTACGACGGCGGACTTGAAGGTCTCCGCAAAATTACTCTTGACGATATAAACAAGGAGCTTGCCGAGGCTAAGGCTCTTCCCAAGACCGACAGCGAAGAAAAACAGATACGCAAGTTTGCGATTTCGGTTGCCAAGAAGAAAAAGTCAGCTTATAAGGCCATACAGAAGTATTACGGCGACCCGTCCGTTAAGTTCGAACGCCTTGACTTCTCTGTGCTTGAGAAGTACTTTGACCAAGAGGACGCTTGCGACGACAGACTCAAGACGCTTTATACCGAGCTTAACGACGCCAAAAAGGCTGGCAACAGCGAAAAGGTTCAGATGCTTCGTGCAGATATCAAAAAGACTGCAAGCGAGCGCAAGCAGGCGCGCGATATGTCTAAGAAGGAAATGGACAGGCACGCATACTTTAACCGTGCCGCAAAGCCGTATCTTGACGCCGAACGCCTTATAAATCAGGAGAAGTACTATCAGCATTTCGGTGAGATAGAGGCTCTCTATGACGAGGCGACCGAGCGAGAGGCTGAGGCTAAAAAGGCAAGAGACGCCGAGGTTGAAAGACTTAAGGCTGAGGACGCCGCATACAAGGCACAGAAAAAAGCCGAAAAGCTCGCTAAAAAAGGCAAGAAATAATAATCGGCAAACAAAATAAAACCGAATAAGCATAAAGCTGCCCTCCTTATCGCACGAAGCGACCGGGGAGGGCAGCTTGTTTTATGGTTTTTAGGGTCTTGCAAAGCCGCGATATATGCATTTCCGGTTTGACTTTAAGCAGGGTAAAGAAGAGACAAAGGTTACGCGCTCGTTTTTATTTAAATGACAATCGGCTGTGCACCGATGGAGGACAATGCAAATCGCAAAAAAGCTCCCAAACGAAATCGGGAGCTTAAAATATAAATGTGCGGTATACGGTGCGTCAAGCTTTTTTCCATGCGCCCCTTGAAATAAGAGCCAAAATCGGGAATATCTCAAGTCTGCCGGCGAGCATATCAAATATCAGCACAAGCTTTGAAAACGCGCTGTAAGAGCTGAAGTTTCCGGTGGGTCCGACTATCTCAAGACCGGGGCCGATGTTGTTGAAGCAAGAGAGCACGGCGGATAAATTGGTTACAAGCGGCTTATTGTCAATCGATATAAGCAGTATACTCAGAACAACCAAAATAAAATATGCGGCGAGATAAACGCTTGTGCCGTTGATTATTTTTTCGTCAACGGGTGTGCCGTCTACGTGCACGACCTGAACTCTTCTCGGGTGAAGTATCTTGTGAATGTTTCTGCGTAAATTTTTGAAAAGCAACAGAACTCTTGCGCACTTGAGACCGCCGCCGGTAGAGCCGGCGCACGCGCCTATGACCATAAGCGTAAGTAAAATGGTTTTTGAGAAGCTCGGCCATGTGTCAAAATCCGTAGTCGCAAAGCCCGTAGTCGTCATGATACTTGCTACCTGGAAGCAGGCGTGGCGAATCGTTTCGTGAATTGTCGGGTATATTTTACGGATGTCAATGGCTATCAGCGCAGCACTCATAATTGAAATTCCGAAGTAACAGCGAACCTCCTCATTTTTAAAGAGTGCCTTGAATTGGCGCATAATGAGCAAGTAATAGCAGTTGAAGTTTACGCCGAAGAGCATCATAAACACGGTGCAAACCCATTGTATATAAATGCTGTAACCCGCTATGCTGTCATTTTTGATTCCGAAGCCGCCGGTTCCTGCGGTGCCGAATGCCGTGCACAGCGCGTCAAAAAGAGGCATTTTTCCGGCGAGCAAAAACAATATATTCAAAAGAGTAAGTGCTATATACAGTACATACAGTATCATGGCGGTATCGCGCATTTTTGGTACGAGCTTACCGACATCGGGGCCCGGGCTTTCCGCCTTTAAAAGGTGCAGCCGCGAGCCGCCCGATTTTGAATTTGACGGGACAATGGCAAGCAAAAATACAAGAACACCCATTCCGCCGAGCCAATGGCTGAAGCTTCGCCAATATAAAATTCCGCGTGATAAGTCCTCAACAACGGACACTATTGACGCACCGGTCGTTGTAAAACCCGAAACCATCTCAAAAAACGCGTCGATGTAAAACGGTATTTCGCCCGATATAAAAAAGGGCAGTGCACCGAAAAGACTTAAAAAAATCCAGCCGAGGCCAACGCAAACTATGCCCTCCTGAGCGTAAAAGCCGCGCTTTGCTTTACGGCAGATAAGCCACAAAAATGCGGATACCGCTATCAGTATGCCTATTGTATATAAAAAGGCCTTTGCCGCATCATCGACTCCGTCATATACGCTTATAAACAGCGGCGGAAGCATAAAAAACGCTTCGAGTGCCAATATTTCCGCAAAAATACGGCCCATCATTTTATAGTTCATAAAGCACTTTTACCCCATTAAATAAATATGTCGTTAAGCTGTCGCACCACATCTCCGCTGCTTGTGACAATAATGATGCCGTCACCTTTTTTAAACGAAGAATTACCGTTGGGTATTTCAATTTTGCCGCCGTGCGTTATACAGACAACAAGGACGTTTTTGCGAATTTTTATATCCTTAAGAGCTTCTCCGCAATGCTTTGTCTGCTCGTCAACTCGGAATTCTATAGCCTGCGCCTGACCGTCCGCGATAAAGTGAACGGCGATTGCCGCACCGCTTTGATTTTGTATGGCTCTGACATAGCGTACTATCGAGTTGCAGCACAGCTCCTTGGGACAGATGATGCTACCGAGCGGAATGTTTGAAGGAATACTGCCGCTGTCTATTCGGCTGAGCTTTGTTATTGTCTGCGGAACACCCACATTGTTGGCATAGAGCGAAATTATCATATTCATTTCGTCAAGCCCGGTGGCGGTAACAACCGCCTCGCAGTCGGCCAGCCCCTCACTGTTGAGAAGATTTTGGTCGCTCGCGTCGCCGTGGATTATATTCGTTGTCGGCAGAAGCGAGGCAAGCTCAACACAGCGTTTTTCGTCTTTCTCTATAAGAGTTACCGAAACGCTGCTTTTTTCAAGACGCTTTGCAAGGTAATAGCTGATTTTTCCGCCGCCGCAGATAAGTATGTTTTTGGCTTTTTTCGGCGTCATACCGAGACTCTTCAAAAGCATTGAGAGGTTGTCTACGGACGCCGTGACAAATATTCTGTCGCCGTCCTGTAAAACGAAATCGCCGTTGGGTGCGAGTGCTTCACCGTTTCTGATTACCGCACAAACAAGTACGTTACACTTTGTCTGCGCGGGCAGGGAGCTCAGAGGAATGTTGCAGAGCTTGCTGTCGCTTTTGACGCGCAACTCAACTATATCGACACGCCCCTTAGCAAAGGTATCATGCTTTAAAAATCCCGGGTATCTGAGAAGCTTTTCTATGGCACTTGACGCCTGTTTTTCGGGGTTTACGGTCATGGACAGCGCATACATGTCGCGCATATCATAGATTTGACTGCTGTATTCGGGATTGCGGATTCGCGCTATTGTGTGCAGTTTCTTGTTAAGTCCGTGAGCGGTAATGCAGCACAAAAGATTTACCTCGTCCGCGCTTGTGGCGGCTATTATGAGGTCGGTGTCTGTAATTCCCGCCTTCAGCAGCGTGTCTTTGGTGGCACAGTTGCCGTGTACGGTCATTATGTCGAATTGCTCCATGCTTGAGTTCAAAACATCCTTGTTTGAGTCGATAAGAGTAATGTCATATCCCTCTGCGGTCAGCTGACGTGTAAGCGTGGCACCGACCTTGCCGTCACCTGCAACAATAATCTTCAATTACAATTCCCCCAAAAAATCAAATATAACCACATATAATATAGCATAAAAAAAGTAAAAGTCAATGAATAAAAAGGCACAGTAAGAGCGGCATAAATGCCGACGGCAGCAGGTTTGCAACCTTTATTTTTGTGACCTTCATTGTGTTGAGAGCTATGGCTATTATAAGCACGGAGCCGACGCACGACATCTCGTTTACCATACTGTCGGAGAGAAATGACGAGAGAAGGCCGGCGCCGAGCGTCAAAATCGCTTCGTAGACAAAAACTATAATTCCGGAGAAGAAACAGCCTATTCCGAATGTGGTAGTCATTATCATCACAAAAAAGCAGTCGCGCAGAGCTTTTGCATAGTACGTTGAAAAGCTGCCCTGCATACCGGCTTCAATCGCGCCGACTATTGCCATAGCACCGACGCAGGTAAAAAGCGTGGCATTTACAAAGCCCTCGCCGAACGATGAATTTTCGGTATTGCGGCTCAGCTTCTTTTGCAAAAAAGTCGCCGAATTTGTTTAAATGCCTGTCAATGTCAATGAGCTCGCCTATTATTGTTCCTATCGCGAGCGACAGGGCGGCAATCAATGTATTTTCTCCTTTAAGCGAACCCTTGATTCCTATGTAGAGCACGCACAGCGACAGCGCATAGTTAAGACTTTTTTGCACGCGTTCGGGAATACCCTTTTTAAACAGCAGCCCTAAAAGAGAGCCTAAAAAAAACAGCTACGCAGTTTACTGCTGCACCTATGAGTTTCATTTTTTCACCTTATTTGTTGCCGTGCCGCGCCGAAACCGACGAAATGTCGCAGTGACGGGCACTCTGTACCTTAACTCTAATTACGACGGCCATAATAACGCAAAAACCGCCGTGTATTAATAATAAGGTTGAGCGTTCATAAGGAAGTATCGGTTTCGCATAAAAATGTACTGCTGTGAAACTGAGAAGCAAAACTGCCTTATAAACGCTCGGTCGAATCGTGTGGATTTTTAATTTTTTCACGCTGTGTTTCGCAATTTGAAAATCGCATGAAAATTACGGCGACAACGCCGCAACTGTTCCGTCCGCCGCCGCAGTCGTAAGCTGACGAAATGCCTTTGTGCGGCAGTCGCCTGCGGCGTAAATTCCGTCCGTGCTTGTTTTACAGCTCTCGTCCGCCTTGATGTATCCGTTTTCATCAAGCTCTGTGACCTCGGCAAATATTTCGTTTTGCGGCTCCTTGCCTATTGCGACAAAGAGCCCGTCAAGCGGGAGAACCGTTTCTTCACCGTTTAGATTATTTTTAACTAAAACGCTTTCGAGCTTCATTTTGCCGTTTATCTTTTTTATTTCGCTGTTTAACAAAAACTCGATGTTATGAAAGGACTTTAACTCTTCACAGAGCCTTTGCTCGCCGCGAAATTCATTCCGTCTGTGAATCACATACACCTTTTTGCAAAGCTCTGCCAGCAGCCTTGCGCTTTGCAGAGCCGAGCTGCCGCCGCCGACCGCGGCAACCGTTTTACTTTTGAAAAACGCACCGTCGCAAACCGCGCAGTATGAAATGCCTCTGCCCAAAAGCTCTCGTTCGTTTTCAAGATAAAGCGGACGCGGTCTTGTACCGACCGCAATTATAATTTTATCGCATTGAGTTTTTTCGCCGTCAGCAGAAATAACATATTTGTCCTTACCCTCAAGCTTAATTGCGGCTACTCTTTTTTTAATAAGCTCTGCGCCGAGCTTTAACGCCTGCTTTAACAGCCTGTCAGAAAATTCGTCGCCGCTGATTTCGCAAAAGCCCGGGTAGTTTTCTATTCTCGGCGAATCGACTATCTGACCGCCGAATATTCCGCTTTCAAAAACCGCGACACTCTTATTTTGGCGAGCGGTGTAAATTGCCGCGGTAAGACCTGCCGTTCCGCCGCCGATTATAATTGTATTGTATTTTTTCGGCATAAAAATCCCCCCGTTTTCGTCTGCCATAATGAGTTTGCCGCGAAATTGCGGTTTTATCCGAAACCGTGGGGGGAAAGTATTATTTAATTGTACCGTATATAAGCTTTTTCTTTTCGGGCGGATTGTCGGCTATTTTAATTGCATTTAAATACAGCTTTTCGGCACTGTCGGCCCTTGCTTCGCATGAGGTGTAAAGCGTTGCCAGAGCGTCGCCCTTATTAACTCTTTCGCCGGTCTTTTTGCGGAGTACAATTCCCGCAGCCATATCGATTTTGTCGTCCTTTTTCTCTCTGCCTGCGCCGAGTATCACGGCGGCTTCGCCTATCTTTCCGGTGTCCGCCGAAAAGATGTATCCGTCGCACGGCGATAATATGTCGCGAACGCATTTGTCTTTTTTGAAGAGGCTTGTATCATTTATATAATTGACGTCTCCGCCCTGAGCCTCAACAAGCTCACGGAATTTATCAAAGGCTCTGCCGCTGTCGAGCGCATTTGTCGCTTCTCTGATACACTCGTCTATGTCCCTTCGGAATGAGAGTGACAGCATATTTGCGGCAAGATAAACAGATAATTCGCGAAGGCTCTTGTCACCGTTACCGCGTAAAACGTCGACTGCCTCGATAACCTCAAGCGCATTTCCGACATTTCTGCCGAGCGGCTCGTCCATATTTGTTATAACGGCTATGATGTTTCTGCCGCAGCTTTTGCCTATGCCGACCATTGTTTTTGCGAGAGCCGCGGCGTTCTTTTCATTTTTCATAAATGCGCCGCTTCCGCATTTCACATCGAGAACTATATTTTTGTCGCCTGCCGCAAGCTTTTTGCTCATAATGCTCGCAGAGATAAGAGCCCTGTCATCCACGGTGGCTGTTACATCGCGAAGTGCGTAAAGCTTTTTGTCGGCAGGTGCGAGATTTCCGGTCTGACCTATCAGAGAAATTCCGATTTTATTTACCTGCTTAAAAAAGCTGTCGCTTGCCATTGCTGTGTTGTAGCCGGGAATAGACTCCAGCTTATCAACCGTACCGCCCGTGTGGCCGAGACCTCTGCCGCTCATTTTGGCAACCTTCAGACCGCAGCCGGCGGCAATGGGAGCGACTATAAGTGAGGTTTTATCACCGACACCGCCGGTTGAGTGCTTATCGCAGGACACACCGTCTATTTTGCTCATATCGTTCATATCGCCCGACTGCGCCATACATAAGGTGAGATTTGATATTTCGCTGTCACTCATACCATTAAGGCATATGGCCATAAGCAGTGCCGAAGCTTGATAGTCCGGTACCGAGCCGTCCGTAAATCCGTCGACAAAGAACTTGATTTCGTCAAATGACAGCTCTTTCCCGTGCTTCTTGTTATCGATGATGTCATACATTCTCATTTCGTCACGACCTTTCTTTTAATTTGATTGCTTATAAGCCTTGCGGCAATGCAGAAAAGCAAAAGCAGGGGAAAATAAAAGCTGCCGAAAAGGATTAGGCCCTGCTCCGACAGCTTTATGTGTGAAATATTAGAATCCGCGTGAGCTTCCTCCGCCGGAGAAGCCGCCGCCTCCGCCCGAAAATCCTCCCGAGGACGAGCCTCCCGAGAACCCTCCGGATGAATGTCCGCCGAAGCCGCCTCCGTAAAAGCCGCCGCCTCCGTGATAATCTCCGCCACCGTGATAAATTGCTTTGCGAATTATGCGGCCGGGTAAAATCGAGATAATCAGTACCAGAACCGTTATTATAATTATAACGGCGAGGTCGATTTTTTCGTTCCCGGAATCTGATGAGGAGTAATCGCCGATGTCCGTGTCGTCAATGCTCGTATAGCCCTCTACTCCGTATTCGGAATAAACCTCCTCGACGAGCTTTTTGTAGCACTCGCGAAGACCCGTGGAATAGTCGCTGTTTTTGAGGTACGGAACTGCATAGGAATCGAGAATTCGTCCCGATTTACCGTCGGTGAGAGAGCCCTCAAGACCCTTTCCGACTTCAATTCGCACCTGTCTGTCGCCCGTGGATAACAGCAGCAATACACCGGAATCATCGTCCTTATCGCCTATGCCCCATTCTCGCGCAAGTCCTATCGAATAGCTTTCAATATCTCTGCCGCCGAGGCTTTGAACCGTGACAACTACTACCTGCGCCTTTGTCTTTTTGTACAGCTCCTCGCCGAGAGCTTGTATGGTGCTTTTGTCCTCATCGGTGAGACACGAGGCAAAATCGTTGACAAAAAAGTCGCTTGTGGGAGACGGGTAATCGTCTCTAGATTGTGTGGTCATTTTGTTGTCATCGGTAAAGCTTGGGGCGAAAAAACTGCTTGCCGGCAACGGATGCTCGCTTATTGCGGCTGCCGGCAGAGCCGTCAGCAAAACAATCAAAAGTGAAACAAGCAGTGCGCCTGCACCTATCGTCTTTTTCATGGCTTATTTACCGAAATCCACAGCGGGAACAGTTGCAGCTTCGGCTGTTGCGGTGAAATAATCCGCCTTTTCAAAATGGAAGAGTCCCGCAATTATCGATGTGGGGAACGATTGAATTTTTGTATTGTATTCCTTTGCGGCGTCGTTATAGTCCTGACGCGCAACGGAAATACGGTTTTCGGTGCCTGCAAGCTCATCCTGAAGATTTATAAAATTCTCATTTGCCTTGAGATCGGGATAGCTTTCGGCTATCGCCAAAAGTCGTGATACGGCACTGTCAAGCTGACTCTGAGCATTGTTCAGCTCGTCAACCGTCTTGGCACCCGAAAGTGCCGTGCGAGCGTCTGCAACTGCCGTAAAAACGTCCTCCTCATGAGAAGCGTAGCCCTTTACGGTGTTTACAAGGTTCGGTATAAGGTCCGCGCGGCGCTGGAGCTGTGTTTCAACCACGGACTGCGCGCTTGTCACGTTTTCACGCAGCTTTACGAGATTGTTGTAGCTGCCGGCAATGCTGCCGATAAGTGCAATGACTATAACGGCAACAATGATTCCTACTGTAAGACTCTTTTTGTTTTTCATGGTGTTACCTCCTTTTTCGGGGGAGAAATATCAGTCGTCAAAACCGTTCGGATTGTTTTTTTGCCAACGCCATGAATCCTCGCACATTTCCTCGAGGTCGCGTTTTGCCTCCCAACCGAGCTCTTTTTTAGCCTTTGACGGGTCGGAGTAGCAGGTAGCTATATCACCGTCACGGCGAGGAGCGATTTTATAATTGATTTTAACGCCTGTGGCTTTTTCAAATGCTTTAACTATATCTAAAACGCTGTAACCCTTGCCTGTGCCGAGATTATAAATCCTTACGCCGCCGTTTGAGGATTTCAGCTGCTCTACGGCTTTTACGTGACCGAGAGCCAGGTCAACCACGTGGATGTAATCGCGAACACCCGTTCCGTCGCGGGTGGGGTAGTCGTTGCCGTAAATCGAGAGGCAGTCAAGCTTGCCTATTGCAACCTGTGTTATATACGGCATAAGATTGTTCGGGATTCCGTTGGGGTTTTCACCTATGAGGCCGCTCTTGTGAGCACCTATCGGGTTAAAGTAGCGAAGCAGCGTAACATCCCAGCTGTTGTCTGCTTTATAGAGATCCTCGAGGATTATCTCTATCATATACTTTGTGGTACCGTAGGGATTTGTTGTACCGCCGGTTTTCATATCCTCCGTGAGCGGCGAAACATTGTTCATACCGTAGACGGTAGCTGAGGAGGAAAATACGATCTTTTTGCAGCCGTTGTCTCTCATAACCTCGCAGAGCGCAAGAGTTCCGCCGATGTTGTTATCGTAGTACTCAAGCGGCTTGTGACAGGATTCGCCTACCGCCTTGAGGCCTGCAAAATGTATGACGGCGTCTATTTTATTTTCCTTAAATACGGAGTCGAGCTTCTTTTTGTCGCGAACGTCGCACTCATAAAACTTAACTTTTTTTCCGACTATTTCCTCAACGCGCTCGAGCGCCTTGGGGCTTGCGTTGTAGTAGTTATCAACCACTATCGGTTCATATCCTGCGTTAATAAGCTCTATGCAGGTATGGGTGCCTATAAATCCGGCACCGCCGGTTACTAATATTGCCATTTAAAATGTCCCCCTTGATAATATATACAAAATATGGCTGCTTAAAAAGTGTTATGAAAGATTTGTTCCGGGATAGTATTTTGCGAGTATCTGCGCGTAGGTCGAGCCGTCGGCAGCCATTTTGGTTGCACCGGCAAGGCTCATACCGACACCGAAACCGCTGCCGTATGAGGTTATCTTAAAGGTGTCGCCGGAAGAGGTGTAGGATACGGCAAAGCAGTATGACGGAATCTTGTTTTCGAGAAGCTCACAGGCGAATTTATATCCGCTTATTTCCTTACCGCCTACGTTTACGGTTTCGACGTATCCTACTCCCGTGCTTATGGCGCCGTCGTGCTTTGTAACCTTTACCCAGTCCTTGGCGGAGCCGGAGAGATTTATCGAGCTGTCAAATTTATTTGCAAGCTCCTTTAATTCACCGGATGTCAGAGTAATCTCCGTTTTGTAGCCGTCTGCGTTTTTATCGGATGCGCTGTCTACCGTTTTAAGGTAGGGGAAGGAATTCCCGAAAACAACGTCTGCCGAGGTGGTTTTACCTGCCGACAGCTTAAATGTGGGAGTGAATGCCGGTTGACCGTTATATACGACATATTCGCCGAATACCTCCGAAACGGCATTCAGTATGTTGTCGCTCACCGTTTCTGCGGCATTAAGACCGCTTACGTTAAAGTTTGTGTTGCGGTATTTCAAATATGTATAAACGGCAACTGCATCTGCCTTAATGGCTTCGGAATTGTAGCTGTCGTCCACATCCGCGGCCACAATTTTTGCGAGTGCCTTTTTTGCCTCCGTTTTTACGCCGTTGAGCACGATGTATTCGGGGAGAGCGTTTTCGTTTGCCGCATTGTCACCCTGAGAAGCGGCGCTTGCGGCGTCCTCGGCCGCTCTCGCAAGGTCGTCCTTGTCAATTCCGTTAACCGCTTCATTGCGCATAAAAACAGAGAGCGGAACCGTATCCTTGGATATTTCCGGGAGAACGGTCGTTTCCTCGGAAGTCGTTTCGGGCGCGGTGTTTGCGAGCGCCTCGGCGGCTTTTTTGTCTCTTTGATATTTCACAAGGAAGAATGTGCCTGCCGCAACGGCAAGAGCGAGAATTATTACAAGTATTGAAACAAGGACTTTTTTCCCTTTGCCGGGAGTTTTTTCGGCTTCGGGCTTTGCTGCGGCTTCGCCGGAAATCTCTATGCCGACGGAGCTTTCCCCGGAGGCCTTTTCGCCGATAAGCTCTATAAGCTCCTCTGCGGCGTCTCTTATGAAGCTTTCATCCTTTTCATCGGGCTCGCGGTAGAGCTTTCTGACTATTGCGGAGCTCTCGCCTGCGACGGCAATGCATATGTAAGAACAGCCGTCCGTATTGCAAATATCCGAAATGCACGCGCCGAAATCCGCAGAGGCGAGCTCCTTTGCCGATTTTGCCATCTGTGCGGTGTAATCGGTGACATTGAAGTCACCCTTGTCCTCGACATGCGGTGTAAATGTGAAGAACTCGAAAAAGTCGGGTGAAACAGAGCCGAAGGATTTTACATATTCGGAATTTTGATTGCCGTTCACCGCAACACGGCTGCCGCTCTCGCGAAGAATATTTACGGTTTTGGAAGTGATTTCCCCTACACTCTCGGGAAGCGCGGGAGGCGTCTGCGCGGCTTTTTCGGGAGCCGGTGCCTCTTGCCTTTTCGGCGGAACAGACGGCTTTACCGTTGCGTTTTTCGGGGCGTAAGCCTCCTCGCGGACAGCTATGGTCTCGCCGCTCGTGAGATACGGAATAACACCGTTGCGAAGCACCGTGTCAAGGCGTGCATCGTCAAGAGGCAGATACATTATCTGTTGATGTCCCTTAGAAATGACAAAGCCGGAATTTACTCCGTCGCGGGTTAAAAACGGGACGGCACCCTTCGGCATCTGCGATTGAAGCAGCTTTTGCGACTCGGGAATTTCCGCGGCGCGTCCGAGTGCTTTTTTGACCGTCGGATTTTCCTCAATGTCAAGAGAGAGTGCTTTTGTAAGCAGCGTCTTTGTTCTGACATATATCTTCGGGTCAACGGCAATAACTATAAGCTCGGAGTCCGCGAGTGCTTTGCCGAGCGACGGGAACATCTCCTTGAGAGAAGAAAATCTCTTGAAGGACACGTCATCGTCGGTAAAGGCGTTAAGACTGCCGGAAATTTTGATTTGAAGCTTAGTAGCCGGAATGTCGTCACTCGAAATAAGTGAAAACAATTTCAAATTCATATCCTTGTCCATCCTTGTTTATAAATGTGTATTAAAAACCGATTATTCGGCGGGCTGCCATTTTTCCGCCGAAGCAAAGGGGTTCTTTTGACCTTTTTTATCATACCATACCTGCGGATAGCGCGGATTTTCGTTGACCGTGACGAGCGAAGTGTCTACATTTTCGCTTTCGCCGTCGCGCAGAAGTCTGCCGACAACTACAAGTCTTGCGTTTGAAAATTCGTAGCTGCAGGTGGATAGTGTAATAAGCTTATCCGTATAGTCTACGCTGACGCCTGTTGAATAAAGCTTTCTCTCGTCTATTGCCGCTATAAATGCGTCAAAGTTTTCCTTTGTCGGGAATTTGGGCGTGTTGTAGTAAAAGAGGTAGCCGTTATCCTGCTCGGGCGCGCTGCCTGCTATAAAGGCGGCATAGATTTTAAATTTATAGGTCTTAAACAGAGTGTCGTATTCTATAATCGGCGACTCCTTAAAGCCGTCGGGCTTCTTGTATTTGTCAAGCTCGGCAAATACAAGGCCGTCGCTCATGTGATGACCGTAAATTACAGTGTTCTGGCTGAGATATTTCGGGTCACAGCGGAAATCGAGGAACGGGCAGCCGTAACGGCTGTAATTGCCGTAGAAATCCTGCTTGAGGTACTCGTCGTTATCCTCGGCCTGCACAACCTGGACGTCGATTGCCGTATTCGGAACGCGAATCCAACCGACAAGGTCGTTGTTTATGGCATAGAGATAAGCGTATTTCGGCATCATACCCTGAGGCAGAGTGACGTTTGGATATTTGGCAAAAAATTCCGCCCACGCCTCTTCGTCGGTAAGATTTGAATCTGCGTCGATAACCTGACCTTTAATGTTAGCGTTTTGCTTGTTGGCGCTGTTTTTCTGACCCATCAGCACGCCGAACCAAACAGCGCAGCCGATAAGCGTGAAAACAGAGATGTCCATTATTACCTTTCTGATTATCTCGGAAACCTTGTCATGCTTATTCGGGAAGAACGCCGCAAGACCGCTCTTGAACATCTCACCGAAGGTCTTGACGGGTTTCTCATCTTCTTCCGGTTTTTCTTCCTTCTGCTCTTCCTCGGGCTTTTCTTCCGGCTTTTTATCCTTGGAGGGGCGAACTATTGCGATGTTTTCTGCGGGAGCTTTTTCCTCCTCGCGAGGCTTCTGATATTGATTTGTAATATCGATGAAGTGGTTATCATCGCCGGAATATTTGTTTCTTCTCGACGTCTGCTCGGTTTCATTTTGAGAGTTGTCGTTTATGGCAGACAAAATATCATTGTAGATTCTGTCGGTGTTTTTATCGATAACCTCGTTTTTCTTTTCGCTTTCGTCCGTCGACTTCGCATTTAAGTTTTGCGGCTCCGCTTTTTCGGTGCGAGACTGCTCTGTTTCGGCCGGCTGAGCGTTATTTGGCTCAGGCTGTGACTTATCCTTCGACTCGTCACCGAGGGCAGAGAGTAAATCGTTTATCTCGCTGTCTGGCTTTTCGTCCTTTGCGGTTTCGTGGTTTACCTTATTTTTAAGCTCTTCAAATGATAAAAGCTCGTTGTCGTTGTTTTTCTTGTCCTTGCTTTTGCTCATTTAAGCTCTCACTCCTTTCGGATACCATCTTTCGGCGTTTTTATATGGATTTGCTTTTTTATATTTGTCATACCATATCTGAGGATAGCGCGGATTTTCGTTTACCGTCGCAAGCGAGGTGTCAACCTCTTCGCTTTCACCGTCTCGTATGAGCCTTGCAACCAGTACGCAACGGGCGTTTGTCTCGCCGCGGCGCGTTGAAATATCCATATCGCGCGTGCAGGTCGAGAGGGTGAGTATTTTGTCGTCGGTATTTACGTCTATTCCCGTCGAATAGAGCGAGCGTGACGCAATCTCGTCAAAGTACTCCGCGTAGTTTTCGCCGCTCATAAACGGGTATATGTAATTGAAAACATAGCCGTTGTCGTCCTTTTCGTCCGCGTTTGTCAAAAAGACCGCTATGACTTTCCATTTGTAATCGTGATAGATAGTGTTAAACTCAATTACGGGATTTTCTTTCCAAAATTCGATGTCCTTGTATTTTTCAACGTCCGAGAACATGGTGGAATCGAGGTAATTGTGACCGTAAATTATGGTGTTTGTGTCAAATTCGCCGTCGGTTATCGTGTTGCGGTAATCGACAAACGGAGTTCCGCGGCGCTCGTAGCTGCCGTAGAAGCTGCGCCTTAAATAGTAATTGTTGTCGGAGCCGTGCACAACGGGATGATTTACAGTTGTACCGGGAATTTTTATCCAGCCGACAAGATCGGAATTTACGGAATACGCCTTTTTGTATTTTTCCTGAATGCCGTCCGGGAAAACCGTGTCTCCGTAATCGTACTCGGGCACGTCAAACTGCGGATTTGCAAGGCTTGCTATTTCCGCCGCCTCTTTTTTGCTCTTTATTATATCAACACCGTATTTCACACAGAAGGTTCCGGAGACTATCAAAACAATTATTGATATAAAGAGTATAAATTTGCTGCCCTTGCCCATCGGCTTCTTTTTTTGTTTCTTTTTGCCGCCTTTTTTCTGCGGAACGGTGTTTTCGGTGATGACATTATCGTCGTTCATCGTATTGCCTCCATTATCATTTCGAGAGCGGTATCCGCGCTGATGTTGCGGTTTTGCTCCCTGACGTCGCCGGTAAAATTGTTTAGAAGCTTTTTAACTATTGTGCTTTTACCGTCGGAAACGGCTATATAAACAAGGCCCACGGGCTTATTTGTATCGTCCGAAGACGGTCCCGCTATACCCGTAACGGCAACTGCTATATCGGCCTTTGTAAGAGACAAAACGCCCTTTACCATTTCACGCGCGGTTTCGCGGCTTACGGCGCCGTATTTTTTTAGGGTTTCCGGGGAAACGCCGAGCACATTTTCTTTGAAACGGTTTGAATAACAGACAACGCCGCCCTCGAATACCTCGGAGGAGCCGGATACGTCGGTAATGCGTTTTGAAATGAGTCCGCCGGTACAGCTCTCTGCCGTGGCAAGCTTAAGTTTTTTACTTTTGAGAAGTTCTACCGTCTGCTTTTCAATACTCATAATTTTTTCCTTTAAAATGTGATAAGCTCCTGCTTTACGCCCTCGACCGCACGGCTTATAAGCGCGTCGCTGTCAAGCGATAATTCGGCTTTTTCGATTTCTTCGGGCTTCGGGTGAAGACGCGGATGCTTCGGTGTAAATACCGTACAGCAATCCTCAAACGGTCTTATCGAAATATCAAATGTGTCTATCTTTCTTGAAATAACGACTATTTCGTTCTTATCCATACCTACAAGCGGGCGAAGCACCGGTAAGCGCGAAACGCTGTCGGTAGACATCATCGCCGTAAGAGTTTGGCTTGCCACCTGACCTACGCTCTCTCCCGTGACAATAGCCTCGCAGCCCTCTTTTTCGGCAAGGATATTTGATATGCGCATCATATAACGTCTCATAATGAGGGTGAAAAGCTCCTCGGGACATTTATCGCGTATGTTTTCCTGTATCTCGGTGAACGGCACGGTTATAAGCTTGATTGTGCCGCTGTACTTTGCTACTTTAGCGAGAAGGTCGTGAACCTTCATTTCGGACATGGGCGATGTGAACGGGGGAGAGGCGAAATGTACGGCGTTTAAAACAACTCCGCGTTTTGCCATCATCCAGCCTGCAACAGGGCTGTCGATTCCTCCCGAGATAAGAAGCGCCGCTTTGCCGCCCGTGCCGACGGGCATACCGCCTGCGCCCTTTTTCTGGTCGCCGTGAATGTAAGCCGCGTTTTCGCGGATTTCTATTACTATGGTTAAATCGGGATTTTTAACATCGACTCTGATGTGCGGAAAAGCGTTTAAAACCGCCTCGCCGACATCACAGCATATTTCCGGTGATTTTAAGGGGAAGGTCTTGTCTGCGCGTTTTGCCTCCACCTTAAAGGTTGAAGCGTTTTTAAGAGCCTCGCTTAAATACACGGGAGTCGTTTTGAGGATTACATCCATATCCTTTTCGACTGCGGCGGCGCGCTCATAGCCTGCAATGCCGAATATGCGTGAAATTTGATCCTCTGCCTCTTCCATATCAAAGCTTTCGTCAAAAGGCTCTACGGTTATTGTTGACTGTGAGCGGATTACCTTGAATTTTCCGAGCGACTGAAGACGCCTTTTGATATTTTTTGCGAGCGTTGATTCAAATGACGAGCGATTAAGGCCCTTAAGCGCAAGCTCTCCGTTTTTTATAAGTATTATTTCTTTCATATTGATGTTTCTTTATCCTTTGTGTTTTCTGAGTTTTTCGACAGCGATTTTTATGACATCGGCACAGCGGTCTATTTCATCAATCGAGGTGTCGCTTGAAAGGCTTATCCGTATGGCGGAATCTATTCTGTCGGGCGGAAGCCCCATGCTTTGCAGCACATTGCTCCTGTGCCCCTTGGAGCAAGCCGAGCCTGCCGAAATGTATACGCCGTTCATCGAAAAGAAGTTTACCGATACCTGAGACGGTATTTCGTCTATGGAAATATTGATAATGTACGGCAGGGCGTTTTCGGGAGAATTTATATGTACTCCGGGAATTTCTTTTATCCGTTCTCTCAGACGGAGATTGAGCTTTGCCGTATACTTAAGATTTTTTTCGACGCTTCCGCCGTTTTCAACAGCGGCGGCAAAGCCTGCTATCGCCGGCATACCCTGAGTTCCCGAGCACATATTGTTCTCTTGACCGCCGCCGAGAATATACGGATTTATGCGCACGTTTTTATTTATATAAAGCGCTCCCACGCCCTTGGGACCGTGAACCTTGTGTGCGCTGACGCTCATAAGGTCTATTCCGCAGCTTTTGGGACAGAGCGGAATTTTCATATAGCCCTGCACATCGTCAACGTGCAGAAGAGCGGGAGAATTTTTGCTCTTTATGATTTTTTTGAGATTTTCTGCGGGCATCACAGAGCCGACTTCGTTGTTGACGGCCATTACAGATACCAAAATCGTATTTTCGTCTATGGCGTTTTCGAAGTCCTTTAAGCTTATATTGCCGTCGCTTTGCGGCTGTACTCTCACTACCTCAAAGCCGCTTTCCTCGAGGCGTTCCATACATTTTTCAACGCTCGGATGCTCTAAAGCCGTAGTGACTATTTTTTTGCCGAGTCGCTTTTTTGCGCCGACTGCACCGAATATCGCGGTGTTGTTTGACACGGTGCCGCAGGGGGTGAAATATATTTCATCGGGGCTCGCTTTTAAGCTTGCGGCAATCGTACCGCGGCTTTTTTCGAGAAGCATATATGCGTCAACGCCTTTTTGATGCAGCGAAGACGGATTTCCGTAAAGCTCGGTCAGTGCGGAAATTTCTGCGTCCACAGCGGCCTTACAGGGTTTTGTGGTTGCGCTGTTGTCAAGATAACATTCCATTTTGACCGCTCCTTTAATTCAAACTTAATCAGTATATTATTATACACTATAAGGTGCGGTTTGGCAAATAAATAAGCGGCTTTTTTCAAGTATATTTATGTTTTTTTTGCGAAAAATATCGCAGAGGTGAAATTTATGGAAAAGAAGATGAAAAGACGCTCCTATGTGCGCGTCGTATCCTTTGTCGCAGCACTTGCGGCGGTGCTTGTCACAGCGTCGATATGCGGCAATGTGCGCGCGTCAAAATATAAAAGACAGATTACTTTGTCGCAGCAACGAGCTCTTACAGAGCTTGACGGAAGACTGCGTGAAATAGGTACAAGCCTCAAAAAAGGGGTGTATTCAAGTACTCCGCCGATGCTGAGCGGTATGGCGTCGGAGCTGTCAAGAGAGACTCTTGCGGCAAAAAGCTCGCTTTCCGTGCTTCCGCTTGAAAATACAAATCTCGAAAACACATATAAATTTTTATCGCAGGTCGGCGATTTCACCGAGACCTTAAACCGCAAGGTTGCCTCAGGCGAAAGCATCTCAGACGAGGAACGTGAAAATCTCCGCTCCCTTATCACGTTTTGCGATGCGCTGTCGGGAGAGGTTTCAAATATACGCGCCGATATGTTCGACGGAAGCTTCAGCTTTTCACAAAAAAGCGGTGAGCTTGCCTTAACGGGCGAAAAGACGGAGAATCTTGCAGGCGATATGGAGGACGCACAGCAGTCGCTGAGCGATTATCCCACGCTTATTTATGACGGCCCGTTTTCCGACCATATTATGTCGGCTCAGCCGAAAATGACGAGCGGAGCAAAAGAAATATCAAAGGAAAACGCCCTTGATGCGGCAGCTGCCTTTCTCGGCTGCGACAAAAAGGAAATATCATTTTTAAGCGAAGAGTCGGGAAATGTGCCTGCGTATTGTTTTTCTCATAATAATAAGACGGTTGCCGTAACCAAAAACGGCGGATATGTTATATATATGCTCGACTCGTCTTTTGCAGGCGAAGCGAAGCTGAAAACAGCCGATGCGCTGAAAAAGGCTTCCGAATTTTTGGCGTCTCACGGCTATGCCGATATGAAGGAGAGCTATTACAGCACATCCGACGGGGTCTGCACCGTAAATTATGCCTACAAAAAGGACGGTGTTATTTATTATCCCGATCTCATAAAGGTAGGCGTAAATCTCGAAACAGGTGATATTGCGTCATTTGATGCAAAGGGCTATATTATGAATCATACCGAGCGCAATTTAAGCTCCGATATTTTGTCACAGGCGGAGGCTCAAAAATCCGTCAGCGGTCTTTTAACGGTGCTCGATTCAAAAAGAGCCGTAATTCCGACAAAGAGCAAGGGCGAAAAGGATTGCTGGGAATTTCATTGCACCGATAAGGACGGTAATGAGGTGCTCGTCTATATTGATACAAAAACGGGCTATGAGGACGATATACTTCTGCTTTTGTATTCCGACGGCGGAATCCTGACAAAATAATAAAAAGAAAAAATACGGAAATAATAATTTTGTCCGAAATGAGACAAAAGAAAGATTGTGGTGATAGATATGAAAAAGGCTGTTGCAGCTGTTTTGCTCGCCGTGCTTCTTGTTTGCGCCGTGTTCTCATCCTGCGGTAAAAAGGAGGACGGAGCCGTTACCGGAAACGGAAATACTACTCGCTCCGCCGCGCAAAATGCGGTTACAAACGCAGGCGACGCCGTAGGTGACGCAGTCACCGGCGCCGGAGATGTTGTCGGTGATGTTGTTACCGGTGCCGCCGATATAGCAGGCGACGTTATCACGGGTGCGGGCGACATAGTAAACGACGCGGTGACAGGTGCGGGCGAAGCCGCAAGCAAGGCTGCGTCGGACGCGGCAAGATAAAATTGACGAAGCCACGGTTAGCGCTAACCGTGGCTTCACTTTTTTATTTAAACCGTAGCGTTTGTGCTGCGGCAGCTTATCAGTTGCCGTAACCGTATGCGCTGAACGGATTGTACGAGTTGTTGCGTGTTGTGGACTCCGTCTTTACGGAAGAGGAATCGCCCTTATCCTCAACGAGGGTTGCCTTTACTTCAAATTCATTGATGTTGTAATTGCTGTCTATTCTGCAAATCGTAAGCGTAAGCGTATCGCCCACGGCAGATTTATCGATAAGGTCCGGAAGATCGTCTGCGCTGTCAAGGTCCTTGCCGTTGACCTTGGTAATTAAGTCGCCCTGCTTTACGTCTTGAGACGCAAGGCTTGAATCGGACTGAACACTCTGAACTATCAAGGAACCTGCCGGGAGCTCCTTAAGGCTTACGATCATACTGTACATCTGACTTGAAGACGCCGGCGAATAGGTTATTCCGAGCTTAGGTCTGTTAGTAACATAGCCGTTTGCAACTATTTCGTCGTAAACTTCCTTTGCTGTAACGCTCGGTACGGAGAATGCCATTCCCTCGTAATCGGTGCTTGCTATTTTAGATGAGTTTATGCCTATTACCTGACCGTATTCATTGACGAGCGCGCCGCCGGAGTTGCCGGGGTTTATGGCTGCCGTGTGCTGAATACAAATCATCTCATAGCCTATCTGGCTGTTTACGGGGCGAGAAATCGCGGATACTATACCGTTTGTGAACGAGCCTGCAAACGCCGTTCCGCCGGGGTTGCCTATCGCGTAGACCGTCTCGCCTACGGAGAGCTTGTCGCTGTCGCCGAATTCCGCGGCTTTAAGACCCGTAGCCTTGATTTTTAAAACTCCGATGTCGGTTTTCGAGTCATATCCCACTACGGTAGCGTCGTACTGCGTTTCGTCGGATAGCTGAACTCTGACGGAGCCGCCGCCCGAAATTACGTGAGCGCAGGTCATAATATATGTGTATTGCTTACTGCTGTCTTCGCCGACTATTACGCCCGAGCCCTGACCCGATGCGGAGGAGGAGCGACTGTCGGAGTATACGAGTATGCCGACGGAGCTGTCCTTTATCTTATCATAAACGCCTGCCGCGGTAAGACTGCCGCTCTTATCGGTAGAGGAAGCGGTGGGAGTTTCGTTTATCGTAACGGTTGAGCTGTCTGCGGAAGTCTTTTCGCTTGTCTGCTTTTTGGCACCGTCCTTATTGCTGAGAGAAACCGCAATGCCCGTAACACCGAGTGCCACACAAACCACAACTGCGATTATGAGGGCTATAACGCCGCCTTTTTTATGCTTTGACGGCTTATTGTCAACCGGCTTTTTCGGCGGTTGGCCTGAATTTCCGTAATAGACATAGCTGTTGTTTCCGCTGTATGTTGAGCTCGGACGGTATGCGCCGTTTGAGCCGTAGTAGCCGTTGTTTCCGCTTGAATAGCCGTTATTGCTGCCGTTTGCATTTGAACTGCCGTTATTTGTGTTTCCGCCGCCGTTCGAGTAAGGGTAGCCGTTATTCGGCTGATAGCCGCCGTTATAAGGACTGCCGCTGTTCGCTCTTTGAGCGTCATTGCCGGCTTCGGGAGCACTTTGAAAATTACCCGTGCTTTCCGGGGTGTTTTGCTGCTCGTTTCCCGAAGGGGTGTTGTTATTGAAATCGTCCATAAAAAGATCTCCTTGATTTATCTGATGAAGACAAGAGCTTTTCTCTTATCGTTGTCATAATAATAACCGACGGTTATTACAGAACTGTTAACTCGATTTAAATAATCTGAATACTTTTACAGCTGCTTAGGCGGAAGATATTTCGGAACAGTAAACCAAAATTCGGTGTATTTACCCTCTTCGCTGTTGCAGCCTATCGAACCGCCGTGCATTTCGACTATCGTTTTGCATATATAAAGACCGAGTCCCGCGCCCTTGACGTTATAGCTGCGCGATTTATCCACCTTGTAGAAGCGCTCGAATATTTTTTCGCGCTCCTCCGAGGAAATTCCGGCACCCGTGTTTACTACCTTTATAAGCGTTGCGTTTTCGTCATCGTCTGCAAATACGCTTATGGTGCCGTTTTCCGTGAATTTGACCGCATTGTCCACAAGATTGTATATGACCTGATGTATCATATCCTCGTCGGCGGTGACCGTTACGGAATGAAGCCTGTCAAGCCCGGATATTTCAATGTGCTTGCGCTCTATTATCTGCTCGAACGACAGCAGCACGTTGAATATTTCCGCACTTATGTCAAACGCCTTCGGTTTCAGCTTTAATTCACCCGCTTCGATTTTGGACATATTCAGCATTGCCGTAACAAGCCTTGAAAGTCGCTTGGTCTCATCGGAAACAATGCTCAAATAGTGCTTTTGCTGGCTTTCGGGAATGGTGCCGTCAAGGATTCCGTCTATGAAGCCTCCTATGGTTGTCATAGGGGTTTTAAGCTCGTGCGAGACGTTTGCCACAAAGCTTCGCCGCGAGCTTTCAAGAAGCGACAGATCCGATGCCATCTTATTGAATGCGCGCACAAGCTCGGCGAGTTCGTCGTCACCCTTCACCTTGACTCTCGGGCCGAAATCGCCCTCTGCGTAAGCTTTTGTCGCCTCCGACATATCGTGGAGCGGTTTTATAAGAGAAGCGGTGAGAAAATATACCGCGATAAAGCCTACCGAGAAAGCCATAAGACAGGCAAAAACAAACATTTTAAGGATATTCGTCGCATAGTTTGTGAAGCCCGCCGTCATAGGCGCAACGGCAAAAACAACTGCTGCGGTTTCTTCGCCGACCTTTACAGGCTCCGCCGCGACAAGCTGCTTTTTCATATAGACGCCGTTTAAGGTGGTCTTTGCAAAATAGTCGCCCTTTTTCGCCTCGTCGATTACCTCCTGAGGTATTGTGTAGCCGCCGTGCAGACTGCATCTGCCGTTGTTTGAGATACTGTAATTCTGCGTTATGACGTCCTTGCACAATATTATGTTGCCCGAGGTATCGGTTATGTAAATATCAGCCGAGATAGCGTCCGAAATCATCGAGAGGTTACTGCATATCATCGCTATCGAGCCGGAGGCATCGGTTTGAATTCTTGATGAGAGAACAGATGAGGTAGTGCTTGCTATGTTTTTTGCGTTAGAGGAGAGAAGCTGCTTCTTTTGACTTGACCAGTAATTCGAGAGGAACACGCCGAGCGTTACTCCCAAAAGCAAAAAGCATATGAGTACCATTGCCACAAATACCGACAGAAATTTAGTGAACAGTGACTGATGACTGAATTTGCGGTAGGTGCGGTGCAATACCGTTTTAAAACGCGCCTTTACGCTCTGCTGCATTCTTATCAGTCCTTAGTTTCAAATTTATAGCCTACGCTCCAAACGGTTTTCAATTCCCATTTGTCGGAAACGCCCTCAAGCTTTTCGCGAAGACGCTTTATGTGAACGTCTACCGTTCTTGAGTCGCCGTAGTAGTCAAACCCCCATACCTCGTCAAGAAGCTGGTCGCGCGTAAATACACGGTTGGGATTTGAGGCGAGATGATATATAAGCTCGAGCTCTTTCGGAGGAGTGTCTACGGATACTCCGTTGACCTTCATTTCGTAATTTGTAAGGTTTATCGAGAGCTTGTCGTAATTTACCTCTTTGACGTCGCTTGTGTCGGAAGCGGGAGCGGTGCGGCGAAGTACGGCTTTTATTCTTGCCACAACCTCTTTTGTGTCAAAGGGCTTTGTAACATAGTCGTCCGCGCCGAGCTCAAGACCCAGAACCTTGTCAAAGGTCTCGCCCTTGGCGGTGAGCATAATTATCGGCTTGTCCGAGAATTTTCTGATTTCACGGCATACCTGCCAGCCGTCAAGCTTCGGTATCATTATGTCGAGCAGTGTGAGGTCGGGATTTTCCTGCTTGAATGCATTTATTGCCGACACACCGTCGTTAACTATTTTTACGACGTAGCCCTCTTTTTCGAGATAGAGCCTTAAAAGCTCGCAGATATTGGTGTCGTCATCGACGACGAGTATTTTTTCGTTTGGCATAAAATACCACCCTTTCAAACCTCTTATAATCAGAAATTATAAAGTACATTTAAAAATAATATGTGAACAAATTCGTAAGAAATTTAAAATAAAAGGGACTATAAAAAACAAATTTCTTTACAGCCCGATTTTATGATTATTTAAGCGACGACAGAAGTCCGCCTTTTTTGATTATATCCTGTATGAACGGCGGAAACGGCTCTGCCCGGTAGCTTTTGCCCGTGGTGTTGTCGGTTATTACGCCGCTGTCAAAGTCTACCGAAACCTCGTCGCCCTGCTCGATTTCGTCGCCTGCCTCCGGACATTCGAGAATCGGCAGACCTATGTTGAGCGCATTTCTGTAAAAAATTCTTGCGAAGTTTTTGGCGATTACGCAAGAAACGCCCGCCGCCTTTATGGCAAGCGGAGCATGCTCTCTTGAGGAGCCGCAGCCGAAGTTTACGCCGGCAACTATTATGTCGCCCTCTTTCACGTTATTTACAAATTCCTTGTCTATATCCTCCATACAATGAGCCGCAAGGTCTTTCGGGTCGGAGGAGTTGAGGTATCTTGCCGGAATTATGACGTCCGTATCCACATGGTCGCCGTATTTATGAATTTTGCCCTGTATCTTCATATAAATCGTTCCTTTCTTACCTGAGCTGCGAGGGTGAGCATATATAGCCCGTAACGGCACTTGCCGCCGCTACGAAGGGGCTCGCGAGATAAACCTCGCTCTCCGGGTGTCCCATTCGGCCTACGAAGTTGCGGTTTGTGGTGGAAACGGCTCTTTCACCCTTTGCGAGTATGCCCATATGACCGCCGAGACACGGACCGCAGGTCGGGGTTGATACAACCGCGCCCGCTTCTACGAATATTTCGGTAAGGCCCTCTTTAATGCACTGCAGATAAACCTTTTGTGTTGCCGGAATTACTATAACGCGAACGCCGTCCTTTACCTTTCTGCCCTTTAAGACGGAGGCGGCAGCGCGCATATCCTCTATTCTTCCGTTTGTGCAGGAGCCTATAACTACCTGATCTATGTCGATTTTTTCAATTTCGTCAACGGTGTGAGTGTTTTCGGGAAGATGCGGAAAAGCAACCGTGGGTTTCAGATTATTTAAGTCTATCTCTATTGTCTCGTCATACTCGGCGTCCTCGTCTGCCTCGAATATACGGGGCTGTCTGTCGGTCCTGCCGCTTATGTATTCGAGCGTCTTGTCGTCTACCGGGAAAATTCCGTTTTTGGCGCCGCATTCTATTGCCATATTCGCTATGCAGAAGCGGTCGTCCATTGAGAGTGCGCCTACACCGTCGCCCGTGAATTCAAGCGAACGGTATCTTGCACCGTCAACGCCTATTTTACCGATAAGGTGAAGTATTACGTCCTTGCCGCTGACAAATTCGGGCAAGGTGCCTTTTAGTACAACCTTAATTGCGGACGGAACCTTAAACCAAGCCTTGCCGGAGATCATACCGGCAGCCATATCGGTTGAGCCCACACCCGTAGAGAACGCGCCGAGTGCGCCGTATGTGCAGGTGTGTGAGTCGGCGCCTATAACGGCATCGCCGGAAATAACGAGACCGCTCTCCGGAAGAAGCGCGTGCTCTATACCCATTTTTCCCACGTCAAAGAAATTTTTGATTCCCTTTTCCTTTGCGAAAAGACGAACCTGTTTGACATTTTCGGCGGATTTAATATCCTTGTTGGGGGTAAAATGGTCCATAACAAGTGCTATTTTGTCAGTTGAAAATACGTCCTTAAAGCCCTTTTTTGCCATCTCGTTTATGGCAACGGGCGAGGTTACGTCGTTGCCGAGCACAAGGTCGAGCTTTGCCTCTATGAGCTGACCCGCCGTAACCGACTGAAGGCCGGCGTGCGCCGCGAGTATTTTTTGGGTCATTGTCATTGACATTCTGTTATTCCTCGATTCCTTTTATGTTTGTATCGCCGCTCTCAAGCGCGGTAAGACCGGAGCGTGAAAGCTCGATTATTCCGTGCTTTGTCATTTTGCCTATGAATTTGTCGATAAGCGACGGCAGACCCGTAAGCTCGGCAGTTATTGTTGTGTGGCCTATATCCTTTACCTTTGCGCCGAAGCCGTTGATTGTTTTAAGCACGGCTGTGCGCTGGCTGTTTGTGGCGTGAACCTTTATAAGCAAGAGCTCGGAGGATACAAGGCGCGATTCATTGAGCTTTACCACCTTTATTACGTCCTCAAGCTTTGAGAGCTGACGCTCAACCTGCAAAAATTTGTGCGGCTCAACGTCTGATACTATTGTTATTCTTGAATATACGGGATTTTCCGTTTCGGCTACGGTAAGGCTTATTACGTTGTAGCCGCGTCTCGCAAAAAGACTTGCGACGCGTAAAAGCACGCCCGTGCGGTTATATACGAGAGCCGAGAGGAATATTCTCTCAAGACTGTTTGTATTATTTTCTTCTGCCATTTTTGTTTTCCTTTCCTTTGCGGCTTATTCGGCTGAAAAACGATACACCGTGTCAGATACGAACGGATGGTTTTCGTCAAACAGATTTTGTATGAAATCGGGGTTGTTTAAAGCGTTCGGGTAGTACTGCGTTTCAAGGCAGAAACCGGAGCGGTGAGTGAGGGGCAGCTTACCTTTACCGATTTGCGAGCCGTCCATATAGTTGCCTATGTAAAACTGAACTCCGGGAAGGTCGGTATAGCACGTCATTTTCCTGCCGCTTTCGGGGTCGTAAACCATTGCGAATTCGCGCAGAGCACCCGTGTAATTTTCGAGGCAGAAGTTGTGGTCGTAGCCCCTGCCTATTATAAGCTGCTCGTCGGGAGACGATACGTCTCTGCCTATCTTTTTCGGTATTCTGTAGTCAAACGGTGTGTTTTCAACGCTTCTGATTTCGCCTGTCGGGATGCTGTCTTCGTTCATCGGCGTAAAGTATTTTGCAAAAATCTGCATTTCGTGAGAGAGAATGTTGCCGGAAGCGTATCCGCCGAGGTTAAAGTATGAGTGGTTTGTGACGTTTATCGGAGTCTTGCCGTCGGGTCTGCAGTCATAGTGTATTTTGACCTCGTTTTTGTCGGTAAACGTGAATGTGACTTCATTTTGAAGGTTTGACGGGAAGCCCTCGTTGCCGTCGGCACTGAAATATGAGAATTTAACGCTGTCGTCGCCGAGTATTTCATAATTCCAAACGGCGTTTTCGTATTCGTGATTACCGTGAAGGGTGAATTTACCGTCGATGTTTTTTGTTATCAGGTAATTTTTGCCGTCTATGGTAATGCCGTTTCCGGAAATTCGGTTTGCGACTCTTCCGACGGTGCGACCCTGCGAATCCGTACAGCTCAGCTGACCCTCCATAGTGTCAAAGCCGACAAGCACATCGGCAAAGTCTCCGTTTCTGTCGGGAACTGATATTTTATTGAGCGTAGCGCCGTAATTCAGCAGTTCGATTTCGGCTCCGCTTTCGTTTTTTATTGTGAATGAAAAGACTTCTTTTCCGTCGGCGGTTTTGCCGTAGAGAGATTTGGTCATTTTCAAAGCTACCACCCCATTTTTAGCATTTTAATAAGTATAATATCCGTGCGCGCCGTTGTCAAGAAAGACGAAAAAACTTGCAAGAGCGAAAATAACGCTGACCGGAAAACAAAAGTATTTTTATTGACTTTTCGGCGTTTTAAATGTATTCTTAACATATATTATGTATTTGAAGGGAGTGTGCCGATTGGAGCAATTTTTAACTCAGTTTGAATTCCTGTCGCGATATGCTTTGGCTTTTCTTGCGCTTATAATACTTCTCCGGTGCATTTTTTCCCTTTTCAGGCTCAGACCGCGCCGCGAGATTATGGCAACGCTGATAAATCTTGCCGACGACAGCGAAATCGAGATACGAAATTGGGAAACCTCGATAGGCCGTTCGCGCTCGTGCGATATATCGCTCAGAAAGTACGGCACGGTATCACGTTTTCACGCCGTTCTGGCTCTCAGAAAAGACGGCTGGTATGTCTTTGATACCGAGTCGAAAACAGGAGTTTACGTAAACGGAGAGCAGATAAAAAAATCAGCCAAGATAATCGACGGCGACACCGTCTCGTTCGGAAACGCGGTTATGAAGTTCACCTCAAACGGCTACGGCGTTGAGAGTGAGGAGACTGAGGACGGTAAAAAGGTTGACTTCACAAACGCCACAAGGCTTGTAAATCTTGCCGACAACAGCGCGTTCTATTTAAACGGCACGTGCCTTATAGGGCGTGACAGAACCTGTAATATATGCCTGCCGATGCAAAGCGTCTCGGGCGAGCATGCCGAGGTCTATCCCGCAAAGGACGGCTGGTATGTTGCGGACCTCAATTCCAAAAACGGCACGCTTTTAAACGGCGAAGAGGTTTTCGGCGCATTCCCGCTGTATGACGGCGACATTATTTCAATAGGCGATTATAGCTTCCTTTTCCGCGAATAAAGCGGAGAAGAGGCCATATTCAAAGAAACGGAGGACGCATCTTTGGCTCAGGAAAATGCTCGCAAAAAGCAAAAAAAGACGAGAACCAAAAAATACAGAAAGCCTGTAAACTGGCTGATTCTGCTTATAATTATGACTGTTTTTCAGCTCGTTTGCGCCGCTCAGATAAATATGAACAGTCCCGACATACCGCTGACTACATTATATATTGTATTCGGTGCATATATAGCTATTGAATGGGCGTATTTTATATTTTTCGGCGGATTTTTACACCGCAAGAGCTTTGAAATAGAGCTTATAGCGTTTTTTCTTACCGGAATAGGCCTTACACTCACCACAAGCGTGTATCCCGACAAAGCGTTTGTTCAGCTTGCGGCGGTGATTATGGGTATTGCGGTATTTATAGTTATGCTTTGGGTGCTCAGCGATATAGAAAGAGTTGTAAAGCTGCGTATGCCGGTGGCGATAGCTTCCGTTATCGTACTTGTTGCCACAAGGCTTTTGGCGCACAATATAAACGGTGCATACAACTGGATAAGAATAGGCGGCGTTTCAATACAGCCGTCGGAAATAGTGAAGATAGGTTTCGTCTTTGTAGGTGCGGCTACGCTCGAATACCTGCAATCAACGAGAAGCCTTACAAAATATCTTGTGTTTGCGCTTTCCTGTATAGGCTGTCTGTTCCTTATGAAGGATTTCGGTACGGCTCTTATATTCTTCTTTACATTCTTAATAATGGCATTCCTGCGCTCGGGAGATATAAAGACAATATTTCTTGTATGCGCGGCAGCTCTCGGCGGCGGCGGTCTTGTGCTTACGTTTAAGCCGTATGTCGCAAAACGCTTTGAAACATATCGCCATGTTTGGGAGTATGCAAACGACCGTGGCTATCAGCAGGCGAGACTTCTCATATATTCCGTCAGCGGCGGTCTTTTCGGACTCGGAATAGGAAACGGCAAGCTGAGAGATGTGTACGCAGCCACAGAGGACTTGGCGTTCGGAATGGTATGTGAGGAATTCGGAATTATTATCGCATTTGCTGTGCTTTTGACCTTTGTCGCCCTCGTGGTTTACAGTATACGCTATGCTGTGGCGGCTCGATCGTCTTTTTACTCTATTGCTGCGTGCGCTGCGTCGGGCCTTCTTCTTTTCCAAGCGGCTCTGCACGTGTTCGGTGTTACCGATCTTCTTCCGTGGACGGGCGTTACGCTGCCGTTTATCAGCCGAGGCGGCTCGAGTATGATGTGCTGCTGGGGACTTGTGGCATTTATAAAGGCCATTGATGTCAAGACGTACAAACGATACGATAAGGTAGCGGTGGCAAAGTCTTAAATTAAATCTGCCGAAAGGGAGTGTGAAACAATGAAAACCATGTCAAAAAGAGCCTGGGTGCTCTATGTGTTTATAGCAGCATTTTTAGCAGGGCTCATTGTGTTGTTTTACACATTTTACACGAACGCCGATTCGTGGGCTATGAAAAAGGCAAACAGGCACCTGTATTCATCAGGTACGCTGTCGGTTGCGGGCAGCATTAAGGATGAAACCGGAGCGGTGCTTGCGGAAACAAAGGACGGTAAGCGCGTTTATAACAGCGACAAAACCGTAAGAACCGCAACCATGCACACGGTAGGCGACTCTGAGGGCTATATAGCGACGGGCGTTCAGACATCGTATAAGGACGTCATAACCGGTTATAATTTCGTTGACGGCATATATAACCTGAAAAAATACGGTAAGGGCAACGACGTAAATCTCACAATAAATGCGCAGCTCTGTGCGGCGGCATACAGCGCCCTCGGAAGCAACAAAGGCACGGTCGGCGTTTATAATTACAAAACCGGTCAGCTTTTATGCGTTGTATCAAGCCCGTCTTATGATATTGCAAATAAACCCGTCTCAAGCATAAATAACGATAAGACAGGTGCCTACGAGGGTGTTTATTTAAACAGGTTTTTCTCCGGCGTTTATACTCCCGGCTCGACATTTAAAATGATAACCTCGATTTGTGCCATTGAAAATTTGCCGGATATAGATTCGCAAAAATTCAAATGCACGGGCGAATACAAGGTCGGCGGCAGCTCGGTTAAGTGCCTCGGGGTTCACGGAACCGTGAATTTCGAAAAGGCTCTCAATGTGTCCTGTAACAGCGCATTTGCGCAGATTGCGATAGAACTCGGACCCGATAAGCTTATGGCCACGGCAAAGGAGCTGGGGCTCGGCAATCAGATGTATGTAGGCAATATAAGGCTCGCAAAAAGTTCGTTCAACGTGACCGGTGCGTCGGACCTCGACGTGGGCTGGGCAGGTATAGGTCAGTACACCACTCGCATAAATCCGTGCCAGATGTTAACTATTGCAGGCGCGGTGGCTAACGGCGGCTCCTCAGTGCCGCCATATCTTGTCGGCAAAATAACCTCGCAGACCGGAAAAACGATTTATGAAGCAAAGCCCGGCACGGCAACTCAGCTTATTTCCTCGGATACCGCATCAAAGATGAACGATATGCTTCGCTCAAATGTCAAGAATTATTACAGCGACGGTAAGTTCCCCAACCTTAAAATGTGCGGTAAGACCGGAACGGCGGAGGTAAGCTCGGAAGCCGGCGGTGCAAAGCCTCACGCTTGGTTTGTCGGATATTCACAGCGCGAGGATCTCCCGCTTGCGATAGTGGTTGTTGTTGAAAACGGCGGCGGAGGCTCATCTGTGGCAATTCCCGTTGCCAATAAGACTATGCAAAAGGCTCTTTCCTTATATGCAAAATAAAAATTTTTCCGCATACGACAGCAAAGCTCGTGTGCGGAATTTTTAAAGGTGATAAAATGAAATTTTACTTTCCGGAAAACTACGGCGCTCTCGGCGACGGAAAAAACGACGATTCACGCGCTTTACAGTCCGCTATTGACGAGGCCGAAAAAAACGGCGGCGGAACGGTTGTGCTTGAGAGCGGAAAAACGTATTATTCAAGCTCGGTCATAATGAAGAAAAACGTTGAGCTGCATTTGCAAAAAGGCTCGGTTTTAAAGGCAACCTCAGACATAAACGGATACTTTCGTCCCTGCGATTTTATAAACGATGAGACAAATACCCTTATAGGCAATCCCGTTACGGGTAAGCCGTCGTTTGCCTTTATATATGCGTATAAGGCGGACAATGCCGCAATAACCGGAGGCGGAAAAATCGACGCAAACGGTCACAGCTTTGTAAAGAGAAAAGACAAATACTATGTCACCGGCGACTTTTATCCGCGTCCCACGGTTATGTATTTTGAGGCTTGCAACCATATTGTGTTTGAGGATTTCACTGTGGTCGATGCACCGTTTTGGACGCTTCATCCGGCAGGCTGCGACGATGTTTTAATATCAAAAATTCACATATTAAACGACCTCGATGTTGCAAATTCGGACGGCATAGATCCCGACCACTGCAGCAACGTGCGTATTTGCGACTGCCACGTAGAGTGCGCCGACGACTGCATCTGCCTTAAAACTTCAAAAGGCAATTCCGAATACGGACCGTGCGAAAACATACTGATAACGGGCTGTACGCTGATTTCAACCTCGGCGGCGATAAAAATAGGCACGGAGGGCGTCGGCGATTTCAGAAACATAATAGTTTCAAACTGTGTCATTTCGCGCAGCAACCGCGGTCTTTCAATTCAGATACGCGACGGCGGCAATGTCGAAAATGTCAAATATTCCGACATTATAATAGGTACGCGCCGCTTTTGCCCCGATTGGTGGGGGACTGCCGAGCCGATAGTCATAACCGCGTTTGACCGCGACGAAAACACAAGGGCAGGCCATATCAAAAACATATCTTACCGCAACATAACCTGCGTCGGCGAAAACGGAGTTATGATATGCGGCACGGCGGAAAACAAAATTGAAAACGTAGTTTTCTCGGACGTTGACGTAACTCTCTCTAAAACGTCAAAGTGGGACTGCGGTCTTTACGATATGCGCCCGGGGCTTAATAAAGAGGTCGAAAAGCATAAAAATGCCGGTTTTTATCTTCGCTTTGCCGACAACGTTACGCTTCGCAACACAAGCGTGAAGTGGGGTAATGTCTGCCCCGAATATTCGGCTGCTCTCGAAGAGGAAAGCTGTGTCGGCACCGTACTTGAAAATTTCACGGGTGATAACGCCTGAAGGCTTTGAGAATGCGGCTGCTCGTTCGAGCGTGAAATTCCCTTTCAAACGGCTTCTTGTATGTACGTTTATACGCATTTTGCTTAAAAATATTTGACACAGCGCGTATAAAATGGTATAATCCAACAATGGAGTTAAGCTATCGCCTGCTTCGGCAAGCGAGAATCGAAAGGGAGTATACTGTAATGAAAAAGGCGTTAAATAAAAAATTGCTTTCTGTACTGATTGCGGCTGTTATTTTACTTGTTGCCGCATTTCCCGTGCTTGCGGCGGATCCGTTTAAGCTCACTTCTTCGGCTGAAGCAAAGGATTCGGTCGTCACCGTAAAAATTTACCTTCCGCAAAATACGGAACTCGGGACGCTTTCGTTTACACTTAAATACGATACAAAATTGCTCACGTATGTTTCCGCCGAGTATTCGAGCGGAGATGTCAGCGCCACAAATTCAAGCACGGCAGGCGAGGTTAAAATAAACGCCGTTTGGAAAAACACCGCGCCGCTCGGCGGCGAGGTTGCCGCCATAACCTTTAAGGTGAACGACGGAGCGACCGGCAAAACCGACTTCCCGATAAATGTCGATTTCTCAACAGACGCCAATAATCAGCACATTGATTTGTCGGCCGTAAGCTCTTCGATTGACTTATCCGAAGCAGCTTTGATGCCGGCGGCAACCGATGAAACCGTCTCATCGGAGGGCAAAACGGTAAAGGCCGGAAAAATTCCCAAGACCTCGGGTAAGTATGCTGCGATAGGTTCGGCGGCTGCTGTTTTGTGCGTTGCCGCGGCGGCTGTTGCGATTACGGTAAAACGCAAAAGAAAATAAAAAACAATGCTGAAAGCGGAGCTGTGGCAATGTGCTTACAGCTCCTTTTTGTGTGACTTGATATGTGCCCGAAAACACACTTAAAATTCCGCTTTTCGTTGACATAATGCACGGTGTAATATATAATATCTAATGTATGTTTAATAAGTTGCCCGTTTTACGTTTTTTGTATTCGGGTACGTAATTTTTAAGGAGGAAACTCTAATGGTAAAAGCAATTGTCGGCGCCAACTGGGGCGACGAGGGCAAAGGTAAAATTACGGATATGTTTGCGAGTGAAGCAGACATAGTTGTTCGTTTTCAGGGCGGTGCAAATGCAGGGCACACCATTATAAACGAACACGGCAGATTTGCATTGCATCTTATGCCCAGCGGTGTTTGCTACGACAATGTTACCTGTGTCATCGGAAACGGCGTCGCTCTTGATATAGACAAGTTCTGCTCGGAACTTGAGGATGTGAAAAAGGCGGGTGTAAATCCGAAGCTTCTCGTGTCAGACCGTGCTCAGATACTTATGCCGTATCATATTCTTCTCGATACCTATGAAGAGGAGAGACTCGGCAAAAACGCGTTCGGCTCCACAAAGAGCGGTATCGCTCCGTTCTTCAGCGACAAGTACGCCAAAATAGGCATCCAGTGCAATGAGCTGTTTGACGACGAAGTGTTAAAGGCAAAGCTTCACAATATAGTTACTCTTAAAAATCTCATTCTTGAGCACGTTTATCATAAACCGCTACTCAATGAGGATGAGCTTTACAACACCTGTATGGAATACAAGAAAAAGATATCTCCGTACATCTGCGATACGCACGCATTTATACGCGACGCCTTAAAGCAGGGCAAAAACATCCTCCTCGAGGGTCAGCTCGGCACGCTTAAGGATCCCGATTTCGGTATATATCCTATGGTTACGTCGTCCTCGACTTTGGCAGGCTACGGTTCTGTCGGCGCGGGAATTCCCCCGTATCTCATAAGTGAGGTTGTAGCCGTAACAAAGGCATATTCTTCAGCGGTAGGTGCAGGTGAATTTGTTTCGGAGATTCTTGATGAGGACGAGGCACAGGCTCTCAGAATTCACGGCGGCGATAAAGGCGAATTCGGAGCTACCACCGGTAGACCGAGAAGAGTCGGTTGGTTTGACTGCGTTGCGACACGTTACGGCGTTGAGTGCCAGGGCGCCACAAAGATTGCCATGACCGCTCTTGACTGTCTTTCGTATCTTGACGAAATCAAGGTTTGCACAGCTTATAAAATAGGTGATGACATCACAAAGGATTTCCCGAACACCTCACTTCTTAAAAAGGCAAAGCCTGTGTTTACCACATTAAAGGGTTGGCATTGCAATATAAAGGGCATTCGCAATTTCTCGGAGCTTCCGCGTGAGGCACAGGAATATGTCGAATTCATTGAAAAGGAACTCGGCCACAAGATAAATATGGTATCTAACGGACCTGAGAGGGAAGCTATAATTTACAGATAATTAAGAGGATATTTATGGAGAAAATACTTGTACTCGATTTCGGCGGTCAGTATAATCAGCTGATTGCGCGGCGTGTACGCGACAACAATGTCTATGCGGAAATACTGCCGTATACCGCACCGCTCAGCGAAATCAAAGAGGGCAATTACAAAGGTATTATTTTTACCGGCGGACCTAACTCCGTGTTTGATATGAGTTCGCCGCACTACACAAAAGAGATTTTGGAGCTCGGAATACCCGTACTCGGCATATGCTACGGCTGTCAGCTTATTTCGTGGATGGTCGGCGGCAATGTTGAGACTGCGGAACAGTCCGAATACGGCAAAATCGACCTTACGGTTACAAAAAAACAGTCTGAAATTTTTGCCGACGTTGATGAAACGAGCGTAGTTTGGATGAGCCATACGGACAGAGTTAAAGTGATGCCGTCAGGTTTTGAAATAACCGCAAAAACGGAAGCTTGCCCGATAGCAGCTTATGAAAACGAAGAAAAGAAAATATACGGCGTGCAGTTCCATCCGGAGGTAACTCACACGCAGTTCGGATTTAAAATTCTTCACAATTTTCTGTATAATGTTTGCGGCTGTCACGGCGACTGGAAGATGGACAGCTTTATTGACGATACCGTAAAGAGCCTTCGCGAAAAAATCGGAGACAAAAAGGTTATTCTCGGCCTTTCGGGCGGTGTCGATTCCTCGGTCGCGGCGGGACTTCTCTCTCGCGCCGTCGGCAAACAGCTCACCTGCGTTTTTGTTGACCAGGGACTTATGCGTAAGGACGAGGGCGATTTCGTCGAAAAGACATTCACTTCGCTGTTCGATATGAATTTCGTGCGCGTAAACTGTCAGGACCATTTTATAAATGCTCTTAAAGGAGTATCCGACCCGGAGCAGAAGAGAAAAATCATAGGCACGGAATTTTACAAGGTGTTCTGGGATGAGATAAGAAAACAGGCCGAGAAGGGATTTTTTGCACAGGGCACCATATACCCCGACTGCATAGAGTCCGGCAAGGGCGATGCCGATAAAATCAAGACGCATCACAATAAGGTCAAAATGCCCGACGACGTTGAATTCATCGACGTTATTGAGCCTCTTTCAAGCCTGTTTAAGGATGAGGTCAGAGCAGTAGGCGAAAAGCTCGGAATTCCGCACGAGCTTGTTTGGCGTCAGCCGTTCCCGGGACCCGGTCTCGGTGTCAGAATTATCGGCGAGATAACAAAGGAAAAGATTGAAGTTCTCCAAAATGCCGATTGGGTGCTACGCGATGAAATGGCGAAGAACGGTTATGAAAAAAACCTCGCACAGTTCTTCTGTGTGCTTCCGGGAGTCAATACGGTAGGCGTTATGGGCGATCACCGCACATACGATAACCTTGTGGCAATCCGCGCAGTAACAACCGACGACTTTATGACAGCCGATTGGGCGAAGATACCGTACGATATTCTCGCCAAGGTTTCAAATCGTATCACAAACGAGGTAAAACACGTAAACCGCGTAGTTTATGATATAACCTCCAAACCCCCCGGCACCGTCGAGTGGGAATAAATTGAAAAAGTCTGAAAGCCCAGTAATATCAAGGGTTTCAAGGCTTTCAAAGAGCCCGTTGATAAGATTTTGATAAGATTCTGCTCGGTACCCTTTATCGTGTGTATCGAGTGGTTTGTGAGTAAAAAGTAATATCTTGTGGCTCGCAAAAATACCATATTAACATTAAACCCCGTACTGACGGATTGAAGTCAGTACGGGGTTTTTGTCGTTGGCAGGGTTATTGTAGCTTATACTTAAACTAAAAAGCTTGAAACACCGATACGATATTTTGGGTGCAAAAGATGAATAATATCCGTAACCGTGCAACGGAAATCGTAAATGCGGATATAATTTACAAGGTATAAATATAACGACGGCAGGGAGCAATACCTGCCGATTTTTTGTTGCTTAAAAACAGTTGACTTATTTGCGGATTAAACATATAATTAAACTGTATAAATATAGTCTGCTGTATGTGTAATTTAATATCGAGGGTACATTATGATTACAGATAAAATTGGTAATAGAATACGAGAGTTAAGAAGTCGTACCGGATTGAGTCAAGAAAAATTTGCTCAAAAAATAGGTATGGACAGAACTTATTTTGCAAGTGTTGAATTGGGTAAGCGAAATGTTTCAATTGTTAACATTGAAAAAATAGCAAATGGCTTAGATGTAACACTTTCCGAGTTTTTTAAAGATATTTGAATCCAGTCCGATTTAATGGACGATATTTAATTTATAATTAAGTTAGAATAAATCAGCGGAGGAATTACAATGAGTGCAACTGAAACAACATATAAAACCTCATTGATAAACAATAGACGTTATTTAGGTAATAAATATAAGTTGCTTTCGTTTATCATCGGCGTTGTAAATGATGAATGCGCCGATATTGAAACAGTTGCAGATATTTTTGCGGGAACCGGTGCAGTTTCTTCTGCTTTTGTAGATAAGGCCCTTATTACAAATGATTTGATGTATAGTAACTATATTTGTAATTTTGCTTGGTTTGGTGCTGAAAGCTATGATCAACAAAAAATAATTGATTATGTTGTTAGGTACAATGCAAAAACTAGTTGTGGTGAAAATTATATGACACGCAATTTTGCAGATACCTATTTCAGTAAAAAAGATTGCGCTAAAATCGGATATATTCGAGAGGATATAGAACGAAATTATAAAAAAGGCAATTTAAATAAGCGAGAAAGAGCAATTTTAATTACATCGTTACTGTATGCAATGGATAAAATTGCTGTAACCTGCGGGCATTACGATGCATACAGAAAAGGTGCAAAATTTGAAGGGGCATTAGAGCTTTATGTTCCTTTGGCAGAAGTAAATAACAATCCCAAAAATCAATGTTTTAATGAGGATGCTAATAACCTTGTTAAGAGGATTGAGGCTGACCTCGTTTATATAGATCCGCCGTATAATTCAAGACAATATTGTGATTCATATCATTTGCTTGAAAATGTTGCACGTTGGGAAAAACCAGAGGTTTTTGGTGTTGCCAAGAAGATGGATAGAAGCGGAATGAAGAGTAAATATTGTACAATCGGAGCAACAAAAGCATTTGAAACACTGATAAACGATATTAAAGCTAAATACATTTTGCTTTCATACAACAATATGGCTGAAAAAGGCAACTGCCGTTCCAATGCAAAAATTTCTGACGATGATATTATGAGAATTCTGAGTCAAAAAGGAACTGTAAAGGTTTTTGAAGAAAGCTACAAAGCATTTACAACTGGAAAATCTGACATTTCAGAAAATGCCGAAAGATTATTTTTGTGTATTTGTTTTGACGAGGAGTAAATTAGATGATACAATCACCGCTTAATTATACCGGTGGCAAATATAAATTGTTACCTCAAATATTGCCGCTTTTTCCAAAAGACATAGATGTGTTTGTAGACTTGTTTTGCGGTGGATGTAATGTTGGTATCAATGTTGATTGCAACCGGGTTATTTATAATGACCTAAATGAAAACCTACTTTACTTATATAATACATTTAAGAACCTTGATAAAGAATCTGTTTTAGAATGGATTTATGAAATTATAGAAAAGTACAACTTATCACTTGTAAGTGAACACGGATATGACTACTACGGCTGTGAAAGCAGCAAAGGACTTGGTAATTATAACAGAGAAGGATATTTAAGACTTCGTGCGGATTTTAATCAAAAACACGCAAATGAAAACTTTGATTATTATTACTATGTTATGCTTTATGTAATAATCGTATATGCTTTTAATAATCAAATTCGATTTAATTCAAACGGCGAGTTTAATTTACCGGTAGGAAAAAGAGATTTCAATAAAAAGATGGAACAAAAACTCATTGATTTTATTGACAAAATCCAAGAACAAAACTGTATCTTTACCTGCCGTGACTTTAGAAAATTTGATACATCAAAATTAACACCAAAGGATTTTGTATATGTTGACCCGCCATACTTGATTACTTGTGCCACATACAACGAGCAAGGCGGTTGGAGTGAAGAAGATGAAAAAGGCCTACTCTCTTTTTTAGACGAATTGAATGATGGGAATATTCGATTTGCTTTATCGAACGTGTTGAGAAGTAAAGGTAAGGAAAACAGTATTTTAATTGAGTGGCTTGAAAAAAACGCAGAAAAATATAAGGCAAGACAACTTAATTATAGTTATTCAAATTCAAATTATCAAACAAAAGATAAAAGTTCTTCTTCGGAAGAGGTGCTAATTACTAATTATTAGAGGTGCATTATGGATACATTGTGGAGTATGAGTACAACTGTTAGAGAAGCTGAAAGAATTATCGGCTTTTTAAAAGCAGCCATAGAGTTGGATGGCGAAATTTGGGACAAGCTTAATCAAGAGCGCTTTCAAGTTCTACTAATCAAAAATAGACAATATTTGAATGACCCTGATAATACACAATCGTTTAATAAATTATCAGAAGAACAAATTCGAATATTAAAGGATAAATCTATTGATATGACGTATGAGCAAGCACGAGAAATTTTCGATGCTAAAGAGTATAATGATCCACCAATGCGTGGTAGGCAGTCAATGGCTCCTTTAACTAAGTTAGGACTTGTCTACATTGTTGGTGATGAAAAGAGAGTTACAGTAACTGATGTTGGTTACAAATTATCAAATGGTGAAATAGCTTTTGACAATTTTATGTTAGATGCCTTGTTAAAGTTTCAATATCCAAATCCATATGAAAAAGGGTTTCAAGACTGGAACACAAAGCCTTTTATAAATACTTTAAGGTTAATTAAAACAGTAAATGAAAAATGTAAAGATAAAGGAATTAGAGAAAAAGGAATTTCAAGATTAGAGTTTGGTATTTTTGCATTATCCTTGAGATCATACACTAAAGTAGAAGAAGTAGCAGATAAAATCTTGGAATTCAGAAATAACTATGATGCCATAGATGACGAGACACTCAAGGATGAGTATGTAAAAAATTACATTGGTGAATATCTTAAAAATTTTCAAAACCCGGAAAAGAATGTTAGAGAATACACTGACAATATGATTAGATATCTAAGATTAACAAGATATATTTATATTAGAGGTAAATATTCTAATACATACATAGATTTAGAACCGAGAAGAGCAACTGAAATCAATTCTATTCTTGAGAACGATTCAGGTGCCTCAAAATCGTTTGCAAAAGATGAATGGCGTACATATATGGGCGTATACGGTACTTACCAATTACCTTTTGAAACGATTGAAAAACTAACTGAAATCACAAATAATATTTTATCAGAAATAAACACTATAGAATCTAAGTTAGGAATAAAAACAACAAATCTTTCGGTAAATAAAACAAAGGACGATATCAAACATCAAATTGAAGAGTTACGCCTATATAGAACTAAACTCCAGAATCTTGAAATTAAACAGGATTATCACACAGATACTACGAAGATTGATGAAGCAATTGCAGCATTAGAAGATATTAGGAGAAGAAATAAGGCAAGTCTTAGCAAAAAGTTTTCAATTGAACTTGAAAAGTGGTCTAATGTTGCGCTTAATATAATTAACGATGCAGTTTTAATAAAACCAAATTTTCCCGTTGGTGACGATAATGAGCCTATCTATACTGCACCTAACGGAGTTCCTGATATCGAGTGTTTTTATGATACGTTTGGTGCAATTTGTGAAGTAACTATGTTAACAAGCAGGGATCAATGGTATAATGAGGGACAGCCAGTAATGAGGCATTTGAGACAGTTTGAGAATAATAATGCGGACAAACAGAATTACTGCTTATTTATTGCCCCATCTTTGCACGTTGATACAATAAATACTTTCTATATGTCAGTTAAATATGAGTATGAAGGCAAATCACAAAAAATACTTCCAATTACGATAGTGCAGTTGGAAAGTATTCTTCAAACAATTAAACAGCTTTCAATACAAGGCAAGAAATTTAACCATATTGATATGCAGCATTTATATGAAAGATGTACTGATATTAAGAATGTTAGCAATTCAAGCACTTGGATTGATTATATAGCCAATGAACTTTGCGCTTGGGAGTCTCAGCTCGTAAGTTAATAGATTTAGACGCTTTTTTAGAAATAGTATTAATGCTGTTTGATGGTATGCGCATCTTTGTCGTTACAAACTTTAAACTAAAAGAACTGATTATCAAAGAGCTGCATAACTGTAAAGCAATAGGTTATTGAAAACCAAACAGCGCAAAATTTAACTTTTTGCTGATAGCACAAGAGTATTTGTTTGTACTAAAAAAATGAAATTATAGGAGAAATGTAATATGGATAAGACAAAAGTATTTGTAATTATGCCGTTTACTGATGACTTTTTTGAGTCATATGAGATGATAAAGGAACATTTTAACGAAGATTTTGAATTTTCGCACGCTGGAAATGAAGATAACCAACAAAATATTCTAGCCGACATTATTCCTCCAATTTATTCTGCCGACATTGTTTTAGCAGATTTGACCGGATTAAATCCAAATGTAATGTATGAATTGGGTATTGCTCACAGTTTCAATAAGAAAACTATAATGATAACTCGTGATGATCTTGGCAGTCTTCCTTTTGATTTGAAACAATATCGAGCAAAAGATTATTCTACTCACTTCAAAAAGTTTCATGATTTAATTGCATATTTGGAGAAAAATTTGAAGGGAGCAAGAGATGGTAGTGTTATTTTTAATAATCCTGTTGGGGATTTTTTGGATCATAGTGAGATTGCTCCAGAAGAACTTTTTAAAAAAGAAATTATTAAAGTTGATATTCCTGAAGGCGAAAAAGGTTTTCTTGACTTTTTAGCGGATGTAGAAGAAGATTCTGAGAAGATGACTGCGGACATTGAAACGATGTCTTCAGAAATAAATGTAATGAGTAATGGTATAAATGGATGCACAGAAGAAATTGAGCGAGTGAGTAAGAACGGAGGCAATGGGACCGCATCATTTGTGAGAAAACAGTCTAAAAAAGTTGCTGAATATATTGCTACATTTAGCAAACAATTAAAGGCACATAATTCAACTATATCTTCGTACTGGTCGAAAATTGAGAAGAATACTTTGGGATTGTTAGAAAACAATATTGCAGCAAAACCAGAAAATAAAGACTCTTTAATTAATTATATAAAGGCTTTATATAATATTAAGACATCAGTTGCCACATCGAATGAAACTGTTCAGGAACTCAAGAAAATATCTTTGGGAAATCTTGGAATAGAAAGAAGTATGAATCAAGCAATTCGCTTTTTGGATGTTGATTTGGCTTCCTATATAGAAATGACAGAGCAAATGATCAAATCAATAGACAGAATTATTGATAAAAGTAAGTTTATTATTGGGAAGATAGATTTTGATGAAATAGAATCTAAATAATTTTTATGGCAACGATATGGCAACAAAAAATCGGATAGCGTATGCTTTACTGATAATTCAAATAATATAGATACTCTCTGCTAAATCTCATAAGCAAATGTGTTTAAGATTGGTTTACAGGGAGCGAGTGGGAATAAATCGAAAAAGTCTGAAACCACGGCAGCTATGCGGCTTCAAGATTTTCAAAGAGCACATTGTGGTACGCATACCCGTGGAGAGATTCCGGAATTTATCTTTTCTATGTGATTTTGGCGGTAGCGGTTCCGATTGTAATCAAGTATATTTCAAACAAAGTGATTTTGCGTGCAAACAGTCGCAAAAATATGTCCGCCGAGGAAAAATGAACGTAAAATCACACGGCTTCGATTTTTCGCTTGATATGAACACACTTGCTCAAGGGCTTCGTAAAACGGAGCCCTTATTGTTTATTTTGCGATACCGCATTTTACGGACTCCGATAAATTTTTAAATAATGCGGACAGTTTCCTCTTCAATTTCGTCTTAATAAGTGAAACGCGCTTCAATAACTTTTAAGAGGAAATTTGAATTATGGATAAAATTGTTTTAATTCAGTTCGCCGACGGAGTTGTGCGGATAATAGCGTTACTTTGCATGTCATTTGGGTGTGTAATCGCAAGTAAAAATAAATTGAAATAATACGGACGGGTTTAAATCCGTCTTAATAGACAAAGTGTGCTTTAAAGCTTTTAAAGGGGAATGTTTATGCTTAGAAAAACCATAAAAAATATAGCTCTTCTTGATTTGCAAAATTTTACTGCCGAGGCGTTAAGGGAAATCAAGAAAATCGAGAGCTGTGCGATGCTTCTTGTTCCGAAAAATGCGAGTGATGAATGGAAAAATGCATATGCCAAGATAACAATCCGAAATGTTGCAAGCATTATAGAGGTCAGCTACAGCAAATACAGCGTTTTAAACGGAATGGTAATATTAAACGATAAAAATGTTTCCGATGATTGTCTCTATATTGTCAACGGCATTATTATCCTTGAAACCGTTGAAAAGATTCCGGATTTATGCGTGAACGGGCTTCTGCTTAAAAGAAAAAAATCACGCTATGAGATGACGCGAATGAATGGCAGAAGTGTTGAGGTTGAGGATAACGTCGTAATAAAGCCTTACCCTAACACCATCGAAATTGACAGCGATACGGTGAGAAGCTTCGATTACAATACATTGGTGGCCGCAGGCAACAATGTCGATATTGACAATAACGTGACCGAGCAAATGCTCTTAGATAAAAAGATAACATTTGCGGCAGGCAACGAGGTAAAATGCGGCAAAAGTATTTTGGGCTATGTTAAAGTTAATTCAACCGTAGGCAACAAAATCACGGAAAAAAATGAATAACATTGAACTGTTTAACCAAATTTATGAAAAGTATTATAAAAGCATAGTTTCGTATTTTTCAAGGCGATTTGACAGCGACGAGGCAGAGGATTTGGCTCAAATCACCTTTATGAAGCTGTGGGGTTATCTGCCGACGCTCGGTTATATCAAAAAAGAAAAGTCCTTGATTTTTAAAATTGCTAAAAACGTGCTTGCCGACAGACTTCGTAAAAACAATTTTGCCGACTCGCTTGATGAGCTTGAAAGTATTAAATGTCTTGAGGTGTTTGATGATATCACATCTGTTGAAATTCAGCAGATACTTTTGAAAATGAGCGAGCTCGACCGAGAAATAGTTACTCTTAAAAGCTACGGCTGGTCGAGCAGAGAGATCGGCAAGATAAAAAATATGCCGTCGTCAACGGTCAGAAACAGGCTGGCTGCGCTTAAAAAGCAAATTGAAAAGGAGCTCGGCGAGCCTTGCGGACGTCGAAAGCACCATAATACATATAAGACCTAAGAGCTGTCGGGCTATGTGTCCGGCGGCTCTTTTGTACAGAGATGTTTATTGATATTTATTATTTTTTTTGATAGAATATTTTTAAATCATAAATGTGTAAATCGGTACGTCGAAAACAAACGGGTATTAACAAAATTGAAAAACAGTGTGAAAAAGGGGAGGTACCTGTGCAGCAAAAAACAGTCAGCAAATACACAAAAGAACAGACATGCGAATTTGCAAAGGAAGTGCTTTTCAGACATTACGGGAGCCGAACAACGCAGATTAAATACATAGGCGGTGGCTCCTTCGGCTATGTTTACAAGGCTGAATTGCCCGTGATGCCGTACACTCTTACGATAAAGGCCTGCCGCGTCGCCGGTATGCAGCATAATGAGAGCGCCGCGCTGAAAAAGCTTGCCGAAAGATCGCTGGTTCATATTCCCAAGGTCTATTTTACCTTTGACGCAACCGACGAAATCCCCATGGATTTCATAATTGAGGAATTTGTGAACGGAACAGACTGCTTCACCGACTTTTCAAAATTATTTTTAAGCAAAAAAAGAAAAGCGAAATTTGCAGATGAAATAGCGGATTGTCTTGCAAATTGGCACAACATTACCTGCAACAAATTCGGCAGCCTCGATTTCCCCGAGTACGATAATTGGCTTGATTTTTACCGACCGTTTGCGCAGGATATTTTACAGACAGCCGCAGAGCTTAACAGAAAAAAACGGCTGAAGGACAGCACGCTTAATGTTATGCAAACAGCGTGGAAAAATTTTGATTACATTTTCAGCGAGCCCGTAAAAGAGGCGTCTCTTATCCACGGCGATTTGAATGTTATGAATGTAATGTCCGATAAAAGACTTAATATCACCGCGATAATCGACCCCCTTGAGTGCAAGTGGGCTGACAAAGAATTTGATTTGTTCCAGCTGAGAAACCTGACCGGGGAGTGCTTCGGGCTTTACGAAGCATATAAAAGGAAATATCCCGTTTCGGAAAAGTGTGATTTGAAGTGTGCGTTTTATGCGGTTTATCACGAGGTGTACTGCCTTATTTCAACCGGAACAAACACCGAAATCATACTTGCAGCGGCAGTCAAGAGACTGAAGAGGGAGCTTAAAAAAGCGGGTATTACATCTTGAAAATCCGACTCAAACGGTGATGCGATCAAACCTGAATGTGCCGAAAACGAGCACATAGTTAAAAACCATCTAAACAGCTTATGCTATAATTTACAATCGGAGGATGACATTGAATATCAAAGCCACGGATTTCTGCGACATTTCAAATTCTGCCGAAGGCGTTATCAAAGCAATAAATGAATTGCAAAACGGCGACTCACTCGTTTTTCCGAAGAATGAGTATCATTTTTACAAGGACCGCTGTATTCACAAGGTCTGCCATATGACAAATACGGACTCTTTCAAGGCTCCGGACAAGTATTTTGCGGTGCTTATCGAGAATAAGGAGAATATTACCGTGGACGGCTGCGGTTCTACCCTTGTGATTCACGGCGATATGTGTGCGTTTTCTCTGCGCGGCTGTAAAAATGTAAGGCTTGTAAATTTCACCGTAAGATATGCCTCCCCGACGAATTTTGAAATGGAGGTCGTAGAGCGTTCGCTCAATAAAATTACATATAAAATCCCGACGGGAAGCGACTTTGAGGTCAAAAATAACAAGCTTACGTTCTTCGAAAAAAGTCCGTTCAGCGGAGAGAATTACTATACCTATACAGCCAACGGCGAGTGCTACTGCAACGTAATTCACAGAGGCGACGAGGTTTTCAGAACGTTGCTCTCACCTACGAAAACCGCCTTAAAAATCAAAAAAACGGGGGCTCATACCGTCGAATGCAGATATTTTGTGTCGCCTAAATTCAAGGTCGGAGACGTTGTTGCGATGTCTCGTAATAAGCTGCGCGACAACTGCGGATTGTTTTTCGAGAGCTGCTCCGATATCTTCTGCGAGAGGATAACCGTCAACTATATGCACGGCTTCGGGTGGCTGTCCCAGATGTGTGAAAACCTGAGCTTTGATAAGCTGACATTTAAGCCGGCGAGCGGTTACAGAGTTTCTTCGTTTGCCGATTTGATTCACGTATGCGGCTGCAAGGGCTATGTGAAAATAACCGACTCGCACTTTGAACACCCGCACGATGACGCAATCAATGTGCACGGCGCATTTTTAAGGTTCAGAAAGGCTTGCGACGAGCGAACCGCCGAGCTTGAATTTGTACATCATCAGCAGGGAGGTTACAAGGCGTTTTACCCCGGCGATAAAGTGAAAATATACAGCAGAACCGATTTGTCGGAGCTTGACGGCGTTTATACCGTAGACAGCACGGACGACAACATTGATAAAAAGACGGTCATTGTGAAATTCAAGGAAAAGCTGCCGCCGATGAAGCCGGAAATGTATGTCTTTGAGAACATCACGTATAACCCGAATCTCACCGTGAGCGGATGTACCTTTAATGCGATTCCGACGCGAGGCATTCTCTGTACTACCGATAAGGAGTCGGAGATTTTCGGTAACACGTTCAAAAGCGTCGGTATGCCCGATATTTACATCTCGTGCGATTGCAGGGATTGGTACGAGAGCGGCCCGTGCAGAAATATGAAAATTCACGACAACACGTTTTCTAAAAAAGACCCGATTAAGTTTGAGCCTATTTGTCTTTTGAAGCCCGTCAAGGATGTCCACAGAAATGTTCAGATATATGACAACATTATAGCCGAATGAGCATCGGCTCCGTTTGCAGACACGGCAAAGGCACGTTAGTTATTTTTTAACTAACGTGCCTTTTTTACATTAAGATATAATTTTACGCGGCCGGATTATTCGGCGGATACGGCGCCTTTAAACCTGCGCGACGGGTGATAGGCGAGCAGAGCTATAAATATCAGTACCGCCGTAAGCGACAGGCTTATCGGGTACGCATACATAATGGTTTTGAAGGTAGGTGACGACGGGAAAACGACGTATATCCAAAATACTCTTGTGCCGCAAACGCCTATTGTTGTGAGAATAGCCGGTACCAAGGATATGCCGAAGCCGCGAAGATACCCCGACATAATTTCGTAAAGCATTGAAAACGTGTATGCCGAGAAAATCAGTAAAAGTCTGGTGTAGCCGAGCTCTATTACCTGTGGGTCGCTTGTGAATATCGAGAGCAGGAATCGTCCCGAGAAAAGAACAAGTCCTATTGTGACGGCTGTTGCGATTGTGTCCTCCGCAATCGACAGAAGCAGGGTTTTCTTGCAGCGGTCGAGCTTGCCGGCGCCGTAGTTTTGACCCACAAAGGTCGTGCACGCCTGACTGAACGAGTTAAAGACATCGTAAGCTATTACCTCTATATTAAATGCCGCGCTTGACGCCGCTATAACTATTGTCCCGAGGCTGTTGATAGCCGCCTGAATTATTATGTTTGAAATGGCAAAAACAGCACTCTGTATGCCTGCCGGCAGACCGATTTCCAAAATCTGACCGAGTACTCTTTTGTCTATGCGCAACTCCTTGAGCGACAGCTTTATGTACTTGTCGGACTTCATTAAAACAATAAACAGCACAATCGAGCTGATTGCGTTGGATATAACGGTGGCAATGGCAACTCCGTTTACGGTCATTTTAAGAACTATTACAAAGAATAAATTCAAAAGTACGTTGAGGCAGCCGGAGAGCGCAAGCACTATAAGCGGCGTTTTTGTATCGCCCACGCTTCTGAAAACGGCCGACAGGAAGTTGTACAACAGTATTACGGGCAAGCCGAGCAGATATATGCGAAGATACAGAACGGCATACGGCAGTACATCCTCCGGAATGCTCATAGCCGATAAAATTTGCACGGCAAAAATTTCACCGGGTATCATTACAAGAAAACCGCCGATTATTGCGGTGAGCACCGAGGTGTGAACCGCACGCTGTACGGTTTCTCTGTCGTCCCTGCCTATTGCGTTCGCTATTATTACATTTGTACCGAGGGCTATACCTATAAACAGGTTGAGTAACAGCCCGATTACCGGGCTGTTCGCTCCGACGGCGGCAACCGAGGCCGTTTTGGCTGCGCCCGTGAAGTTTCCGACTACGGCTATATCCGAGGCGTTGAAAAGCTGCTCAAGTATTGCTGTTGCGGCCACGGGCAGCGCAAATCGCGGAAGCTTGTTCCATATAGGGCCGTTTATCATATCCATTTTGTTACTGTTTTTTAACTTCGTCTTTTTCGGCATAATTATCCTTTTTGCATTTACGTATTTTTTTATTTCGGTATTGTTTTTTTAGCTGTGTCGCCTTGTAGGACGCAACACAATTATAGCACCAAAAAAATTAACATCAATATACAGATATGATAAATTTGAGCGCCGCATCGCGCAAAGCAGTGTAAAAACCGCAAAGCACCGCTACATTATGCGTTGAAGTAACCGAACTTACTCTTGGTCGGTTAAACCTATAAAATAATCGGCGGAAACATTATAAAATTGACAGAGCTTGACTAAATCCTCGATTTTCAATTCCGCTCTTCCGGTTTCAATATGGTTGTAACCCTGTTGGGATTTGTTGATGATTTCACCTACTTGCTTTTGTGTTAAATCTCTGTCTTCCCTGATGTTTCTCATCCTTGTTCTGTAATCCATTTCCACAAAACCTCCATTGTAATTTGTGAAAATGTTAGCATACTCAAAAGCTGAGTATTGACATATACTCAATAATTGAGTATTATCATAAATGAAGTATTTTATTATTGAGAAGGAGTTGTAAATAAATGGAAAAACAGAAAACATCATCAGAACGTAAAGCGGCAATCAAAGTGATTGTGGCAGTATTGCTGATAGCTATAATGACTGGCATATCGTTCGCAGTCGCAAATTTTGTGCACAACAGAAAAAGCGTGCAGGCATCAAGCGTTAAAAACGGCTTGTCCGCATACGAGCTTGCGGTGCAGCAGGGATATGCGGGAAGTCTTGATGATTGGCTTGTTTCTCTCCAGGGTAAATCGGCATATCAGATTGCCGTCGATAACGGATATTCGGGCAGTGAAAAGGATTGGAGCAAAACCCTTACCGCAATGTCGAAAAAAGACAAATCCGATATCAGCTCCGCAGCATTTTCGGAAAAAGGCGACCTTGTAATTACGCTTTCCGACGGAACAAAAATCAATGTCGGTAAGGCGGTCGGCGCAAGCGGAAAAGACGGCAAGGACGGTAAGGACGGCATAGGAATAAAATCGGCAAAAATCAATGATAAGGGCGAGCTTGTCATTTCCTATTCCGACGGCAACAGCGTAAATCTTGACAAGGTTGTCGGTGAAACAGTAAACAACGGAGTCGGTATTACTTCTTCAATTATAAATGAAAAAGGCGAACTGGTGTTGACTTATACAAACGGCGAAACTGCCAACCTCGGCGGAGTAGTCGGCAAAGACGGTCGTGACGGCAAAAACGGTGCTGACGGCAAAAACGGTGCTGACGGAAAAGATGGCAGAGACGGTACCGACGGTACGAGCGGAACGGATGGTATAAGCATTTCCGCAGCGGTTATAAATGAGACGGGTGAGCTTATTATTTCATATTCGGACGGGACGACGGCAAACCTCGGTAAAGTAGTAGGTTCCGACGGTATAAACGGTGTGAACGGCACAAACGGTAAAGACGGCATAAGCGTTTCTTCCGCCGAAATCAATTCGGAGGGTGAGCTTGTGCTTTCATTCTCTAACGGTCAGCGCGCCAATGTAGGAGCGGTTGTCGGCGCAAAAGGCGACAAAGGCGATAAAGGCGAGCAAGGCTTGCAGGGAGCAAAAGGCGACAAAGGTGATAAAGGCGAGCAAGGTGCACAGGGCGAAAAAGGCGAAAACGGTCTTAACGGTTCGGACGGTATAGGAGTTAAAAAGTCCGAAATCAACAGCGCAGGTGAGCTTGTAATCACATATACAAACGACCTTACCGAAAACCTCGGCCCCGTTGTCGGTGCAAAAGGTGACAAGGGAGACAAAGGTGACCAAGGCGTACAGGGTGAAAAAGGCGAAAAAGGTGAGAGAGGCGTTCAAGGTGAAAAGGGTGACGCGGGTCTCAACGGAACCGACGGAAAAGACGGCACCGGTATAAATAATATTGAAATTTCAAACGACGGAAATCTTTTGATTACCCTTACGAACGGAACGTCACTTAATCTCGGAAACATAAAGGGCGCAAAGGGCGACCAAGGCATTCAAGGCGAAAAGGGTGACAAGGGCGACCAAGGCATTCAGGGCGAAAAAGGCGAAAAGGGCGACGCAGGCCTTGGCGGTGCAGACGGTAAAGACGGCACGAACGGCACCGACGGCATAGGCGTTGCAAGCAGCGAAATAAATGCTCTCGGTGAGCTTGTTATAACATACAGCAACGGAACCACGGTAAATCTCGGCAGAGTGGTAGGCAATGACGGCGCACAGGGAGTTCAAGGCGAAAAAGGCGAAAAAGGTGACAAGGGTGACCAAGGCGTCCAAGGTGAAAAAGGCGACAAGGGTGACCAAGGCGTCCAAGGCATTCAAGGCGAAAAGGGTGACAAGGGCGACCAAGGCATTCAAGGCGAAAAAGGCGACAAGGGCGACCAAGGCGTCCAAGGTGAAAAGGGCGACGCAGGTATCAACGGTACAAACGGAGCTGACGGTGTAGGCATTACAGATGTTACAATAAATGCCGATAACGAGCTTGTGCTTTCGTTCTCAAACGGCAATATTATAAACCTCGGCAATATCAAAGGCTCAAAGGGCGACAAGGGAGATAAAGGCGACAGCGGACTTAACGGAAAAGACGGCGTGGGCATACAGAATGTTGATGTGTCGGCTGACGGCGCATTGACCGTAACGCTTACAAACGGCACGGTTCTTAACCTCGGTAACATCAAGGGTGCCGACGGCTTAGGCATAACCAAGGCGGAAATCAATACCTCCGGCGAGCTTGTTTTGACCTATTCAAACGGCGACGTCAAAAATCTCGGCAAGGTTACCGGTGAGAACGGTAAGGACGGTGCAAACGGCACCGACGGACTCGGTATTAAGTCGCTCACACTTTCCCCGGACGGCGAACTTGTGGTTACAATGTCCGATAATTCCATATCCAACCTCGGCAATATCAAGGGAGAAAAAGGCGACAGAGGCGAGCAGGGTCAGCAGGGACTTCAGGGCACCAAAGGCGCCGACGGACGAGGAATCGCAAAAACCGAGCTTGTAAACGGCGAATTGGTAATAACCTATACCGACGGAACATCGGATAATCTTGGTAAAATAACAAGCGATAATTATGTGACAACAGATCAATTGAATTTTACTTATAGTCTGCTCGATTCCGGTACATATAAAATCACCGGTTTATCCGAACGCGGAAAAAACCTTGACAAACTTAATATTCCATCAAAAATAGACGGAAAAGATGTCACGGAGATCGGCAGAGGTGCTTTTTATTGTAATTCTGTAATTAAAAAAGTAGAAATACCTAATACTGTAACAACAATAGGAAGATCTGCGTTTGCTGCTTGTGACAATCTAAATGAGGTTAATATTCCTAATAGTGTAAAAACAATAAAGTATAACGCATTTTGTAATTGTAAATCTTTGACTATAACTATCCCTGATTCAGTTGAATATATAGACGATGCATTTGATGGTATGAATAAAGGCTCTGTTACATTTGATAAATCAAAGTATGTTCTTAAAAGTTGTCAGGTAAATAAAGTTTATTATGTATACGATACTGATTTTAATGAATACTGCTGGACAATTCAAGAATCAACAGATTATCAGTTTAACAGTCCGTTGAATGATTTTGCTGATAATGAAAGCCTGTTATACTCGGATTTGGAATTGTTAAACTGCACCTTTGGTCCATATACCGTCAGTGGAACAAAGCAAAAAATAACAGTTGATTGTCCGATTTTAATTAAAAAATAATAATTCCAAAGTCTATTACAACAATCAAATCACATGCTTTGCAAATATCATCAGGCATAGAAATATTTTTTGAAGAGAATAGTACATAGGAAGTACTTTGTGCAACGGCATATTCTTTAGATTTCAGTGGATATAGCCATTTTGAATCCAATTATTGTTCACATTTAAATGGCTCAAAAGTATTTTCAATATCTGCAACAACTACTTCTAATTATTCAGATTATTTTGTTGCGGGAATAAGAATGAGTTTTTATGTATTCAAAATAATGTTTCTAAAAGATATCTTAATTCAGCAGAATGTACTTGGACGAAACGATAATGTTTTAAGCGTTTATAACTTTTAACATTGTTACGAAAATTTGATAACATATTATAAAGGAGAATTAGGAGTTATGGATAATAACGATGTTGTAAAACTGTATGAAAAAGAAATAGAAATATTTTTAGGTACTATGGGTATTTTTAAAGGTGCAAAAATATGTAATACTGATCCAGATAAAAACAAAGCCAATCGAGAATTTATTATCAAGAAGATGATTCAAATTAAATCTGGTAACATTGATCGTATTGCCTTAGAAACAGCTGTTGACAATTTATTGCCTTTTTTGTGCGAAAAATAAAAAAACGGCTCTTCTTCACAATTTGCGTAAACTCAAAAACAACATAAAAGACAGAACGGTAATGTGCGGTCAAGTCGAAAACGGCTTGACCGCACGTAGTTGCATATTAGCAGAAATAATGGGGTATATCAAGGACGGCTGCTTTTCGGCAGCCGTTCGAATTGTAACAATACAATTTATCGGCGATTTTATGTATTAAATCGTTGAAATATTTTAATTTGTGTGATAAAATAGCTGTTATCGGAATCGCACACGGCGATACGGGAATGAGAGCTGCCGAAGCATCTCGGCGGCTCGTTTTATTTTTGCTTTTAAGAGGAGTGCTGAAATGACGTCATCAACTGTATGCATTTTGGCGACGATATTTGTTTATCTCGTCGGAATGCTCGTAATCGGATTTCACTATGCCAAAAAGAACGAGTCCTCAACCGACTTTTATCTCGGCGGCAGAAAGCTCGGCCCTCTCGTCACGGCAATGAGCGCCGAGGCGAGCGATATGTCAAGCTATTTGCTTATGGGCTTGCCGGGTCTTGCGTATCTGTCGGGTGTTGCCGACGTCGGCTGGACTGCCATAGGACTTGCCGTAGGTACATATCTCAATTGGCTTTTAACTGCCGGCAGACTTCGCAGATATACCCATAAAACCGACTCTTTCACCCTGCCGCAGTTCTTTTCGCACCGTTTCCGCGATAAGAAAAACATATTATCGTGTATGGCGGCTTTGATTATAATAATATTTTTCATTCCCTATACGGCGTCGGGCTTTGCCGCCTGCGGAAAGCTGTTTTCGTCGCTGTTCGGTATGAATTATATGACCGCAATGCTGATTTCGGCAATAGTAATAGTTGCCTACACGGCTGCGGGCGGATTTTTTGCCGCCTCTACCACCGACTTTGTTCAGAGCATTATTATGACCGTGGCTATTGTGTTTGTACTGATATATGCCACCGTGTCGGCAGGCGGCGTCTCGGCTGTTGCGGAAAACGCAAAACAGCTTCCCGGTTATCTTTCGTTCGTTTCGTCATATTCCGAAACTACGGGCGAGAGCGAGCCGTACAACCTTTTGCACATAATCACAACTCTTTCGTGGGGACTCGGTTATTTCGGTATGCCGCATATCCTTCTTCGCTTTATGGCGATTGAAGACGAGAAAAAGCTTAAACTCTCAAGAAGAGTTGCGTCTGTTTGGGTCGTTATAGCAATGGCTATGGCTGTGCTTATAGGTATAGTCGGCAGAGGCCTTTCAAGTACGGGACTTATCGACAGCCTCCACGGAAATGACACGGAAACGGTTATAGTTCGCGTAGCCGGACTTCTTTCAACCCACGGTGTTTTCCCGGCACTTATGGCAGGTCTTATTTTGGCGGGAATTCTTGCAAGCACAATGTCCACGGCGGACTCACAGCTTTTGGCTGCCGCATCGAGCGTATCCGAGAATATATTGCGCGAGACCTTCGGACTTAAAATTTCGGAGAAGAAGAGCATGCTTGCCGCAAGAATTACGGTAGTTATAATAGCGATACTCGGCGTTGTTATAGCCAGAAATCCCGACAGTTCGGTATTCGGCATAGTTTCGTTCGCTTGGGCAGGCTTCGGCGCGGCGTTCGGACCGCTCGTTATATGCGCGCTCTTCTGGAAGCGTACAAATCTCCCGGGCGCAATCTCGGGCATGGCTGTCGGCGGAATAATGGTATTTGTTTGGAAATATCTTATAAAGCCGCTCGGCGGAGTTTTCGGCATATATGAGCTTTTGCCGGCGTTCCTTATGGGACTTATCACAATAATTGTTGTGAGCCTTTGCACCAAAGCTCCGAGCAAGGAAATAACCGATGAATTTGACGAGGTCAAAGCTATGGGTAAGGCGAAATAAGCGGTAGCTTTGTCGGGCTTTAATTTTGACTTTTTGGGGTGCCGGATTTTGTTCGGCACCCTGTTTTTATGATGCTGTTAATAATTTGTTTGCAATTTCAACAAGAAATAACATTCAAAATATACCGTTGTTTATTCTGTCCTACAAAAATAAATTTTGTCCTGTAAGATTATTGACAAATTATTTTAAAAAGACTATTGTATTAGCAATGTATCAGTCAAATGCAATGAGCAGGACATGACTATTCGTATCACCGCTTTCAGAAAGCCGTCGGCAGTGCGAGACGGCAGCAAGGCACGTTTGGCTCTCACCTGTCAGCAGCTTCGGTGAAAGATTTTCAAGTAGTCGAAGCCGGAAACCCACCGTTAAAGGGGCGCGCCATCCATTATGGGCGGCGGTCGAGAGGCCGAAAGTAAAATATCGGCAAGCAAAGTGGTATCGCGGAAGTGAATTTGCAACGGCGCAAATATACGTTTTGTAAGTTTAGCCTTCGTCTTTGCACGGGCTACCCGAAAGCGGGTATGCTGTGTGAGGACGAGGGCTTTTTGTTTTGCAAAAATGCATTCGGCTGAGAATCTTTTTTAAGAGAAGGGTTAGAAAAATGAACACACTTGTAATTGTGCTTATCGCGGCGGTTGTCCTTGTGGCAGCGTATCTGCTTTACGGACGCTGGCTTGCGAAAAAATGGGGAATAGATCCCAAGGCGCAGACTCCTGCCGTAAAATACAATGACGGCAAGGACTATGTACCGACAAACGGCTGGACCGTTTTCAGCCATCAGTTTTCTTCGATAGCCGGTGCAGGCCCCGTAACCGGCGCTATACAGGCGGCGGCTTTCGGCTGGCTTCCGGTACTCCTTTGGGTGTTGCTCGGCGGCGTATTTTTCGGAGCGGTCACAGACTTCGGCGCTCTTTACGCCTCGGTTAAAAATGACGGTAAATCCATGGGCGTGCTTATTGAAAAATACATAGGCAAAACAGGGCGTAAGCTTTTCCTTTTGTTCTGCTGGCTGTTTACCCTGATTGTAATAGCGGCATTTGCCGATATGGTTGCAGGAACATTTAATGCATATACCGTAAAGGACGGCGTTTCGGTACTTGCCGACGCCGCAAATACAAACGGCTGTGCAGGCACCATTTCAATAATGTTTATGGTATTTGCCGTAATATTCGGACTTATCCAAAAGAAATTCAATCTCTCCGGCTGGAAGGAAGCCGTTGTCGGTCTTCTTTGTGTGGTGGCTTCCTTTGCTATCGGTATGCATTTTCCGCTCATTCTCTCAAAGGACGCATGGAGCTATATTACATTTGTTTATATCTTCTTTGCGGCGGTGCTTCCCATGTGGCTCTTAAAGCAGCCGCGTGATTATATGACCACGTTTATGTTTATCGGTATGATAGCCGGTGCGGCAATAGGGTTGCTTGTAGCTCACCCCACAATGAATCTTCCCGTATTTACGGGCTTTACAAACGAAAAGCTCGGTACAATGTTCCCGATACTCTTCGTAACGGTTGCGTGCGGTGCTGTTTCTGGCTTCCACAGCCTTGTATCCTCCGGAACCTCATCAAAGACCATTGAAAACGAAAAAGATATGACAAAGGTCGGCTACGGCGCAATGGTACTTGAGAGCCTGCTCGCAGTGCTTGCTCTTTGCGTAGCTGGCGCGGCGGCTTCTCAGGACGGCACGCCTGCATCGGGCACGCCTTTCCAGATATTCAGCCGCGGCGTTGCCGGATTCTTTGAAATGTTTGGTATTCCCGTACATTTCGCTACGGTATTTATGACAATGTGCGTTTCGGCACTTGCGCTTACAAGCCTTGACGCCGTTGCACGTATAGGCAGAATGAGCTTCCAGGAGCTGTTTGCGGTTGACGATATGAAAAACGCGAAGCCTTGGCGCAAGGTTCTCTGCAATCCGTATTTCTCAACAATTATTACGCTTCTTTTCGGCTTTGTACTTACAAAAATCGGATATGCAAACATCTGGCCGCTGTTCGGTTCGGCAAACCAGCTTTTGAGCGCTCTCGTACTTATAACCCTCTGCGTATTTATGAAGGTTACGGGCAGAAGCAACAAGATGCTCTTCCCGCCGATGATAATAATGCTTTGCGTTACGTTTACGGCACTCGTTCAGCGCCTTATAGCTATGGTAAAGGCTATAAGCACAGCCGCAGCGGTTACGATTCCCGCAGGCGAGACCACTTGGGGCAAGGTGTTCTTAAACAACGGACTTCAGCTTGTCATAGCTGTTTTGCTTATAGTGCTCGGTCTTACAATAGTTATCAACTCTATGAAGAGCTATGTTAAGAGCAAAAAGAACAGCGAGAAAAAAGAAGAAAAAGTAAACGGCTGATCAATACCGTTAAAACGGACAGGGGACTGTAAAAACGATGTTTTACAGCCCCTTGTTTTTTTGTTATATCATTCGATTGACGAGTAATCTATTTTTCTGTTTTTGAAATAGTATTCCCTGTCGTGCTCGCCGACATCACGCATTATGCGGCACGGATTTCCGACGGCGACCACAGATGACGGAATGTCCTTTGTAACAACGCTGCCCGCGCCTATGACGGTGTTATCGCCTATCGTAACGCCGGGCAGAATAAGCGAGCCTGCGCCTATCCAGCAGTTCTTGCCTATATGAATCGGCATATTGTATTGGTATTCCTTTGCTCTGAGCGTGGGATCTATCGGGTGACCGGCGGTTGCCACGGTAACGTGAGGGCCGAACATTGTGTTGTCGCCGACGTATATGTGAGTATCGTCAACAAGCGTCAAGCCGAAATTGGCATAGATATGATTGCCGAAGTGTACATGCTCTCCGCCGAAGTTTGAGTGAAAAGGAGGTTCTATGTAGCAGTTATCGCCTATTTCCGCAAACATCTCCCTGAGCATTTCCTCGCGCTTTTTAAGCTCGGTCGGCCGAGTCATATTAAAGTCGTAAAGCCTGTCGAGACGCTTTAATTGATGCCGCATTATCTCTTCATCGCCGGGTAAATACAATTCACCGGTGTGCATTTTGTCTTTCATGGAGCTCATTTAAATTCCTCTTTCTCTCTTTTATTGACATAAATTATAATTGATATTATCATAAGTATATCATTTTTGTATACAGCTTTCCACTATAAAGTTTAACGGAGGAATTACAATGGATTACAGAAAATTCGGAGATACCGTGGTTGCGAGATTTGACCGCGGAGAGGAATTTACAAGCTCGCTGCAAGAGCTCTGTGAAAAGGAAAATATTAAGCTGGCGTCCGTTTCGGCGATAGGCGCATTAAATGCGTTTACCGCAGGAGTATATATGGTGGACGAGAAAAGATATGTGAAAAACGAATTTAAAGGCTGCTTCGAGATCGTTTCGCTCACGGGAACCGTAAATACCAAAGGCGGCAAGTATTACAGCCATCTGCACATAAGCGCCGGAGACGAGAGCGGCCGTGTTTTCGGCGGACATCTTAATGAGGCACATATCAGCGCGACCGCCGAGGTCGTAATAAGGATAATAAACGGTGAGGTTGACAGGTTTTATGACGATGCTACGGGTCTTAATCTGTTTAAATTTTAAGCCGACTCAAATTAGAATATGCGTCGTGCGCTCTTTGGGGCGTTCGGCGCTTTTTTTATTTCTGTTGACAAACGGATAATATGTGTTATACTAAATTAGTTCAATTTAGAACTAATTGAGGTGATGTGATGACCACGATAGAATTTCTGTCGGACTCGGCAAAACTGTATCAGGATACGGTCTTGCCCGTCTGCAAAAAGTACGGGCTTACGTATATGGAATTCGGTGTATTGATGTTTCTTTACAACAATCCGCAATATAATACTGCGGCACAGATAGTTTCGATGCGGCACATACCTAAGTCGCACGTTTCAATCTCTGTAAAATCGCTTATGGAAAAGGGGCTGCTGCGCGGTGAAAAGTGCAAGGACAAGCGTGCTGTGAGACTGTCGGTGACGGAATTTGCCGAGGAGATAGCAAGAAGCGGAAAATCGGCTCAAAAAAACTTTGTTGATACGCTTTACGGCGGGTTTTCCGAGGCGGAGCGCAGCGCATTTTCCGCGTTGCTTGATAAAATGGAAACAAATGTTGCGGAACATTTTGATTTGAAACGGAGTTGACACAATGGATAAGGACAAAGAATTTCTCGGAACGGAAAAAATAGGCAAGCTGCTGTTTCGCCTTGCCGTGCCTACCGTAATTGCGCAAATTGTAAATATGCTTTACAATATTGTTGATCGCATATATATAGGGCATATCCCCGGTGAGGGCAGCTCGGCTCTGACGGGAGTGGGCGTATGTATGCCTATAATTATGATAATTTCGGCATTTGCGGCGCTTGTAAGCGCCGGCGGCGCACCGAGAGCCTCGATAAGTCTCGGCAAGGGCGATAAGGACGGTGCAGAAAAAATACTCGGAAGCTGTTTCCTACTACAGCTTATATTATCGGTCATGCTGACTGCCGTTTTGCTTATATGGAACAGAAAGCTTCTGCTGATGTTCGGTGCGAGCGAAAATACAATAGATTACGCTGCGGCTTATATGGATATTTATGCCGTTGGAACGATTTTTGTTCAGCTTACATTGGGCTTAAACGCGTTTATAACGGCTCAGGGCTTTGCAAAAACAGGTATGCTCACCGTTATAATAGGCGCGGCGGCAAATATAGTGCTTGACCCGCTGTTTATATTTGTTTTCAATATGGGAGTGCGCGGAGCAGCTGTTGCCACGGTAATTTCTCAGGGCGTATCGTGCATTTGGGAGGTGTGCTTTTTGCTGTCGAAAAAGACCGGACTTAAAATTCGGCTCAAAAATATGCGCCTGTCGCTTAAAATCATAATGCCGTGTATTGCCTTGGGACTTGCGACATTTATTATGCAGGCGAGCGAGAGCGTAATTTCCGTGTGCTTCAATTCTTCTCTTTTAAAATACGGCGGCGATATAGCGGTCGGCGCCATGACAATACTAACAAGCGTAATGCAGTTTGCATTGCTTCCCTTACAGGGAATAGGGCAGGGTGCCCAGCCTATAATGAGCTACAATTACGGCGCGCGAAATCCGGACCGTGTAAAAAAGACATACCGTCTTTTGCTTATTGTCAATATGATTTACGCCGTGATTTTGTGGGCGGCGATAATGCTGTTCCCAAAGGTGTTTGCCGGAATTTTCAGTTCAGATTCGGAGCTTGTCGGGTTTGCCGCAAAGGCACTCAGAATTTACTTGGGAGGGATGTTCCTTATGGGCGCGCAGATAGCCTGCCAGATGGCGTTTGTGTCAATAGGCAATGCTCCGTGCTCTATAATAGTAGCCGTTGTGCGCAAATTCGTTTTGCTGATACCGCTTATCTATATAATGCCGCATATAATATCCGATAAGGCCATTGGTGTTTATACCGCAGAGCCGATAGCCGATGTTTTGGCCGTAACCTTCACGCTCATACTGTTTGCGTTCAGATTCAGAAGCGCAATGAAAAAGCTTGAAAAGCCCGAAGAAGCCGAAAAATGACATTGAAAAAAGACACGATGAAAATCGTGTCTTTTTGTTTAACAGGGCCGTTAATTCGGAATTGTGCCGACTGAAATATCCGTCCGGTTACTCCGAAACATCATTCTTCGGTCAGCAGCATTCTGTCATTGTCAAGCTCTTTTCCCGACTTTTGACGGTAGAGTCCCAAAAGGTCCTGAACTGTCATATTGTTTCTTTCGTCACCCTTTAGGTCAAGCACCGATTTGCCGCATTCAAGCATAATTGTGCGTGTGCCGAGCTTGAGCGCGGATTTTATATTATGCGTAATCATCATGGTTGTGATGCTGTTTTCCGCCACAATCCGCTGCGTGATGTCAAGCACCTTTTCGGCTGTGAGAGGGTCGAGCGCCGCAGTATGCTCGTCAAGCAAGAGAAGCTTCGGTGTTACAAGCGTGCTCATCATAAGCGTTACAGCCTGCCTCTGACCACCCGAAAGCTGACCCATTTTTGTCTTTAGTCTGTCCTCAAGACCCATATTGAGTTTTAGGAGCTTTTCTCTGAAAAATTCAACGTCTCTTTTTTTGAGCGCAGGTGAAAAGAGGTGTCTTGTCGCTTTTGAATAGACAAGCGCGAGATTTTCTTCAATCGTAAGGTCGGGAGCCGTGCCGCGCATCGGGTCCTGAAAAAGCCTCCCTATGTCTTTGGCTCTGATGTGCTCTTTTTGGTAAGTTATGTTTTTTCCGTCGAGGACTATTTTACCGCCGTCACACAAAAACTCGCCCGCAATCGCGTTAAACAGCGTGGATTTGCCTGCACCGTTAGAGCCTATTACGGTGACGAATTCGCCCTTATCAAGCGATAATGAAATCCCGTCAAGAGCCTTATGCTCGTTTGGCGTTCCCTTTAAAAATGTTTTGGAGAGATTTTTAATTTCAAGCATTTTTCATACCCTCCCTTTTCATTTTTCTGTCTGAGATCGCGTTTTTAACGGCCGGCACCGACAGCGTTACGGCGACTATAACCGCCGACAGCAGCTTTAGCGCGTTTGCCGAAAATACATTTGTCTCAAGCGCAAAGGCGACTATCATTCTGTAAATTACGGAACCGACGACTGCCGAAACAAGCCCTACTGAAAGCGAGCGTTTGCCGAATATGACTTCGCCTATTATTACCGAGGCGAGACCTATAACTATCATACCGCTGCCGGAGTTTACGTCGGCAAAGCCCTGTGTTTGAGCTATTACGGCGCCAGAAAGTGCAACGAGCGCGTTTGATATTGCAAGTGCGGTTACGGTGGTTATGTCGGTATTTATCGAGGAGGCTCTTACCATATCCTTGTTGCCTCCTGTGGCTCTTATACATAAGCCGAGAACGGTTTTAAAGAACATAATCAGCAGTGCTACGCATATCGCGCAGATTACCGCCGCCAAAATCATTTTAGGCAGATCCCCCGAGCTGTTTTCGCCGAACAGCGACGCGAAACCGTCATAAAATCTCTTTTTGCCTATCAAAGATACATTGGGAGCACCCATAATAGTTATATTGACTGTGTAAAGACCGCTCATGGTGAGTATTCCGGCAAGTATCGGGTGAATTTTTGCTTTTGTTTGTAAAAATCCCGTGACAATTCCTGCGGCAAAGCCGGCGAATACGGCCGCCGTAAGACCCAAAAACGGATGACCCGAAGCGCACAGGACTGCGGAGACGGCAATGCCGAAGGTGAAGCTTCCGTCAACGGTGAGGTCGGGAATGTTCAGTATGCGGAATGAAATATAGACGCCGAGTGCCAAAAGAGCGTATTGAAAGCCGAGCAGCACCGCGCCCGAAACAACAGAAAGCATAAGCTTTCCTCCTAACAAAAATTTAAAGGGGCTGCAAAATACTCGGAAAGCGACAATCAAAGCGGCGTGTTAAAGCTCTGCCGCCGAGATGCTTTTCGAACATTTTCCGAACCCCTGAAAGACTCAAATTATGCGCCGATGAACTGATAGTTGCCACCGGTAGGTGTTTTAATACCGAGTGTGCTTGCGGTCTTGCTGTTTATGACATACTGATAATCCGTGAGCGCAACTGCGGGAACCTCCGATACGGGAGTACCTTTTAAGATTTTATCAGCCATATCGGCAGCTTTTTCGCCGAGCTGTGTGTTGCTTACGCTGACGCTTGCAAGCGCGCCTTTCTGAACCATTACGGGATCGCTGCCGTATACGGGAATCTTTTTGGCTGTTGCCGCCTCTACTACCTGCTCCATGGCAGCCTGTACGGTGGAATCTATGGGAATGTAAAGAGCATCACACTTTGCGGCGAGCGAGGTTGCGGCCGACTGTACCTCTGAGGAATTTGTAACGGTTACCTCTTCGTAGGCATAGCCGCTCTGTGAGAGGTAATCCTTAGCCTTAGCGGCGGTTTTTACGGCGTTATCTTCACCCGAGCAGTAGAGTATGCCTATTTTTTTGACATCGGGAGTAAGCTCCTTTGCAAGGCCGAATATCTGGTCAACCGGAACTATGTTTGAGGTACCGGTTGCATTTTTATCGGGCTTTTCCATGCTTGTCATAATGCCGGAGCCGACGGGATTTGTAACGGAAATAAATACGACGGGAGTTTTAAGACCTTGATTTACGACTGACATTGTGGCGGGCGTAACTATCGGAACTATAAGGTCGTAGTCGCCGTTTTTAAGCCCCTGGCTTATGGTGTTGAGCGTGGACTGATCGCCCTGTGCATTTTTGATGTCAAATATCATCTGCGCTTCATCGTAGCCGAGTGTTCTCATCTCCTGAATAAATGACTCGCGCATCTCTGTGAAGGCACCGTTGTCTGCGAGCTGAACTATTGCGACCTTGTACTTCTTACCGGTGTTGTTTGTGCCGGGGTCGGAGTTCGTGGTGCTGTTTGTTTTGCCTGTGCTTTGGCAGGATGCAAATGTGAGCACCGTGAGCATAAGTGACAGCATAACTGCAAAAAACTTTTTCATTTTAAAATCCTCCTGAAATCTTCTGTATAATAAAAAAGCTGCCCTTGTAAAAATACAAGGACAGGAAATTACCTGCGGTACCACCTTGATTAGCGTAAAACGCTCACTCTGACGGAATACTGACATATTCCTCTTTCTGTAACGTGAAAGCTCCGTCGCAACTTTTCATTGCGCCCTCAGCGGACCATTTGTCTGCACCGTAACAACCGGACTCACACCGCCTCCGGCTCGCTAAACGTTCGTTTTACAGTTTTACTTCCGTTTCATCGGTTTAGGTCATTAAAACACACTTTAAATTTTTTGTCAAGGGTTTATTTTTGATTTTTTTATGATACAATAACATCGGTATAGTTGCTTTGCGCGGTACCGATATTTTCCCAAGGGGCGTGTTACACAATGGTAAGGCATATTATTTTTTGGACATTTTCCGACAATGTCAATGATTCAAACCGTAAAGAGGTACTGAAAATGATGTCTGACTCGGCTAAGAATCTCGTCGGAAAGATTCCGGGACTCATAAAAGCGGAAATCGGTGAAAACTTCGCCGACAGCGACTGCGATTTTGTGTTTTATGCGGAATTTGAGCGTATGGAGAATATTCCGGCATTTCAGGTGCATCCGCTGCATGTTGCCCATAAGGAGCGTTCGGCGCCGTATGTAAAAACACGCTTTGTCGCAGACTTCGTTTCGGAGTAATCAAAACATTATTTAATATCGTTGAGCGTCTCGTAAGCTAAGTCCGGCAGGTCTGTAAAGACTGCGTCCGCACCGTTCTTTTCGAGGCGCTTCATTATTTTCGGGTCGTTTATGGTCCAGTACTGAACGGCTATACCGTAGCTGTGGGCGTAATTTATAAGCCTTGTGGTACCGAGGTTAAAGAAGTAATCCTTATACGGAATGTGCAGATATTTAAACTTGAAATGGCCCTGCTTATACGGAATGTGAAAGAAACTCTGAAAATAGAATCTGACCACCTCGTGTATTGTGGCCGAACGTGTTATGTCGGGATATTTTTCGTCAAGATACCGAATATTGCTCTTGTGAAATGAGGCTACGGCCGTGCGTGAGAGCATATTATACTTTACCAAAAGGCGGTGAAGCTCATCTGCGGTGCGGTAACCGATGTCACCGTCGTTTTTAATATCAACGGTAAAGGTGTAATCCCCGTACGGAGCAAGAAAATCAAATACGTCGCTGAGCCTTATAATGCGGAGTGAGTCCGGAATTTTGTCGCCTCGCAGACCCTCGTAAGGTATAGAACCGTCGGGAAGAACAAACTTTTCGCCCATATTAAGCTTCCGCAGCTCCTCAAAGCTCAGGTCGCACGGCAACACGCCGGGCTTGCCGAAATATTCCTCCGAATCGCTTGTGCGGTCAAGCGTGTCGTCATGCAGGACTATTATTTGGCCGTCCTTTGTGAGGTGCAGGTCAAATTCAAAGCCTTCAAGTTCGAATTTATCCCTGTTCTTGATCATATTCTGAAAGGCGAGCAGAGTATTTTCCGGAGCGAGCCCTGCCCCGGAGCGATGAGCCAAAACTCCCGTCTTGCCATATGGCAGTATAGCCGGATTGTCGCTCTTAATGTTCTTCTTGGGCTTGTCGGGCGTTTCCCCTCTGAATATGATGCATACTAAAAATACAACCGCTGCCGTAATAAACAGCACCGTAAAAAATGTTTTCATTTTGCCCTCCCGCTTGCCACGCATATAATGTGCATAATTAACAATATATATTGTATTATAAGACGATTTATATAATAAGTCAATAAACAAAGACGAAAAGAAAGACGGACATAAAACACAAGCTTTATATCCGTCTTTTAAATTTATTTATGAGTCACCGTTATATCAGTCGTCCTTGCCGCAGCAGTATTTGTACTTTTTACCGCTTCCGCATGGGCACGGGTCGTTTCTGCCGGGCTTTTTGGCTTTTTTGACCGGCTGCTTCTTTTCGCTGCCGTCGGTAGCTCCGCTTGTGGAGGTAATCTTGCCCTGCTGCTCGCGCTTTGTGTCCGCTTCGGTGCGGATTACAACCGTAAGAATGCCGGTGACCGTACCCTCGCGAATGGCATCGGTCATTTCCTCAAACATATCGTAGCTCTCCATACGGAATGCTACTATCGGGTTCTGCTGACCGTAGGAACGAAGGTAAATACCGCGCTTTAATTCCTCCATTGCGTCGAGGTGATCCATCCAGTTGCGGTCTACGTTCTGAAGAAGTATTTTTCTCTCGAGCAGGCTCATAATCTCCGCTCCGTACTTCTGCTTGCGGTCGTTGTAAAGCTTTTCGGCTTTTGAGAGGAAGTATTTAAGATAATCGTCGGGGGTCTTGAGCTCGTCGAGCGAATCGGAACCTATAATCCAGCCGAGCTTTGTCTTCATACCGGCGAGGTTCCACTCGTTTTCGGGAAGTGACGACGGGCAGTAGAACTGAACCATACTGTCAAAGTAGTCGTTTATCATCTTCTGAATCGTTTCGTGAAGATCAGCTCCGTCGAGCACCTGATTGCGTTCGCTGTAAATCTTTTTACGCTGCTCGTTCATAACGTCGTCGAATTCGAGGACGTTGCGGCGAGTTGCAAAGTTGTTGGCCTCTACCTTTTTCTGTGCACTCTCAATTGATTTTGAAAGAATGCCGGCCTCTATCGGCATATCGCCGACTGCCTTGAAGTTGTTAAGGATATTATAGAATCTGTCACCTGCAAAGAGTCTTAAAAGGTCGTCCTCGGCAGAGAGGAAGAACTGGCTGTGACCGGGGTCTCCCTGACGTCCCGAACGGCCGCGCAGCTGATTGTCGATTCGTCTCGACTCGTGGCGTTCCGTGCCTATGATGTAAAGACCGCCTGCATTTCTAACCTTTGCGGCTTCGTCCTTGAGCTCTTCCTTGTGCTTGTTTTCAAACTCACGGAATGTCTTTCTCGCTTCGAGAATCTCTTCGTCGGAAGTCTCTGCATAACCTGTTGCCTCGGCAATAAGCTCATCCGAATAGCCCTTTTTACGCATCTCGGCCTTTGCCATGTATTCGGGGTTTCCTCCGAGAATGATATCGGTACCGCGGCCTGCCATATTGGTGGCTATCGTCACGGCTCCGAATTTACCTGCCTGAGCTATGATTTCGGCTTCTTTTTCGTGGTACTTGGCGTTGAGTACCTCGTGCTTTATACCGCGTTTTTTGAGCGCCTTTGACAAAGCCTCGCTCTTTTCGATGCTTATCGTACCCACGAGCACGGGCTGACCGTTTTTGTGGCATTCTATAATGCGGTCGATTATCGCATTGAATTTAGCCTGTTCCGTTTTGTAGAGAACGTCCGGGTCGTCGATTCTTATCATCGGCTTGTTAGTCGGAATCGAAATGACGTCAAGAGAGTAAATCTCCTGGAACTCGGTGCTCTCTGTCATGGCGGTACCGGTCATACCCGAAAGCTTGTCGTAAAGTCTGAAGTAATTCTGGAAGGTGATGGTGGCGAGCGTCTTAGACTCTCTCTCTACCTTAACGCCCTCCTTTGCCTCGATAGCCTGGTGCAGACCCTCGCTGTAACGACGGCCGAGCATTATACGTCCGGTGAATTCGTCAACTATGAGAACTTCTCCGTCCTTTACAACGTAGTCAACGTCACGCTTCATAACGCCTATGGCCTTTATCGCCTGCTCTATGTGGTGGAGAACGGTTATGTTCTCGCTGTCCATAAGGTTTTCGAGGTTAAAATATGCCTCTGCCTTTGCAATACCGGATTTTGTGAGCGTTGCGGTTTTCGCCTTTTCGTCAACTACGAAATCGCCGTCCTCGGAAAGCTCCTCCTCGGCGTTCTGCTTTGAGTCGAGCTCCTTTACGGTAACCTTTTTAAGGGTTTTTGCGAAGCTGTCGGCAATCTTATAAAGGTCTGTTGACTTGTCGCCGACGCCTGATATGATAAGGGGTGTTCTCGCTTCATCGATAAGAATCGAGTCGACCTCGTCCACGATGGCAAACGAGTGACCGCGCTGAACTCTCTGCTCCGCATAGGCTATCATATTGTCTCGAAGATAGTCAAAGCCCATCTCATTGTTTGTGCCGTAGGTTATGTCGGCAGAGTATGCCGCCCTTCTCTCGTCGTTGTTGAGCTCGTGGACTATAAGTCCTACGGAAAGACCGAGGAAGCGGTAGAGCTTGCCCATCCACTCAGAGTCGCGGCGGGCGAGATAATCGTTGACGGTTACTATGTGAACGCCTTTTCCGGAAAGAGCGTTGAGGTAAGCGGGCAATGTTGCGACGAGGGTTTTGCCCTCGCCCGTTTTCATCTCGGCAATACGACCCTGGTGAAGTATGATACCGCCGATTATCTGAACCGGGAAGTGCTTCATATTAAGAACTCTTGATGAAGCCTCGCGGCATACCGCAAATGCTTCGGGGAGAATATCGTCGAGCGTTTCGCCGTTTTTAAGTCTTTCTTTGAACTCCGGAGTCTTCGCCTTCAGCTCCTCGTCGGAAAGGCGAGAATATTCGTCCTCATAGCTTAATACCTTTTTTTGAATGGGCATTACGCGCTTTACTTCTTTCGACGAATAATCTCCGAAAATTTTGGTTAACAGTGACATTTATCGTGTTTCCTTTCGTAAAAAGAATGGAGTTTGCCGTATACGGGTTACATTATACCATACATATTTAAAAAAATCATTAAAAATTTTTATAAAATTGCAAATGCTTTTTAAATAAAATTTATTGGGAAAGTGTTCGGTTTTCGTTGACTTTAGATAAAGATTTTGTTATTATTAAATGCATAGTTATATGCTATTTCGGTTTATTTATTAAAAGAAGCGAAGGAGGAATTAAATTGACCGACACAAAAACACTTGCATACATCAATATGTATGCCGTCCTCGGAACTCTCGAAAATCTCTGTGAGCTTGATGACAAGGCCAAGGAGATATTATCCGGACTTAAAAAGCCGGTATCCGTTTGTTTCGATGTTAAGCACGGACCGTCTGCAACAATCAAATTTACAAAGAGCGGCTGCCGTATGGAAGACGGAGTGAGAGATTGCGATATTTACATACCGCTTTCTTCCTGCGAAAAATTTAACGGCGTGATTGACGGAACCGTTACTCCTGTACCGCTTAAGGGTCTTACCAAGATAGGTTTCCTTCTCAAGACCTTTACGGCCCTTACCGACCGACTTTCCGAAGTAATGCAGCCGAGCGAAGAGGTTCTTAAGGACAGGGCGTTTTTTGAGCTTTCGACTAAGCTTACATTCTACACCATTTCCGTTGCGCTGTCTCAGATAGGCAATCAGGATAAAATCGGCCAGGCAAGCGCTTCTTATATGCTTGACGGTGATATAGCATTTTGCATTAAAGACGGCCCTGCCGCAACAATTCGCGTTAAGGATCATCACCTTGTAACAATCAAGGAATATCCGAAAAAACCGAGAGCTATTATGCAGTTTGACACCATTGACCTTGCTTACGATCTCTTCAACGGCAAAGTTAATTCTCTTGAATGTATAGGTAAGGGTACCGTTGAGATTCGCGGCATGCTTTCCATGGTAGACAATATGAACAGAATACTCGACAGAGTAGCTCTGTATTTAGCATAAGGAGGGCGATAAATATGAGTAAATTCCCGGAATACAAACACACTAAGAGCCATGAATACTTTGACAGAGCCATTAAGGTAATACCCTCCGGTATTTACGGTCACCTCGGCCCCGCAGAGGGTCTTTGGGTTCCCGTTTCAAAATGGCCTTTCTATTCCGAAAAAGCAAAGGGTACATATTTTTGGGACGTTGACGGCAACAAGTACATAGATTATATGTGCGCTTACGGCCCCAATGTGCTCGGCTATAACGACCCCGATGTTGATGCTGCCGCCATGAAGCAGATGAAGCTTGGCAACTGCACAACCTCTCCGTCAAAGGTTATGGTTGAGTGTGCCGAAAATCTTGTAAATACCGTAGCTTCCGCAGACTGGGCATTCTTTGCAAAGAACGGCTCCGACGTTACAACGCTTGCGGTTATGACAGCTCGTGCACACACCCATAAGAAAAAGATGTTCTTCTTAAAGGGCTATTATCACGGCGACTTCCAGTGGGGTCAGAAAATAGACTACCCCGGCATTCTTCCCGAAGAGGTTGCAAACAACGTTGTTGTTCCGTGGTTTGATCTTCAGGCTCTTGAGGACGCTTACAACGCTTGCGACGGCGACGTTGCAGGCCTCATAGCTCAGCCGTACGATCACGGCAACTTCTACGACAACCGCTGCGCCTCCAAGGAGTATTGGCAGGCTGTTCGTAAGTTCTGCGACGATCACGGTATGGTTCTTATCTTTGACGACGTAAGAACGGGCTTCCGTCTTGATATAGCCGGCTCCGACCATTATTACGGAATCAAAGCCGACCTTATCTGCTTCTGCAAGGCTCTTGCAAACGGATACAATATGTCTGCTCTCTGCGGCGGCGAGCATATGAAAGCCACCGTTTCGGGCGTTACATACACGGGTTCTTACTGGATGAGCGCAATCCCCTTTGCCGCTTCCATAGCCTGCATCGACAAGATGAAAAAACTTGACATACCCAAGATGTTCCGCGAAAAGGGCACAAAGCTTACCGAGGGCTTTAAGGCTGCCGGTAAAGAGCACGGCTTTGACCTTGTGGTCACCGGTGAACCGGCACTCTTCTATCTTCGTATCGCAAACGATGACAGTCTTATGCTTCATCAGGAGTGGGTATCCGAGTGCGTAAGCCGCGGCCTGTTCCTCGCGTCACACCACAACCACTTTATGAATGCCGCCGTTACAGACGAGGACATCAAAAAGTCCATAGAGATAGCTGAGGACGCATTCTCGGTAGTTGAGAAAAATCACCCCGAGCTCAAGGGCTGATTTCAAACACGGATTTAAGGCGGCTGTGCGTGGAGCGCGGCCGCCCGTAATACAAAACTTTACATTCAGGGAGGAAAATTATGGAAAGAGCACCTTTGACCAAGGAGGAATGGCTCGCGCTTGAGAAAAAAGCCAATGATTTAAGGCATCTCTGTCTTCAGACCACGGTTTGGGCAGGAAGCGGTCATATCGGCGGCGGAATGAGCGTTATGGACATTCTTACCGTTATGTATCACAGATACCTTAACATTAAAAAGGAAGATCCGAAGTGGGAGGATCGCGACAGATTCATACTCAGTAAGGGTCACGCCGGCATAGCTTATGCACCCGTGCTTTGTGATTTCGGCTATAATGATCCCGAGCAGCTCAAGACCTTTAACCTTACAAATTCCAAGATGGGCATCCATCTTGACTCAAATAAGGTTGCGGGCGTTGACGCTTCCACCGGCTCTCTCGGTCACGGCATTCCGATAGCGGCCGGCACTGCAATTGCCGCAAGAGTTCTCGGCAAGGACTACTACACCTACGTTGTAACAGGCGACGGTGAGCTTGACGAGGGTTCAAACTGGGAAGGCCTTATGACCATCCGTCATTACAATCTTACAAACTGCATCACGATTGTTGACCGTAACCACTGCATGATAGACGGCAACACCGAGGATGTTATGAAGCTCGAACCGCTTGCGGATAAATTCGTTGCATTCGGCTTCCATACAATTGTTTGCGAGGGCAACAACATCGTTTCTCTCTGCAAGGCTATTGATGAGGCACACAAGACCAAGGATAAGCCTACCGTTATAGTTGCCGATACCATTAAGGGCGTCGGAATTAAGCTTACAAGCGGTAACTATAAGTGGCATTACGGCGCCATTGATGAAGAGATGGCAAAGGTTGCCGCAAAAGACCTTGATGAATACAGTGCTGAGCGTATAGCTCGCTGCGGAAAGGAGTTTGAATAATGGCAGGCGGATTTGTATATAACGTAATTGAGACTCCCGAGCTTTCCACCTCGGAGATTTACGGAAAAACCTTGGCGGACCTTGCCAAGGAGCATAAAGAAATAGTTGCGGTCACAGCTGACCTTGCAACCTCCACAAAGCTTCAGGACTTCACAAATGCGTGCCCCGACAGAGTTTTCAATGTCGGTATCGCAGAGCAGAATATGATCGGCGTAGCAGCAGGTATGGCAAGAGCGGGGCTCGTTCCCTTTGCCTCGACCTTCTCCGTGTTTGCTTCTCTTCGTGCGGCAGATCAGCTGCACACCGATATCTGCTATCAGAATGTCAACGCTAAAATTATAGCTACGCATTCCGGCACCTCTTTCGGTCAGGCGGGTTCTACTCACCACGCTATTGTTGACCTTGCGGTTACAAGAGCTATGCCAAATCTCACCGTTATCTGCCCGGCAGACGGTTATGAGACGGCAAATGCGGTTCGCGCCGCTTATGAAAACTTCGGTCCGTATTACATCAGAATTAACCGCGGCTTTGACCGTGTTCTTTATGATAATGAGGATTACGGCTTTGAAGTAGGTAAGGCTGTTGAGGTTCATCCCGGCACCGACATTACCGTAATAGCCTGCGGCTCCTGTGTATTCCAGGCTCGTGAGGCTGCCAAATTCCTTGAGAGTGCAGACGGACTTAAGGTTCGCGTGCTCAATATGCACACCATTAAGCCCATCGATAAAGAGGCTATCTTAAAGGCTGTTCAGGATACTCGCCGTATAATCACGGTTGAGGACCACAACATAATCGGCGGTCTCGGCTCTGCCGTTGCCGAGGTTGTTGTTGAATCCGGTAAGGGCTGCGCCTTCAAGAAGCTCGGTCACCCCGACAAGTTCGCTCCCATCGGTCTCCACGAGGACATTATGTCTATGGTCGGCATCGACGCCAACGGCATAATCGAGGCGGTTCGTGAGCTTATGCATAAGGACTTTGAGTTAGACGACAACTGGGACGATGAGGTCTGATTTTGTCTGATATTCTTTGATAAAACAAATTAATTTTTCCCTTGCGTACCGTAGTACGCGGCGGTCAAACTTTAATCCGTTTTCTCTAAAGCCTATCAAACAAAATAAATTTTGCAAGGTATTCTTTGATAAAACGAATTAATTTTTCCCTTGCGTACCACAGTACGCGGCGGTCAAACTTTAATCCGTTTTCTCTAAAGCCTGTTAAACGATCGGAGATTGTTTAATACATCGCTTAAATTATTAACGGTATGCCGGTGCTTTTTCGGTTTCGGCGTACCGCTTCGGCGGAAAATCCGTTGTGATTTTTCGCGCTTTCGAGCAAATAAAATCCTCAAAAAAGGAGAGTGAAAAATTTGCATACAAAAGAAGAATTATATTCAAATAAAATATTCTTTAATGCAGCCTTACCGCTTGTTAAGGTAATTGCGAACGATGTGCCCTCGCTTAAAAAGCAGTTTGCGCACGTTCATGCGATTATTCAGGTAAGCGCTAAGGACCCGGATGCTCCGGGCGGCAAGGTCGGCATGCACTTTGTCGTAAACAGTGATGAGTGGCTTGTTCATTTAAACAAGGTAGACCCCAATCCTCACGTTGAGCTTGAATTTAAGAGCGTTGAGGCTATGAACGCATTCTTTAAGGGTAAGATGTCACCTGCGACTCTGCCTAAGATGAAAGGCGTCGTATCACACTTTGGTGCGTTCAAGGCATTCTTGATGACGTTGCTTAAAATGTCGTCGCTTCTCGGCGCAACCGAGGCTCCGAAGGACGAGGCAACAAAAGAGCTTATGGTTAAGTGCTTCTTCTATCTTTTGTCAAGCGGTATAAGCCAGCTCAACAAGATGGGTCACGAGGATATTCACGACTGGACCAGCAAGAGCCCCGACCGTGTTTATGCATGGGCGGTTGACGGTTATCCGTCGGTTTCCGCGTATCTACGCATTAAAGCCGGCAAGTCAAGAGCAGGCAGAGGCGATTATAAGCGTGCTATGCCGTTCTTCACCTTGCGCTTTGACAACCTTGACAGTGCGCTCGGAATACTCCTCGGCACAGATGATATGCTTGAGGCGGTAAAGACGGGTCATCTTATCATGGACGGTGCTCCCGAATTCGGCGGCCAGATAGGTACATATATGCTTGAGGTTGCCGCTCTCGCAAAATAAAAAAAGACTTTATATGCCCTCCGTGCTTCTCTCGGGGGGTATTATTTTTGAACGGAGATGATGTTTATGGCTGATTCATTGAAGTTTTACCTTATTACCGACCTTCATCACTATGCTCCGTCGCTCGGAACAAGTGGCAAGGCATATGAAAAGTGGAACAACAAGGAACAAAAATGCCTTGCCGAGACAGGGGCGATTATTGATGCCGCATTTTCAAAGCTCATTGCAGACAAGGATATTGACATAGTATTGATAGCCGGCGATCTTACAAGCACGGGTGCTATGGAAAGTCATCTCGATTTGCTGCCCAAGCTGCAAAGTCTCCGTGACGCCGGGAAACAGGTGTATCTTATAACGGCTACACATGACTTTATAAGCTCGGAAATGGAACCCCTGCGGTGTGAGGGTGACGAGCTTTTACCCGCAACGCCTACGCCGCGTCCGAAGCTTCGCGAGCTGTATGCTGATTTCGGCTGGGACAGAGCCGTTTCCGAGCACAAGGAGTCGTTTTCCTACTGCGTAAAGCTCAAAAAAGGATTTAGGCTTCTCTGTATGAATGACGACGGGACACCCGAACGTCACGGCTATACCGAGAGTCAAATCGAGTGGATGTTCTCGCAGATAGAAGAGGCGAAGAAGAACGGCGACTACATTTTTGTTATGAATCATCATCCGTGCCTGCCGCCGAATCCGATTTATCCTTTATTCTCGAAAAAGGATATGCTTGCAGACTATGACGAAATTACTACGCGTCTTGCCGATTCGGGAGTGAATCTCGTGTTCACGGGGCACACTCATATGCAGAATATCGCCGTAAAGCGTACCGAAAAGGGCAACGTTTTCTATGACGTAAACACCTCGTCGCTTGTAGGCTATCCCACGGCGATAAGGAAGGTAACAATAGACGACGAAAAGATTGATGTGAGGACAGAGCAGATAGATGATTTTGATTTTGACCGCAACGGCCTTTCGGTCAATGATTATCTGAAAAATCACTTTACGTTTTTCCTGAATGATATAATATCATCAACGGCTTATGATATAGACCATCTGGCGGACTTGGCGCCGAGCTTCAGTATGACGGCAGAGACGGTTTACAAATTAAAGGTGCCGCTGAAGATAATCGGTACGCTTTTGAACAATCGTACCGTCGGAGCGGCGGCTAAATATCTCGGAGTATCCGGCAAAATAGACGACAGAGCGCGCGGAATAGTCCTGAAGGACCTTGTTTTGCAGATAATGATAAATCTTTATCACGGTGACGAGCCGTTTTATCCGGGGACACCCGAGTACGGAGCAATGGATGCCTTTATGGGCAGAATAAAAAAGCTTGTTAGGCCGTTTGACAAGGACGGTAAAATAAAAGGAATACTTGACGCGGTTTTGTCATCAATGTATGACGCGCCACCCGAGGATTGGAATGCGGTGCTTCCGCAAAAATAAGGTGATTAAATGAAATTCAGGTTTTTTCTTAGATTTGCCGCCGTGTTCTCCGCTTTCGGAGCGGCTGCCTTGGGAGCAAAATATCAAAAGCTTAAAGAGCAAAAGCTTTCCTTGCCGCATGGCTTTACAGTCACCGCTCACACCGGCTGCGACGGTAGCCCAGACAATTCAATAGAGTCTATACAAAGGGCGATTTTTTTGGACGTCCCCGTAATAGAGAATGACTTAACGCTCAGGAGTGACGGAACGCCGGTCTTTATGCACGCCGAATCGGCAGGTGACGGCGGCTTGCTCTTTGCCGAGGCGCAGTATTACATAGCGTCAAATTCGAGCACGGTTTTGCAAAATCTTGATTTAAAGGTATTTGAAAATCTTGACAAAATACAAAGCATCGTAAAAAAAGCAGGGCTTATAGGCAGATGCTTCTTTACGGGAGTTGAGAAAGATAACGCGGCAAAGGTTAAAAAATACGCGCCGGAAATACCGTATTATCTCAATATGAAGCTAAATGTACTAAGGCTTCGCGATAAGAAGTATTTACGTCGGACGGCAGATGAAATAAAGCGCGCCGGAGCCATGGGTATAAACTGCAAATACACATATTTGTCAAAGGCCTTGGTTGAGGTTATGCACGAACGTGGGCTTTCGGTATCGGTTTGGACTGTAGATAAAAAACCGCTTATGCTGTATGTTTTGAGCCTTGCTCCCGATAACATCACTACGCGAAATCCGCGGCTTTTAATGTCGCTTATTAAGTGATTTTTTCATCGCTCCGTTTTTCGGGGCGATGTTTTTTTGCGCGGCTTATGCAAGCCTCTGCCGTATCTTGCCCTCTGTACCGTAACGCACATAAAAACACGACCTGCGGCATATACTTGTACAAAGTAAAGGAGGTTGTGTTATGAACGGCAGTAAAGCTGCGGTAGGTGCCGCCGAGGGCATAAAAGCTCCGCATAATGTCATTATGGAGGACAGACACACACTTACGGTTTCGGGAATTTCCGATGTGGACAGCTTTGACGAACAGACCGTAATAGTCTTTACCGATATGGGCGAGCTTACGGTGAAGGGCGAGGGTCTTCATATAAACCGCTTGAGTCTTGAGGTCGGGGAAATTATGATAGAGGGAAGCATCAGCTCTCTCTCATATTCCGACAGCAAGCCGACGCAGGAGGGCGGATTTTGGAGCAGGGTGTTCCGCTGATGGATTACATAGTCGGTATGCCGCGGCAGACGACAAATTTTTTGCTGTCGCTCGGCTTTGGATTTTGTATAGGCGTATTGTATGACGTTGTCAGAACGATACGCCTTATTTTCGGCGGCGGAAAACGCACGGTGCTGATATTTGACATATTGTATTCGGCTTTTGCCGGCCTTGTGACATTTATATTTTCGCTCGTTATAACAAACGGTATGGTTATGGCGTATGTGGTTTTCGGAGAGATGCTCGGTTTTTTTATATATTACATTACGTTCGGCGTGTTTGCGGTGCGATTTTCCGAGCGCGTTACCGAAGCCGTTAAAGGCTTTTTTATTAAAATTTTTAAGACCCTTGCAGCTCCGTTTTTAAAGCTATTTGGGTTTTTTAAGCGAGTTTTTGGAAAAATATCACAAAAAAGTCGAAAAAAAGCGGTAAAAGCGGCAAAAAAATCAAAAATCCACTTGAAACTATGCGGCTCTTTGTTGTATAATCAATTAAATAATAAGCACAATTATCCGAAAATGCGGAAGGAAGTGAAGCAAAATGGCTACCGAAAAAAGAGCGGTAAAAGCAAAGAAGAAAAAAGGTAAAGCCAAGCATAGCTTCATACTTACCTTGCTTTTGGTGCTTGCGGTCGGGTATTTTACAATAAGTCTTATCGATACGCAGCTCAAAATTAAGGAGAGGGAAAAAACGGCGGAGCAGGTTTCTGCCCAGTATGAGCAGCAGCTCGCCGAAAACGAACGCTTGCAAAAGGTAGCTGACGGCGGCAGTCAGGAAGATTATATCGAACGTGTTGCACGCGAAAAACTCGGATACGTTATGCCTGATGAAAAGGTATACTATGATATTACACCGGGCAACTGAGAGGTTGGCTCACGGGGAGGATAAAATTCTTTTATGGTCGAAGTAGGGGAAATACTTGAAGGCAAGGTTACCGGACTCACAAATTTCGGAGCTTTTATAAGCCTGCCGGGCAATCTTACGGGTATGGTTCACATCTCGGAGGTTTCGCAGTCTTATGTAAGTGATATTCACGAGCATCTGAAAGAAAATCAAACGGTCAAGGTAAAGGTAATTGACATTACGCCGGAGGGCAAAATAAGCCTTTCCATCAAAAAAGCATTGCCGGCGCAGCAGCAGCCGCAGGGTGAACGTTCTTTCCGCCAAAATAAGGGGCACAGAAACAGCACTCCCAACGTTTGGAAGGGTCAGCCGTCCGAAAAGAAGGACGGTCCTATGTCTTTTGAAGATATGATGGACAGATTCAAAAAGGTCAGCGACGAAAAAATGACAGACCTTAAGCGTGCCACGGACGGAAAACGCGGCTCGTATTCAAGAAGAAAATAAAATGTACGGCAGGCAAGTATTTGTCTGCCTGTTTTTATGGAGCTAAATATGAGAGAAATTGATGTCGGAGAAATAATCAAAGCCGTAGAGGAGCTTTGCATAAAAGCCAATAAAATTTTACCGGACGATTTGTGCGGCTGCATATCCTGTGCAGAAAAAACCGAGACCGATGAGCTGCCCAAAAAGATAATGGGCACCTTACTTGAAAACCTCGACGCGGCAAAGGAGCTTAATTTGCCTATTTGTCAGGATACCGGTATGGCGGTAATTTTTTGCGATGTGGGTCAGGACGTGCATATTGTCGGCGGTGATTTTGAAAATGCCGTAAACGAGGGTGTTTCAAGAGGCTACACAAACGGGCTTTTGCGCAAGTCAATAGTGCGCGATCCGCTCGACAGAGTTAATACAAACGACAATACGCCTGCCGTAATTCACACAAGAATAGTTCCGGGTGACAAAATAAAGCTTACCGTCGCACCGAAGGGCTTCGGCAGCGAAAATATGAGCAGGCTTAAAATGTTTACGCCCTCCGCCTCAAAGGACGATCTTATGGACTTTGTGCTTGAAACGGTGAAGCTTGCCGGGGGGAATCCTTGCCCTCCTATGGTGATAGGCGTAGGCTTCGGCGGAGATTTTGAATACTGCGCGTATCTCGCAAAAAAGGCACTTTGCCGCCCCGTAAGCGAGAGAAACAAAATCCCTGTTTACCGCGAGATGGAGCAGGAGCTTTTGCGCCGCATAAACGCGACGAATATAGGCCCTCAGGGCTTCGGCGGCAAAACCACGGCTCTTGCCGTAAACATTGAGGCGGCACCGACGCACATAGCCGGGCTTCCCGCAGCCGTGAATATAGGCTGCCACGTAACGCGCCACGCCGAAAAGACAATTTGATTAAGAAAAACGAGCGGCGCCCTAAAGTGGGCACCGCTTTTTTACAATCATCGCTTATTTAAATTTAACAAAAAAATTAAAAAATGTCTTTATTTTACTGTAAATATATGCTATAATCAAATCAAGCTAAAGAAATTCAGCGTATTGTCGCAACAAGGGCCTCGGCCTTTGAATATATAAATAAGGGGATGTCTTAATGAACATTACCATTATCGGCAGAAAATGCACACCGAGAGAATCCTTCAAAGAAAGGGCGGAATTAAAGCTCAAAAAGGTCGAAAAGTTTTTCGGACCCGAAGCTGATGCCAAGGTTACCGCTACGGTGGAAAAAAACATTAAAATTGTTGAGATAACGCTCTCAAAGGGCGGTTTTATATTCAGAAGTCAGGAGCGCTCACAGGACCTTGAGGACGCGCTTGATAAATGTGTTGATTCACTCATTCGTCAGATAAGAAAAAACAAGACAAGACTTGCAAAGCGCATACGCGATGTATCCTTTGATGAGGCGTTTAATTCGGCTGACGACTCCGCTGAGGAGGAGTATGATATAGTCAGAACGAAGGCTGTTATTTTAAAACCACAGTCGCCCGAGGAGGCTATACTCCAGATGAATATGCTCGGACACGAGTTTTATATGTTCCGCAATGCCGACACGGACGACGTAAATGTGGTTTATAAGCGTGCTGACGGCGGTTACGGTATACTTGAGCCGACCGAGGGCTGATAAGCTCAGCGGCATAATACAATAAAATAAACAGCACCGCTCGGTCTTTGGCCGGGCGGTGCTTGGTATTTCGGATGAACTATATCATTTCATAAAGAAGAGTCTTACGGGCGAAATCAATGCCGTAAACAGATTTGTTGCAGTGTCATAGTCATAGTCGTAGTCATAAGAAAAGCTGTCGTCGATGTACGGCACAGCCGCCCATACCGCTGTCCACATAATCACCATAACAATTATGCTTAAAAGCACCTGTACGCCGAAGCTGATTGCGGCACAAAGAAGATATGATTTTGCGGCGCGCGGAGTATCGTTTTTTTGCACCAAAAAAAGTATAAGACCGACAATCGGAAAAAACACCGAGGCAACGCACAGCCCCACGTTTGCCTTTTCGTCGGGATTACGATATGTCTGCGGATTATAGGCCCCGCCGTTTTGACTGTACTGATTGTATTGCTCCGGTCTGTTTTGCTGATAAGCGGCTCCGTTTATCGGAGCATTATATGCGCTGTTTACGGGATTGTTTTGTTGAGAGCCGTAAAAGCCGTTTGTGTTTCCCGAGGGGCTGTTGTAATTCTGATTACAGCTCTCCGGTTTGTACGGAGCGTTTTGCCCGTTATAATTCACATTTGATACAGGAGCTTCTCCTTGTGCGAAGCTTGACCGGCTGACGGGTCGGTTGCAATTCGGGCATATCTCCGCACCGTTCGGTAAAGCCGCACCGCAATTTGTACAAAACATAATAATCACCCAATCCTTTTGAATTTTTTATTTATGGTATTTTCCTCCGGAAGATATTTCGAATGCTCTGTATATCTGCTCAAGGAGCATACAACGCGCGAGTTGATGCGGAAAGGTCATTTCCGACATTGAAAATTTAAAATCCGACATTTTTTTGATTTCGTTACTGAGCCCGAAGGAGCTGCCGATAATAAAGGCTATATTGCTTTTGCCTGACAGCGCAGTGGCGGATATTTTTTCGGAAAAGTCAACGCTTGACATCTGCCTGCCTTCAATGCACATCGAAAATACATAAGCACCGGACGGTATTTTGGATTTTATAAGCGCAGCCTCGCTGTCGAGAGCCTTTTTTATTTCACCCTCGCTCGGATTTTGTGAAAGACGTACGGGACTTAGCTCTGTTATGTTTATTTTGCAAAACGCCTTGAGCCGTTTTTCGTACTCTGCGCAAAAATCGCGCATATAACTTTCCTTGAGTTTGCCGAGTGCTATAACGGTAACGCTTATCATAATATCATCGCTTTCTCGTCGCAGACGGGCTTTGCAACCTTGAGTATATAGTCGCTGTTCTCTTTTGCTCCCGCCATGGTAAGTGCTGAGCACGTGGTTTGATATGCGAGAGCCGGCATATTGTTCTCACGGCTTAAGTGGCCGAGATAAATTCTTGTGGTACCGCCGCTTACGAGCCTTTCGGCGGTGCTTGCACACGCGTCGTTGGAAAGATGCCCTTTTTTGCCGAGAATTCTCTTTTTCAGAGAATACGGGTAAGGGCCGTTTTCGAGCATCATAACGTCGTGGTTTGACTCAAGCATAACAAGGTCTGAGCCGCTTACTGCCGAAAAAACCTCTTCGGTCATTTCACCGAGGTCGGTGGCTATGGAGATTTTTCTGCCGTCGCTGCAGTCTATTTTGTAGCCGCAGCTTTCTCTCGCGTCATGCGAGGTGTGAAACGGGGTCACGAAAAGAGGACCTGCTTCGTTACCGGAAAACGAGACCTCCTCCGTCTCAAATTTGCCGTTTAATATGCCCATATCGTCAAGTGCCGAGAGCGTACCCTTTGTTCCGTATACCTTTATGTGATATTTTGAAGCGAATACGCGCAAGCCCTTTATATGGTCGGAGTGTTCGTGTGTGACAAAAACGGCGTTTAAACTCTCCGGGGCGACGCCTATGTTAAAGAGTGCTTCGCCGATTTTTTTTGCGCTCATTCCCGTGTCTACGAGTATTCCGCCGTCGTTATTGCCTATGTATATTGAGTTGCCGGAGCTTCCGGAAAAAAGCGGACAAAATCTTGCCATAAAGTCTCCTTGCTTTTGTGTCTGTTATTCCGGAAGAATGGAATTTGTCGTGATGTACTCTACGCCGGCGTCTATCATTGAGGCGAGCATTTCTCGGTTGTCAACCGTCCAGCAGGCGGTTTTAAGACCGTTGTCATGAACCTTGCGTATCCACTCCGGACGGCAGGCGTTAAATTCCGCCGAGAAGTCCATACCGTTGCAGCCTGCGTCTCTTGCATCTTTAATGTTTTTGCTGTCGAGATAGTTTACGAGATACCACATATTAAGCGTCGGGTCTATATCGTGCAGCTCTTTAAGGTCGTCGAGTATAAACGAAATTATAACGGCGTCCTTAAGCAGATCGTTTTTGAGAAGCACATTGTAGAAATCCTGCATTTTGTCCTTACGCGGATCCTTGATTTCGATTATCGGGTGGCAATTATACTTTTTGCAGATGTCGATGTATTCCTGAAGCGTGCAAGCTTTGAGCCCGGGGAATTTATCGGCATTGGAGCCTCTTGCGACGTGCATTCTTTCAATTTCGTCAAATGAAAGCTCTTTAACGTCGCCCGAACCGCTGTATATGGTCGAAACGTCCGGGTCATGCATAATTACCCAAACGCCGTCTCTTGTCATGTGCGTGTCGCATTCAAGGCCGAAATATCCGCCATGCTTGCCTGCCGCCTCAAACGACGGAGCGGTGTTTTCGGGATATGCTCCCGAAAGTCCGCGGTGCGCCACGAGCCCAACCTTGTCCTTATCGAGCGGTGCAAGGTCCGAGAGCCTTTTAAGCTCTTTCGGAACTATCGGTTTCCTCCGCATATTTCTATATACTATCTTGCCGAATACCGGCTGGAATTTATTTCCCATAAACGCTGTGAATTTGTTAAGCTTGCCCATGAAAATCACCTTAACCTTTCTTACTGCTGTTTAATACATATTATAGTTTAAAAACCTTAAAATGTAAACAGTATAAAGCCCTGTTGCTTTGGGATAATAATAAAAAAATCCGTTTTTTCGGTAAAAAAGGAAGGAAGATACACTTGAAGGAAAAAAGCAGAACCGAAGAATTTTTAAATAAGGTATACGAAAATGCCGAGATGTGCTGCGAATCCATTTCAATGATAACCGAAAAGGTTGAGGACCCGAGCCTTTTGTCGGAGCTTCAGAGCGAGCACAGGGATTATACCGATTTGTCGGGCGAGGCTGTAAATCTGCTCGCAAAGGAAAACAAATTGCCTAAGGAAAAGGGACCGCTGGCGCAGTTCGGAGTTTGGTCGGGTATACAGATGAATACGGCATTTGACAAAAGCCCCGATAAAATCGCCGAAATGATGATGCAGGGCAGTATGATGGGCGTTATAGATATGTCGCGAACCCTAAAGGAATACGGCGATACCCCTGAGGATTGCCGAAAACTCGGTGAGAATTTGATTAAGCTTGAGGAAAACAGCATACAAAAAATGAAACAGTACCTCGGTTAATTGTAATATCGGGTGGGGCGTAAAAAATCGGGCAGTTTTACGCCTCGCTCGATTTCGGCTGAAAACGTTGAAAATTTCGCTTGCTCCGAAACGTCCGCGTAATCGGCGATTAGGTCTTTTTAAACGTCCTTTTTTGTTGACATAGATTTGGTTATATCTTATAATAACAGAGTATATATTATGGAAAAGAAGGTTTTTCTATGCAGTTCCAGGAAAAGGAATTTTTACCGGTAATACTCGGAGCCGATATAACCGCTTATTCCCTCGCGAGGAGCTTTCACGAGGAATACGGTATCAAATCACTCGTGTTAAGTATGTCGGAGGGCGGTTACATAGCTAATTCCGATATTATAGAAAACAGAATATTTCCCGGTCTTGAAAACAAGGATGTGTTGGTTAAGCATCTTATTGAAGTCGGCAAGGAATTTGAGGGCAAAAAGAAGCTTATTGTATTAGGGTGCGGAGACTGGTACGTCAGAGCGCTCATAGAGAGCAAAAAGGAGCTGTCTCCGTACTATATCATCCCGTATATAGACGTTGACCTCTTAAATAAAATAGTTCTCAAAGACAAATTCTATGAGATTTTTGAAGAGCTCGGCCTTAATTATCCCAAGACATATGTATATGAGTGCGGTAAGGAAAACGACCTGAAGTTTGACTTTGATTATCCCGTTATAGCAAAGCCCGCAAACTCGGCTATGTATCATTATGCCAAATTCGACGGTAAGAAAAAGGTGTTCCGCTTCAACAATGAAGAGGAGCTTCGCGATATGCTCGCAAAGCTTGAAAAATCAAGCTATGACTATAAATTCCTCATACAGGATTGTATACCAGGCGACGATACCTATATGCGCGTTTTAACCTGCTATTGTGACCAAAACCACAAGGTTCGTTTCGCATCTCTCGGCAGAACTCTGCTTGAGGATCACACGCCCACGGCGATAGGCAACCCCGTTGCCATAGTCAACGAGGTGAATCCCGAAATAGTGGCCGCCGCAACAAAGTTCCTTGAGCATATCGGCTACACGGGCTTTGCAAACTTCGATATAAAATACGATGAGCGTGACGGTAAGTTTAAATTCTTTGAAATAAACGTCCGTCTCGGCAGAAGCAATTTCTATGTTACGGGCAGCGGCTTTAATACCGTCAAATGGATTGTTGACGACTATATTTATAACAAGCTTGACGATTACACCGTAGCCGACAATGTAAATCTCTATACGGTTGTCCCGAAAGGCGTAATTAAAAAATACGTTCCCGACAGCGATTTCAAAGCTCTCGCTTTAAAGCTCTGGTCCGAGGGCAAGGTTTCCGAGCCTCTGTTCTACTCCGCCGACCGCAACCTCAAGCATAATTTTTACGCGAGAGCGGCTTATATCAATCAGTTCCGTAAATTCCGTAAATATTTCTGATAACGCGCACCCCGCACGCTTTTGCCGTCCTCTCGAGTACCTTCGTACACTTCGGGGCGTCAAAAACGCACGGCTGCACGCATTCTCAGAAATATTTAAGCAAAGGTTTCTAAAGATAACGCGCACCCCACACGCTTTTATCGTTCTCTCGAGTACCCTTGTACACTTCGGAACGCTAAAAACGCACGGTTGCACGCATTCTCGGAAATATTTAAGCAAAGGTTTCTAAAGATAATACGCACCCCGCACTTTTTTGCCGTCCTCTCGAGTACCTTCGTACACTTCGGGGCGTCAAAAACGCACGGTTGCACGCATTCTCAGAAATATTTAAGCAAAGGTTTCTAAAGATAATACGCACCCCGCACGCTTTTATTGTTCTTTCGAGTACCATTGTAAAATGTGTTCTCGGCGACAGCGAAAATTGCGGTAATTTGCATTTAGCAGAAAAACAACTACGCTCACAAACAGAGCAAAAAGAAAGGACACCTCAAAAAATGGAAGAAAAAACTCTCGGTGTTCTGGGCGGTGTAGGACCGCTCGCTACCATATATTTTGCGGATCTTGTCGTTAAAATGACTGACGCCAAGACCGATCAGGAGCATATATCCATGGTTATTTTAAACCACGGAGCAATACCTGACAGAACGGACTATATACTCGACCACTCAAAGCCGAATCCGCTTCCCGTTATGATTGCCGACGCAAAAAAGCTTCAGGCTGCAGGGTGCGATTATATAGTCATCCCTTGTAACACGGCGCATTATTTTTATGACGAGATACAGAAAAACGTAGATATTCCGATAATCAACATTATAGAGGAGACTGTAAAATACGCAATTAAGACAGTCCCCGGGCTTAAAACACTCGGAGTTTTGGCAACCGAGGGAACCATCAAGTCGGGTGCTTACGAGCGTGTTGCCGACAGGTATTCGATTGAGTGTGAATTCCCCGACGAAGAGGACAAAAGGTCGCTTATGAACATCATTTACGGTGAGGTCAAGGCGGGCGAAAAGGTCGATATATTTGAGTTTATGAGAATTATCGGCGATATGAAAAAGAAGGGGTGCGACGCCGTTATACTCGGCTGCACCGAGCTTTCGATAATTGACAAGGACTTCAATCTTTCAAAAAAAGACAGCAAAATTATAGACTCCATGGAGGTTCTTGCGCGCAGAAGCATAGAACTTTGCGGTAAGAAAATCAAGGAATAACGGAAGGAACAATATATGTGTGGTTTTGTAGGGTATGTCAATGACACACCGGATAAGTCTGTGAACGAAAAAATTATAAAGGATATGGCGGATCGCATACGCCACCGCGGTCCCGATCAGGACGATTATTATGTGGATTCGTCCGTTTCGCTCGGATTCCGTCGCCTGAGCATAATTGACCTTGACGGCGGCAGCCAGCCGATACTTAACGAGGACGGCACAAAGGTTCTCGTATTCAATGGCGAGATTTACAATTATCAGCCCATAAGAGAAGAGCTTATAAAAAAAGGTCACGTTTTTCGTACAAAGACCGATTCCGAGGTTTTGCTTCACGGCTATGAGGAATACGGCTGTGAGCTTTTAAACAAGCTGCGCGGAATGTTTGCATTTGTGATTTGGGACAGCACCGAGAAAAAGCTCTTCGGCGCGCGTGACATATTCGGCATAAAGCCGTTTTTCTATTATCTCAAAAACGGAAACTTCCTTTTCGGTTCCGAGATAAAGTCGTTTTTGTCAAATCCGCTGTTTGAGAAAGAGCTCAACGAGGAGAGACTTCCTGATTATCTCTGCTTTGAATATATCCCGACTACCGAGACTATGTTCAAAAACGTATATAAGATGGAGCCCGGCAGTTATTTCACTTTCTCGGACGGCAAATTTGAAACCAAAAGATATTTCACTCCCGAATATTCGATTGACGATACAAAGTCCATTGAATATTGGGAAGACCTTATTGACGAGACATTCAAGGGCTCGACTGTGGCACACGGTATTTCAGACGTTGAAGTAGGCTGCTTCCTTTCAAGCGGCGTGGATTCAAGCTATGTCGTTCATGAAATGGCAAAGCGCAACGACGTTAAAACCTTTTCCGTAGGCTACGCTGAGGAAAAATATTCGGAGCTATCCCATGCACAGGAATTTGCAAAGCACGAAAACGTCAAGAATTTTTCCAAAAAAATAACCGCCGAGGAGTATTTTAACATTACTCCCATGGTTCAGTATTATATGGACGAACCGCTCCCGAACCCCTCTGCGATAGCACTGTATTTCCTCGCAAATCTCGCTTCGCAGCAGGTAAAGGTCGTTTTGTCGGGCGAGGGTGCCGATGAGCTTTTCGGCGGCTATCATTATTACCGAGAGCCGCTTGATTTCGCAAAATATATGCGCTTGCCGCAGGGCCTTCGCAATATGCTCGGCGGTATTGCCGAAAAAATGCCCTCGTTCCACGGCAAGAGGTTTTTGACCCGCGGCAGATACCCGATTGAGGAACGCTATATCCGCAATAATTACGTGTACAACCACCGGGATGTCGATAAGGTGCTCGCAAAGCACATTCCGTCAAAGGATCCCGCAGTTTACACAAAGCCGTTCTTCGACGAGGTCAAAAACGAGGACGACGTTACAAAAATGCAGTATGCCGATATTCGCACATGGCTTGTTCAGGATATACTCGTAAAAGCCGACAGAATGAGTATGGCAAATTCGCTTGAGCTTCGCGTTCCGTTCCTTGACAGGGAAATGCTTAAAATAGCACTTCAAATACCGTCAAAATACCGCGTCAATAAAGAGACGACAAAGTTAGCTCTCAGAGGTGCAGCCGCAAAGGAGCTTCCTCCGCAGACTGCCGCTATGAGAAAAACCGGATTTTTAACGCCTCTCAACGATTGGCTTCGTCGTGACGAGTATTACAATATGGTCAAGGAAAAATTCGAGGGCGAGGTTGCGGCAAAATTCTTTAACCGCGACTATATAATGAAGCTTTTGGATGAACACAAGGCAGGCACGGCGCACAATATGAAAAAGATATGGTCTGTTTATTCGTTCATTCTCTGGTACGAAAAATATTTTATTGAGAACTGATTCGCTTCAACACAAGAGTTGCAAGAGCTTTATTCTTGCGGCTCTTTTTGTTTTTGAGCGATATTTTTTTCTTTTAGACGTCTTGTTTTCGCTTAAATTCATTGATATATCGATGTGATAGTGATAAAATATAAAAAAGCAAAAAGGAGGCATATTTATGCAGATGACCTTTCGATGGTTCGGTAAGGATAAGGATACCGTAACCCTTGAGCAGATAAAACAAATTCCCGGTGTAACAGGTATAGTACCGGCTCTTCACTATCTGCCGGCAGGAGAAGTGTGGCCCCTTGAGGACGTTACCGCAATGCGTGACGAAATAGTTGCCGCAGGCTTTACCATGGAATGTATAGAGAGCGTAAATGTTCACGAGGATATAAAGATAGGTCTTCCGTCAAGAGATAAATATATAGATAATTATATTGAGAGCATACGAAATCTCGCAAAGGTCGGAGTTAAGGTTATTTGCTATAACTTTATGCCTGTTTTCGACTGGACAAGAACCGACCTTGCCATGGATATGGGCGACGGCGCCACGTGCCTTTCTTATGACGGCGCACAGATAGAGGGCAAATCCCCCGAGGATATGTTCCGCGAGATAGATAATAATTCAAACGGCTATGCGATGCCCGGCTGGGAAACGGAACGTATGGGTGAAATAAAGGAACTGTTTGAAAAATATAAAAATGTGACTTCCGAGGACCTTTGGAACAACCTTGAATATTTTCTTAACAGACTTATGCCCGTGTGCGAAGAGTGCGACGTCAAAATGGCTATACATCCGGACGATCCGCCATGGGGAATATTCGGCCTGCCGCGTATTATAACCGGGCGTGAGTCATATCGCAGACTTTTTGATATTGTTCCGTCAAAATATAACGGAATAACCTTCTGCACGGGCTCTCTCGGTGCAAACAAAGACAATGATTTGCCTGCTATGATACGCGAATTCGGCGACAGGATTTATTTTGCTCACCTTCGCAACGTCAAGGTTTCGGGCAGACATTTCAACGAGACGGCTCACAAGTCAAGTGAGGGCTCACTTGATATGTACGAGATTGTAAAGGCTCTTCAGGATGTCGGATTTGACGGATATGTGCGTCCCGACCACGGCAGAATGATTTGGGGCGAAGTCGCAAGGCCCGGCTACGGTCTTTACGACAGAGCACTCGGCGCCGCATACCTTAACGGATTATGGGAAGCCGTAGAGAAATCAAAAAAGTAATTAAAGGTACGAACCGAAAGGACTGGACTTTATGAAACACGAAAATTTAAATGGCAGAGTTGCGGTAGTAACGGGCGGCGGCGGAGTTCTCTGTGGAGACTTTTCAAAGGTGCTCGCAAAGCAGGGTGTAAAGGTAGCCGTGCTTGATTTAAACGAAGCGGCGGCTCAAAAGGTTGTAGATGAGATAACCGCAGACGGCGGAACGGCAATTGCCGTAGGCTGCAACGTGCTTGACCCCGAGAGTATGCAGAAGGCGCGCGAGGTTGTAAACGAAAAGCTCGGCACCTGCGACATTCTCCTCAACGGAGCGGGCGGTAACAACCCAAAGGGTACCACGACCAAAGAAACTCTTGAAAAGATAGATTTGACTCAGCACGACGAGAACATCAAGACATTTTTTGATCTTGACCCACAGGGAATTTCGTTTGTGTTTAACCTCAATTTCCTCGGAACGCTTATTCCGACTCAGGTATTTGCGCGCGATATGGCTCAGAAAGAAAACACCTGCATAGTTATGATTTCTTCTATGAATGCCTATCGTCCGCTAACGAAGATACCGGCATATTCGGCTGCAAAGGCGGCTGTTTCAAACTTCACGCAGTTTATGGCTGTTCATTTTGCCGATGTAGGTATCAGAGTTAATGCCATTGCGCCGGGCTTCTTCTCGACCAATCAAAATAAAGCGCTTCTTTGGAACGAGGACGGCACGCCCACGGCACGCACCGGCAAAATTCTCGCTGCAACTCCGATGAAACGTTTCGGCGAGCCGAACGAGCTTGACGGTACGCTTTTGTTCCTCTGTGATGAGGATTATTCGGGCTTTATAACCGGTACTACAATTCCGGTTGACGGTGGATTTAACGCTTATTCCGGAGTTTAAGCTCCGTTTATGGGAGAATATTATGAATCTTAATGTAAAAGATGCAGCTTCCTGCAAATATGATATGATTTCGCTCGGCGAAATAATGCTGAGACTTGATCCCGGCGAGGGCAGAATCAAAACCGCGCGTTCCTTCAGAGCATGGGAGGGCGGCGGCGAATACAATGTCGCAAGAGGACTTAGACGTTGCTTCGGTATGCGTACCGCGGCTGTTACGGCTCTTGCCGATAATGAGGTCGGCAGGCTCGTAGAGGACTTCATGTTAGAGGGCGGAGTTGACACTTCACTTATAAAATGGGTCCCGTATGACGGTATAGGAAGAACTGTTCGCAACGGTCTTAACTTTACCGAGCGTGGTTTCGGCATAAGAGGTGCTCTCGGAGTTTCCGACCGCGGAAATACCGCTGTTTCGAAATTAAAGCCCGGCGATATTGACTGGGAGCACATTTTCGGTGAGCTCGGCGTTCGTTGGTTTCACACCGGCGGAATTTTTGCCGCACTTTCCGAAACTACCGCAGAGGTTGTTATAGAGGCTGTTAAAACAGCCAAAAAATACGGAACAATCGTTTCCTACGACCTCAATTACCGTCCGTCCCTCTGGAAAGACATCGGCGGCAAGGAAAAGGCGCAGGAAGTAAATAAGAAGATAGCAAAATATGTAGACGTTATGATAGGCAATGAGGAGGATTTCACCGCTTGCCTCGGCTTTGAAGTAGAGGGCAATGACGCAAATCTTAAAAAGCTCAATATCGACGGCTACTGCAAAATGCTTTCCGAAGTCGTTAAGGTGTACCCCAATTTCAAGGCTATCGGCACCACCTTGCGCACAGTGAAAACCGCAACAATAAACGACTGGTCCGCAATGCTTTATGCTGACGGCAGCGTTCATAAGGGAATGTCTCTTCCCTCACTTGAAATTATGGACCGCGTCGGCGGCGGAGACAGCTTTGCCTCCGGTCTTATCTACGGCCTTATGACCACCGGCGACCCCGACAAAGCCGTAAATTACGGCATAGCCCACGGTGCTCTCGCAATGACCACACCCGGCGACACATCTATGGCGTCGCTCAAGGAAGTAGAGAATATCGTATCCGGCGCGGGTGCACGCGTTCAGAGGTAAAATCTTACGCATCTTACGACTTTTCGGTGCCCAATCTCGCATATCAAAAATATGCTTCGGGGCATCAAAAAGCCGTAATATACGAAATCTTTTCCCTCTGAAAATAAAGGCTGTGCGTAAGGAGCAAGACTAAATTTTAAAATAAATATATCCGGAGATGTTACTAATGGATAAAGAACAAATACTTACAAAAATTCAGGACTGCGGTATAGTTGCGGTAGTCCGCGCCGAGAGCACGGACAAAGCGATTCGTATTACCGATGCTTGCATCGAGGGCGGAGTTGCAGCCATAGAGCTGACGTTTACCGTTCCGCACGCAGACGAGGTCATAGAGGAGCTTGCAAAGCGCTATACACCGGACGAGATAATCCTCGGCGCAGGCACGGTGCTCGATGCAACAACCGCTCGTATAGCAATGCTGTCGGGTGCTCAGTATATAGTAAGCCCCGCTCTTGACCTTGACACGCTTCATCTGTGCAACCGTTACAGAGTTCCGATGATGCCGGGAATTATGTCGGTACGCGAGGGCTTGCTTGCCATGGAAAACGGAGCGGATATACTAAAGGTATTTCCTGCCGACCTTTTCGGGCCGAAAATCATAAAGGACATTCGCGGACCTATTCCCTATGCCAAAATGATGCCCACGGGCGGTGTTAACGCCGACAATGTAGGCGAATGGATAAAAGCGGGCGCAGTGGCAGTAGGTGCAGGTTCATCGCTCACAGCAGGAGCCAAGACCGGCGACTATAAACAGATAACCGAAACCGGTAAGAAATTTGTTGCAAACATCAAGGCTGCAAGAGCCGAAATGAGCAAATAATCAAATCTTAAATAAAGGGGAAAATTAAAATGGAAAAAACCGTAATGGTGGAAATCTCCGCAAGACACGTTCACGTTACAGAAGAAACGCTTGAAACACTCTTCGGTAAGGGCTATCAGCTTACAAAGAAGAAGGATCTCTCACAGCCGGGTCAGTTCGCCTGTGAAGAGAGAGTCCAGGTTATAGGACCTAAAAACAGCTTCCCGGCTGTTTCAATATTGGGTCCCACAAGACCTGCCGATCAGGTTGAGCTTTCCGCAAGCGACGCGCGCTCAATAGGCGTTGCAGCTCCCGTTCGTGAATCGGGTGACATTGCAGGCAGCGGTGCTTGCAAATTGGTAGGCCCCAAGGGCGAAGTTGAGCTCAAAGAGGGCGTTATCGTGGCCAAGAGACATATACATATGACTCCCGAGGACGCTGAGAATTACGGCGTAAAAGATAAGCAGGTTGTATCGGTTAAAATTGATTCACCCGAGCGCTCGCTTGTATTCGGTGATGTTGTTGTAAGAGTAAGCCCGAAGTTCAAGCTTGCAATGCATATTGATACCGACGAGTCAAATGCCGTAATGGCAGGACGCGACGCAACAGGCGTTATCGTTGATTGAACTTCCTTTTAGCCTAAGGCTTTTGAGCGGGGTCGCGTTAATTCGCGATCCCGCTTTTTTTGTCCTCTCTAATCAAGCTTTTACTGACGACAAACGTATGTAAAAGCGCAACAAAAAACCTCAATCTCTTTTGCGAGATTGAGGTTTTAAAAAAGTTATGTTTTAAGTTTCAGCTTATTTCTCGTCGGAATCCTTGCTCTTTTTGGTGAGCACAAGCGCGAGACCTGCTGCTACCGCAACACCTGCAACTGCATATATCGCAACGTCGCCGGTCTTCGGGATAGAAGCGGTCGAAGATTTTGAAGAGCTTGACTTTGTGGTAGATGCCTTCTTTGTGGTGGTCTCGGTTTTGTTGCCCGAGCCGCCGCCGATGCCGAGGCCGCTGAGAAGACCCGAAATAGCTCCGCCTATCTGAGAGAACGAATCAGAGAAGCCCTTGAAGAGGTCGCTGAAATCGCCGTTTGAGAAATCGGGGAAAAGCTTATCGAGCACGTTGCTGCCGCTGCCGCCAGGGCCGATGTTTGATGAACCTTCGCCGTTAGCAGCCTGATAGCGGCCGGTAATGGTTGCTGAGGTTCTAAGCTTCATGGAATTGATAAGAGCTTCATCGGTGAAAGGAACGGTGAGCTTTTCATTTGCTGCGTCAAATGCATCGCTGACATCGTCGGTGATGGTTGTGGGAGAAGTAACGTCAGCCTTGTAATCAAGATTGCTGCCTACATAATTTGCAAGAGTATCAGCGGTGTTGTTGCCTGCGTTGAGACCGTCGAAAATCACTTCGGCAAAAACCTTCTGCTGAGCGGTGAGATCGGCGTTGTCATCGAAATTGCCTGCAAATGCGGGGATGCTTACCATAAGCATCATGGCAATAGCGACAATAACAGAAATCGTCTTTTTCATAACTTAAACAAACCCTTTCATTTTTTGTTAGGGAATGACCCCTTATATACTCTTGTATTATAGCAACTAAAAAATTAAAAGTCAACCTGAAAATAATAAAAAAGATACATAAATATCCTGTCCTTTTTTCGGCATAATAATGTTATCACATAAAGAAAGGGTGATAAATTTGAGCAAAAAAAGTAAAGACGAAAAGAGGCCGTCAAAAAAAGCCGTTAATAAGCTGAGCGAGCTCGGCGCGGAGATGGCGGAGATTTGGAACGGCTATAACGATACCACAAACTCCGATGTTTTGGGCAGCTATACGGGAAATCCCGCGGACAGCGACAAAAGGCCGGAGCAGGATTCCGACGACCTTTGAAAAAAAGCTTGCAAACCGTATATATATATGGTATTATAACACAGTAAGAATATTCGTATGATTGAGAGTGGGGCGACCCGCTCTCTTAGTTTTGTTAAGACTTTTTTTATGAAAGGATATATTGAATGGCAGAAAAATTGACCGGTACCGTCGGAACGGTCTGGAATATCGCACAGCCGCTCGCCGAGGAACTCGGGCTCATTTTGTGGGACGTCCGCTTCCAAAAAGAGGGTGCAGAGTGGTATCTTCGCATATTCATAGATAAACAGGACGGCGGCATAGGAATTGAAGACTGCGTAAATATGAGCCACGCTTTAGACGAGCCGCTTGACGAGGCTGACCCCATAGACCGAAGCTATTCTCTTCAGGTCTCTTCGCCCGGCATTGAGCGCGAGCTTACAAGGGATTTTCATTTTACGAGATATCTCGGCAGCCGCGTGATAGTTAAATTCATACGCCCCGTAAACGGCAAGAGAGTTTACAAATGCACATTAAAGGATTACGACGCAGGTCTTATCACGGTTGAATTTGATGAGGGCGGCGGAATGTCCTTTGAAAAGAAGGAAGCTTCGTTTGTAAAGCTTGACGACTTTGATATGTAAAAGACAATAATCGCCGTGACGAAAAAACACGGCACTACCTTGAAAGGAATGGTTATTAAAATGAATAAGGAATTTTTTGAAGCTGTGCAGATGCTTGAAAAAGAAAAAGGAATTCCTGCCGAGTATCTCTATGAGAAGATACAGAACGCCATAATCGTTGCGCTCCGCAAGGATTATAACGGCAAGGACGTAGTTTCGTGTGAGATTGATCCCGAAAATTATGAAATGAACGTATTTGTTCGCAAAAACGTGGTTGACGAAATCGACGACGAGGATACCGACATAACCGTAGCCGATGCTCAGCAGTATAAGCCCGGCGCCGAGGCAGGCGACATTATCGAGATAATGCTCGACACGAAGGACTTCGGCAGAATAGCGGCTCAGACCGCGAAGCACGTTATCCGTCAGGGTATACGCGACGCCGAAAAGGGCCAGATAATGATGGAGTTCCAGTCAAAGCAGCAGGAGCTTGTCACCGCTAAGGTTCTCAGTGTAGACCCGATTACCGGAAATGCCACTCTTGAAATCGGAAAGGCAGAGGCAATACTTCCGAAGGGTGAGCAGGTTCCCGGCGAGGAGCTTACCGTCGGTGAGCTTATAAAGGTATTTATAGTTGACGTCAGAGATACGGAAAAAGGCCCGAAGGCTATGATTTCACGCACGCATCAGGGTCTTGTAAAACGTCTGTTTGAGACAGAGGTTCCCGAGATTTACGACGGCACCGTAACCATCAACGCAATTTCACGTGAAGCCGGTGCCAGAACAAAAATGGCGGTCAGCAGCAAGGATGAAAACGTTGACGCCATCGGAGCCTGCATAGGTCCGAGAGGTTCGAGAGTCAACAAGATAGTAGAGCTGCTCGGCGGCGAAAAGATAGACATAGTCAATTACAGCGAAGACCCCAAGCAGTTTGTTGCGGCTGCTCTCGCTCCCGCAAACGTACTTAGCGTAGAGATACCCGATTCGGAGGTTAAATCCTGCGTAGTTACCGTACCGGACAATCAGCTCTCGCTCGCAATAGGCAACAAGGGTCAGAACGCACGTCTCGCGGCGCGCCTTACCGGCTGGAAGATAGATATAAAACCCGAAAGCGGATTTTACGAAGGCTGAGTCTTTTGATGTTTAAGGGAGAATGAAATGAAGCAGAAAAAAATACCTCTGAGAAAATGTCTCGGATGCGGTTGCCAAAAGCCTAAGCAGGAGCTTGTGAGAGTGGTCAGAAGCGCCGAGGGCGAGGTTTCGCTTGACCTCACCGGCAAAAAGGCGGGCAGGGGAGCGTATATATGCAAAAGCGCACAGTGCCTCAAGGCGGCGCGCAAAGCAAAGCGGATAGACCGCGCGTTCTCGGTGACGGTACCTGACGATGTTTACGACGAGATGGAAAAGGAGCTTTCGGAAAATGAATGACAGGGCATTAGGGCTGCTCGGTATAGCAAGGCGGGCTTCGGCTTTGAGCCTCGGTCATGACGCGGCACTGTCCTCCGTAAAAGAAGGCAAAGCCTCAGTGTGCATTCTGGCCTCCGATTCGTCCGAAAGACTCAAGGACGAATTTATCTCCCTTTGCGAAAAGACCGGCGGCAAAACTCCGGCATTAACCCTTGGCTGTACAATGAACGATTTAGGCAGGTGCCTCGGCGCCAAGATGACCGCGGTATTAACGGTCAACGACGGCGGCTTCGCACGTAAAATAACAGAATTGATCCGGGAGGGAAAGTAATATATGACAAAAAAATATAAGATACATGAAGCAGCTAAAGATTTTGATATTCAGAGCAAGGATTTAATAGAGCTTGTCTCAAAATACTTTGACGGCGAGAAAAAATATCAGACCGCGCTCGAAGAGAAAGAGCTTGATTTGGTTTTTGATTTGCTCTCAAAGCAGAATGCGCCGAAGAGCCTTGACAGCTATTTTGCAAGGCAGAAATCGGCGGAAGATGTTAAGGAAAAGCCGCAAAAATCCGCAGCCGAGTCAAAGAAGACGGCTTCCATGGCGGATGCGGGCAAAACGAAGCAAAATGCAAAAACAGACAATTCGGCTCCGTTTAAGAGCAAAAAGGAAAAGAAGGAAAAAGATCCTTCAAAGCCGATGCAGTCGCGCACCAAGGGCGAAATGCGCCACGTTGATACAAGAGGCAACTCAGTTGACCTTGACAAGTACAACGAGCGTTATGAGAACATCGCTCCGGTAAACAACCGCAACAACGGCGACAACACCGTCCATAAGCAGAAGCTTAAGCAGAAGTCTCAGCAGTACAGAAGGCAGCAGGGTGTAAGAAGCCATAAGCGTGAGACTGAGGCGGAGAGACTGAAGAGAATAGCGGCGGAGCGCGCCAAGAGACACATTAAGATAACCATTCCCGATGAAATCACCGTAGGCGACCTCGCTCTTAAGCTTAAGATGACAGCTGCCGAGGTAATTAAAAAGCTTATGGCTCTCGGCATTATGGCTACCGTCAATGATGTTATCGACTACGATACGGCGGCGATAGCAGCTTCCGAGCTTGGCGCAAAGGTCGAAAAAGAGGTCGTAGTAACGATTGAAGAGAGAATTATCGACGATACCGAGGATACAGAGGAAAATCTTGAGCCGAGAGATCCCGTAGTAGTTGTTATGGGTCACGTTGACCACGGCAAAACCTCGCTTCTCGACGCCATAAGAAATACCTCTGTAACAGAGACCGAGGCAGGCGGCATAACTCAGCACATAGGTGCTTACAGAGTAAACCTTAACGGTCAGATGATAACCTTCCTTGACACTCCCGGTCATGCAGCATTTACGTCTATGAGAGCAAGAGGTGCTATGGCTACGGATATTGCCGTGCTCGTAGTTGCCGCCGACGACGGTATAATGCCGCAGACAATAGAGGCCATAAACCACGCAAAGGCCGCGGGAGTCAGCGTAATTGTAGCCATAAACAAAATGGATAAGCCGGACGCGTCACCGGACAGAGTTCTTCAGCAGCTCACCGAGTATGACTTGGTTCCCGAGGAATGGGGCGGCGATGTAATATGTGTTCCCGTTTCGGCTAAGACTCATATGGGCATCGACAAGCTTCTTGAGTCGATACTTCTCGTTGCGGAAATGCTTGAGCTTAAAGCAAACCCGAACCGTGCCGCAAAGGGTATTGTAATAGAGGCTAAGCTTGATAAGGGCAGAGGCCCCGTTGCGACGCTCCTTGTACAAAACGGTACGTTGAGGACGGGCGACATCGTAGTTGCCGGAACGACCGTAGGCAGAGTCAGAGTTATGACAAACGAGCGCGGCAAAAAGCTTGAAGAGGCAGGCCCGTCAGTACCCGTAGAGGTTATGGGTCTTGATGAGGTTCCGACCGGCGGTGACAAATTTGACGCCGTTTCCGACGAAAAGCTTGCACGTGAGCTTGTTGAGCAGAGAAAGCACGAGCAAAAGGAGGAGCAGTTCAAGCAGTTCCAGAAGGTAACTCTTGATAATCTCTTCTCATCCATAAACGAGGGTGAGCTTAAGGAGCTTAACATCATTGTCAAGGCGGATGTTCAGGGCTCCGTAGAGGCTGTAAGACAGAGTCTTGAAAAGCTCTCGAACGATGAGGTCAAGGTAAAAGTTATACACGGCGGCGTCGGTGCCGTAAGCGAATCCGACGTAATGCTTGCCGCGGCTTCAAATGCGATTATAGTAGGCTTTAACGTCCGCCCCGACTCCGTAGCCGAGTCAATAGCGGAGCGCGACGGCGTAGATATGAGAATGTACAGAATAATCTATGACTGCATAGAAGAGATAAGCGACGCAATTAAGGGCATGCTAGCACCGAAGTACCGTGAGGTAACGCTCGGCAAGGCAGAGGTAAGAAACGTATTTAAGCTCTCCTCCGCCGGTATGATAGCCGGCAGCTACGTTCTTGAAGGCAAAATTACAAGAAATTCACAAATTCGTGTTGTCCGCGACGGCATAGTTGTTTCGGAGGACAGCATCGCTTCCTTAAAGCGCTTTAAGGACGACGTAAAAGAGGTTCAGTCCGGCTACGAATGCGGAATCGGTCTTGAGAAATTCAACGACATTAAAGAGGGAGACATCCTCGAGGCATTCGTTATGGAGGAATACAAGGACTGATTCCTTTTATATGAAAGGAATTAAGCTATGGCAGGATACAGAAAGGACAGAGTCGCGGAGGATATTAAGCGCGAAATAGTTGCGCTTATCCGCGAGCTCAAGGATCCGCGCGTAAAAGATAAAATGCTCACCGTGGTAAGGGTTGAGGTAAGTCAGGACTTGAGCTATGCAAAGGTTTTTGTAAGCTCACTCTCCGGCATAGATGACGCAAAGCAGGCTGTAAAGGGGCTTGAGAGCGCAACGGGGCTTATACGGCACGAGGTCGGAAAACGACTTCGTTTGAGAAAGGCCCCCGAGCTTAAATTTGCAGCAGATGATTCGGTTGAGCACGGTATGGAAATTTTCAGAAAGATTGAGGCTCTGAAAAAAGACGATGAAGAGGATAAATGAGGCCGAGGCGGCAGAAATTCTCAAAAGTAAAGACAACATTCTGATTTTGACGCACCGCAGTCCCGACGGCGACACGCTCGGTTGTGCTTTTGCGCTCCGACGCGTTCTCTCCGGGATGGGCAAAACGGTTATGGTTGATTGCTCCGACGACATACCTAAGAAGTATTCGTATATGTGGGGAGAGTCGGAGGAAAATTACAATCCGCAAAAGAGTATGGATTTTTCTCCCGATTTTGTGTTGGCGGTTGATGTTGCCGATTCAAAGCTGCTCGGCACGCGTCTTACGGAAAAATACCCCGAAATACCGCTGTGCATAGACCATCATATTTCAAATACGGGATATGCCGATATGCTCTGTCTTAAAGACAGTGCGGCGGCGTGCGAGATAGTTTACGACGTAATAAAGTGCCTGGGAGTAAAACCGGACGCTTGCACGGCAGACTGTCTGTATACGGGAATCTCAACGGACACAGGCTGCTTCAGGTATTCAAACGTAACTCCCGAAACTCATGTTAAGGCAGCGGAGCTCATTTCGCTCGGAGCACGATTTGACGAGATAAACCGAGTTATGTTTGAGACAAAGACCAGAACTTATTTGCGGCTTGAGGAGCTCGTTTTAAATTCGATAGAAATGTACTTCGGCGGGAAATGCGCCGTTATCACAATCACCAAGGATATGTTTAAACAGAGCGGCTCAAACGAGACCGAGTGTGACGGCATAGCTTCTCTTCCGCGTAAAATCGAGGGCGTTAAGGTAGGCGTTACGCTTAGAGAACGGGTTGACGGCACGTTTAAGGTATCGCTCAGAACCTACGCTCCCGTAGACGCCTCGGCTATTTGCGCCAAGATGGGCGGCGGAGGGCACGCGCGTGCGGCGGGCTGTGATTTTTCAGCCGATTATGCCGACGGCAAAAAGCAGCTTCTTGAAATAATCAAAACGGAGCTTGAAAAAGCATGACGGGATTTATCTGCATTGACAAGCCTGAAAATATGACGTCGTTTACGGCGGCAAATTTGGTAAAGAGAATAACCGGCTCCAAAAAAGCCGGGCATACAGGCACGCTCGACCCTATGGCAACGGGCGTGCTGACTGTTGCCCTCTCGGGGGCGACGCGCTTTATAGAGCTTATTCCGGACCATGAAAAGAGCTACACAGCGAGAATTTTGCTCGGCGTCACAACCGATACGCTTGATATTACCGGAACCGTAACGGGCAGCTTCCCGGTAAGCGTTACTCCGTGTGAAGCTAAGGAGGCGGCGCTCTCCTTTTACGGCGAGCAGCTTCAGACTCCGCCTATGTATTCTGCCGTGAGCAAGGACGGAGTTCGTCTTTATGATTTAGCGAGGCAGGGCAAGGAGATTGAGCGCGAAAAGCGCAAGATAAATATAACCGAAATTCGCGCATACGATTTTTCGGATAATGAGTTTTCTCTCGATGTGACCTGTTCCGCAGGAACATATATAAGAAGCCTTGCCGACGATATCGGCAAAAAGCTCGGCTGCGGTGCGGTTCTCAAGTCGCTTCGCAGGACGAGGGCAAACGGGTTTTCTACGGACGACTGCATTACGATAGAGAAACTGCGTGAAATATGCGAAAACGGCGAGCTCGGCAATTATGTTATGCCGGTTTCAAGAGTTTTGTCACAGTACAAAGAAGTACACGTAACTGCGGCGCAGGCGGTCAGATTTAAAAACGGCGGAGAGCTGTTTCTTGACCGCATAGGAAATCCGAAGGGCGACGGCTTTTTCAGAGTTTTTTCGCCGGAGAATGAGTTTCTCGGAATAGGAGAAAAAAACGTCGAAACGGGATGTCTCGCGGTAAAGAGGGTGCTTCAAGGTGAATGAATATAAAAAATCAATAGCCCTCGGAACCTTCGATGGTTTTCATTTGGGGCATCAAAAAGTTATAGAGCTTTCTAAAAAGAGCGGATATATGCCGTATGTGCTGTTGTTTTCCGTTCATCCGCTCAAGTGCATCAAGGGCGAGGCTCCTCCCGAAATACTGACGGACGGTTTGCGCAAAAGCTTGCTCGGAGAAATGAACGTAGGTGCTTTGAAAATAGATTTTTCGGAAATAATGCACCTGTCTCCCGAAAGCTTTGTACGTGATATTCTTGTCGGAAGATTTTCGGCAGGTGCAGTCTCCTGCGGTGAGAATTACACCTTTGGAGACAACGGCTCAGGAAACGTTGAGGTGCTGCGCAGATTATGCCGAAAATACGGTATAGAGCTTTATGTGGCACCGATGGTTGAGTTTGACGGCATAGAAATAAGCTCAACGCGCATAAGAGAAGCGATAAGAAGCGGTGATATGCAAACGGCGGCGAAAATGCTCGGCAGACCGTTTTCCTACGACTTCACCGTGGTTGCCGGCGACAGACGCGGCCACCTTCTGGGCTTTCCTACAATAAATCAGTTTTTCCCCGACGGATTTGTGCAGCCGAAGCACGGAGTTTACGCTTCGTACGTAGAAATAGGCGGCAAGGCTTATCCGGCGGTGACAAATTTCGGGCGGCGTCCGACAATAGGTACTCCCTCGGTTCGCAGCGAGACTTGCATACTCGGCTTTTCGGGCGATTTGTACGGTACCGATACTGAAGTGCATTTGCTTGAATTTTTACGGGCGGAAAAAAAGTTTGACGGCCTTTCGTCTCTTTCCGCACAAATAAAAGCGGACAGCGAGAGCGCTGTGAAAATATTTGAAAATACTATTGCAAAAAATGCTTAAAAAAGGTAGAATTAACCTATAAATTCAATTTATAATTTACAAAAAGGGATGGTGTTTATCTATGTGGGCAATGAAGGTAGCTTATTACCGTGCTTTTCAGAAGGTCATGAAAATCTTTATGATGTTCCTTGACTGGTCTGAACCGCAGCTGCTTACAGGACCCGGAGCTATCAAAAAGCTTCCCGGCGTCATTAAAGACAAAGGTATCAACAATGTTATGATCGTCACCGATAAAGGCCTTATGAGCCTTCATCTTCTTGACGGGCTTTTCAAGCAGCTCGAAGAGGACGGCATTTCATATACCGTATATGACGGTGTTCAGCCCAACCCCTCGATTGAAAATATCGAAGAGGCTCGCGCTCAGTTCGTAGCAAACGGTTGCCAGGCTATGATAGCTTTCGGCGGCGGTTCTCCGATGGATTGTGCAAAGGCTGCCTGTGCAAGAGTAGTAAGACCTAACAAGACCATTCCGCAGATGCGCGGTCAGCTCAAGGTTATGCACAAGCTTCCTCCGTTCTTCGCAGTACCCACAACGGCCGGAACAGGTTCAGAGACCACTCTTGCCGCTGTTGTTTCAAATACCAAGACTCATGAGAAATATGCCATAAACGACCCGTGCCTTCGTCCGAAGTTTGCGGTGCTTGACCCGGAGCTTACCGTAGGTCTTCCTCCGCATATCACCTCCACAACGGGTATGGATGCGCTCACCCACGCGGTTGAGGCTTATATAGGCAAGAGCAATACAAAATCAACACGCGATTATGCAGAAAAGGCAGTCGCAATTATATTTGCAAACCTCGAGACCGCTTACAAGGACGGTAAAAACATAAATGCAAGAGGGCAAATGCTTCTCGGTTCGTTCTACGGCGGTATGGCTTTCACAAGAGCTTATGTAGGCTACGTTCACGCTGTTGCTCACAATCTCGGCGGTATGTACGGTATTCCGCACGGCCTTGCAAATGCGGTTATTCTTCCGGTTATGCTTGAGGAATACGGCGCAGCCATCTATCCGCAGCTTTCAAAGCTTGCCAACTTTGCCGGCATTGAAGGCACAAGCGATGATGATAAGGCCAAGAAGTTCATTGCCGAGGTTTATGCCATGAACGAGAGAATGAATATCCCGAAGGGCTTTACCCAGATTAAGGAAGAAGATATTCCGACTATCGTATCAAGGGCTCTTAAAGAGGCAAATCCGCTCTATCCCGTTCCCGTTATCTTTGACGAGGACAGAATGACTCAGATAGTCAAGAAGCTTATGATTACCGAATAAGCGATAACTCAAAGTAAAAAAAATCAGCGAGTGTATTTTGGCTTGGCCATAATACACTCGCTTTTTTATGCTTTTGTTTAATTGTGCTCGTTATTCTTTAAGGGAGACGCGGTATCTTTTTCCGCAGCGGTTGTGGCCGAAGTCGTGCCGTGACTGTCCGTTGTGTCCGGCTTTGTTGCGGCTGACGGGTCGGTCGTATTCTGCGGCTTTGTTGTTGCAGGCGATGTTGTTGTTTCGGGCTTTGTGCTGCTTGGCGGTTCATCGGATGCCGATTTCGGTGCAATTACCACCGCTTGACAATTCAGCGCGTTGTATGCGGATATAACCTTACTCTTGTCATAACGCATATTTTTACATTGTAACGAATCGTTAAAGTAGTACCCGCTGTCATCGTAGCCCACAAGAAGCAGGCAGTGCATGGGGGTTATCCACGTGAATTGGTCGGATGTATCCGTGATATACCAAGTCTTGTATCTTCTTGCCGGAGCCATATTTTGCGTAGCCCATACAAGCACCGGAATGTCGTTATCTATATATTTTGAGCAAAGCTCGTCTATTGAGCTGCCGTATATTGTTTTTACAGTGTAATTTTTGCCGATGAATTTATTGACTGCGTTCTCAATTACCGGTGCCCAACAGCCCCACCCGTTTTTGCTGTAAGGGTCGCCCAAAAACACCTTGCGCGGATCGTCTCCGAATAAATTTCCGCTTTCGTCGCTGTACGGTGTGCGTCCTTTGTCGAGATAATTGTCTATAAAGGTTTCGGGCGAAATAGATATACCGAGGTATTGAAGCGCCATAACCGCAGAGATGCTTTCACAGCCTGTGGGATATTTTTTTCTCTGGTCGATAAACGGCACGTTTAAAAGCTTTGTGGGCGTTATGCTCGGTTTCGGCTGCGTCAGTTTTTTCGGTATCGCCGGAGCGGCTCGCTCTACCGGAGCTGTTGTGCCGACGGGCTTTACAATCGGAGCTGTTTCGGATGCTGTCTCCGACACGGTTTCTTCCCCAAAGAGAGCTTCTTCCGATTCCTCCGAGTAAGTCTCGGTTTCGGGTACAAATTGCGCCGCCGCTTTTTTCTTTGCTCTCGATACAAGCACAGCGGCGGTTATGCATATCGCAACCGTAACGATACCGATTATAATAATAATTGCATTTTTCTTTTTACCGCATTTGAAATTCACTTTTTTAGCCCCTTAAAATTATGATTTATTTTTCTTTTCCTTGTAAAATACGCTGATGATCCAATAATACAGCGGAATTATAAGGAAAATAAGCCATTGCGGATGCCACATTCCCGCGGTAAAGCCAAAGAGCAGGTACACCGCGACCAATACAAGATGTATCGGCATAGTGAGAAGCATTGCCTTTTTGGTTCGGCAGCAAAGAGCACCGCCGACGCAGTAGTAAACAGGTATAAGCAGCAGTATTATCCAGCCGGGATGCCAGTTACCGTTCATAAAACCGAGAAGCAGATATGCTGCGGCAATTAAAATCGGAAACGGGAATTTTACCATTTTGCGGCCGACCCTTTGTCTCTCGGACATATCGGCAAGCTTCTTTTCCTTAAGCTCTGCCTTTGTCGGCTCATTGTTCGGCGTATTCTCATTCTGCGCTTTGGGACCGTTGAGAATTTCGTCAAGCGGTACGCCGTAAAGCTCCGCGAGAGCGACTAAATTATCCGTGTCGGGCGACGCCTCCGCGCGCTCCCACTTCGAAACAGCCTGGCGGCTGAGTCCGAGCTTTGAGGCAAGTGCTTCCTGTGAGAGATTATGCTCCTTGCGAAGCTTAACGAGTCTGTCGGCTATTTCTATATTCATCTGTTATCTCCTGTTCGTGAATGTATTATTTTGCTGTGTAGCCCATTCTTGTGCAGTTCTCTATATGCTCATCGTATGACGCCGAGAATGCCGAATCATAGGGCGGCTCGGTGTTTATTACAAAGTATAGATAATCCGTGTTGTCGGGCTGCAGCGCGGCGTTAATCGACTCTATGCCGGGATTACAGATAGGGCCGGCCGGAAGTCCCTGACAACGGTATGTGTTATAGTAATACTTGTATTCGTCTATTTTATCGGGATACTGAAGCTCTATAACGCCGGTGCAGTATTTTACCGTTACGTCGCATTGCAGCTTCATTTTTGCGTTGAGCCTGTTGTATAAAACGGAAGAAATAAGCGTCCTCTGCTCAGGAGTGTACGCCTCTTTTTCGATTATGGAGGCTACCGTGAGAACCTCGTGAACGCTCTTTCCCATAGAGGCAGCCTTTGCCTTCATATCGTCGGTAAAGCGTGACTGAAACGTCTCGACAAGCTTGTCTATTACCGCTGTCGGGTCGCTGTTTTTCTTGAATGTATATGTAGCGGGGAAAAGATAGCCCTCAAGAGGGAAGCAAACGTTCTGCGCATTTTTGACGTCTGCGAGAATCCCGTATTTCGAAAGGTCGTAGCTTTGTGCCGCGGAAATGAAATCCGCAGAAGAGCAAACCCCGTTATCCTCCATAAGCCACGAAATTTTAACGAGCGTATATCCTTCGGGAATTGTCACCGTAGCGGTGTTACTGTCCGAGGTGCTCTCTTTATTGCCCGATTTTTGCGTAGTGGGTGCGTCGGGATCATATGTTGCGGTTGTGTCGTTGGCGGTCTTTTTTTGGCAAGCCCCGAGCAGCAATACAAGCACGAGACACATAATAACCGATACGGCTTTTTTAGTTGATGATTTATTCATGTGTAAAAATCCTTTTTTAATTGAATATTAAAATATATTTTAACATTTTACGAACGCTTTTGCAATTACTATATAAAAGAAAAGGGGAGCAATCGTCTGAGACGACAGCTCCCGGTTTTTTTGTAAGCTGAGCGGCTGAAAAACCGCACTCTGTTTTTTGTTTACGGATTATTTTTGATGCTTTACTTTTTTTCGCCCGACTCTATAAGCACATATGAGCCCGACCAAACGACCATTCCTATATAGAGGAAGAGCAGCATAAACCAGCCGGAGCTCACCTGAACTACGGTGAATTTGGCTATGTACGGAATTATCTGCGTTATTACGGCAGAGCCGAAAAGGCCCGATACGCCGGAGAGAAAATCCGCGATTGTAATTGTGCCGTTAACGATAGCGGCAGCAATAGATTTAAAGCAAATCAGCATTCCGATTACGGATACAAGCCCGACGCCGGAAATTATGAGCTGAGGGATTTTCTTTTTGCTTATAAGCGCAAAGAAGAATATGACAACAGCCAAAAGAAGAGCTATCGCAAAGAATATCAATGTGCCGAGCAGTGCGCCGTGTACCGGTGACAGAGCGTCCCAAATAGATGAGAGGCTGCTCTTGTCGCCGCTGCCGTCGTGAACGAGCGAAACAACACGCTTTATGCTCCAATAATCATATGATGTGCCGTCGTCGCTTGAGTCACCCTTTAGCTTGGCTACAAGCTTATATATATCGGACTCGATAACGGTGTAAACAAGATTCCCGAAATATGCGACTATCGGTACACACACCGCCATTGCCGCCATAATAATGCGGTACAGAATATCGGTGCCGAGATTTTTATTTTTTTGCTTGGTTTTTGCCATTTAATACTCTCCTTTATTTGCCCCACGAGGAATTCAGCGGAACAGTCAGGTTGAATATAATATTATCACAAGTTGAATTTTTGTCAACACAGAAGTAGCCCTTGCGCATAAACTGGAAAACATCGCCCGGTTTTACGTCCTTTAAGCCGCTCTCTATAAGACATCCCGTTAACACCTTTAAAGAGTCGGGATTTAAGTTGTCCTTAAAGCTGCCGGTGCTCTCGTCGGACGGGTTCGGCACGTTAAAGAGCCTGTCGTACATATTTACGGTAGCCTTAAAGCTGCCTTCTGCCGATACCCAATGAATGGTTCCCTTTACCTTTCTGCCGTCGGGAGAGTTTCCGCCGCGGCTCTCGGGGTCGTAAGTGCAGTGAACCGTGGTGACTTCGCCGTTTTCGTCACAGTCAAAGCCGACGCATTTTACAAAGTATGCACTCTTGAATCTTACCTCGTTGCCGGGGAAAAGCCTGAAATACTTTTTAACAGGCTCAGCCATAAAGTCCTCGCGCTCAACAAAAAGCTCTCTTCCGAAAAGAACTTTTCTTGTGCCCATTTCGGGGTGATTAGGGTGAACCTCAACTTCTATTTCTTCGGTCTTACCCTCGGGATAATTGTCTATAACTACCTTGAGCGGGTCGAGAACAGCCATTGCTCTCGGAGCGTTTTCGTTAAGCTCGTCACGTACGCAGGATTCGAGAAGATCCATACTTACTACCGAGTAAGCCTTTGAAACACCGATTTTTTCGCAGAAGGTGCGAATTGCCTTTGCCGGGTATCCGCGGCGTCTCATACCGCTTATTGTAGCCATTCTCGGGTCATCCCAGCCGTCAACAATGTGCTCGTTTACAAGTGCGAGACATTTGCGTTTGCTTGTGAGGCAGTAATTCAAATTGAGTCTTGCAAATTCTATCTGTCTCGGAACATTTTTAAAGCCGAGCTCACGAAGGAACCAATCGTAAAGCGGTCTGTGATTTTCAAATTCGAGAGAGCACAGCGAGTGTGTTACACCCTCTTTGTAGTCGGAGAGCGGGTGTGCGAAATCATACATGGGATATACGCACCACTTGTCGCCGGTCTGATGATGCGGAACGTGCGCAATGCGGTAAATAACGGGGTCGCGCATATTTATGTTAGGCGACGCCATATCGATTTTTGCACGCAAAACTCTTGTTCCGTTCGGAAATTCGCCGTTTGTCATACGCTTGAAAAGGTCGAGGTTTTCCTCTGTTGTTCTGTCGCGGTAAGGACTGTTTTTACCGGGCTCGGTAAGAGTTCCGCGGTATTCTCTTATTTCGTCTGCGGAGAGGTCGTCAACATATGCCTTACCGTCCTTAATAAGCTTTACCGCACATTCATAGATAAAATCAAAATAGCTCGACGCATAAAGGCACTTGTTCCATTTGAAGCCGAGCCACTCTATATCCTCTTTTATGGCGTCTACGTATTCGGTGTCCTCTTTCTGCGGATTTGTGTCGTCGAGACGCAAATTGCAAACGCCGCCGTATTTCTGAGCCGTACCGAAGTTTATGCAAATCGCCTTTGCGTGGCCTATATGCAGATAACCGTTGGGCTCCGGAGGAAAACGTGTCTGGACGTGGTCGTAAACCCCTTCTTTTAAGTCCTCGTCGATAAAGTCGTGAATAAAATTCGACGACATTATTTCTTCGTCCATTATTTTACCTCCTTGTAGTAATTTATTGCGTCCGCTATACGGCTTTCTGTTTCGTCTTTGCCGAGTATTTTCATAATCGCGCAAAGGTCGGGCGTATTTGTCCTTGACGTTACGGCTATTCTGATAACCGTGGAAACGTCGCCGACGTGACCCTTGTATTTTTCGGGATTTTGCTTGTATTCCTTGACATTAGGCGTGAAGCCGAGGGGCTCGCAAAGCTCCTTTATCTTTTGGAACCAGATGTCCTTTTCGTCCTCCTCATTGTATACCTTTAAATACTCGGTGAGAATTTTTTCGGCGTCCGAGGGAGCGATGTTTTCGGGCAGCGTATAGTCTTTTTTGTAATACATGGGATAAAAGTAAGAGAAGTAATCCTTGACTTCACTCCACTTTGCTATATCCTTGCGCGGCTTTTTGCCTCCGCGGTCAAGGTCCATCATAAGCTTTGCTTTGCTTTCGTTTTCCGAAAGAACGGCATAATATTCGTCGTCGTATTCCTTTGCCCATTCAAGGGTTCTCTCATACACCTCGTCTGCGGTCATAACGGAAATTACGTTTTTACTTATATCATTTAATTTCGCAAGGTCAAAAAGGCAACCGCTGACGCTCATCTTTTTAAGGTTGAACGGGAAAGAAAATATATCCGCCGTCTTGTTTGCTCTGCGCCAATCCTCAAAATTTGAATTTAAGAGAGTCATAATGTATTCGGTGAGCGCTTCCTTCGGGTAGCCGCTCTGCGCGAAATAGCTTACCGACGCCTCGGGGTCCTTGCGCTTTGAGAGCTTGCGCTTTGTGCCGTCCGTTTCGTCCGTTTTCATAACCTGCGGAGTGTGCGCGTATTTCGGGACCTTAAACCCGCACGCTTTAAATAAAGCTATGTGTTTGGGAACGGAGGAAATCCACTCTTCGCCTCTTATAACGTGAGTTGTACGCATAAAATGGTCATCGCAAACGTGCGCAAAGTGATATGTGGGTATGCCGTCGCTCTTTAAAAGCACTTCATCTATAATGTTTTCGGGCATTTCGATTTTGCCGCGTATCATATCGTCAAAGACAATTCTTTTGTTTTCATCGCCGTTTGAACGGAAACGAAGCACATACGGCTTGCCCTCTTTTATGTTCTTTTCGATTTCTTCGTAGGTTAAATTACGGCACTTTGCATATTTGCCGAAATAACCTCTTATAAGAGCACCGTCCTTTTCCTGCCTGTCGCGAAGAGCCGTAAGCTCCTCCGCCGTGCAGAAGCAAGGGTATGCAAGTCCCTTTAAGACAAGACTTTTTGCTACTGTTTTATAAATCTCTTCACGCTTGCTCTGCGTGTAAGGGCCGTAGTCGCCTTTTTCGCTGTCTATGCCGGTAACGCCCTCGTCAAATGTAATGCCGAACGACTTAAAGCCGTTTATGATGGCGGAAACGCCGTCGGAAATTTCTCTCTTTTTGTCGGTATCCTCAATTCTCAGATACACTATTCCGCCCGAGGCCTTTGCCGTCAAATAGTCCGTCAGCGCGCCGAAAAAGCCGCCGAGGTGAAGGTAGCCTGTGGGGCTCGGTGCAAATCGCGTGACGCGCGCACCCTCCTTCAAATTTCTTTCCGGATAGAGCTTTTCGTAGTCCTCCGGTGTTTTTGTGATTTCGGGGAACAAAAGCTCCGCGAGTTTTTGATTGTCAGTCATATCGGTACACCCCTGAATAAAAGCAAAAAGCCGCTCTCGGCGGCTTAATATTAGGATAACATTAACCGGCGTTTTTATGAGATTTTTTATCTTCGTCCGGGAAGGTCTTTCTCTCAATAACAGCGCCGAGCGAGCGGAATTTTTCAACGACATTTTCATATCCGCGCTCTATGTGATAAATTTCTTCAATCTCTGTAACGCCCGTAGCGACCATGCCTGCTATCATCATAGCCGCGCCTGCGCGAAGGTCGTCCGCTCTTATAGGTGCACCCTTAAGCGATGGAACGCCCTCGATAATAGCCGTTTTTCCGTCGACGTGTATTTTGGCACCCATTCTTGTGAGCTGCTCCGCATAGCGGAAACGATTGTCCCAAACGCTCTCGGAAATAATGCTTGTCCCGTCAGCCAGGCATAAAAGCACGGCGAACTGCGGCTGCATATCGGTCGGAAATCCCGGGTGAGGCATAGTTTTGATGTTGCACTTACCCGGTCTGCGGTCGCATGAAACTCTTACGGAGTCATCATATTCGGTGACGGTGACGCCGCATTCTATAAGCTTTGCCGAAATGCTCTCGAGATGCTTCGGAATAACGTTTTTTATAAGCACGTCACCCCTTGTGGCGGCTGCCGCAACCATATAGGTTCCGGCTTCAATCTGGTCGGGAATTATGGAATATTCGCAGCCGTGCAGGTGCTCTACGCCGCGAATTTTAATAACGTCAGTGCCTGCGCCTCTGACGTCGGCACCCATAGTGTTAAGAAAGTTTGCGAGGTCTACTATGTGAGGCTCTTTCGCTGCGTTTTCGATTATTGTAAGACCCTTTGCCTTTACTGCTGCCAGCATCACGTTTATGGTAGCGCCGACCGACACAACGTCAAGGTAAACAGCGTTGCCCAAAAGAGACTCGGCTCTTGCGTTGACCATCGCGTTTTCCTCCATGGTCACCTCGGCACCGAGAGCCTCAAAGCCCTTTATATGCTGGTCAATGGGGCGAACTCCGAGATAGCAGCCGCCGGGCATTGCAACCTTGGCCTTGTTAAATCTGCCGAGAAGTGCGCCTATAAGGTAATATGACGCGCGAAGCTGTTTTGAAAGCTCGTGCTCTACTACAAATGAATTTATGTGACGCGTATCTATTTCAATAGTGGAATTGTTGATGAATTTAATTGACGCACCCATATTGCTCAAAATGTTGAGCATTGCGGTAACGTCGCTGATATTCGGTATATTTTCTATGCGGCATACATCTTCGGCTAAAATTGTAGCCGGAAGGATGGCAACAACGGCGTTTTTTGCGCCGCTGACAGTAACCTCTCCCTTAAGCCTATGACCGCCGGTAATAACGAATTTATCCAAAGGACGGTTCACTCCCTAAAGTTTTTATGTAAAGAAAAAATTAAAATCAAGCAAGCCTGAGGCAAAAACGGGCGCACTTCGCCGTACCTCGAGGCATATAATATGGTTATTATACCACCGAGCAGCGTAAATTAAAAGTTATTTTTTACTCTTTTTTTGTATATGGTGATTTTTTGTTGAAAATAATAAAACATTTGTTTGAATACGTCCGTTTTCGATATAATACGCTTTATATTTGCATTTTATTGTGTTACAATGTCTAAAAAAAGAAACGGTGCTTATAGAAAATGAAACTTACATTTTGGGATGCGGTAAACCCGTTTGCCGGCGAATATATATTCGACGAGCCGCAGCAAAGACTTGAATTTATAATTACGGCGGCAATAGCCGCGGTGCTTTTGCTGCTGTTTTGTATTTGCCTTAAAAGGGCGATAAAAAAACATAAAAACGATTCGGAGAAAAAGTGATGTCACTCAGTAAAAATCAGAATGTAGAACTCTATATAGACAGCTTTACGAGCGAGGGCAGCGGCGTCGGAAGATATGAAAATATGGCTGTTTTCGTTTCGGGCGCAGCGGCAGGCGATAAGGTAACGGCGCATATAATTAAGGCTAAAAAGACGTATGCCGTCGCCCGCGTCGAAAAGGTGCTAAGGCCCGCAAGATCGCGTATAATGCCTGCGTGCTCGTATTTTCCGTCATGCGGCGGCTGCGCTTTTCAGCACATATCGTACGAAAAAGAAAAGGAGCATAAGAAAAAGCGCGTCGAAGATGCGTTTTCTCATATTGCCCATATCAATATAGAGGCGGAAACGCTTCTGTCCGACAATAAAACGACCTGTTATCGCAATAAGGCACAGTATCCCGTATCGTTTGACAGGCAGCTTAAAATAGGCTTTTTCGCTCCGCGCTCGCACCGTGTGGTAGATTGCGAAAACTGCATATTACAGCCGCCGATATTTGCGGATATAGTTAAGATTTTCAGAAAATTTATAATTAAAAACGGTATAACGGTCTATGATTCCGAAAAGCATACAGGGCTTTTAAGGCATATATATCTCCGTCTTGCCGAAGCTACGGGCGAGGTTATGGTATGCGCCGTTATAAACGGTGAGGATTTGCCGCACAAGAACGAGCTGATTGAGAAGCTTACCGAAATACCCTCGGTTAAGAGCATAGTTTTAAATATCAACCGTGACAGGACCAATGTAATTCTCGGTAAAGAGTGCGTGACTGTTTGGGGAAACGACTGCATATATGACGTGCTTTGCGGAGTTAAGGTCAGATTGTCGCCGCTGTCGTTCTACCAGGTAAACCACGATATGGCACAGCAGCTTTATGAAAAGGCGGCAGAGTATGCCTGTCTCAGCGGCAAAGAGACCGTGCTCGATATGTATTGCGGAACGGGCACAATAGGTCTTTCCATGGCAAAAAAAGCAAAGAGGATAATAGGGGCGGAGATAGTTCCGGAGGCTGTGCTTGACGCAAAGCGCAACGCCCTCGAAAACGGCATAGAAAACGCCGAATTTATATGTGCCGACGCAGGAGAGGCGGCACAGGAGCTGTCGTCACGCGGAATAAAGCCCGATGTGGTGCTGCTTGACCCGCCGCGCAAGGGCTGCTCCGAAATGCTTTTGGCGGAAATCGTAAAAATGTCGCCCGAACGCATAGTTTATGTGTCGTGCGACCCGTCTACTCTCGCAAGGGACTGCTTTAGGCTTAAAGACCTCGGATACGAGACAAAACGGCTCGCCGCTGCCGACCTTTTCCCACGTACCGTTCATGTTGAGAGCGTTGCATTGCTTACAAAGCAAAAATAAGGTGTATTTGTTTTTTACGGTCTGTGCTTGACAAATGTGCTATATTGATGATGATACGACTTTTTGTGCCCGAAAAGCTACTTAAATTAAAAAGACCTGATGAATTGTAGGAAAGGATAAAATTATGGAAGCTATCGAAAATATGAAAACGAGAAGAAGTATAAGAAAGTTTAAGCCCGACGCAGTACCGCAGGAGCTTATGGATAAGATTATCGAGGCGGGACTTTATGCGCCGTCGGGTATGAATAAGCAGTCGCCGATAATTATTGCCGTTACAGACAGAAAAATGCGCGACGAAATATCCGAAATGAACCGCGAAATAGGCGGTTGGCAGGAGGGCTTTGACCCGTTTTACGGCGCGCCCGCAATACTTATTGTGCTGGCAAATAAGGAGTGCCGCACAGCTGTTTACGACGGCTCGCTTACAATGGGGAACCTTATGCTTGCCGCACATAATTTCGGACTCGGCTCATGCTGGATTCACCGCGCAAAGGAGGAATTTGAATCCGAAAAGGGTAAGGCGATTCTCAAAAAGCTCGGTATAAACGGCGAATATGAGGGGATAGGACATTGTGCCTTAGGCTATGCCGACGAAGAGCCTAAGGAGCATATCATAGCCGAAAACCGCGTTTACCATATCAAATAAAGTGAAAAATTACCGTTAAAAACAGATGATTTATTTATAAGTAAAAAACAGCCGTCCGAATCAGGTTTTCGGACGGCTGTTTTTATGTGTTATGTGTGTTATATGGCTTTAAGAGCATTATCTATGTCGGCGATTATATCGTTTACATTTTCAATGCCGACGGAAAGTCTTACGAGGTCGGGGGTTACGCCGCATTCCGTGAGTTCCTCGTCCGAAAGCTGACGGTGAGTGGAGCTTGCGGGGTGAAGAACGCAGGTTCTCGCATCGGCGACGTGCGTGACTATGGCGGCAAGCTTTAATGAGTTCATAAACTGTTCGGCTTTTTCTCTTCCGCCTTTTACGCCGAAGGAAATTACGCCGCAGGTACCGTGCGGTAAATATTTTTTGGCAAGCTCGTAATCCTTGCTTGATTTAAGCCCCGGGTAATTTACCCAAGCGATTTTATCGTTCTTTTCAAGATATTCGGCAACCTTTTGTGCGTTTTCGCAGTGGCGTTCCACACGTACCGCGAGCGACTCAAGACCTATGTTCAAGAGGAACGAATTAAACGGCGACGGAGTTGAGCCGTAGTCGCGCAAAAGCTGTGCCACTATCTTTACGATATAGCCGTTTTTGCCGAAGTCCTTAGCGTATGTAACTCCGTGATAGCTCTCATCCGGAGTTGTAAGCCCCGGGAATTTATCATTTTGATACCAGTCGAAATTGCCGCTGTCAACGACGCATCCGCCTATTGTAGAAGCGTGACCTTCCATATATTTTGTGGTAGAGTGAGTTACTATGTCTGCGCCGAATTCAAACGGACGGCAGTTTATGGGAGTGGGGAAAGTGTTGTCAACTATAAGCGGAACTCCGTGCGAATGTGCGATTTTTGCGAACTTCTCAATGTCCAATACATCAAGCGACGGATTCGCTATTGTTTCGCCGAACATCGCCTTTGTGTTGTCGCGGAAGACTGCGTTTATTTCCTCTTCACTCGCTCTCGGGTCAACAAATGTGACCTCAACACCGATTTTACGCATAGTCACGTTTAAAAGATTAAATGTGCCGCCGTAAATAGTGGCGGAGCTTACTATATGGTCGCCTGCACCGAGTATGTTTATAAGCGCAAAGAAATTTGCCGCCTGACCCGATGATGTGAGCACCGCGCCGACGCCGCCCTCAAGGCATGCGATTTTATCTGCAACCGCGTCGTTTGTCGGGTTCGCAAGGCGCGTATACATATAACCCGGCTCAAGGTCAAAAAGCTTTGCCATTTCGGCACTTGTGTCATATTTGTATGTTGTAGATTCATAAATGGGCAGAACTCGCGGCTCGCCGTTTTTCGGCTGCCAGCCCGCCTGTACGCATTTTGTCTCTATTGCGGAATCAGGATTGTATCCCATTTTTTTAATCCTCCAAAAATCTCTTCATAATGTCGGGGCCATGCTCTATAAACAGGCCGGTCGTTTTTGCGCTCTCTTCGTTTATAGAGTCAACGCCGCTGTCCTTTTCGTCGTTTTTATGATAAATCATAAACGGTACGGGGTCTGAGGCGTGCGTGCCCGTAACAATGGGAGTCGGATGGTCGGGGAGCACCATTATTTTGTAGTCGTCATACTCCTTGAGCGCGTCGAGAACTATGGGGAGTACGCGCGAATCTATCATCTCAATGGATTTCACCTTGTTTTCGGGTTCGTTTCTGTGGCCGCACTCGTCGGGAGCCTCAAAGTGAATATATACGAGGTCGCAGCCGTTTTTAAGCTCTTCGACGGCGGCTCTTGCCTTGCCCTCAAAGTTAGTATCAATGTAGCCTGTGGCACCCTCAACCTCGGGAGCGGCCATACCGGCGCATTTTGCTATTCCTTTAAGAAGGTCAACCGCCGAGATTATAGCACCTTTTTTGCCGAAGGTCTCGTAAAACGACGGCAGAGCCGGCTTCTTGCCTTCGCCCCAAAGCCAAATTGAATTTGCGGGGTGCTTGCCCTCGCTTATTCTCTTTTTGTTGACGGGGTGCTGCATTAAAAAGTCGTAGCTCTCCTTCATCATGGCAATAAGCTCTTTTGCGTTTTCGGAAGAGGAGAGATATTCGCCTATAACTCTGCCCGAAATATCGTGAGGGGGAGTCATATTTCCGAGCTCTGTTGTGCCGTTTGACCAGACAAGGCAGTGGCGGTAGCTGACTCCGGGGTAAAAACGGAATTTGTCGTTCCCGAATTTTTCCTGTACCGATTTGATTATCTCGTGAGCTTCCTCGGTAGAAATATCGCCGGCGCAGTAGTCCACCATGGTCTTGTCCTCGTAATTCGGCTCGTCGGAGAGAGTTACGAGATTTGTCCTCAGCGTAACGTCCGTGTCAAGAAGCTCAACGCCCATGCTTGCCGCCTCAAGAGGAGAACGTCCGGTGTAGCACTTCTTTGGGTCAAAGCCGAGGACGCTCATATTGGCAACGTCGCTGCCGGGCTTTAAGCCCTCTGCAACGGTTCTTACAAGGCCTACCTCGCCGTGCTTTGCGAGAAAGTCAAGATTCGGTTTTTTTGCAACTGCCATCGGTGTTTTGCCGCCGAGAGCGGGAACGGGGTAATCTGCCATTCCGTCATAGAGAACTACAACGTATTTCATTAGTTTTCACCTTTCATATTATCTGAATTATCAGAGTCCGGGTCGCCGGGCTTAAATGTATCCTCGGGATTTATGCCGACAGCCTTGTAGGGGTCGCTGTCGACGGGGGCGGAATATGAGCTGCCAGCCGCGTAAGAGCTTTGAGAATCGCCGTTTCCACCCTGTGCGCCGCCCGTAACGGGAGCTATACCGAACGCCTCGGGAGCTACAATGCCGTTTTCAATCGAATATCTCTTGAGGTTCTCATAGTACATGGCAGCCGTCGTCTCAACATATGGAGTGACATATATTGAGAGTATTCCGCCGGTGAGCCCCACCAAAATATACCAGCCTATAAAGCTGAGATACATCGAAAAGAGATCGCCCTTGAAGCCGTTTGTCATTCTTTTACTTATCTCGATGGCTTCCTTGCCCTTAAGGCGCGGATTGTCGTGGATAACATATTTTGCCTGTGAGTAAGCGAGAGCCTTTATTATGCCGGGAACCACAAACAGAAGCGACCAAAGGACGGTAAATGCATTTACGAGCACACCCGTTACGAGATATGAGCCGTAGTTGTCTATACCCTCCTTATATAGGCTTTTCCATTCGGGGTTAAAGCCGCGTATGTGATTAAGGTAGTAGCCTGATGCGGCTATGGTAAACGGTATAAGCAAAAGAGTAATTACACTGCTTGAATAACCGACTGTTGTCGAAGGGTCGTCGCGGTTTATGACTGTGGCAATATTTACGTAAATCGAAAATCCGCCGCTAATCAGATATATAGCAATCGTTGCGAGCGTCATTTTCCACCAACGCGCATTTTGACCGATAAAGCTTTTTGCCTCGGCCTTTATTGCCGGGCGATTAAGAATTTGCTGCATAAAAGAAACCTCCGTGAATTTAAAATCAATAAAATAATATCATTATAGCAGGGCAAATACAACACTTTTTCGTATTTTGACTTTGTTACCAGCCGCTTATTCCGCCTCTTTGCAGTGCACCCACGATTTTTTCTCGGAGTGCCGGGTATTGCCTTTCGAGAGACGCGAGCAGCTCTTTTGTGCTTTGCCGCTCCGTTACCCCGTCAGCCGGGCATTTGCTTTTGACTATCGGCAGGTCAAGGCTTGCCGCCGCACGCTTTATGTCTTTTTCGTAAGCGAATATCAAAGGGCGTATCAAATACAGCTCTTTTCTCGAAAGAAACGAGACAGGAGAAAAGCACTTAATTGTGCCGCCATTCAAAAGATTCATCATAAAGGTTTCGGCGGCGTCGTCAAGGTGGTGACCGAGGGCGATTTTGTTGCAGCCGTATTCCTTAGCTGTATCGTGAAGAATGCCGCGACGCATCTTGGCACAGAGGCTGCAAGGATTTTTTTCTTTTCTGATATTGAATATAACGTCCCAAAGGTCGGTTTTTTTTACGATGTATTTTACGTCAAGGCTGTCGCACAGCTTTTGTATTTCCGAATAGTCGCCGTCTTTGCCGCCGAAGCGGTAGTCGAGCGTAATTGCAATAACCTCAAAGTGCTTAGGATAAAACGAGCGAAGCCGCGCGAGAGCATATAAAAGGGCAAGCGAATCCTTGCCGCCCGAAACGCCCACGGCGATTTTATCTCCGTCGTCTATCATGTCGTAACGGTCAACGGCCGCTCTGACAAGGCTCAAAAGTTTTTTCATAAACAGTACCCCGAATTTTAAATGCCTACGAAAACGAAAAAGCGCTCTCCGGTAACCCGGAAAGCGTCGTAATTTTTCGTCCGTATAAAGTTTGCTTTATGCCTCAGACAGCTCTTGTGACCTTGCCTGAACGAAGGCAACGAGTGCAAGCATAAACTCTTTTAGGAGAGCCGTTTACGATAGCCTTAACTTTTTTTACGTTTGGCTTCCAGGTTCTGTTAGAACGTCTGTGTGAGTGAGAAACTTTAATGCCGAAAGCTACGTCTTTACCGCAGAATTCACATTTTGCCATAACGAAGAGCACCTCCTTTAATGATTAGCAAACAGTATTCTAACAGAATACGGAGTAAAATGCAAGCATTTTTTTAAAATTAACTATTTTTATAAAAACTCTTGCTTTTTTTGCACCGATATTATATAATGACGTCAAACGAACATTTGTACGATTGAGAGGTAATTTTAGATGTCCGATAAAAGTAAAGCGCTTGATACAGCCATACTTCAGCTTGAGAAAAAATACGGCTCCGGCACCATTATGCGTCTCGGAGATAATAATGCGCTCAATGTCGAAGCTATTTCGACAGGCTCGATAACTCTTGATTGTGCTACCGGAATAGGCGGCTTCCCGCGCGGCAGGATAATTGAGGTTTACGGCCCGGAGTCATCGGGTAAAACAACACTTGCGCTGCACGTTGTGGCAGAGGCGCAAAAGCTCGGCGGCGAGGCTGCATTTGTTGATGCGGAGCATGCTCTTGACCCGGTATATGCAAAAAATCTCGGCGTAGATGTTGATTCACTTTTGGTATCGCAGCCCGACAACGGCGAGCAGGCACTCGAGATAGTTGAGGCACTGGCGCGTTCGGGCGCGCTTGACGTAATAATAGTTGACTCCGTCGCGGCTCTCGTTCCGCGCGCGGAAATAGACGGCGATATGGGCGACAGCCACGTCGGTCTTCAGGCCAGACTTATGTCGCAGGCTCTGCGCAAGCTTGCCGGTGTTATTTCAAAATCAAATACAATAATTATATTTATAAATCAGCTCCGTGAAAAGGTTGGTGTGGTCTACGGAAATCCGGAGGTTACAACCGGTGGCCGGGCACTTAAATTCTATGCTTCCATACGTGTTGACGTAAGGCGCATCGAGCAGCTCAAGGGCTCGGGCGGTGAATTTATCGGATCGAGAACAAGAGCTAAAATAGTTAAAAACAAGGTGGCTCCGCCTTTTAAGACGGCTGAATTTGACATTATGTACGGTGAGGGCATCTCAAAGGTCGGCGAGATAGTTGACCTCGGAGTTAACTACGGCATCATCAAAAAGAGCGGTGCGTGGTTCTCTTACGGCGAGACAAGGCTCGGACAGGGCAGAGACAATGTTAAAAATCTCTTTAAGAATGACAAGGCGCTCTCTGACGAAATTGAGAAGCAGATTCGCGAAAAGATGGCGGAGGAGCACGGTGCGGGAGACGAGAAAAAAGAAACCGCCAAAAGCGCCGCCGACGATGACGCGCCCATAGCTTATCGCCCCGTAAAGACCACCAAGACCGCGGCAAGAGCCAAAATCGACGTGGCGGTGGATGACGACGAATGAAATTGAGCTTTAAGGACGGCAGGCAGGGAAAAATACATATATATGTTGACGACGTATATACCCTTACCGTCGATGATACGTTTTGGTTTTCCGAAAAATGGCATAAAGTAAATGAAATTAACGACGAGGAGCTTGCGGACTTAACTTTGTCCGTGAACTCCCGTCGCGCTTTTTTAAAGGGTGCCGAGCTTCTGTCGCGTCGGGCGCACGGCAAGGCGGAGCTCGTGAGAAAGCTTATGCAGAAGTACCCGAGAGAGTGCGCCGAGCAGGCGGCGGATAAGCTCGAAAAGCTCGGACTTATAAATGACGGCGAATTTGCCGATATGTTGGCGCAGGAGCTTTATACGCACCGCAAATACGGCGTCAGCCGTGTCAAACAGGAGCTTTTGAGGCGCGGAATTGACTGGGCTTTAGCCGAAGAAGCGGCTGAAAGACTTGACAAAGACGATTTAAATCGTATTATATTATTGTTGCAAACGAAGTACAGAAATAATCTCGGAGACGAAAAGGGCATAATTCGCACAAAAAATTCCCTTCTGCGCCTCGGCTATTCGTATTCCGACATACGTGCGGCGTTTGAGAGCATAGAAAACGAATCGTTTTGATTACAGCGTGAAAGGCTATGTGTGAGTTTTATGAGTAAAAAAGTCGGTATGATATCTCTCGGCTGTCCCAAGAACCAGGTTGACGGTGAAATTATGCTGTCTAAGCTTGCGGACAACGGCTTTGAGATAACAAATGACGTAGACGGAGCCGACGTGGTCATAGTTAATACCTGCGGCTTTATTGAGGATGCAAAAAAAGAGGCCATTGAAAACATACTTGATATGGTCGAATTGAAAAAAGAAGGCGTAATACGTAAAATAGTTGTCACGGGCTGCCTTGCGGAAAGATACAGGGACGAAGTATTGTCGGAAATTCCCGAGGTTGACGCCGTTGTCGGCATAGGCTCGAATTCTGACATATGCGAGGTATGCGAAAAGGTTTGCGGCGGCGAAGAGGATATTAAAACCTTCGGCGAAAAAACCTGCCTGCCGCTTGACGGTAAGCGTATGCTCACCACACCGTCCTATTACGCATATATAAAGATAGGCGAGGGGTGCTCAAACAACTGCACCTATTGTGCAATACCTTCAATTCGCGGAAAATACAGAAGCCGCACGCCGGAGAGCATTTTGGAAGAGGCTAAAGAGCTTGTAGACGGCGGAGTAAAAGAACTTATAGTTGTTGCGCAGGACACAACGCGTTACGGAGAGGACCTTTTCGGTAAATGCGCGCTGCCGGCTCTTTTGACATCGCTGTCAAAAATCGAGGGCCTAGAGTGGATAAGAGTTTTATATCTCTATCCGGAAAGGCTCAGCGACGAGATAATAGATACATTTGCGAATAACGATAAAATCGTAAAATATATAGATATCCCGATTCAGCATTGCAATTCGGATATTTTAAGGCGTATGAACCGCCGCGGCTCAAAAGAGGAGCTTACGGCACTCATAACGAAAATAAGAGAGAAAATACCAGATGTGGTGCTTCGTACTACCCTGATAACAGGCTTCCCGGGCGAAACGGAGGAGCAGTTCTCCGAGCTTTCGGAATTTGTCAAGGAAATGAAGTTTGACAGGCTCGGCTGCTTTGCCTACTCTCAGGAGGAGGGAACTCCGGCGGCGGAATTCCCCGACCAGGTGGATGAGGAGATCAGAAAAAAACGCGGCGAAATCATAATGGAGCAGCAGTACAATATATTTGAAAAGCTGAATCACGACAACATCGGCAAAACAATGCGCTGTGTTGTTGAGGGCTATGACGGCTATACCGACAGCTATTACGGCAGAACTTGGCGTGACGCTCCGGATATAGACGGCTCTGTAAGCTTTACCTGCGGTTATGAACTCAATGAGGGCGACTTTGTGGATGTGGAGATATTCGACGTAAATGAATACGATCTGATCGGAGAAGTCATATGAAGATGAATTTGCCCAATCAACTGACCATTGCCAGAATAATAATAACGCCGTTTTTCCTTGCGGCATTGCTTTGGGAAGCACTTCCGCACCGCTTTCTTATCGCAACGGCAATTTACGCCGTCGGAGCGATAACGGACGCCGTTGACGGCCATCTTGCGAGAAAAAACGGTCAGGTGACGAATTTCGGAAAGTTGCTTGACCCGATAGCGGATAAGATTCTCACAACTTCCGCTCTGCTCGCGTTTATGACTATGGGGCTTTGCAATATTTGGATTGTTATGATAGTGCTTGCAAGAGAATTTGCCGTGGCTTCGGTCAGAATGATAGCGGCCGCAGACGGAGTTGTAATTCCCGCCAACAAATGGGGAAAGGCTAAAACTGTCAGTCAAATGACCTTTACGATTATAATAATGCTTCTTTGCGAGGCGGACTATATAGCCGTAACGTCGTTTTCAAAAGAGCTTTTTGCGGCGGCAAATACTTGGTTCACATTGCCGCATATTTCAAATTTACTGCTGTGGATAACCGCCGCTCTGACAGTAGTTTCGGGTGCTGTTTACTTAAAGGACAGTAAAAATGTTATCGATTATTCAAAATAATTGGTGCAAAACACGAAAAATGTGATACAATATATTAAGATGTAAAAATGCATTGATCGGAAAGAGTAGCGATCTTACGCGATTTTCAGAGAGAGGGCACCTGTGCTGAAATGCCCTTAAGGCTGCGTGTCGTGAAGTGCGTCCGTGAGCAGGCGAAGGGAAAAAGAGTATCTTCGCACGTTTTCCGCGTTAAGGATAATGAGTTATAAAACGAAGTGGAACCGCGTACTCACGCCTTCGCAGGATGTCTTTTTTCTGCGGAGGCTTTATTTTTTTGCGGGAGGTGTTTAAATGTTTGACCGCTTAAAGGAAGATATACAGTCGGTTAAGGACCGCGACCCGGCGGCAACCTCGACCATACAAATATTGCTTTTATACCCGGGGCTTAAGGCCATCAGAATGCATAGAAGAGCTTACTGGTGTTGGAACCACAATATGAAATTTCTCGGCAGATATATTTCTCAGCGAGCCGCCAAAAAGACAGGAATAGAGATTCATCCCGCGGCTAAAATCGGCAGACGCTTTTTTATTGACCACGGCACGGGAGTTGTAATAGGAGAAACCACGGAGATAGGCGATGATGTAACGCTCTATCAGGGAGTAACGCTCGGCGGTACCGGCAAGGATACCGGTAAAAGACATCCTACAATAGGAAATAACGTGCTGATAGGCGCCGGCGCAAAGGTGCTCGGTCCTTTTAAGGTAGGCGATAATACAAATATAGCGGCAGGTGCCGTAGTGCTTGAGGAAATACCGCCGGATTGCACAGCCGTCGGAGTTCCGGCAAGAGTCGTAAAGCATAAGGGCGTGCGTGTCGATTGCCTTGACCAGATTCACATTCCCGACCCCGTATCTCAGGAGCTTTGCAGAATGTCGCACCGCATAGCGCTGCTTGAAAAAGAGCTGAAAAAATATCAAAAAACCGAATACGAAGAACAAAACGAAAGGAATTACGAGGATGAAAATATATAACACGATGTCACGAAAAAAAGAGGAGCTTCAAACCATTACTCCGGGCGAAGTCAAAATCTATGCCTGCGGTCCCACCGTTTATAACTATATCCATATCGGCAACGCGCGTCCTCTTTGCGTTTTCGATACGTTCCGCCGTTACCTTGAATACCGCGGCTACAAGGTGAGATTTGTTCAGAATTTTACCGATATTGACGATAAAATAATCAAAAAAGCCATTGAAGAGGGCTCCGATTACAAAACCGTGTCGGAAAAGTATATCAAAGAATATTGGACCGACACAAAGGGTATGAATGTGCGTGAGGCGACCGTTCATCCGAGAGCCACCGAAAATATCGACGAGATAATCGGTATCATTTCGACTCTTGTCGAAAATGGCTATGCATATCCCGTTTCAAACGGTGATGTGTACTTCAGCCCGTCCAAATTTAAGGAATACGGTAAGCTTTCTCATCAGCCGCTTGAGGACCTTGAGGCCGGCGCGAGAATCAATGTCGAGGAGCTTAAAAAAGAGCCCATGGACTTTGCACTTTGGAAGGGCGCAAAGCCGGGCGAGCCGTATTGGGAGTCACCTTGGGGTAACGGCAGACCGGGCTGGCATATTGAGTGCTCGGCAATGGTAAGACGTTTTCTCGGCAAGACCATCGATATTCATTGCGGCGGTCAGGACCTCATATTCCCGCACCATGAGAACGAAATAGCACAGAGCGAGTGCTGCAACGGCGTTCCCTTTGCACATTACTGGATGCACAACGGATATATAAATGTTGACAACGTAAAGATGTCGAAGTCGCTCGGTAATTTCTTTACCGTTCGCGATGTTGCGGAAAAATACGGCTATGAGCCGATACGCTATCTTATGATTTCATCTCAGTACAGAAGTCCGATAAATTACAGCGTTGACATTATAGAGCAGTGCAAAGCCTCGCTTCAAAGGCTCTATACCTGCCGCGATTCGCTTGATTTTGCACTTCAAAACGCAGAGGACGCTCTCCCCGACAACGCCGAGGAAATTAAAAAGAGCCTTCTCTCTCACAAGGAACGCTTTATAGAGGCTATGGACGATGACCTCAACACCGCCGACGGACTTTCAGCGGTATTTGAGCTTGTCAGAGACATAAACTCAAATGTAATACCCACTTCGTCCAAAGAGCTTTTGATATTTGCAAAAGAACTGTTTTCGGAGCTTACGGGCGTACTCGGTCTTGTGTACGAGGAAAAGGACAACGACCTTGACGGCAAGGTTGAAGAGCTGATAGCCGCAAGAACCGCTGCGAGAAAGGCTAAGGACTTCGCTAAGGCGGACAGCATCCGTGATGAGATAGCCGCCATGGGCATAGTTTTGGAGGATACTCCGAACGGCGTAAAATGGCATAAAAAATAATATTGATGTGATTTTAAAAGCAGCGACTGACATCGTTTTTACCGTGTCGTCCGCTGCTTTTTTACAAATGTTTACAATCGCCTGTTTTAATTGACATATTTAATGTATAAGTATATAATAAATTAGATATATCATAGTGTTTTTTAGGGTGTGTAACGGTGAGAGGCTTTTATAGGGCAGTCAAAAGATTTTTAGATGTCACAGCGTCATTTTTGGGGCTTGTTTTGTTGTCTCCGCTGATGCTTGCGGTGTCGATACTGATTAAAATCGACAGCCGCGGTCCCGTTATTTTCCGCCAGACGAGAATAGGCAGAAACGGAAAGGTTTTTGAGATATATAAATTCCGCTCAATGTGTGTCGGAGCGGAAAAAACCGGCTCCGGCGTTTATTCCGGAAAGGGCGACGCCAGGGTTACAAGGATAGGTAAAATTTTACGAACTACGAGCATAGATGAGCTGCCGCAGCTTTTAAATATTTTAAAGGGCGAGATGAGCTTTGTCGGGCCGAGACCTCCGCTTACATATCATCCGTGGAAATATGAGGAGTATACCGATTCCCAAAAGCGTATGTTCGAGGTGCGACCCGGTATAACCGGCTGGGCGCAGGTCAACGGCAGAAAGGACGTCGAGTGGCACAAAAGAATCGAGCTTAACGTTTGGTATGTTGACCATATGTCGCTTTTACTTGACATCAAAATTATGTTTATGACCGCGTTTAAGGTACTTACGAATGCCGACAACGAAAACAGCGGTGCAACCGTAAATAAGAGCACCGAACCGTCAAATGATGCAAAGGTTGTGAAAAAATAATGGCTCTTAAGCTGATGTATCTCACAAACGACCCGAAGATTGCAAAAATCGCACAGGACGTTTCGGTAGACCGAATATTCCTTGACCTTGAAACCCGCGGTAAGGCAGAGCGTCAGGCAAATATGGATACCGTAATATCCCATAACAGCATTGACGACGTGAAAAAGCTCAGCGCGGTTTTAGACAGGACGGAGCTTTTGGTCAGAGTAAATTCGTTTTACGACGGCTCACGTGAAGAAATCAACCGCGTAATAGACGACGGTGCGGATATAGTTATGCTCCCGTATTTTAAGACCGCGGACGAGGTAAAAGGCTTTACAGACTGCGTCGGAAAAAGGGCAAGGACATGCCTTCTTGTGGAAACGCCCGAGGCGGCGGAGCACTTAGACGAAATTCTTGACGTTCCCGGTATAGACGAAGTGCATATAGGGCTTAACGACTTGCATCTCGGCTATAAAATGGACTTTATGTTCCAGCTTGTTGCGGACGGTACGGTGGAAAGACTGTGCCGTAAGCTCCGCGAAAGGGGCATATTTTACGGCTTCGGCGGCGTTGGCAGAGTTCGCAGCGAGGTTATGCTGCCTGCGGAATACATAATAGGTGAGCATTACAGGCTCGGCTCCGGTATGGTTATATTGTCGAGAGCCTTTTGCGACGCTTCAAAGCTTCGTGAGGATGAAATCTTTGATAGATTCAATGTCGGCGTCAAAGAGTTTCGTGAATATGAGGGAGTTGTCGAAAATATGAGCTCGGACGAGCTTGCGGAAAATCACGAAAAGCTTGTGGCTTGCGTCAATTCAATAGTTGAGGCAAAAAAGGCTTGCAAGAGCTGAAAAACTTCGTTTTATAATCATTTACAGGGGCATCTTTTAATGAAAATCCTTTTGACCGGTGCATATAAATATACGGAAGGTCAGCTTTCACGGCTTAAAGCCTTGGGGGCGGACTTTTTATATGTCGAGGACGAGAGAGAGGAGCTCTCTTTTGACGTTTCGGCTGTTGACGCCGTTGTGTGCAACGGCCTGTTTTTATATAACGACATCAAAAAATTCAAAAATCTTAAATTTATTCAGCTCACAAGCGCGGGGCTTGACAGAGTCCCTGCGGAGTATATAAAAAGTAAAAATATTTCCCTTTTTAACGCAAGGGGTGTTTACAGTGTGCCGATGGCGGAATTTGCCGTTCTCGGTACTCTGTTAATTTATAAGAAGAGCTTTTTCTTCCGCGAAAATCAAAAAAATCACGTTTGGCAAAAAAACAGGGAGCTTTTTGAACTTTGCGGAAAGACCATTTTGACAGTCGGCTGCGGCTCCGTAGGCAGCGAATGTGCGAGAAGATACAAGGCTTTAGGCTGCCGTGTTTTAGGCGTCGATTTGTACCCGACGGAGAATGAGCTTTACGAAAAAATTTATCCGCTTTCGGTTCTTCCGAGCGTACTTTCGATTTCAGATGCGGTCATTTTAACGCTGCCGCTTACCGACGAGACGAGAGGGCTGTTTGACGGAGAAATGCTTTCTCATATGAAAAATACAGCCGTGCTTATCAACATTTCGAGGGGCGCGGTGGTTGACGAGGACGCCCTTACGGCGGTGCTGTCGGAGAAGAAGCTTTACGGAGCGGTGCTCGACGTTTTTGAAAGCGAACCGCTGTCGCAGGACAGTCCTTTATGGGATATGGAAAATGTCGTTATAACTCCGCACAATTCATTTGTTTCGGAGAAAAATTCGGAGCGGCTGTTTTCCGTGATATACGGTAATTTAAGCGGCTTCCTAAAGGGGGACAAGGCAGAGTGAGGTTCATATTGGTTTCGCCGAAAAACAGAACGGCGTATAATTTCAGAGGCGACTTAATAAAGAGAATCATCTCTTGCGGATACGAGGTTATTGTCACGGGCCCCAACAGAGTGGGTGTTGAAAAAATCGAGGCTCTCGGCGCACGCTTCGTCGAGATACCTATGAATAAAAACGGAGTAAATCCGAAGGAGGACCTGAAATATCAAAAGGCTCTTTACGAGCTGTTTAAAAAGGAAAAGCCCGATGTGGTTCTCGGGTACACATCGAAGCCCGTAATATACGGCTCCATAGCCGCAAAAAAAGCCGGCGTTCCGCACAAGGTCGCCATGATAACGGGGCTCGGCTACGCGTTTACCGCACAGACTAAGAAGGCAAAAGCCATAAGAGCCGTTATGTCGGTGCTTTATAAAAAGGCTCTAAACTGTGCCGATACGGTGATATTCCAAAATCCCGACGACAGAGAGCAGTTCGTTTCATCGGGACTTGTTAAATCCGAAAAATGCCGAGTTGTAAACGGTTCGGGCGTCAATACAAACCGTTTTTCCGTTGCGGATTATCCCGATAAAATCACGTTCTTTATGCTGTCGCGCGTTATGTATTCAAAGGGCATACGCGAGTATTTGAGGGCGTGCGAGCTTGTCAAGGAAAAGCACCCCGAGGTCAGATTTATGCTGCTCGGAGCGTGCGAAAACATACAGGATTCTCTGTCAAAGGAGGATTTGGCGCCGTATGTCGAAAAGGGAATAATAGAGCATTTCGGCGAGACGGACAGAGTAGAAGATTATTACAAGCAGTGCTCGGTATATGTTTTGCCGTCATACCGCGAGGGCACTCCGAGAACGGTCTTGGAGGCGATGAGCATGGGCAGGGCGATTATAACGACCGATGCACCCGGGTGCCGTGAAACCGTGATTGACGGGAAAACGGGATTTTTGGTTCCCGTAAAAAATGCAGAGGCGGTTGCCGAAAAAATGACGGAATTTATTGAGAATCCCGAGCTCATAAAAACGCTCGGTGCGGCATCGGCGGAATATGCCCGCGAAAAATTTAGTGTTGATAAGGTTAACGATGATATGTGCTGTCATCTTAACATAGAAAGGACGAATAAATATGCAGTTGTATGAAAAGCTCGTTTCGGGTGATGAAAAATTGGCTCTTGTCGGCCTCGGATACGTGGGTATGCCGATTGCCGTTGCGTTTTCAAAGAAGGTTAAGGTTGTAGGCTTTGACCTCAATGCAAAGAAAATAGAGCTTTACAAGAACGGCATAGACCCGACCAATGAAGTCGGCAACGAGGCTGTTAAGAATTGCTCTGTCGAGTTTACGGCGGACGAAAGCAAGCTCAAGGAGGCAAGGTTTATAATTGTTGCCGTGCCTACTCCCGTAAACGACGACCACACCCCCGACCTTACACCGGTAGAGGGAGCGAGCGAAATTGTCGGCAGAAATCTTACAAAAGGCTCGGTAGTTGTATACGAGAGCACCGTTTATCCCGGCGTTACCGAGGATATTTGTGTGCCGATACTCGAAAAAGAGTCGGGGCTTAAATGCGGTACGGACTTTAAAATCGGTTACAGTCCCGAGAGAATAAATCCCGGCGACAAGGTACACCGCCTTGAGACAATAACCAAAATAGTAAGCGGTATGGACGATGAAACTCTTGATACCGTGGCGAAAACCTATGAGCTTGTCGTAAAGGCAGGCGTACACAGAGCGGAGAGCATCAAGGTTGCAGAGGCTGCAAAGGTTATTGAAAACAGCCAGAGGGACATAAACATTGCGTTTATGAATGAGCTGTCAATAATCTTCAACAAAATGGGCATAGATACAAAATCCGTTTTGGAGGCGGCAGGCACAAAGTGGAATTTCCTCAAATTCTATCCCGGACTTGTCGGCGGACATTGCATAGGCGTTGACCCCTATTACCTTACATACAAGGCCGAGGAAATGGGCTATCACAGCCAAATTATTCTCTCCGGCAGACGCATAAACGACGATATGGGCAAATATGTAGCCGAAAACACCGTTAAAAATCTTATAAAGGCGGATGTCCCGGTAAAAAACGCAAAGGTTGCGATTCTCGGCTTTACGTTTAAAGAAAATTGCCCCGACACGAGAAACACGAAAATCATCGACATATACAATGAGCTTCGCGAGTACGGAATAACCCCGGTAATAGCCGACCCTGAAGCTGATGCTGACGAAGCCAAGCGTCTTTACGGAATTGAATTCATCGATATTAACGATATAAAAAATTGCGACGCCGTAATACTTGCCGTTGCTCATGAGCAGTTTAAAAATCTCGGGCAGGCCGATTTTGACAAAATGTTCAAATCGGGCCGTAACGAAGAAAAGGTGCTTGTTGATATTAAAGGGCTGCTTTCTCGTAAAGAATACGAAAAAGCGGGCTATAAATATTGGAGACTTTGATTATGGGTTATAAAAATTTGAAATTTCCGTCGGATACGCTGTTTCTTGTAACGGGTGCGGCAGGATTTGTAGGCTCAAATCTTTGTGAAGCTATACTCAATATGGGATATAAGGTCAGAGCACTTGACGACCTATCGACCGGCAAGCAGGAAAACGTCGATATGTTTCTCGGCAATCCTAACTATGAGTTTATAAAAGGCGACATAAAAGACCTTGACACTTGTATGAAGGCATGCGAGGGCGTGGACTATGTGCTTAATCAGGCGGCGTGGGGAAGCGTTCCGAGAAGTCTTGAAATGCCGCTGTTTTATTGCAAAAACAATATCGAGGGCACTCTTAATATGCTCGAAGCGGCAAGACAGAACGGTGTTAAAAAATTTGTCTATGCGTCGTCATCATCCGTTTACGGCGACGAGCCGCACCTACCCAAAACCGAGGGCAGAGAGGGTAATCTTCTTTCTCCGTATGCTCTGACAAAGCGCTGCGACGAGGAATGGGCAAAGCTCTATACAATGCACTACGGGCTTGATACCTACGGAATGAGATATTTTAACGTATTCGGCAGACGACAGGATCCCGATGGTGCTTATGCGGCTGTTATTCCGAAATTTTTAAAACAGCTTATGCACGGTGAAGTGCCGACGATAAACGGTGACGGCAAGCAGAGCCGAGACTTTACTTATATCGACAATGTTATTGAAGCGAACCTCAAAGCTTGTCTTGCTTCTCACGAGGCGGCAGGCAATGCGTTTAATATCGCCTACGGCGGCAGAGAGTACCTTATAGACATTTATTACGGTCTTACAAAGGCACTCGGCGTTGACGTCGAACCGAACTTCGGCCCGGACAGAAAGGGCGACATAAAGCACTCAAACGCCGATATTTCAAAAGCGAGAAAACTCCTCGGCTACGATCCCGATTACAGCTTCCAAGACGGCATCAAGCTTGCTATCGAGTGGTATAAGGAGAATTTGTAATGGCGACATTAAAAAGTGTGGTAAAGTCAAGAGATACTCGTAATTTTATAATGAGCGTATTGAGATTTATTCCGACACCGATATATATAAGTTTATACTATTGGGCTGCAACGGGCAAGTGGCCGGATTTAAAGCACCCCACGTATTTTAACGAGAAGCTTCAATGGATGAAAATACATGAAGATTATACAAAATACCGTGATTATGCGGACAAGATAAAGGTGCGCGACATAATAGAAGAGAAGATCGGCGACGGATATATGTTCCCGATGCTCGGTAAATGGAAAAGCTTTGACGAAATAGACTTCGACTCTCTCCCCGAAGAATTTGTGCTTAAATGTAATCACGATTCGGGCAGCGTCAAGGTAATTCGTAACAAGTCCGCACTTACCGACAAGGATATTGAGTCCTTGCGTAAGTTCTACAATTCAAGATTGAAGCAGGATTTTTATGGGCACGGCAGAGAACCCTGCTACAAGGGTATTGACAGATATGTTTTTGCCGAGAAATTTATGAAAGACCCGTCCGGAGACGAGGGCGGAATAAAAGACTATAAGTTTTTCTGCTTCAACGGAAAGCCCGAAATAATGTTTATTGCGACAGACCGCGCAACTGATGTCAAATTCGACTTTTTCGATATGGACTTCAACCACCTCGATATAACAAACATTCATCCTCAATCCGGAAAAGTAATTGAGAAGCCGGAAAAATTCGACGAAATGAAGGCACTGGCGGAAAAACTGTCTGAGGGCATTAAATTTGTCAGAATCGATTTGTTTGAGTTGGGCGGAAAAATTTATTTCAGCGAGTTCACATTTTTCCACGGCGGAGGATTTAACCGTTTTTATCCCGTGGAATGGGAGACAAGGCTTGGTAATTTAATTGATATAGACACAAAATAATATTGAGGAACAACAATGAAAATACTGTTTATTTCAAATTCTCCAATAAATCGTCAAACAAGTATAGGAAATACATTTTTGAATTTATTTGACGGCTTTGACGCGGAGCTTTACAGTGTTTACAGCAGAACCGGTTATCCCGACAAAAAAATCAAAAGCGCTTTTCGCATTGCCGAAACTCAGCTTGTTAAAAACATATTTAACAGCAAAAAAATCGGCAAAAAGGTCGAGAATTACGAAGAAACTTCGTCGGAGGACAAGAGTGCTCAAAAATTAGAGACCTCGGTTAAACTCAATCCGTCGCCGCTTAAATATATTGCAAGGGATATGGTTTGGAAGCTTGCGCCGTGGAAAAACAAAAATCTGAAAGCTTACATAGAAGAAGTAAATCCGGATTTGATTTTTTCCGTCCTCAGCAGCAATTCCGCGGTTAACGATATGATAGCTTATGCCGCTAAGGTTTCGGGTGCAAAAGTGATTTTGTATGCTTGGGACGATAATTACAGCTATCCTTATTCAAAATCTCCGTTTTTACGTGCGGTGCACTTTTTTCGGCGTAAAATGATGAGGAAAACCGCGGCATTGGCGTCGGATTTATTTGTAATATCGGATATTCAAAAACGTGATTACGAAAAGATTTTTTCAATGGAGTGTAAGGTAATTACAAAGGGCGCGGATTTTTCAAAGCGCGAAGAAAATCTGGTTTTGCACAATAATCCGCTTAAAATTTTGTACGCCGGAAACCTTGCTTTGGGTCGTGCGGAAACAATTTCGAATATTACAAAGGCACTTGAAAAAATCAATCGTGACGGCAAAAAGGCGGAACTCAGGATATATTCGGCGACTCCGCTAACCGACGAGCAGAAAAAGACGATGGCGGATTCGAGTAATTCGTTTTTTATGGGAAGTGTTTCTGCTCTCGCAGTACAGAAGCTTCAAAGCGAAGCCGATATACTGGTTCACACCGAAAGCTTTAAAGAGGAGTATTTTAATCTAATCCATTACTCTTTTTCGACAAAGCTTGTTGACTGTTTTCACAGCGCCAAATGTATTTTTGCCGTCGGACCCGAAAAAGCGGCTTCAATTGACTGCCTTATAAAAAATGACGCCGCAGTTGTTGCAAAAAGTAATGACGAAATATACGAAAAATTAAATTTGCTTATAAACGACAAGGAACTGATTGACGCATATGCTGAAAAATCATGGCAGTATGGGAAAAAGTCCTTCGATATAAAAGATATTCAAGAATTACTTTTAGAGAGTATGGAAAAGTAATATTAAAAATTCAGTAAATATTTAATTATTTATCTAAACGGGAAAGAAGGATTTATGAAAGTATTACAGATAAATGCTGTTTATAATTTAAGCAGTACAGGCAGAAATGTAACTGAATCACATCTTTTAATGCTTGAAAAAGGCATAGATTCTTATGTTGCATATTCAAAGACTAATAAACCTGATGACCCGAATTTATATCATATCGGTTCGGCTCTTGATGTTAAACTTCATGGGTTACTTTCAAGAATTTCAGGAAAACAAGGATACTTTTCTCATTTGGCAACAAAAAATTTAGTTGGATACATAGATAAAATTAAACCTGATGTCGTTCATTTGCATAATTTGCACGGGAACTATATAAATTTACCGATGCTTATGAAATATCTTGACGATAAAAAAGTTCCTGTTGTTATAACTTTTCATGATTTTTGGTTTATAACGGGAAAATGTATGTACTTTACGACTTCGAATTGTGAAAAATGGCAGGAACAATGTGGCAACTGTCCTAATTTGCAGGACGGTAACAGAACATGGTTTTTTGACAAAACAGAAGAACTGTTTAAAGATAAAACGCAAATGTTCTCAAAAACAGATAAACTTGCTTTGGTCGGAGTTTCTAAATGGGCAACCGATGAGGTTTGCAAATCACCTATAGCTCGTTATGCGGACATTGTTAAGCCGATATATAATTGGGTGGATATTAGCAAGTTTTATCCGAGAGATATAAAAAAAGCTCGTGATAAGTATGGTATCAATGGGTTTATGGCGATAGGCGTTTCTTCGATTTGGTCTGAAAGAAAGGGCTTGAAAAGCTTTATAGAACTTGCGGAGAAAATGCCCGAAATAACAGTTGTTCTTGTTGGAACAATAAACGAAGGTATCGAATTGCCAAAGAATATTATAACTGTTCCAAGCACTTCTTCTATTGACGAACTTGCCGAACTTTACTCATCCGCAGATGTATTTATAACATTTTCTCTTGAAGAAACTTTTGGCAAAGTATCGGCGGAAGCGCTTTCTTGCGGTACACCGGTTATATGCTATGACTCTACTGCCAATCCGGAAATAGTGGGCGAAGGTTGTGGCTATGTCTGCGAAAAAAGAAATTTAAATCAAGTTGTTGAGTCAATAAAAAAGATTGAAAATAAAGGAAAAGATTTTTACCGAGACAACTGCTTGAAATATGTATATGACAATTTTGAAAAAGAGAAAAAAATCGGTGAATATATAGATTTGTACAAAGAGATTTCCGATAAAAATTAGTATTAAAAGGGTATATTATGAACGCTTATGTAATTAACATTTTATTGATAATGTTTTGGGCAATGGCACTATTGCTGTTCAATCCTAATAAATTGAAGAAAAAAGCATTTATAGCCATTGCTACAATACAATGGATTTTCGTTTCGGGATTGCGCAATATTACTTCAGGCGCCGACCCGGATACAATAGAGTATCTTCGTCATTTTAATAGCGTTAAGAATATGCCTTGGAGTAAAATTCCTGTGTTATTTTATAATACATATGTAAAAGGTGTCGGAAAAGACCCCGGATACACTGTTTTAGTAAAGCTTGTGCAGGTTTTTACAAAGAATTATCAATGCTATCTTGTAATTGTGGCGATAATTTTGTTCTCAAGTCTTGCTGTATGGGTTTATAAAAACTCAAAAATGCCCTGTTTTAGTTATATCCTTTTCTCAACATTGTTTTACAGCTTTTTTGCTGTAACGGGTATAAGGCAGACTATTGCAACTGCATTGGTGGTATTTATAGGCACAGAACTAATTAAAAAAAGAAAATTTTTCCCGTTTTTATTGATATGCTTAATTGCATTTACAATACATAAATCGTCAATATGTTTATTGCCATTTTACTTTATCTCACAAAAGAAAATAACTCGTAAATATATACTGTTTGTACTTGCTCTCTTACCGATAGTTGCCGTGTTTAGAAATCAATTTCTTGATTTATTGAATTTTATTTCGGGATATGAATATGAAGAGCTTTCAACAAGCGGAGCAAAAGGCTTTACATTCTTTTATTTTGTAATTGTAATTGTATCGTTAATTTTGCTTAGGTATGTCAGAGAAAATCCCAAAAACTATAAAATGTATTACAATGCATTGTTTTTAGGTATGCTGTTTATTCCATTGGTTTTTGTTAACCCGTCATTGATGCGAGTAGTACAGTACTTTTCCGTTTATCTAATGTTATTGGTACCCGAACTTATTATGTGTGTTCAAAAGAAGTATAGAAACCTTGTATATATTGCAATAGTTATTGTGTTGATGATTATTACCAATATATATACAGCAAATTATTCATTCTTCTGGCAATAAGGTGGTAAAATGGAAAAAATATTTTATATGGCATATTATAATTCGACAAATAGCAGCGAAAGACGAAATGCAGTTTTATCTTCTGTTAATAAAATGAATTATATATGCGAAGCTCTTGAGAATAACGGTTATAACACAGAAATCGTTTCTGCATCAGGAACAACAGAGAAAAAGTTTTGCAAATCAAAAAAAGTTAAACTTACAGACAAAACTACACTCAAACTTTTTTCATCATTACCAAGATTAAACAGAATAGTTTCGGTTATAGACAGAGTGATCTTGAAAACAAAGCTGTTTTTGTATATGATTAAGAATACAAACAAAGACAGCATAGTTATGGTTTACCATTCACTCGGATATATGTCCCTCGTGAAAAGACTTAAAAAGCTAAAAGGTTTTAAGTTGATTATCGAAGCGGAAGAGATTTACGGCGATGTTATCGGCGATGAAAAAACATCGCAAAAAGAATATGAATTTTTCAAAATCGCCGACGGCTTTATTTTCCCGACAGAACTTTTATCCGAAAAAGTAAATACAGAAAAAAAGCCCGAAGTCATTATTTACGGTACATATCATATTGAAAAAGAATTGCCGAAACTTTTTTCAGACGGTAAAATTCACTGTGTTTATGCAGGAACTCTTGACCCGAGAAAAGGCGGAGCGATAGCGTCGGCAGAATCCGCATTGTTTCTTAATGAAAACTATCATATCCACATTTTAGGATTTGGCAACGAAAAAGAAAAAGCGGAAATGCTTAACACTATCGACAGCATTTCAAAAAAGTCAAAAGCCAAAATAACTTATGACGGACTGTTATCCGGAGAAGAGTATATTAAATTTATTCAAAGTTGTGATATCGGATTAAGTACTCAAAATCCAAATGGTAAATACAATGACACTTCATTTCCGTCTAAAATTCTTTCCTATATGGCAAACGGACTTAGAGTTGTAAGCGTAAGAATACCCGTCGTCGAAGAGTCCGGTATTGGAAAGTGCGTATGTTATTATGACGAACAAACGCCGGAAAACATAGCAAAAGCTATAAAGTCCATTGATTTTTCAGAGGAATATGACAGCAGGAAAACCATCGGTGTACTTGATAAAGCTTTTATTTGCGATTTGAAAACAATGCTTAAAGGAGTGAAATAAAAATGAAATTGATACTATTATTTGACCGTTTGAATAATAAAATTAAGCGAAGTTATCGAAAAAAGGATTTTTAAGGCAATGATTGGCTGTAACCATAATGATTTTTCGATTGTCGGAGATATTACCGTTATTAACAAAAATGTAAAATTGGGACATAATGTTACAATATATCCGGATGTAATGCTTTTTGGAGACGGAGAAATAGTGATAGGGGACAACGTCGATATTGGAAACGGAACGATTATTTATTCTTCGAAAGACGGTGGTGTAACAATAGGCAACGATACTATGATTGCAGGTCAGTGTTATATTATTGATATGGATCACGGAATAAGTGCGGATGAGCTTATTCGTTGCCAACATAATTCGGTTGAACCGGTTACAATCGGTAATGATTGTTGGATTGCTGCCGGATGTAAAGTGTTAAAAGGCTCGCACATTAAAGACGGAACAGTTATCGGAGCTTTAAGCTTGGTAAAGGGCGAAATTCCTGAAAATGCAATTACTTATGGAATACCAGCTAAAGTAAAAAAGTATCGCTAAAATAATTATCCCGCGGGAAGTGATAAATATTGAATAGAAAAATCGGAGTAATTTACTCCTATACGCTGATGATTGTTGAGGTCGTTTCAGCAATGCTCTTTACACCTTTTTTGATAAGGATGTTAGGGCAATCACAATATGCGGTTTATCAATTAACTTCGCAGATTTCGGCATACCTTATGCTTCTTGATTTGGGCATAGGCAATGCGGTAATTCGTTATATGGCTAAATTCAGAGCCGATAATGATAAAAATAAACAAGAAGAGTTTTTGGGAATAGCAACTGTTTTTTATTTGATAATTGCAGTAATTACAGTGATAATAGGCATTGTGCTTGTTGTAATTTTTCCGAGTGCTTTCGCAAAAGGATTGACATTAGAAGAAATTGAACTTTCACAGAAAATGTTGAGCGTTACAATGCTCACTTGCGCTGTTACTCTCGGTACATCAAGCTTTGCCACAACTCTTATGGCTTATGAACGCTTTTCGTTTTCAAAGGGTATGGCTATAATTTTTTCCGTACTAAAAGTCGGCGTTTCGTTCATAGCTTTGCTTATGGGCGTAAAGGCTCTTGGCGTAGTGATAATCTATTTTGTGCTTACTCTTTTAACAAGAATAGCATATGTATTCTATGTTCTTTTCAAATTAAAAATAAAACCCAAGTTCAAAAATCCGGATGTTTCATTTATAAAGGAAACTGTTACATATTCGGCATTTGTTTTTTTGCAGATGATAGCAACGCAGATAAATTCAATGACAGATACCATTTTACTCGGTATTTTAGCAAAAAATGCATCGGCAATTATTGCGATTTACGGAGTCGGTTCGCAGATAATTCAGTATTTTAAAACAATCGGCGGTCATTTCAACGGAGTGCTTATGGCGGGCGTTGTGCGTATGGTTGAAAACGGTGCAAAAGTTAAGGATCTTCAAAATGAAATGGTTCGTATCGGCAGAATAATACTTATGATGCTTGGTATGATTTTTGTTGTGTTTATCGCTTTCGGTAAACATTTTATGATATTGTGGGCGGGAGATGCTTATGAGCAATCATACTATGTTGCGATTGCAATTATGCTGCCTACTATGTTTACGCTTGTTCAGTCAATAGGCTCTCAAATTCTTTGGGCGATGAACAGACACAAGGGGCAGGCTATAATACAGATTATTTCCGCATTGATAAACATTGTCTTAACAGCCGTTTTGATAAGCTGGAAACCTCTTGAGGGTGCGGTTGTAGGTTCTGTGATTGCATTGACTGTGGGCGATGTATTGTGTATGAATGTAATGTTTAAGAAAGAAATTGGAATAAAGCTTGGCGAGTATTATTATGGACTGCTTAAAGGTGTATTGCCGTCATTGTTGATTTGCTTTGTCGGCGGAAAATTGTTCTCACTTATTGGTCTTGAAAAATACGGCTGGCTTGGATTTGTTGTAAATTGCGTGGTTATGATTGTAATTTACGGTATATGTATGTTGGTGTTCGGTATGAATAAATCTGAAAAGGCTTTAGCCTTTGGATTGTTAAATAAATTATTGAGAAAAACAAATCTTGTAAAAGATAAAGGAGTATAAACGGTAATGTCAGTATTCAACGGAAAAACACTTATGATTACGGGCGGAACAGGCTCGTTCGGTAATGCTGTGCTCAACAGATTTTTGCAGACCGACATCGGCGAAATCCGCATTTTTTCAAGAGATGAAAAAAAGCAGGACGATATGCGCCATGAGTTCCAGGCGAAAATGCCCGAGGTCAGCGATAAAATCAAATTCTTTATAGGCGATGTCAGAGACTTGGCGTCCGTTAAAAACGCAATACACGGTGTAGACTATATCTTCCACGCGGCGGCCTTAAAGCAGGTCCCCTCGTGCGAATTTTTCCCCATCGAAGCGGTTAAGACCAATATTCTCGGCACAGACAACGTGCTTACGGCAGCTATTGACGAGGGCGTTAAAACCGTAATCTGCCTGTCAACCGACAAGGCGGCATATCCCGTAAACGCAATGGGAACGTCAAAGGCTATGATGGAAAAGGTAATAGTCGCAAAATCAAGAACCGTAAGTCCCGACAAGACCAAGATTTGCTGTACTCGTTACGGAAACGTTATGTGCTCGCGCGGCTCTGTAATTCCGCTTTGGATAGAGCAGATTAAAGAGGGCAAACCGATAACCGTTACAGAGCCGAATATGACACGATTTATTATGTCTCTCGACGAGGCGGTTGACCTTGTTCTCTTTGCATTTCAAAACGGAGTGTCGGGCGATATTCTTGTTCAGAAAGCACCGGCTTGCACAATCGGTGTGCTTGCCGAGGCGGTAAAGGAGCTTTTCTGCCCCGACACCGATATAAAGGTTATAGGTATTCGCCACGGCGAAAAAATGTATGAGACTCTGCTCACCAACGAAGAATGCGCCCACGCCGAAGATATGGGAGAGTTCTACCGCGTACCCTGCGATAAGCGTTCGCTGAATTATGATAAATATTTTAAGACGGGCGACACAAAGCGCAACCCCTTAACCGAATTTAATTCAAACAATACGGAGCTTTTAAATGTGGAGCAGGTAAAGGAAAAGCTTTTATCGCTCGCTTATATCAGAGACGAATTAGCCGAATTCAAGAAGTGATTTTGTATTCCGAAAGGCAGCTTTTTTATGAAAATACTTGTTACGGGTTCAGCCGGATTTGTAGGTAAAAACCTTGTCGAGGCACTTAAAAATCTTCGCGATAACAAAGACCGTACCCGTCCGTCGCTCTCGATTGACGAAATATTTGAATATGATGTCGATACGGATAAGGCTCTGCTCTCCGATTTTTGCAGGGAGTGCGATTTTGTTTTCAATCTCGCGGGAGTAAACAGGCCGAAGGACGACGGCGAGTTTATGAAGGGAAATTTCGGCTTCGCCTCGGAGCTTTTGAAAACTCTTGAAAAGCACGGTAACCGTTGTCCCGTTATGCTCTCAAGCTCCATACAGGCGACGCTTGTCGGCAGATATGCAAATTCCGTTTACGGAGAGTCGAAGCTGCGCGGAGAAGAGCTGTTTTTTGACTATGCCGCAAAAACCGGCGCAAAGGTGTTTGTTTACCGCTTCCCGAATCTTTTCGGAAAATGGTGCAGGCCGAATTACAACAGTGCCGTTGCAACCTTTTGCAACAACATCGCAAACGACTTACCCATAAGAGTTGATAATGAAAAAACGGAGCTTGAGCTTTTATACATAGATGACCTTGTGAGCGAAATGCTCGATTTACTCGAGGGAAAAGAGCACCGTTGTGATTTTTCGGGAGCGGATACGGTACTTAAAAGCGACGGCAGATATTGTGCCGTCCCGGTGACATATCGCGTTACGCTCGGCGAAATTGTGTCGTTGCTTCACAAATTCGATGACCAGCGAAAGACTCTTATTATGCCGGAAATTCCGAACGGCAGCTTTGCCAAAAAGCTATACAGCACGTATCTTTCATATCTTCCGAAAGAAAAAACCGCGTTTGAGTTTAAAACAAATTCGGACGCGCGCGGCAGCTTTACCGAGCTTTTGAAAACCGAAAACTGCGGTCAGTTCAGCGTTAATGTGTCGCTGCCGGGCATAACCAAGGGCGAGCATTGGCATAACAGCAAGTGGGAGCAGTTCATAGTCGTTTCGGGAAAAGGGCTTATACGCGAACGCAAAATAGGCACGAACAGCGTTATGGAGTTTTATGTTTCCGGCGATAAGCCCGAATGTGTGCAGATGCTTCCCGGCTACACTCACAGCATAGTTAATTTAAGCGATACACAGCCGCTTGTCACCTTGATGTGGGCAAACGAAATGTTTGATGCAGAGCACCCGGATACATTCGGAGAAAAGGTTTAATACTGTCACACACGGCGGAGGTAATATATATGAAAACCGATTACAGCGATATCAAATTTAAGAATAACGGGAAGTTAAAGCTCCTTATTATTGTCGGCACGCGCCCCGAAATAATAAGGCTTGCCGCCGTTATCGACAAGTGCAGGGAGTATTTTGACTGCATACTCGCACACACGGGTCAAAACTACGATTATAATCTTAACGGTGTGTTCTTTAAGGACTTGGAGCTATCTGACCCCGAGGTGTATATGGACGCAGTCGGAGCCGACCTCGGCGAGACAGTCGGCAATATCATAAGCTGCTCATATAAGCTGATGCGTGATATTCAACCCGACGCCCTTTTGATACTCGGCGACACAAACTCCTGTCTCTCCGCAATATCGGCAAAGAGACTTCATATACCGATATTCCATATGGAGGCGGGCAACCGCTGCAAGGACGAGTGTTTGCCGGAAGAGACAAACCGCCGTATAGTGGATATTATTTCTGACGTGAATATGGCTTATTCCGAACACGCAAGAAGGTATCTCGCCGAATGCGGGCTTCCGAAGGAGCGCACATACGTCACCGGCTCCCCCATGGCGGAGGTGCTTCATAAAAACCTTGAAAAAATAGAGAACAGCGACATTTTAACAAAGCTCGGACTCGAAAAGAAAAAGTATATCCTTTTGTCGGCTCATAGAGAAGAGAACATCGACACCGAAAAGAATTTCAACAGTCTGTTTTCCGCAATTAACGGCCTTGCGGAAAAATATGATATGCCGATACTCTATTCGTGTCATCCGCGCTCAAAAAAACGTCTCGAGGAGAGCGGCTTTAAGCTTGACGAGAGAGTTATTCGCCACGAGCCGCTCGGATTTCACGATTATAATAATCTTCAGATGAACGCTTTTGCCGTGGTTTCCGACAGCGGAACGCTGCCTGAGGAGAGCAGCTTCTTTACTTCAGTCGGAAAGAGCTTCCCTGCGATTTGCATCAGAACCTCCACAGAACGTCCCGAGGCTCTCGATAAGGGATGCTTCGTGCTTGCCGGAATTGATGAAAAATCATTGCTGCAAGCGGTTGATACTGCGGTTGAGCTTGACAAAAACGGCTTTTGCGGAATCCCCGTGCCCGATTATACCGATGAAAACGTTTCGACTAAGGTTGTCAAAATAATTCAGTCGTATACGGGTGTAGTCGATAAAATGGTTTGGAGAAAGCTTTGACATATCAAATCGTCGGCTAAAATACGCTTTACATTGTAAATTTTGTTTGTTATAATAATCTTAGATTAAAAATAACTATTGGATGTGATTTGCCGTGAAGTGCCCTTACTGCGGATACGAGGAGAGCAAGGTAATAGACTCAAGACCTACCGACGAGGGCGAGAGAATTCGCCGCCGTCGCGAGTGCATCAAGTGCGGTAAGCGCTTTACTACATATGAGGTCATTGAAAGCGTGCCGATACTCGTCGTAAAAAAAGATAAGTCTCGCGAGGTGTTTGACCGCAATAAGCTTTTGGGCGGTATGATGCGCGCCTGCGAAAAGCGTCAGGTCTCGATGGATACCTTGGAGCGCGCCGTTGACGATATTGAGGCAAACCTCCAGAATTCCCTTGACCGTGAGGTTTCGTCTATGCACATAGGCGAGCTTGCCATGCAGAAGCTTAAGGACATAGACGAGGTTGCCTATGTCAGGTTCGCTTCGGTTTATAGGCAGTTTAAAGACATAAACGCCTTTATGGACGAGCTGTCGCAACTCCTCAGAAAAAGATAAGATTTGTATTCGGCAGAGACCTTGCTTATCAAAGGTCTCTGCTTTGTCTTTCTGTTGACAATCTCAGCCGAAATAATATATTATATAATCAGATGATAAAAATTCGCAGAAAAGAAGGAATTGTCTTGAGAAAAGCTTTGAGTATGGTTTTTGCAATAGTCTTGACCATGCCGTTTTTGTCACTCTTATCGGGGGCAATGACAGAAAAAACGCTTTACGCGGATATGCCCGTAGAGTGGGCTGTCAGCTATGACCCTAGAACGGACGCTTCCGATTTGGTTCCGGAAAGCGACAATAAAGCATTGCCGTTCTTTTCAGACGGAGCGGATACTCCGTATACCTTTTATACATTTTTGAATTCAAACCAACGAGCGGTTTATAACACGGTCAAGGAAAAGCTGTTTGAAAGCTCGATTGATGTAGCCTTGCCGTCGCCGCTTACCTGGGACGGCACAAGCACAAGTGTGCCGAGCAACATAAAATCAGCCCTGTCAGAGGCGGTTACAGGCGGATTATCGGCACTTTGCGACGATTACCCGATGATTTTTTGGATAAACGGGTACAGCATAAGCTACGGGTATTCCTATTATCAAACAAGCAGCGGTTATCACTTTATGATTTCATCGGTTACGGTGAAGCCGCAAATAAACACAAACGCCTATGCCGATATGAACAAGGTAAAGCAGGATTACAACGATATGGCGGCTGTTGTTGACAGCGTAGAAATCAAAGGCGCAACACGCTACGAAAAGGTGAAGTTCATACACGATTTTATCTGCAAACGAGTCGAGTATGATAAAAACTTTGAAATACCTACCGCACATGAGCCTACGAGCGTATTTTTGACACCGTACAAAACCGTGTGTGAGGGTTACAGCGAGTCGTTTAAAATTCTCTGCGACAAAGCCGGAATACCGTGCGTAATAGCTGTGGGCAATTCGAACGGCGGAGGTCACGCTTGGAATTACGTAAAAATGGAGGACGGCAAGTGGTACGGCGTTGACTGCACCTTTGACGATCAGGGCAGTATTTTGTACGACTATTTCCTTGTGGGAACAGCCAGCGGAAACAGGTATTTCGGCGCGAGTGAAACCTTCGGCAGCAGCCATACCGAAACGGGAAAACGTTACGGCGGCAGCTTTACGCTGACATATCCCACCGTATCGGAAAATGCCTATTCGCCCGTTGTACCGGAAATAAACTCCGGCGCAACGGTGAACGAAAAGTCAAAGCTTTTGTATATCACAAACGGTGCGAGCGTAAATTCGGCGGTTTATATGCAGAGCGGTTACAGTTTCACTTCCGGCGGCAATAAAACAGGCTCGATATTTACTGTCAGCAATACGTCTGCGGGCACAAGCACGGGATATACCGTTATTATGCGCGGCGACGTTGTGCCGAGCGGATACGTGGACGGCAGCGACTTTGACGCCGTGGTTAAGCATTCCGTTGAGGATAAAAAGCTCGGAGACGGTTCAAGCGAATATTTGGCTGCCGACGTAAACGGCGACGGAGTTGTAGATTTATTTGACGCCGCTGAGATAGACTTGATAAAAGCAGGCAAAGCTTCATAAAGCTGTAATTTGATAATAAAAGCGACACCGCAAAAATCACATAAGAACGGGGCTCTTAAAGGCTGATAACCTCAAGGAGCTCCGTTTTTCTTTTATAAACACTTGACAAGTCCCGCTTTTGGGACTAATATTATATTTGTAAGCGAACAAATGTTCTATAAATCAACACCCGAAATCTGTTTTTCGGGTGTTGATTTGATTTTACGGACAACGGTTTCGGGCGACGTACCGATAATGCCGTCAGTCCGAAAGGAGAGTTATGGACGAAAAAATACTTGCGGAATTAAGCCTTGACGAGTACATCTATCTCACGGAAAATCTTGAGGTTATAGAGCACGGCGGAGACAAAAACGCGGCGGCGTATATTTTGGCGCGTAAAAACTCCGTTATCAAGAGGATAGTCGGGCTTGTTCTCCGAAACGAGCTGACACAAGAGGAACGGGATTTCCTTCTGGCGAGGCATATTTCGGGACTTAACAAATCTGAGATTGCGCGAAAAAACGGCGCATCACGCAATTATGTTGACAGAGTGCTTTTGAGTGCCGAAAAAAAGCTCTATGCCTATCTTAAATATCCCGTGATGATGCGATTTTCGCTTATCTGTCCGCCGGAAAGCATATTTGATGAAATAAAGGAGTATTTATGACGAAAACCATTTCTATCTATATTTTTTTAGAGGACGAGCCGTCCGTTGAGTGCATAACGGCAGGGAACAGTGCCGAGCACAACGCGACTACGCTGAAATTCATTCTTGAGAGCACCTTTACCGACGAGTTTAAATATTATCTTGATTTTGTGCTTCCGAACGGGAAAATTTTGCGCACGGATTATCTTCCTCTCGATAAGAATGACGAAAATTCGGTGTCGTTTGACGTGCCCGCGTCAGTCACAAAATACGGTACGGCAGAATGCTGCCTGAACGCCGTCAAAATTGACGAGAACGGCATTACCACAGAGGTTATGAAGCCGAAAAATATAATACTTTATTTTAATACGCTTGCCGATGCCGACGGTGCGCTGCTCTCGGATTATGATTTCTCCGTGAATACAATGCTCGAAAACATAAAGAACGGTGTGTTCAAGGGCGAGAAAGGCGACAAGGGCGACAACGGTAAGGACGGCAGCAACTATATTCTGACAGAGAAAGATAAGAAAGAGATTGCCGCTCTGATAAACAAGAGTACATACGGTCTTCCGTATACTCGCCGTGTTTCGGGAGAAAATACGCTGACTCTTACGGATTCTCTTGCGATGCCGTTTAACGGCTTTACGGTATACGGCAAAACCTCGGTTACGGGCTCCTACGGCGGTACGGCGGAGCCTGCTTCTTCCGTAAAAATAAGCGGTGTGTCCTCCGTAAAAATCGGAATAAACGGCGCGGAGCAAACGGTGAATACGGGAAGCGAGCTTTTTTCTGCCGGTGGTTACGCGGACAAAGCCGACGTCATAAGCGGAATCTTCACGAGAAAAATCGGCAAATATGCTCTTACGGGAAACGCCCAGACGGTGCTTGCCAAATCATATACAAGCGGCGGCGTAACTTTAAACAGGATATATACTCCGACCCCCGTCGGTGCAAAAATGGTTCGCGGAACCTGCCTTCCGGGTTACTGTACGCATTTTGAGGTGTTTACGGATAATATCACAAGCGACGAAGAGCTCGGAGCGCGTATTTCGGCGGGTGAAAATTATATCGGCGTAATGTACGGTTACAGCAACGATGTAATATATTTCCTGACTACTCTTTCCGTAGACAGGCTCAAATCGTATCTTCAGTCGCAATACGCCGCAGGAACGCCTGTTACGGTATATTATCCGTTGGCATCGGAATCGGAGGAGAATATTACAGCGGCGGCGCTGAATTCGGAGTTCCCGACCACCGAGATTACGGTTTCTGAGCCGGGCGGTAAATTCGACATATGCTATTGTGCCGATATATCCGAGGCGGTAAAGCGCCTTGAAGAAAAGTAAAGAACGAAAGGAATATTTATATGGAAGCTAAATATAAGGGAATAGACGTGTCAAAGTGGCAGGGCGATATAAATTGGGAAAAGGTCCGCGCTTCGGGTGTCGAATTTGCCATGCTGCGCGCGGGCTTCGGCAGGTGTCAAGGTCAAAATGACACTTCATTTGAAAGAAATTACCGCGAGGCAAAGAAAAACGGCATACTTGTCGGCGCATACCATTACAGCTACGCAAAAACCGTCTCGGACGCAGAAAAGGAGGCGGAGTATTTTCTCTCGCTTATATCCGGAAAAAGCTTTGAATTTCCCGTGGCATTCGATATTGAGGACAACTCGCAGAAAAACCTCTCACGCGAGGAAATAAGCAATATTGTCGAGGCGTTTTGCGGCAAAACGGAAAAGGCAGGATATTTTGTTTCGGTCTATGCGAATCTGTGGTGGCTCAATAACAAAATTTCCGACAGGGTAAAGGAGCGCTATGACATCTGGCTCGCGCAATGGGCTGACGCACCCTCCTACGGCGGAAAATACGGTATGTGGCAGTATACGTCATCGGGCAAAACGGGCGGCATAACAGGCAATACCGATATGGACTTAGCCTTTAAGGACTACCCGAATATTATGAGAGCCAACGGCCTCAACGGCTTTTCAAAAGGTGCCGCAGAAAACACCGATAACGTAAAAAGCGGTGCATTTCCACCGCACCGGTCCGTGGCACTTTGCAATACACCCTTGTTTTCGTCTGCGTATTCAAAAGCTCCGTCGGCGAGAAAATCGGGTACTTACTATATCTACGACGGGATTGAGATAAACGGCAGGTACCGCATAACCTCCTCTGCGAGCTTTGCTCTTAAAAAGCCGATAGGTAAAAATGTCACGGGATTTGTAAACGCCGATGATATAAGGTGAGGCACCGCTATGAGTGAAAACGAGCTTTTTGAGCATCGAATCAAAACACTTGAAAACGACGTTAAGATACTGTACGGAAAGGTAAATACCTTTGCGATAAATCAGGCGGAGGAAAATACAAAGCTTGATAACTTGCTCTTGTCCGTCGGAGAGCTGAAGGAGAGCATAAGTGAAATTAAACGCAGACCATCGGCGTTTTGGGATAAGCTCTTATTTGCGCTTATCGGTGCCGTCGGAACTGCGTTAGGCTATGCGCTTATCGGCTTTGTAAATTAAGGAGGAAATATGGATTTGATGTCATATATAGTCGAACGCGCGCTGATTTTAATCCCGGCATTAAACGTTTTGGGACTGATTTTTAAATCTATTGAAAGAATACCCGATAAATTCATACCGCTTTTGCTGTTGATTTTCGGAATTTCCGGAAGCATAGCTCTGACGGGGCTGTCTGCCGATTCGGTAATTCAGGGAGTGCTTGTTACGGGAGCCGCTGTTTACGGCAATCAGGTGGTAAAGCAGTTAAAAAAGGATAATTGATTTTTAAAAGGGGCTGTAAAAACTTGGTTTTACAGCCCCCGTATTTATGTGAAGAGCGCGCCGTTATCCGAGCATTTCTTTGATAAGGTCGTCTGTCAGCCTGTCAAGAGCACCGAAGTCCATTTCGTTTATATAGCAATCTTCAAGCTCGTCGTGTATGTCCTTTGCCTCTTTAAGTATGTCAACGCATTTCAGCAACAGCGTTTTAATGTTTTCTTTATAAAAGCACAGCTCGCTGTCATATTTGCTCAAAATATTTTTATCGCAATACTTATCTGCGGAAATATGCTTTGCGCCCTTAATATTTATCGGGAATGCGTCGCAGGAGGTCACATAAGCAAGGCGTTTTTCGGGAATCAGAACGTGCGCGGTCTTTTCGGGGAACAGTACATCTCGGCAGACTATGACGTCGTATCCGATAGAAGACGAATAATCGGCAATGTCTGCAAGCAGCTTTTCGGTTATTCCCGATTCGTCGCGTATAACGGTTATGTCGTCGGCGAGATTTTTAACTGTATTTGTAAATGTTATAAGCCCTTTCGGAGTAACACCCGAAAGGAAACGGTTTTCGATTTTTCCCTTTTTATCGGAAACAGGCTCAAATTGCAAAAGAATATCGCCCGTAAGCTCGTGAAGCTTTTTCTTTTTCAATGCCGTTTTATATATTTCCGACATATTTTGCTTTAATGCGGTTGCGGCACAAAGAAGCGATGCAACCCTCTTGTGACAAAAGCTGTTTTCGTTTGACAGGCGTATAATTTCCTTGCTCTTCTTTTTGAGATTTTTTCTGTTCCAAAGTGCGGCAACATTAACTATCTGTTCTGCGGCGCCGGCAAATACGGGCTCAACCACGTGCGGAGCTGTTCCGTCGCAAACAGAACAATGCTTTTCGGGAATAAACACGCCGTCAAGCGAATCGGGGTCGGATGAGCACCAAAGTTTTTCATTAAAAAGACCGCGTTTTTCGCATTCTTCCGCCACTTTTTTCATAAGTCCGGATTTTCCCGTCCCCGGGCCGCCTTTTATTATAAAAGTGCTGTACGGCGTCGCGTGCTCGGTGAGGTCATAAAAAAGCGAGTGAAAGCCGGTGCCGGAATTTGTGCCGAGAAAAAAGGATATGTCGTTTTTCATTTTTTGTCCTCCTAATAATATATCCGTGTTATTATATGCGGCAAAACGAAAAATGATAAATAAAAAACAAGGATTGTAAAAAATACAATCCTTGTTTTTGCAGTTTTATACGGCATTCTCAAAGGCAGATTATAAATATTCGCGCCCCGTGAGCACTCTGTAAAGCGCAAAGTACTTAACCGACGAGCGGCGTGTATGACTTCCGACCTCATAGTAAAAGCCGTTGGATGTTGTGAAATACAGTTTTGTTTCGCCGCCCATTGACATTTTGACTATATCCGAGAGCATAAAGACCTTTTTGCCCTTGCTTTCATCGCTAAATTCGAGCCTGTCGGCATAAATGCTCATCGTGCAGTTATCCGAGAAAAGCTCCTTTGTCTCGTTTTCTTCAATGCAGTTCAGTATCTGCTTTTCATCCGAGGTTATGGGCTTTTCCGTGAACGAGCGCCACAGAGCGAGATTGTCCTTAACATAGCTTTTTTGCCATTTATCCCAGTCGAGGACATTGTCAAAGACAAGAGAGTCGCCCTCAAAAAATCCGTATTCGTTGATGTGCATCTTATAGCCGCATTCACACGAAAACTCATTGTCGTGCGAATGTGTTTTACCTATGGCGTGACACTTGGGGCAAAGATAAAGAATCGTTTCGAGGTCTTCTGCAAGAGCGCGTCCCTTATATTTATGCGGGTCCTTTCTCTGCTGTTCGTAGGCGTTTATGTATATGTCGCGGCGAATTGCTTCGTTTATTTCGTCAACGGACATTCTTTGAAGCTCCTCGGGCATGTATTCGCGGACCACGCTGCCGCGCATTCTGCCGCGGCGTGAGTGCTTTGCCCATCTCGGGTCCTTGAAATAGCCGCCGACGGTGCGGAATGTGATAAGGCCGGCACCGCTGTCCTTGACAAGCTGACCGGTGCGCGGCGAAACAAATCCCGTTTCGCCGTTTATCGAGCAGAACCCCTCGGCGTGTATACAAACGCTGACGCCGTTCCTTACGGATTCCGCCATCATTTCCATGGTCTTTTCGGAGTCGGCGCCGCGTCTTTTCGGAATGGGATTAACAGAGAACTTTATGAATTTTCCCCAGGCACCCATTCTGAGAAGATGGTCGCTCGTCACAAAGCGCAGATACGGTTTAAACGAGAGTGCTTCAAAAAACGGGTCGAACATTGTCGTATGATTTGAAATAAGAATAAAACTCTTGTTTTTCGGCCTGTATACCTTGCTTCTGAAATTGAAGTAAAGTTTGATTATCCAGCCGAGAAGAACCTTTGATGTGAAGTAGATACCGTGAGCACGTTTTATGTGAGATAATGCTTCGGGCGTTTCGTTATTTGTTTTCGTTGTCATTTCCTTGCTTCTCTGCTTTTTGCTGCTCATATTTTGCTGCCTCCTCTTCTTCAAGCTTCCTGTACGCTACCTTGCCTACAAGAGTCTTGGGAAGCTCCGTGCGGAATTCTATTTCGCGCGGCATGGCGTATTTGGATATATTTTTGCGGCAGTGCTCAAGTATTTCTTCTTTTATCTTTTCACTCGGTTCAACACCGGGACGAAGAACGACAAAAGCCTTGACCTTGTGCATCTTGTACGGATCGGGAATACCTATGGCGCATGAGAGCAGTACATCCGGATGAGCGTCTATGGTGTTTTCAACCTGTGAGGGATATACGTTTATGCCGGAAACTATGATAAGACGCTTAAGTCTTTGCTTAAAGTATATGAAGCCGTCATTATCCATGGTGCCGACGTCGCCCGTGTGGAGCCACACTCTGCCGTCTGCATGGGTGCGAAGCGTAGCAGCCGTTTCGGCGGCATTGTTGAGATAGCCCTTCATAACGGTGGGACCGCTTATGCAGATTTCACCCTCTGTATCGGGCGGAAGCTCGCTGTCGTCCTTCGGATCGACTATCTGATAGTAAACGTCCGGATACGGTATTCCGATACTGCCCTCGCGGAAAAAGTCACGCGGGGTAAGGCAGGAAGCCGTAACGCACTCCGTTGTACCGTAGCCCTCTCTAATCTGTACCTTAGCGTTGTGCTCCTTTAAGAATGCGTCAACCTTCTTTTTAAGCTCAACCGAAAGAGAGTCACCGCCGCAGAAAACACCCTGTAAGAACGAGAGGTCAACGCCTTCAAGTCCCTCTGTGCGAAGCAAAGCCTCAAAGAGCGTGGGAACACCGGGGATAACCGTAGGTTTGTTTTTCTTTATCATCTTGGCATATGTCTTAACGGTGAACTGCGGAACGAGTATGCACGTGCCTCCGTTGATAAGAGGCGTGTGAATGCCGACACCGAGACCGAAGCCGTGGAACAGGGGCATAACCGAGAGCATACGAAGACCCTCCATGGTAAAGCCGGCCGCCGCGGCGACCTCCATACCGAGCGCGTTCATATTGAGATTTGTGAGGAGTATACCCTTGCTTGTTCCGGTTGTGCCGCCGCTGAAAAGTATGGCCGCCGTTTTGTCGGCCGAGGGGAATGTTTCGGGCAGCGTTTCGTTTTTACCTGCCGCGATAAAGTCGTTCCAACGAACGACATTTTCGCCGTCGGGCAGCTCCGGAGGCTTTTTCTTCAGTGTGAGCGGATACAAAATGTTAAGGGGAAACTTTAATTCATCCTGTATTCTCGCTACGATTATTTTAACGGGTCTGCCGAGATCCTTTACCGCCTGCTCAACCTTCTCATAGAACATATCGAGAACGAGTATTGCCTTACTGTCGGTGTCTTTAAGGTAAAACGTGATTTCGCCTGCCGCAGAGAGCGGATGTATCATAGCCGGAACGGCGCCTATGCGGTTGAGCGCATAGAAACTGTCAACGCCCTGCGGCGCATTGGGCATACAAATGGTTACGTTTTCTCCTTCTTTTATTCCGAGAGCTTTGAAAGCCTTTGCGGTTCTGTCGATTTTTTCTATGAATTTTTCATAAGTCGTTCCCTTACCCTGAAATTCATAGGCATTTACCTGCGAATGGGTCTTGCCTGCGTTTACAACGGCTTCATACATTGAGATTTGGGGGTATTCGAGAGTTTTCGGAATATCCCCGTAGAATTTCAGCCATGGTGCATTAGGTGTATTCATATTAAATCCTTTCCGTATTTTTTGTTATTTGGTGTTATATGCTGCGGAACTTTTTAGGTGTGGTTCCGTAGAAGCTTTTGAATGTGCGTATAAAATTATTTATATCCGAAAAGCCGGCCTTGCGGCAAATTTCGTTTATGCTGAGATTGGTAGTCGTCAAAAGCTTGTTTGCGTTTACAAGACGTACCGCCGTGAGATACTGCTTCGGACTGAAGCCCGAGAAACTCTTAAACGAGTGACTCAGATACGGCGGGGACAAATAAGCACTTTCGGCGAGCTTTTCGACTGTGATTTCTTCGCCGTAGTGCGCGTCTATATATTCACGTATTTTCTGCATCGACTTGTTTTGGCGCTCTGTATTTCCGAACGGTGACGGGTTAAGCTTATATATTTCAAGCATAAGCAGCTTTAAAAGCACTTCTGCGGTATTGCCGGCAACAACGTAGGGACTTTGATACTCCTTTTCGAGCTGTGAGCATAACTCCTCGGCAATGCTGCTTTCCGAAAAATCAAAAATATGATATGAGCTTTTAAATTTCTTAGCGAAAAATGAAGAAATGCTCGAGTTTCCGAGAATTTTTTTGACCTCCTCGCTCGCGAGAGAAAATGAATAATATTTAAACGGTGCCTTTGTTACAGACAGTGTTTTACCGTCGGCAGAGGAAACTATAAGCATTTGACCGCCCGACAAAATAAAGTCCGTATCCCCGCTTTTTATTACGGCTTCACCGTCTTTTGCATATATAAAATCAAACATTGATTCCGGCAAAAGCTGAGAAGGAGTTATGTCTTTTTTTTGCGAGGATGATAATACCTGCATGGTTAACCTCCTTTCAACAGATTAAAAAGCAAATTTTACATATTTTTGCCAAGACATAATATATCATATAAAATCGCAAAATGCTACTGTTTTTTTAAAATATTGCAATTTGGCGTAATTTGGTACACAAAGCCGCTTAAACAATGATGCAAAACGGCTTGTTTCGGTAACTCGTTTTGCTTTCGTCTTCACCGGCAGAACGTATCTCGGTTCCTTTTTAAACATAAAAAATATGAAAAACGACGAAAACGCCGTTTTTCGCCGTTACAGCGTCAAATCGGATTGACACTGCTTAGTTTTTGTTGTAAAATAAATAAAATTATAAGGGGCAGAATATACTTGCCCGACTTACGGCGATTTTGAGCGCCGTCGCTTATAAACGTTATTTATATTTTGTGGTAAAGAGGTAGTTATGAAAAAAGAAGATAAGGATATAGAAATACACTTTGAAAACGGTCATGTGCCGCGAAGACAAAATCAAAACAGCAATATTTCAAATACCGCCGCGCGCAATATGCGCGGAAAGAAAAAATCCAAGGACGCTAAGGAACCGGGAAAGATTAAGAGAAGATGGAAAAACCTGAAAAAATGGCAACGCGTAGTAATAATAGTTGTTGCCGTTATTCTCTTACTCGCTGTTGTCTCCTGCGCCCTTGTTTTCGGTATATGGGGCGGTTTTAAAAAGAATGTAGATAAAGACAATCTCGGCGTATCGGATGATATAGCAAACAAATACGGAAAGACCGATATTGTAAACATAGCGCTTTTCGGCGTTGATACAAGAGATAAGGACTCTTTCTCCGGTCGTTCCGATTCTATAATGATAGTGAGCATAGATAAGGCAAAAAACGACGTTAAGCTGATTTCCGTTCTCCGCGACAGCTATGTTGCGATAGACGGGCACGGCAATCAGAAAATAACTCACGCCTATGCTTACGGCGGAGCGGAGCTTGCCATTAAAACGCTAAACCAGAATTTCAATATGAATATTACCGATTATGCCACGATAAACTTTTATAAGCTTGCCGAGGCAATAGATATCCTCGGCGGAATAGATATAGATATAACCGAGGACGAGCGTCTTGAGCTTAACAATATCGGTGACGACGATAATCCGAATTTCCAATATGTCGAAAAATCGGGTATGGTGCACCTGACGGGCGAGCAGGCGTCCGTGTATTCGCGTATCAGAAAGCGCGATTCGGATAACGCCCGTGTGGATAGGCAGAAGAAGGTTATTGAGTGCCTTATTGACAAGGCGAGAAATATCAGCCCCACAAAATATGCCGACCTCGTAAAGGCGGGTATGGCTCTTTGTGAAACATCGATGTCGGTTTCGGAGGTTCTCTCTTTCGCTCCGATGCTTTCTAATGATATAACCATTGAGACTATGGTTGTTCCCGGCGACGAGGATAACGCGGTAGGCGGTATTTACGACGGCGCATGGGTATGGAGATACGATCTTGCGGCGGCAGCTGACAGAATGCACCTGTTCATTTACGGCGAAGTCCCGGAAACAACTGCGTCGTCAAAGAAAAAACAAGAGTCGCAGACAACAACCAAGAGCTCAAAATCCTCTTCGTCCGCAACAAAGAGCAGCGGCTCTTCAAACGGCGGTTCAAAAAGCAAAAGTTCCGCCACGACATCGGCTAAGCACAGCGGCGGCAATAATAAATCCGAAACCACGACAAAACCGCAGACAACCGCCGAGGCAACCGTAAACAGAGAAACTACCAAAGAGCACACTACGGCTGAACCCAAGACAACGGCATCGTCCGACGAAACTAAGTCGGCGGCGTGATAAATTCAAACAATACATTTTTTAATTGCGCTTCGGCGCAGGAGGAAAAAATATGAAACAGTATGACTATCTTATCGTAGGCAGCGGACTTTTCGGAAGTGTTTTTGCCCACGAAGCGACAAAACACGGTAAAAAGTGCCTTGTTATCGACAAAAGAAGCCATCTCGGCGGAAATATTTATTGCGAGGATATTGAGGGCATAACCGTGCACAAATACGGCGCGCATATATTCCACACAAACGACAAGAGAGTTTGGACTTATGTAAACGACCTTGTCGAATTCAATCGCTACACAAATTCTCCGGTTGCAAATTATTACGGAGAGCTTTATAACCTGCCGTTTAATATGAATACCTTTAACAAGATGTGGGGTGTTGTGACTCCCGAGGAGGCAAGAGCCAAAATCGAGGAGCAGAAGAAGCAGGTTACGGGTGAGCCCAAAAATCTCGAGGAGCAGGCAATAAGCCTTATCGGATATGACATTTACAAAAAGCTCATAAAGGGCTATACCGAAAAGCAGTGGGGCAGAGAATGCAAGGATTTGCCTGCATTTATAATAAAGCGTCTGCCGGTCAGATTCACCTATGATAACAACTATTTTAACGACAGATACCAGGGTATTCCGATAGGCGGCTACAATAAGCTTATCGAAAAGCTGCTTGAAGGAATCGACACCCGTCTTGATACCGATTTCTTAAAGGACAGGGAAGCTCTTTCCGCCCTTGCGGACACCGTTGTCTACACGGGCCCCATAGACCAGTATTACGACTATCGCTTCGGCAAGCTCGAATACCGCAGCCTCCGTTTTGAAAACGAACTGCTTGACTGTGAAAACTATCAGGGTGTAGCCGTTATGAACTATACTGACGAAAAGACCAAATTCACAAGAATTATAGAGCACAAGCACTTTGAATTCGGTACTCAGGAAAAGACGTATATAACAAGAGAATATCCGTCCGAGTGGCAGGAGGGTATGGAGCCGTATTACCCCGTAAACGACGAAAAGAATCAGTCGCTTTACAGCAAATACAGCGACCTTTCAAATGGCGAGAGCAATATTATTTTCGGCGGCAGACTTGCCGAGTATAAATATTATGATATGGATAAGGTCATAGCTTCGGCTTTGGCGGTAACAGATAAATTATTTTGAGCGAGGAACGGTCAAAGGCTATGAATGATATAAAAGTTAGTGTTATAATGCCTGTTTACAACGTCGAAAATTACGTTGGCAGGGCTATTGAGAGTATACAAAATCAGACCCTTACCGATTGGGAATTTTTTGCCGTAGACGACGGAACTCCCGATAACAGCGGTAAAATCTGCGATGAATACGCCGCAAAGGACCCGCGTATAAAGGTTATCCATAAGGAAAACGGCGGCGCTCCCTCGGCGAGAAACGTCGCCATAGATAAGGCTGTCGGAAAATATATGTATTTTATGGACTCCGACGACTGGGCTGAAAAAACCATGCTTCAGGATATGGTTGATTTGGCCGAGAAAAACGATTTACAACTCGTTGTTTCGGGTTACTATATCGACACATATTACAGTGACACCGAAAAATTCACGCAGGAGCAGGTCTACAAGGATAAGATATACAAAACTCAGGCTGAATTCAGAGCCGACGCACACAACCTTTTTGACCGCAATCTTCTCTACACTCCGTGGAATAAGCTCTTCTCTGGCGATTATATAAGAGACAACAAGCTCTATTTCCCGCAGACCTTCTGGGATGATTTCCCCTTTAACCTCTCCGTTGTGCGCGACGTTGAGAGAGTCGGCGTGACGTCAAAGAAGTATTACCACTTTATCCGTCAGAGAGCCGAGTCCGAAACCGCCAAGTACAGAAGCGATATGTACGAAAAGCGCGAGGAGGAGAACGAATGGATGAGAGAGCTCTATGAGCACTGGGGAATTATGACTCCGGAGATAGAGGAATTCCTCTCGAGAAGATATATTGAGCGCATAGTCGGATGCGTTGAAAACGTTACAAACAAAAACTGCGCCTTGCCTGCCGGCGAAAAAAAGGCGCAGATAAGAAAGATGATAAACGATCCCAAGGCGCGCGCGGCGGTTTCTGCGGCTGTGCCGAAGTCAAAGTATATGAAGCTTATGCTTATACCGATTAAGATGAAGAGCACCGCGCTCACATATCTTGAGGGCAAGGTCATTTCTTCCGTTAAGTCGGGCAATACAAAGCTTTTCGCAAAGCTCAAAGCGGGAAGATAAAAAATCCGAAAGGCTGTGAAAAATATGAGCGCACCGTATTTCAGTGTTATAATGCCGGTTTACGGCGTCGAAAAATATCTCAGGGATACGCTTGACAGCGTTCTTCGGCAGACCTTTGCCGACTTTGAGCTTATACTTGTAGACGATTGCTCCAAGGACGGCAGCGGCAAGATATGCGATGAGGTTGCAGCCTCGGACGGCAGGGTTCGGGTTATCCATAAGGAGAAAAACGGCGGAGCGAGCAGCGCGAGAAATCTCGGCACAAAGTCCGCTTCGGGCAAATATCTTTATTATATGGATTCCGACGATAAAATAGACAGCGATATATTTGAAAAAATGTATTCGGCTTCGCGTGACGCTTCTCCCACGGTTGTGATGTTCGGCGCGGTGGAGGAGTATTACGACAAGACCGGTAAGCTGTATATGACAAATCCCGTGTCATATGAGAGCAAAGCTCTCTCGGGTAAAGAGAATGTGGCAAAAGAAGTAATTAAAATCGAAAACACCACGCTTTTCGGCTACCTTTGGAATAAGATTTATCTTAAAGACGCGGTGTTTTCCTCCGGAGTTACATTTTGCGATATGCCGCTTAACGAGGATTTTAAATTTAATATAGATTTCTTCAGATATGTTGATTCCATGGTAATTCTTGACGACACGGCATACCACTATGCCAAGAGAGACAATCAAAGCCTTACGTGCCGCTTTGTCAAAAATTACTTTGAGCTTCAGGAAATGCGTATAAACGAGCTGCTCGGTTTTTACCGTGAAAACGGTATGTGTGACGGAGATATACTTAAAAATCTTGCCGGCATATATGTCAGAAGCGTATTTTCGGCTCTCGAAAAAAATAATGACAAACGCTCCGGAATGTACGGGAAAGACAGAAAAGACTGGCTCAAGGCTCAGCTTAAAAGTGAGCTTTACAAGGAGCTTATGCCTTACGCCGAGCCTGACAGCAGGCTTGTAAAAATTATGGCGAAACGGCTTAAAGGCGGAAATACAGGCGTGCTTCTTTTCGCGGGCAAATTTATTGCGGCGGTCAAAAAAAGCTTCCCGTCGCTGTTTTCGGGGCTTAAGCTAAAAAAATAATGTGGAGGGCAAACAGTTGAAAAAGGTGCTTTTCGGCTATATTATGAACGGAAAAGCCGGCGGAATTGACAAGTATATGCTCAACTTTTTTGAGCACTTTTCCCCGGGTGAGGTGCATTTTGATTTTCTCACAACACAAATAGATAATAAGCTTAAGGAAAAGCTTGAGAGCAAGGGCGCGGGGCTTTTTGAAATACCGACTCTTAAAAATCCGCGTGCTCAGTATAAGGCGATTTGCGATATAATAAAGAAAAACGGATATGATACCGCATATTTCAATATTTCTACCGCGATATGCTATCCGGGACCCAAAGCGGCGCACGACTGCGGAGTAAAAAAGGTTATCATACATTCTCACAGTGCGTGGTATGACTGTTCAAACCCGAAAAAGCGCGCGCTTATGATAAAGCTCAATAACCTTTGCCGCAATTTTCTTTATAAATACGGAACCGACTTTTACGCCTGCTCGGCTCTTGCGGGTAAATGGATATTCCCCGAAAAAATCGTCGGGTCGGACAAGTTTAAGCTTGTAAAAAACGGTATTGACCTTGCAAGCTTTACGTATTCTCCCGAAAAGAGGGAAGCAATGCGCGAAAAACTGCAATTGCAGGATAAATTCGTCATAGGCAGTGTCGGAAATTTCCTTTATCCCAAAAATCACGATTTTATGGTGCGTGTATTTTCCGAGCTGTGCAAAATCGACAGCGACGCACGCCTTTTACTCGTCGGTGACGGCTTGCTTTTTGACAATGTAAAGGAGCAGGTAAAGAGCCTCGGTTTAGCGGACAAGGTTATATTCTCAGGCAGGCAGACCGATGCTTATAATTATATGATGGCTATGGATATATATCTTATGCCGTCGCATTTCGAGGGCTTCGGCATAGCCGCTGTGGAGGCCGAAGCAACCGGGCTTATGTGCTGCTTGAGCGATCATATACCGTCCGACGCCGTGATAACGGAAAACTGTGTTACCCTCTCGATTGACAAAGACGGTGACGCAAAGGTTTGGGCGGAAAAAATAGAAAAAGCCAAGGGCTATAAACGGATTGACCGTACCGATGAAGTACGGAGAGCCGGATATGACCTTTCAGCGCAGAATTTTTATGAATTGGTGTGAGGAGTTAATATGAAAGAAAGTATACTCAGGAAGGGGTCGCAGGCGACCGGCTTTAAGCTGCTTTTCCTTGCGCTTACACTGCTCTCGTTCAACGGCCTTACGGCAAACCGCTCGGTACTTACCTGGATTGCATATGCGGTAACGGCGGTGGGTGCGGCGGTACTTGTAATAAGAGTCGTCTGCTTCAAAAAATACTTATACGCAAAAGGTTTATTCTTGCTTATTGCATTTTGCGGAAGCTATGCGCTGTCGGCACTGCTTACAAGGCAGTACGGGCTGTCGGAAAACGCAAAAGCGCTTGTTTGGATGGCGTTCCAGTATTTTATACTGTACACTTATGACACCACGTCCGACGGTACAGCGGAGAAAAAGGAATTCTACATAATTTCACACTTCTTTATGGCGTATACATTACTGGCTGTTGCGGCGGGAACGGTTATGCTCTTTGCCGATTACTATTCGTATACGGAGGTAAACGGAGTAGTCGTAATTCTCGGATTCCTTTGGAACAGGCTTTGGGGTGTGTATTCCGACCCCAATTACGGTGCAGTATTCTCGGCAATAACCATAATAATGAGCCTGTATTTTTACAAGGACGCAAAGAAGCCGTTAAAGGCTTTGTACATCATAAATATCGTTTTACAGATATGCTATATAGCTTTTTCGGATTCGCGAACCGGTATGGTATCGCTGTTCTGCGCGCTTTTGGTCTATGTGTATCTCACCGCACTCAGGAGCAAAAAGCTCGAAGCAAAAAAAGCGTTCGCAAGGGGCGTAATATGCGTTTTGCTTGCTGTTACAGCGGCAGTCGCATCATTTGCCGCGATAAAGGTTGTGTCAGTTTCAACCTCAGAATTCAAGAAATGGCAGTATGAGCACATCATAAGCAGCGATAAGGATAAAACCGATGCTCAGAAGGAAAAGGACAAGCAGAAGCTTGAAATCGGCCGTCAGAGTAACGACATAAACGGTGACGTGAGCAACCGCCGCTTTGCTATTTGGGGCAGCGGACTCGAAATATTCAAAACGAAGCCGTTAACCGGCGTAACCTTCAGGAACTATGTTCCTTATGCCGAGGATAAGCTCCCCGACACTTATCTTGTCAACAATGATTTTATTGAATTCCACAGTATGCACAACAGCTTTGTCGACATACTTGTAAGTCAGGGCATTTTGGGCGTTGTGATTATCGCAGCATATATAATATTGGTGCTGGTGCTCATATTTAAGAATTTCTTTAAATTTAAGGGTGAAAAATACAAATATCATACCGCTCTGCTCAGCATTATAGCTCCGATATTTGCCTCTATGATGTTCTATTCGGAGACGTTTTATATGAACACCGGCGGAGCGTTCCTCTTCTGGCTTACGCTCGGCTATCTCGTTCAGTCCGTCACATCAAAGAATTCCGAGGCAAAGGAAATAACGCCGGGCAAATAAATTTTTAAATCGTATTGTTTCGGAGAGAATAATACTGCTTCACGGAACTTATTATTGAGGTGAAAATTATGGATAAGCTTCTTACGGTTGTAATACCGTCGTACAATGTCGAAAAATTTTTGAATCAGACGCTTGACTCGTTTGTTTGCGACGAGGCTGTAATGAAAAAATTCGAGGTTATCGTGGTTGACGACGGCTCAAAGGATAACACCGCAAAAATAGGCAAGGAGTACGCCGATAAGTACCCCGATACATTCAGAGTTATCTCAAAGGAAAACGGCGGTCACGGCTCCACCATTAACTGCGGTATTCGCAATGCCGTCGGCAAATACTTTAAGGTTGTGGACGGTGACGACTGGGTCAACACCGCCGATTTTGTGAAGCTCGTCGAGGATCTCGAAAAAACCGAATCCGAATATGTGTTTACAAACTATTATGAGTATTATGACGATGTTAACCGCCAAAAGGCTGTTGATTTTCCGCAGTTCAAAGACGGTACGGAATATGACTTCGCCGATGTTGCAAATAAGGTTTATATACCTATGCACGCCCTTGTAATAAAGACAAGCGTGCTTAAAGATAATAACATTGTTATTGACGAAAAGTGCTTTTATGTGGATGTCGAATATGTTATGTTCCCCGTGCCCTTTGTAAACAAGGTGACCTTCTTTGACCTGCATGTTTATATGTACAGGCTTGCGCTCTCAACTCAGAGCGTGAGTATTCTCGGTTTCCAAAAGCATATAAACGACCATCTCAGGGTTACGTTCCATATGTTTGACTTTTACAGGGACTATATTTCCTCGGATAAGGCAGACAGCGCAAAAGCGGATTATATGAGGACCTGCATAGCAGACCTTATAATTACGCAGAGCGCAATATATTCGAGCTATCCCGACAGCGATATGGAAAACAGAAAACGCTTTATGGAATTCGACCGCAAGGCAAAGGAATTAAGCCCCGAAATATATGAGCTCAGCTCCGTTAAGAGCGGAAAATTGCGTTTGCTTCGCAAATATAATTTCAAGCATTACAGGCTCATACAGTCGCTCAGCCGTCTGCACTTCAAAATGACAAATAAATAAAACACATATTGCTTAAAAGCCGTTCGCACTCGTAGTTTTTCAAAGGGTGCGGACGGCTTTTGTCTGTCATCCGATTATCAGCTTTTCTCCGACGTATATGAGATTCGGATTTTTAACGGAGTTCAGCTTTACCAGATTTTCAACGGTGGTGCCGAATTTCCTTGATATTCCCCAAAGCGTGTCGCCGCGCTTTACCGTGTAAATTACGGCTTGTTCCGAGCGGGCAGAGGGTATTTTAAACACTTCGCCCACATATATGAGGTTCGGATTTTCAATGCCGTTAAGCGTGACTATGCTGTTTATGCTTGTGCCGAATTTTCTCGATATTCCCCAAAGAGTATCGCCGCGTCTTACCGTGTAAAGCGTGTATCCGGAGCTTTCCGCGGACGTCATATGGGGGATTATAAACACTTCTCCGACGTATATAAGATTGGGATTTCTGATATTGTTTGCGTTTACGACAGCCGACACCGTAACGCCGAATTTCTTTGCAATCCCCCAAAGCGTGTCGCCGCGTTTTACCGTATATCTTATGGCATCGGGCGACTTTGTGGGCGTAACTTCGCTTGTGCCGTTTAAAAATACCGACGAAGTAAACCTGTCGAGGTCAACATTGCCGTAAATCCCCGGAATTTCGCCGCGGTCGCTGTACTGAAATCCCGCATAGCTCTGCCAAATATTACTTGTAACATACGGTTCTTCCGCGCTGTAATCGGCAACCCAGAGCGGAAACTGCGCAAAATTCCAGTCCCAGGTTTCCGAGGCGTTGTATGCGTCGGTGTAAAGAATCGGCACTATTCCCGTAAGCTCTCGGAGCTTTTGCATAAATGCGAGCCCCACAATATTTATGCCGTTTTTCCCGAGGCTACCGAATTCCTCAAAATCCATGGCAGGTCTTGCGACAAAGGTTTTTCCGCTTATAAGCTCGGCAAAGCGCGTTGCCTGCAAATATGCCTGCTCGGTATTTCGTGCGGTCACAAAATAGTACGCGCCGCATTTAAGTCCGGCTTTTGTCGCGTTGGTGTAATTTTCCTCGAATTTCGGGTCTGTTACGGAAAAACCGTATCCCGCTCTTATATATACAACTTCGATTCCGCTGTTTTTAACCTGTTCAAAATCTATATCTCCCTGATAAACGCTGACGTCTATTCCCGAAAAAACCTCGTCGGTGTCGGCGGAAATTGCCGAAACATGCAGCACAGATGCCGAAATCGCAACAAGGAGCATTAAAAGCAAAGATAGTATTCGTTTTGCCAGCTTCATAAAAAAATCACAGCCTTTCTGGTGTTTAAAGCCTCAATGCATTATATTTTAAATAGCACGCGAGTGTGACTTTGCTTGCCTGCCGTAAGGACGATGCCCTTGAAAAACCACGGTATCGGCGATAAAATAACGCTGAAATAAAGAATTCGGAAGCGAGAAAAATGAAACTTGCGATTTTGTATCAACAAAGCGAACCGCCTGCAAAAGACGACACAAAGGAGCTTGTTAAAATAAAAGAGAATTGTGTTGCCGCGTCACAGGATTTAAAAATAAAAGGGCTTGTACGCATCGACTGCCGCGAGGATAAAAACGGTGTGTTTAAAATATTTGATTTTAACGCGAAGCCGAATATCACAGGCGGTGTTCGTCCGCACAGAAAAAATCAGGATTGCCTCACTATGACAGCGGCGCGTGCCGCAGGACTTACGTACCGCGACCTGCTTTTGAAAATGCTCGGAACCGCCTGGACCGTGTAAGCCGAAACGCCACCGTTTTATGCACCGCCGGGGTGCGCCGAATAAAAAAGCACCCAGCCTTACGCTGAATGCTTTATATGTCTTTGTACAGCATATTTGATACAATGTGACCACCTGTCCGAAAATGTGACCATTTGACAAACTAATTATTTATCATCCTATATATGATTGTTTTTTAACGAATGCTATACTTTGTTCGCCGACGAAATATTAAGTAATTTTATTTTCTTTATATCGAAATGTCGAATTCTTCGTGAGTAATTGCTCCGACATCAAGAAAATTTTTAACTTTTTTATTTCTTACAATTAAGTTTATTTTTGACAGTTACTATTTTGAAAACCGGTGGTTATGATTAACATTTTTAATTTCACCTATATAATTATTTTGAATTATCCTGCTAAACAATTCCCTAACACATATTAATGAGCACTATTAAAGTTTTGTATAGTTACGACATTCGATGGACACCGTTAAGGAATATTTTATTTTTGAATTTGCCATTGCTTTTGTTCTTTTTCGAACGCATTTCTTCAAATTCCTTATTGTTAATGTTCTTGTAGTCTAAAATAGCACTTATTACCTCGATAAGATCACATAATTCTATGACATCATCAGAATTAGTAAATTCAGTTACTTCTTCTGTAAGTTTTTTCTTTAATTCATTATAATAATCAAAAGAATCAAGAATTACAAAATCCGGCTTATCCCCTTGTTGCTCTATTATATTGGGTATATTATCTCTTACAAGTTTATTCATTTTTTCGTACATAAATTGAATAGTCTCCATTATTAAAAATATTTCGTATTCAGCCTTTTGGATTAGGCACATCATTCATATATCTAGGTATTATATGAATATGTAAATGAAATATTGAAATTATATTTTTTTCCATAGTACAAGTTCTGCATTTTCGCCATTACAACCATATTTATATACAGCAATAAACTTTTCATTAGCAGCTACACCATAACATTTATCGCTTCCTTCAATATCAATCTGTTTTGCATAGTATTGTGTATCGTTATCAAGAATTTTAGTTTTATCCCCATTAGGAAGTATACATTCTATATTCAAGTAATTTCCGTCCATAAGATTTAAAGAATTAAAATTCTCAAATTCTTTTATCCCAAGTTTCTTAATTTTTTCAAGTAAAAACTGTTCCGTAAAATTCACCCTTTTTATTTTATCAAATATATATAATCAAGTCAATTCTTTCCGACTCAATTATTTCTATCCCTCGGTTGAACCGAGGATTTATTTCTGTGCTGAAGAGACAAAAAGTAGGACACTAAAAATTGTATCATTTTTAGTGTCCTATGGTGGTTGCGGGGACAGGACTTGAACCTGCGACCTCCGGGTTACATCTCACAAGGCTGTGCCTTGCTTGCCCCTCAGAAATATAGTCGCATATGCTCGCTTGGAGCGCATCGCAATGCTCCTTATTTCTTCACCTCAGCGGCACGCCTTAATCTGCCACAGGCAGCGGCGCACCGCTTCGCCCCAACGAGCACCGCTTATAGTGCTCATAACCCTAAACAAAAATAAACCTGCCATAAAGACAGGCTTTTCATGGCAACAGCTGATAATAATGATACAGTTTCAAGCAGTTTTGTTTGGCTTCACCCGAAAATGAAACCATAACCGAGAAAGTGAAACCGTGCTGATTTGCTCGTTAAACCGGAGTTTATCGGCGCAAACAAACATTCTGCCGCTTCGTCTTTAGTCTGTCAGTTTTTGGACGTCAAATCTTTGATAAATGGAATTACTGCCAACAAGGAACTTATCGCAGGTAAAACGCCAAACAGGAAAAACAGCATCGTAAATAAATCTGTGTATTCCGTACTTTCTCTCGCAACAAAACCGCTTGCAATATACTCATTCAGTTTGGCCGTTTCGGAACTCGTGAAGCCTATTACCATATAACCTGCACTCGAGATCAATGAAGACACACCGCTTTGAATTTTGATTATTGCGGTCTGAAAAGAAAAAAACAATGCTGTAGGCTTTTTACCAGATAATTTGTATTCTAATTCTACCGCATCATCAATGAGCAGAGTACGGATATTTGAAGCAAGGCTCATAAAACTACCTGATATAAGAGAGAGTATGAACACAAACGCAAAATTTCCTAAAGTGTTCATTGTTGTTTTATTGCCGAGGTACAATGCAAAAATCATAATGTTTGGCAGTATGGATACAAGGTTGCATATCACATAAGATTTCTCATTTCCGAGTTTTCTTGAAAGAATAGGTACAAGAAAAGTCGAAAGCATTAAGCCAACAAAGCTACCTGTACCGAGCAAGAATGTATAAATGAAGGTAAGACCTGAATTTTTGCTTGAAAAGTAAAAGGCAACCAATGCAGGCAGGACCACGCCTTGCAAAGAACTCATTGAAGAGAGCAGTCCTGATATAATAATTTTTCTCAAAAGGGGATTGGTAAGTATATATCTGTACTGTTGCTTCTCATTAGAACTCTTTTTTTCAGTATATTTTAACTGCTCTTTTGATACGGTTAACTGATAAAAAATATAGCCGACAATTGAGAAAATAAGAGCAATGATGAAAAATGAATTTCGTTCATCTGTTTGTGTTCCGCCAAGTGCCCCTGAAACTGCAAAAGCAAGCGGCTGAACAATTAAACAACAAATACTGCAAACCATTGCACCCACGGGACGAAGAGAAAGGAGTTTTGTGCGTTCCCTTTCTTCTCTGCACAGAACATTAGGATAACTTATCATCGGGATATCGCCAAATGAAAAGATAATCTCCCAAAGAAAGAAAACAACAAATCCATAAATAATAATCGTTGCATTCTGAAGTGTACTGTTGCCGTCAGAATATATCTTCATGGTAAAGCAAAGAACTGTAATAACGGCAGTTGGCAGAGGTAAATACCATAGATAATTTGCTAAAGACCATTTGCTTTTGTTGATGAATGCACCAATGAATGGGTCTTTTACCGCATCAAGGATTTTTGCCGAACTGAGTATCATTCCAAGCCAAAAGGCAGGAATTAAAATGGTGAATTGCAGATAGTAGGCAAAGCAGGATGACACAAGTGCGTATAGGATGTTCTGACCTGATAAACCTAAAAGATAGCGTGTTTTTTCATTATGCAGTTTTGTTTTCATTGTGAAACTCCTTTTGGTACATACTATTGGTATGTATAATGGCAAAATTTATTGCCGCAGGTGCGGCTTATCTTTATTCATACTTTTGGTATGTATGCTGCCTTAATAAATTGCCACTGAGGTGGCAACCTATCATTTTCTGTTATCCATTTCGTTAATTTGCTTATTCATATTGTAAACCATCGGGTACATATCAGAGACATCGACACCGAGTATAGTCATCATCTCTAAAATCACCTGACACTTTTTCTCAATGTCCTCATCACTCATTGAAAAAACAAGAGGATTGAGCCAAACATTAGCAAGTAAGGATATAATCTCTGCCAGTTCTTTGGCAAACGGTACTTTGATGGAACCGTCTGTTATTCCCTCTTCAAGAACCGGTTTGATCGCATTGGGTGCAATATCATTCACAGCTCTTAAAAGCAGATCGCTTAACATATGTGGCATATTTTGGAGATGAATACCCATACTTCTGAACTTCTGCTCTTGTTCGTCAACTAGCGACTCGTAAAGCATTGCTTTAAGCTTCTGCGCACCGTTAAGAGAGGTGTCCTCTGCTATCTTATTCCACTTGCGAGCCAAAGAGTTTTCTTGAAAAAGCCTTGCAGTAACAGCATTCAGAATGTCCTCTTTTGATGTGAAGTGGTGATAAATAGCACCTTTTGTCAGGCCACCTAAATTATCGATAATATCTTGAATTGTTGTGTGTTCGTAACCTTTTTCAAGAAACAGCTTTTGCGCCGTATCAAGAATCAGGGTTACTGTCTCTTCCGGGTATTTATTCCTTGCCATAATTCACCTTACATACTTTTAGTATGTTAATTATATCAGTTACTACTGTAATTGTCAAGAGTCTGCCTTGAAATGTATACTATTCATTCACAGAAAACAATATAACCCTATAATGCCAAAACTATCCCTCAGAGAAAAGTTTCAGCGTGGCTATGTCTTTGACATAGAAAGGGCGGTTAGAGAGGGGAAAAGCAACTGCATAAAGCCCACAATGAAACTATTCCAAAGTGTCGCTTTGCCGAAAAGCCTTGTGCCCTAAACTCCCCAAGAATTAACACATACAAAATCGGTAGCGATTTCAAGTTTAGAGAGCAAATCGCGAACGTTTTTTGTGAGCGGATTGATAATTCGCAGATTGGCTTTTGTGTGTGCGTCAAAGATTTTTACCTTATCAAGCTCAAGAATCAACTTTTTGTGCGTGATTTCGGTATCTGATATCCGGCTTTGAATATATAATTTCACTATCAATGCGATAAATGCTGCGAATATCTTCCCGTTCAGGGTTTCCGAGGTATGAGTTTTTGCCCGTTTAAAGTCAAGCTCGTTTTTCAAATCATCAAAGCTCTTTTCTATTACATCTCGACGACGGTACAGCTTCAATATCTGTGCCGTTGTCTTTTTGAAATCCGTTTCTGATATCACGAAAAATCCGCACATAGACAAAGCTTCGTTTATTGCCTTGTGATTTCTTGTGTAACCTAACCTGCCGTCTTTTGAACGGTTGATGAAGAAGTACCTGTCATAATGCAGACTCCTGTCCGGAGGCTCTTCCATACTTTTCAAATCGTTCTCTTCCCTTTCGAGCAATTCATACAGATTTTCGCTTTCTCTGAGTGCCTTTTGATGGTCGTAATATATATGCACACCCCTTTTGCCGAAAATGCACACCCCTCGACCTTTCGTTAAAAGGTGTTGTGGGAGAAAATGAAAATGACTCCGCAGCGACCGTTTCCGGAACGCCACGAAGCATTCTATCGTTAAATCGTATCGAAAAAGCCTTGTAAATCAAGGACTTTGTAAAAAGAAACCGGACACCAATCAAGATACCCATTGTATCAAAATCAGTGCCTAGTTATGATTGCGGGGACAGGACTTGAACCTGCGACCTCCGGGTTACATCTCACAAGGCTGCGCCTTGCTTGCCCCTCAGAAATATAGTCGCATATGCTCGCTTGGAGCGCATCGCAATGCTCCTTATTTCTTCACCTCAGCGGCACGCCTTAATCTGCCACAGGCAGCGGCGCACCGCTTCGCCCCAACGAGCACCGCTTATAGTGCTCATAACCCGACAAAAAAAGAACTGTCATAAAAGACAGTTCCTAAATGGTTGCGGGGACAGGACTTGAACCTGCGACCTCCGGGTTATGAGCCCGACGAGCTACCAACTGCTCTACCCCGCGATATTAAGTTGTGCCCTCTTTCAGAGTGCCTAACTATTATATTATCATTATATGCGTTTGTCAAGTGTTTTATTTGTATTTTATATTTTTCGGTGTGTTTCGGTTTTACAGCGATTAAAAAGGCGGCGACATCTCAAAATAAGAGCCGCCGCACTTTGTAATTTTTCAGTTTTGAAAATTTATCTGCTCGTCTTTTACGGGAGAATAACGTATCAAAGCGGAAGAATCGAGATTTTCGCGATGCATATCAACAGCCGAAATTTGATGATTGTCATACGTTGTGTAATAATAAATTCCCTTATCTGTATTGCAACAAGATGTGTAAAGCGTAATCTCGTATTTGCCGCTTTCAAGCTTGCAGCAACCCCTTGGCTGGCTTACCGAATTCAGAATATGGAAAAACTGACTTACGCTTTTTTCTTCGCCGTCCTCGGACAGAGAATTTGCCTTGACGAACGCCGCTCTGACAAACCTCGACTGCGAAGAGAGATCTCCGGGAAGTCCGAGCGCGCCCATACCGCGAGAATAAGTCGAGAGATTTATATCGGGAGCAAATGTGTTTTTCGGGTCGGCCGCGCTGAGGCTCATATAGTTGTTTAAATTTTGAAGCTGCATATCAAACGGCGGATTGTTTGTAAGAACGCCTACGGGATTTTCGTAAACTTTAAGTCCGTCCTTTACGGACTCGACTACGATACAGCCGCTTTTGTCGGCTATTATCCAGTGAAGCTGTGCGGCGGGGAGCGACTCGTTAAACGGCGTATTTGTGATATTTACATTTGAGAGCAATTTTTTCGCTTCGTCAACGCTTGCGCATCGACATAAGAGCCACGGTATAAATTCGCATTGCGCAACGTTGCATTTACCGCTTTTTTCGTTACCGTAATATGCGTTGCCGACAAAATTAAGTCCTGCCGCGGCAAGTCCCTTTTCGTTTACTGCGTCGTAATAGAGCGGATAATTATCCGCAACATATGCCATACCTATTATGGCATAGTGGCTCTTCAGAGGCTCCGCGAATTTGAATTTAAACGGGTAATTACGCGGCGTCACGGTAATTTCGTCTCCGTATGAAAATTCATAGTCGAGCGTGCGGCCGAAATAAAAATCGTTTGTTTTGTATGTTGCTGCGGTACACATATTAAGTCCTCCCGAAATATTTGATTTTTACAGAGAAAATGCTATACTTATGTTTGCCCGAAAAAACGGAACACTTAAAATATAGATTATAATTGTTTTAATATTATGAACTTTATGAAAACAGATTATGAGTTGAAAAGGTCAAAAAGAAAAACTCTGTCGCTCACCGTGACAAAGGATTTAAAAGTAAGCGTAAAGGCACCTGTCGGTTGCCCGCAAAAAATGATAGACGACTTTGTTTTATCGCATGAAAAGTGGATAAACGAGCATATAGAAAAGCAAAAGAGCCGCCTTTCTCTTGAAAAAACACTTGACGAAAAGAGAGTGTCGGAGCTTCGCGCACTTGCCGCCGCGGAATTGCCGCGCCGCGTGGAATATTACAGCGAGAAAATGGGACTTTATCCGACAAGTGTAAAAATAACCTCCGCAGCGACAAGATTCGGTTCGTGCAGCGGGAAAAATTCAATATGCTTTTCATACAGGCTTATGCTTTATCCGCCGGAGGCTGTTGATTACGTTGTTGTGCACGAGCTTGCGCACATTAAGGAAAAGAACCATTCGGCAAGGTTTTACGCCCTCGTGGAAAGGTATATGCCCGATTACAGGGAGAGAGAAAAATTGCTCAAAAAAACACCGAAGCTTTGATTTACAAGGCCTCGGTATTTTTATTTTACATTGAAAATGTCTTGCGCATTTCTTCCTGTCTGCCGCAACAGAATCTGCCCTCGGGGCAGGATGAAATAAAGCAGCTCGGACCGTAGTATTTGAAAATCCCCGGAGCGGCTTTTCTCAAAAGTTCGAGTGCCTCTACCGCATGCGCTCTGATTTCCCACTGAGCTCGTGAGCAGGTGCGCAGCTTCATAAATGTCAGTAATTCGCGAGCGTTCATGGTTGTGACTATATCGAGCGTGTTGCCGCTGAGAAGGTAGTACACGAGGCTTTCCTCACTCTTGCCGAGTGTGCGAAGTCTCTCATATTCGTCGGCGTTTTCCTTGAATGCGGCTTCGTATTTAAGAAACAGCTCAGGGTCTTTTTGGACCGATTCGGGGACGATGTGCCGTTTTCTGTCTGCTCTTATCAGTTCGGGAATTTCTATACTCTGCATTCTGTGGCGTGTGAAGTGAGTTATTCCGGAGAGTGAAACGTCATTGAAACGAAGTGTGAAATCCGCCGCCTCGAGCGCTCTCGGCCTTGAAGAGTGAACAAGACTGTAGGTTATTTTGTCGGCAACCGTGTCGTCCGATAAAATACGGTCTATATCCTCGGTTGAAGCGTTGGTGTAAGAGATGAGCGCGCTTCTCTGAACATTTTTTTCGGCGTCGCCCGTGTATGAGAGAAGCTCGACTTTTTTGCCGTTTGTGCGGCGCGGAACGTCGCCGATAAACGAGAGGTCGGGGTTATCCGGCATATAGTTTTTGCTGCGCTCGTCAAAGCCCGTCATTATGCCGGGAGTGAGCTTTTCCGCCTGTTCTTTTAATTCGCGCCCGAGCTTTACTATTTCGGGGTATTTGCTGCCTCTGCCGTAGAGCATGGCTTTTAACAGGTGCAAAAATTCACGCCCGTTTATGCTGCAAAAGAAGTTGGAAAAAAGGCAGTACGGCAAAAGGAATCTCGCGTCCTCTTTGGGTACGCCGGCCTCGCAGAATTCGCTGTACAGACCGAAGAGCTTTGCCATATGGCTTTTGTAGTTTTCGTCCGCATCCTCGGGAATAAAAAATCCCGCATCCGAAAAATCAACGTATCTGCGTGATTTTACGGTGAATGAAGCGAGCCTGAATTCGATGACGAATTGCTCGACAACCGCCGTGACATTTTGAAAGGCGAGATTAAAATATGTATGCTCCACTACCGAATTGTGACCGGAGCGCGTAACCTTGTCGATAAGCTTTGCGTTTTTTTCGCAGTCCTGCGATTTTTGCCATATACCGAGCACGGTGCCCTCCTGCGTAGACACTCTGCCGCCGGCCGAGGTTATTTTTTCGCCGCAGTCGGAAAGGCCTATTATGAATGCTCCGCTTTTATTTAAATCCAAATTATCGAGATCCATCTGTGTGTTTGCCCCTTTTCGATGTTTTACAATATTTTATCACATTATATCGGTTTAGGCAATTTGGAATATTGTGTATTTTTTGTTGTAAAAAATGTAATTGTTTGCTATAATAATTTAGATTGAAAATTAAAAGGGGTAAAAGGTATGTCCGGCAAACTTATAGTTATAGAGGGACTTGACGGAAGCGGTAAATCGACTCAAACGGAGCTTCTTCAAAAAAAACTTGCATCTCTGTCTGTCGATACAAGGAGAATTAAGCTGCCGGATTACGATGACCCGTCAAGCACGCTTGTCAGAATGTATCTCGGCGGCGAATTCGGAAACGACCCGTCGTGCGTCAACGTCTATGCGGCGTCCTCGTTTTATGCGGTGGACCGCTATGCGAGTTACAGCCGTCATTGGAAAGAGGATTATCTTTCGGGTAAGGTCATTTTAGCCGACAGATATACTTCGTCGAACGCCGTTCATCAGGCGGTAAAGCTGCCGCAGAGCGAGTGGGACGACTATATTAAATGGCTTTGCGATTACGAATACGAAAAGCTCGCCGTGCCGAAGCCCGACAGGATTATATATCTTGATATGCCCGTTGACGTGTCACAGCGACTTATGACAAAGCGCTACGGCGGCGACGAGGTGAAAAAAGACGTCCACGAGGCAAATGTAGAGTATTTGCGTCGCTGTGCAAAAGCGGCGGCGTTTGCCGCGGAAAAAATGGGCTGGGAGACCGTGGTCTGTTCCGAAAACGGTGAGCCGCGCCCCATAGCCGATATAAGCGAAGAAATATTGGGTATAGTAAAAAAAGAACTTGGTTTAGGAGAATAATTTTGCTTGAATTCAGAAACCCCGAATTATCGGACAGAGCTTGGGTAACGGGCGTAATGGAGCGTTCGGGCGATATGGCCTGCGAGTACTGCTTCGGTAACCTTTATATATGGGCGCCCGTGTATGGAAATACAATTTGCGAGTATGACGGTATGTTTTTGGCACGCGACGGCGTAGGCGATCCGATGTATCTTTACCCGTGCGGCGACGGCGATAAAAAGGCCGCCGTAAACGAACTTATACGTTATGCCGAAAATCACGACAGCGCGCGTTTAACCATGTACTGCCTCACTCCGTCAAATGTCCGTGAGCTTGAAGATATGATGCCCGGAAAGTTTGAGTTTACCGAGATGAGGGAATTCGCCGATTACATTTACAATACCACCGATCTTATTGACCTTGCCGGCAGGAAGTACCACGGCAAGCGTAACCATATAGCTTATTTCAAAAATAACCACGATTGGCATTTTGAGTCGATAAACGACGGCAATATGCAATTATGTCTTGATATGAACCAGAAGTGGGAGGCTTTAAACCGCGAAAAGGACCCCGATGAAATAGATAGCGAACTTGAAGCCATAAAGCGTGCGTTCTCGAATTTTGACGAGCTCGGGTTCAAAGGCGGAGTTTTATACGCCGACGGCGAGGTTGTGGCTTACACTCTCGGCGAGGAGCTGAACAGCTCGGCTTTTTGCACACATATAGAAAAGGCGTATGCTTCGGTTCGTGGAGCTTACCCGACGGTAAACCGTGAATTTGCGGCAAATATGCTTGCTAATTATAAATTCATAAACCGTGAGGACGATACGGGAAGCGAAGGGCTCCGCAAGGCAAAGCTCTCATATTATCCGGAGATACTTTTGCAGAAGTACCGCGCTTTTTATAAGGGATAAGTTATGGAAATTCGGCTTTCTTCTCCGAAGTACAAAGAAAAGATGTATTCGCTGTGGCAAAGCTGCTTCGGCGACGACAGAGAAACAATCGATATGTTTTTCAAAAACAGCTTTTCTTATGAAAATGCAGTTATCTGCACGGACAAAGCAGAGGTTGTGTCACAACTGTTTTTGCTTCCGGAAAAGCTCTCCCTCGGCGAAAAGGAGTATTTTGCATACTATATTTATGCAGCCGCCACCGCAGAGAGTTACAGAAAACAGGGTATAATGGGTTCGTTACTTGAATTTACTTCAGCTCTTGCCGCCGACAGAAAAGCCGATTATCTGTTTTTGGTTCCGGCGACGGAGAATCTTTTTGATTATTACGAAAAATTCGGCTTTTACAAAGCTCTTTATGCCGAAAAAACCGTCTTTAAATTGACCGGCGGTAAGCCGCTTGACATTAAAAGCACCGAGCCGTCGGATATAAAAAAGGCAGCTCTCAAAAGAGAAAAGCTGTTAAAGGGCGTAAACCGTGTAGTGTGGCGAGAAAACGAAATAAAACTGTTTTCGGATTTTCTCGGCGACGACGGCAAAATAGTTTTCGGAGACGATTTTTATGTCTCGTACAGTCCGGCTGAAAACGGTGTTTTTGTCACGGAGCTTCTCTGCGGAGGAACATATGAAAACGCCTTGGACGTTTTGAAAAAAACGGGTGAAAATACGTTTTTTGTCTCTGTGCCGGAGGAAAAAGCCGCCGAATTAAAAAATTGCAAACGCACCGCCGTAGGTATGATAAAAAATATCAAAGGCGAGAAGATAAATGACAGCGTGTATACAGGGATAACGCTGAACTGAATGTTTAAAGAAAGGATTGCCGCATTCCCGCGCGGCGGTACAAAAAATGATTTATGTTTTTCTTGCGGACGGCTGTGAAGAGATAGAAGCTCTCACGCCGATTGATGTTCTGAGAAGAGCAAAAAAAGACGTTAAGGTTGTAGGTGTCGGTAAAAAAACAATAGTTTCGTCTCACAATATCAGGATTACGTGTGACGCCGAGACAACCGAGGTTTCTCCGAACGAGGACATAGAGGCGGTTATTTTGCCCGGCGGTATGCCCGGTGCTTTAAATCTTGAAAAGTCGGAAAAGGTAAATGAATTTATAGACCGCGCTTCAAGCGACGGAAAGCTTATCTGCGCTATATGCGCGGCACCGTCCGTGCTCGGCCATAAAAATCTGTTGAGGGGCAAAACCGCAACATGCTTTCCGGGTTTTGAAAAAGACCTTTACGGTGCTGTTGCCACAGGCGCTCCCGTAGAACGGGACGGGAACATAATAACTGCGCGCGGAATGGGCGTGGCTCTCGAATTCGGACTTAAAACAGTCGAGGCACTTTGCGGAAGCGAGGTTGCCGAAAGCATAAAAACATCTGTTCAAAGCGAGTGATAAAAATGACGGCTCAAAGTGAGGATAAAGCTTTTTTAAGAAGACGCGCCAAGGAGTACAGAAAATCACTTTTGCCGGAGGAGAAGGCGAGACGTGACAAATTTGTTACGGACAATCTGTTTGCCCTCGATGAATTTAAAAACGCTAAAACCGTTTTGTGTTATGTGTCGTCTTCACGCGAGGTTGACACATCGTGTATAATTAAACAGGCGGTGCTTTCGGGCAAAATCGTTGCCGTGCCGAGATGCGTTGACGCTTTCGGGCATATGGAGTTTTGCCGTATAGACTCTGTTTTTGATCTTGAACCCGGGGCGTTCGGCATAATGGAGCCGAACCCATCATGTGAAATTATGACCGCCTTTGATAACGGTATATGTATAGTACCGGCTCTTGTATTTTCCGAGGACGGATACCGCGTCGGCTTCGGAAAAGGCTATTATGACAGGTTTTTACAATCGTTTTCAGGCACAAAAATCGGGCTCGCATACGAAGAGCAGATAATAAAGAGAATCCCGCACGACAGTTACGATATTAAATCCGACATAATTGTTTCGGATAAGAAAGTACACAGAGTTTAATGAAAGGAGGAGCGCCCATGGATGACAATAAAAGAACTCCCGATGATTCGTATAGGGATCTTTTGGATATTTATGCGCGTGAGGAAGACGAGCAGAAAAGACCCGAGCTTAAAAATATGGTTGAGAGAAACCGTAAGAGCGGCAAAAAGCCCTTTAAGCTTGAAATAAAAGACCTTGACTCCGAGTTTACCGACGCTCCGCAAAAAAGACCGCCTGTCAGACGAGATATGCCCGTGCATCACAGTACCGATGCGCCGGAAAGACATAATGCTCACAAAAGACCGACAGAAAAACACAAAATTCATAAAAGGCCGCCCGAAAAAAACGGTACGGCACCGCGCGGAATAAGCTATGATGACGAATTCGGTCCCATAATTACACGCGGAGGAAGAAACGGCGGAAATGCCGCCTCTTTCGGAACAGCCTCTTACGAGCAAGCGTCGGAGCAGGGTGCCGTACGTAAAAGGCCGCCGATAAAGGGTATAAAGGGAAACGAAAAAGAAATTGCGGTAAGAATAGCCGCATATTTCGTAAGAAACAAAAAAACGTGGATAACGATAGCGGTTTGCGTTGTATGTGCAATTTGTCTGTCGTCGTATCTGATTAGCTGTATGAACGATGTTTTGGCAATACGCCGCGACAGCGAAAACGTTATATCTGTTACAATCCCCGCAGAGACCAACACAAGCGACGTTATCAACATATTAAAGGATAACGGCCTTATAAAGCATAAGCATTTCTGCAAAATGTTTGCAAAGATAATGAATTACCGTGATGACAACTATATGTCGGGTATTTACTATATAACCAAGTCGATGGGCGTTGAGAAGATGCTCTCAACATTTAAATCTCCTCCGTCAACGGGCGAGACCGTAAGGCTTTCGTTCCCCGAGGGCTACACGGTAGACCAAATAGTCGAAAAGCTCGAAAAATATGAGGTTTGCTCAGCTGATGCCATCTATAAGGCCATGAGAGAGGTGGACTTCAGCAGTGAATACACCTTTATTAAGAATGAGCCGAATAAAGAGCAGCGTTACAGGAGCCTTGAGGGTTATCTCTACCCCGACACATATGATTTCTATAAGGGCGAAAATGCCTCGAGCGTTATAAGGACCTTCCTAAACAACTTCCAGAAAAAGTGGACGGACGATTATCAGAAAAAAGCCGACGCGCTCAATATGTCGGTTGACGATATAGTAAAGCTCGCCTCGATTATAGAAAAAGAGGCCGCCGATGCGGCTCAGATGCCGCTTGTATCGTCGGTGCTTCACAACCGTCTCAATAAGCCGGGGCTTTATCCGTCGCTTCAGTGCGATTCCACGGCGGATTATATCAACGATTATATTGCGAAGAACGTTACAAATGCCACGGAGCTTGCCGCCTACACCTCACGTTACAGCACATATAAGTGCGAGGGTCTGCCCGTGGGTGCGATTTGCAACCCGGGTAACGACTCAATAAACGCGGCACTCAATCCCGCAAAGACCGATTACTACTTCTTCGCGCACGATACCAATAAAAAGATTTATCTTGCGAAAAACGATTCGGAGCGGCAGGCAAATAACATTGCCATACTCCAGGCCAATCAAAAGGCGGCCAAGTCGGCTTCGCAGTAATTTACCAGAGGAGCAATATGAAAAGACGACCCGAATTACTAAGTCCGGCAGGCGATTTTGAACGCTTTGAGGCAGCATTGCGCTTCGGAGCGGACGCCGTCTACCTTGCCGGCAGCTCATTCGGTATGCGTGCAGGTCCGCAGAATTTTCCCGAAGAAGATCTCATAAAAGCGGTAAAGGAAGCGCACGAAAAGGGCGTTAAGGTTTATTTAACGCTTAATACGCTTCCGCGAAACAGCGAAATACCGCTTTTGCCGGACTTTATAGAAATGACTGCAGGTGCGGGAGTGGATGCGTATATTGTAGCCGATATCGGTACTATGGCATACTGCAAAAAGTATGCGCCGTCGGTGCCGCTGCACGTTTCCACACAGGCGGGCATCGTAAATTATCTCACGGCGAACGAGTTTTACAATATGGGTGCCGAGCGAATAGTTACGGCTCGAGAGCTATCTCTGTCGGAGATTGCCGAGATAAGAGCCAAAACTCCTAAGGAGCTGCAAATCGAGTGCTTTGTACACGGCAGTATGTGTATGTCGTTTTCGGGCAGATGCCTTTTGTCAAATTATCTTACCGGCCGTGACGCAAATCGCGGCGAGTGTGCTCAGCCGTGCCGTTGGCAGTATGCGCTTATGGAAAAAACACGCGAGGGCAGGTATTTTCCGGTAAATGAGGAAGAGGACGGCACATATATATTAAACTCCGAGGATATGTGTATGATAGAGCACATCCCTGAGCTTACAGCTGCCGGAATCGACAGCTTTAAAATAGAGGGCAGAGCAAAATCCGCATATTATACGGCGGTCATAACAAATGCTTACAGAGCGGCAATCGACGCTTATATGTGCAGCGAGTCGTGTAGCTTTGTTTTGCCGAGATGGATACTTGACGAGGTGCGAAAGGTAAGCTATCGCGACTACTGCACGGGCTTCTATTTTGATTCGCCGCACGAAAAAGCGAATATCAGCTTTGAGGGCGGTTACCGCCGCGAGTGGGATGTTATGGCGGTGGTCGAGGATTGCCGCGACGGCTTTATTTACTGCGAACAGCGAAATAAATTCTTTAAGGGCGACACTCTCGAAAGCCTCGAGCCGGGGAAAAAGCCGCAGAGCTTTGTCGTGACGGAGCTTTTTGACGAAAACGGCGAACCTACTGACAGCACGCCGAGAGCCATGATGAAATTCAAAATATGCTCCGATTTAAAATTTGTTCCCGGAACGATCCTCAGAAAACAAAATATAAAATAAAACATACGCTTCCGTTCAATAATAAAACGGGAGCGTTTTTTGTTTTCGGAGGTAAATTATGAACAAGCGAGTTTGTGCCCTTTTCTTTTTGTTGTGTCTGTCGTTCGGCGTGCTTTTTGTAAAAATGGCGGAGCTTTGCGGCGGTAACGTGTCGGATGTCGCTGCGTCAAAAAATACCGTCGGCGTGACGGTGGCTTCGTCAAGGGGCAACATTTACGACTGCAAAATGCGTCCGCTTGTCAATTGCGATACCGTTTTAAAGGCGGCGATAAAGCCGTGTGAGGAGTCCCTGTCCTCTATTCGGGTCATTGTCCCCGAAAGCGAAATACCTTCTGTTTATTCGACTTTGTCTCAGGGGAAAATAGCGGTTTGTGCGTCAAATGCCGTTTTTGACGAAAAAAACATAAAGACGGCAAAAACGGTGGTGCGATACGGTGAAAACAGCCTTGCGCCGCACATAACCGGATATATCGACGGCGACGGAAACGGCGTTTCGGGAATTGAAAAGTGCTACAACGATATACTTTTGTCATATTCGGGAACTCTGAAGGCAAGGTGTGGCGCGGCGGCTTCGGGAAAATTGCTTGAGGGTGCGGAGATTACATTTTTAAAGGATGGGTATATGTCGGCCGGCGGAGTGGAGCTCACAGTAGACAGAGATATACAAAAGCTGTGTGAATCGGCTCTCGGAAAATTCGGTATCGACAGCGGTGCGGTCGTTGTTCTCGACAGTGCCACCTCCGAAATAAGGGCAATGGCGAGCACACCGACGTTTGACCGAAATGCGCCCGAAAAAAGCCTAAACGACTCATCTTCTCCGTTTCTTAACAGAGCTATAACTCCGTACTCAGTAGGCTCGGTTTTTAAAGCGGTTGTCGCCTGTGCCGCCTTGGAAAACGGAATTCCTACAAGTTACAGCATCGTCTGCAACGGTAAATACGACTTGAACGGAGAAATATCGTTCGGCTGTTTTAAAAAGACGGGGCACGGCAATATGAATATGTATTCGGCTATGGCGGAGTCATGCAATCCGTATTTTATAAGTCTTGCGCTTAAAACCGGCAAAGAAAACATTTGCGCCATGGGTGAGAATCTCGGGCTCGGTCAAAAAATCGAGCTTGCGGACGGTTGGGAGACAAAGTCCGGTATTATGCCGTCCGCCGACAGCCTTATGTCTGAGGCGGATTTGTGCAACCTCGCATTCGGTCAGGGTAAATTGCTTGCTTCACCGCTGCAAATGTCCGCCGTGTATGCGGCTGTGGCAAATAACGGAGTGTATCGCGCACCCTCTCTTATGAAAGCCGTAACGGATGAGACCGGAAAGGAAATCAAAAGGGCGGAGCTGCCCGTTCCGAGGCGTGTAATGAGCGTTGATACGGCAAAAACAGCTACCGAGCTTTTACGCGAAACCGTTGTGTCCGGCAGCGGAAAAAGGGCGGAAACCGAGTATTTTGACGCCGCAGGCAAAACGGCAACGGCGCAAAGCGGCTGGTTTGACGAGAACGGGAATGAAGTGACGCACTCGTGGTTTTGCGGATTTTTTCCGTATGCTTCGCCGCGCTATGTCATCACCGTCTTTAAAGAAAACGGAGCGGGAGGTGCCTTAGACTGCGCTCCGGTGTTTAAATACATTGCCGACGGAATTAAAAGATAACTTGTGCTGATTCGGCACAAAAGCTTTATTTTCGGCTCCGTAATGTTATTATTTTCCCATAATGTATCGGGGGAATGAGTATGAAGAACGAAGGGAAAAACGCAAAACACGGCTTTAAAATTATGACGGCCGTAATTACCGTATGCGCCGTTTTGTGTACGGTGTTTTCCGCGATGTCACTTGTGCTGCAGTATAAAGACCATATTATGCTGAAGAAATACGGAGATTTTGTGTCCTATGAAAATTCGACGAAAAACGAAGGCGAAAAAGACGGCTTTTATCTTGTGACCAAGGAAGCAAAAGCCGAAGGTGAGTCCGATACGGCTGCAAACGCCGAAACAGAGAGTGCGGCGGCATCCTCTGCCGCAGGGCAGACTTCGGTCTCGACTTCAGTCGGCGTAAATTCACAAAAAAGCTCCGGTGACGCACAGCCCTCCGAAGGCACATATACAGTAAACGTGAACACCAAAAAAATTCACTCTCCGTCATGCTCCTACGCTATGAGGACGTCCTCGGAAAATAAAAAAGAGATTTCCGCCTCGGAGCTGTCATCGTATCTTGACAACGGTTACAGTATCTGTTCAAAATGCAATGCCGGCAGATAGTTCAAATATTCTTTTCGACCCGAAATACTCGACACATCGAAAGAGTTTGTCATCAAACCGCATTGCGCCGACTGCTTCGGAGTTTTACGCATAGTCATTTTCAACAATGCAAAAAATGACAAAACTGTGTGCTTTAAAGCCTTAATCTAACCGATTTTACAAAATGAAAAACTTTTTTTGTGAAAAATGCAAACTAAATTTTTAAAATATCAATTTTTAGCTTGCAAAATCTTAAAAGATTGTGTAAAATACATAATATATGATTTGTGAAATTGTATAAAAGTGCAGACGGGGAAATTTGTACTGCCGTTTCGGCTTAAAGCAGAGTGCGGCAGGGAGGTTTTCTCCGGAGAAAAAAGATAGATGGAGGTTTTATCAATGTCGAACAGATTGTTCCAGGGTATTGTGCATCAGCTCACAGACAGTATCGACCGTACTATAGGTGTTATAGACGAGTCGGGTACCATTATTTCCTGCAGCGAACTCGGTAAGATAGGTGAGGTGCTCTCAACCGAGGTTACCGCGGTTTTCAGCGGAACGGAGGTTATATCGGTAGACGGGTATTCTTATAAGCCGTTCGGTGCGCGTATGCACCCCGAATATGCCGTATTTGTTTCCGGCGATGACGACCTTGCCTTGAAATATCTCTCAATGCTTGCCGTAACACTCTCAAGCATTAAGCAGTATTATGATGAAAAATACGACCGCGCAAACTTTATCAAGAACGTAATTCTTGACAACATACTGCCCGGTGATATTTATCTCAAGGCGAGAGAGCTTCATTTTAACAATGATGTGTCACGCGTCGTAATTCTCATAAGAATTACCGAGCATATAGATATCTCCGCTTATGATATAATTCAGAATCTGTTCCCGGATAAGACCAAGGATTTTGTAATAAACCTTAACGAGACAGATATTGCCCTTATCAAAGAGGTTAAGCCGAATATCGACACAAAGGATCTCGAAAAGCTTGCACGCTCGATAGCCGACGGCCTCGGAACGGAGTTCTATTCTCACGTTCTTGTCGGCATAGGTACTACGGTTGAGGGAATAAAGGATCTTGCACGCTCATTCAGAGAGGCTCAGGTTTCTCTTGAGGTAGGCAAGGTGTTCGACACCGAAAAGAGCATTGTTAGCTATGACAATCTCGGTATTGCGAGACTTATATATCAGCTTCCCACAACTCTTTGCGATATGTTCTTAAAGGAGGTTTTCAAGCGCGGTTCTATCGACAATCTCGATCAGGAAACGCTCTTTACAATTCAGAAGTTCTTTGAAAACAACCTCAACGTATCCGAAACCTCGAGAAAGCTTTTTGTACACAGAAATACTCTTGTATATCGTCTTGAAAAGATTAAAAAGCTCACAGGCCTTGACCTTCGCGAGTTCGATGACGCAATAGTATTTAAAGTAGCTCTTATGGTTAAGAAATATCTTGATTCAAGCCCCGTCAAGTATTAAAGAAAAGTAATTTTCCGCGCGCTGTTGCGAATGGGAAAATTGCACAATGTTACAAGTGGGATTTTGTCTAAAGTGCGCGAATATAATTTACCATATTACAAAATGGTTACAAACTTGACGTTCTATGCTATAATTAAAGGCGGTATTATGAGTGATTATACTCATTTTGCCGCCTATATTTTTTATAGCGGTTGTGTAGAGTCTCTGCCTGTCGGTATTAAACTTTACGGCAGAGTTCAGCGGTGGGAATATTGTGAAAAGCAGAGGTATGTTCTAAGTGATTGAATTTAAAAATGTATCAAAAACTTACGATAACGGGACCGAAGCGCTTAAAGATGTCAATATCAAGATAAACGACGGAGAATTTGTCTTTGTGGTCGGCTCATCGGGAGCCGGCAAGAGTACGTTTCTCAAGATAATGATGCGCGAGCAGGTGCCTAACAGCGGTTCTGTTATCATAAACGGTTATCATCTTAACAATTTAAAGAAAAAAGAGATTCCTCTTTTCAGAAGGACTCTCGGTATAGTATTCCAGGATTTCAGACTTATCCCGACCATGACGGTGTTTGACAACGTCGCATTTGCGATGCGCTGCATCGGTGCCAAGGAAAAGGAAGTCAGAAAACGCGTGCCTTATATACTCAGCCTTGTAGGACTTGCATCCAAGGCGAGAAATCTGCCGACGGAGCTGTCGGGCGGCGAGCAGCAGAGAGTTGCGCTCGCGCGTGCGCTTGTAAATAATGCGGGGCTTATAATTGCGGATGAGCCTACGGGCAACATCGACCCCGAAATGTCTTACGAAATAGTTGACCTTTTAAACCATATAAACGCAAACGGAACCACCGTGGTAATGGTAACTCACGAGCATAATCTCGTCCGTCATTTCCACCACAGGGTTATTACAATAGAGCAGGGCGCCGTGGTTTCGGACTCCGAAGACACCGAGGCACTTCCCGATGATTACGCCACCATCGAAAGAGATTATGCTTCCGACGCGTCAAATGCGGAAAGAGCGGCGGCAGCCGCGGCTGCGGTTCAGAACATTGCCTCCTCGGAGACGGTGGAGGACCGTGTGGCCAAGCAAAAGGAAGACAGCATAAGCCCGTTTTATGTTCAGCCGAATTCGGACGCCGACCTTGAAAAGTTTATGGCGACATACGGCGTGGATTCGGATTCCTCCGACGATGACGTTGATTACTCAAAGTATCTCGATGCCATTGAAAAAAAGACCGGAGGTGACAACAGGTGAAAGGGACAAGCTTAAAATATCTTACGCACGAGGGCTTCCGCAATGTGTGGGTCAATCGCCTTATGTCATTGGCATCTGTAACCGTGCTTATGGCATGTCTTATAATTATGGGCGCGGGCATAATGATATATTTTAATATTAACAATGTAGTCGACAAGGTGCAGTCGCAAAATGTAGTAATGGTCTATGTTGCCGACGATGTCTCGGAGGACGAAACAACACAGATAGGTACCTCGCTTAAAGGCATAAGCAATGTTGAAAGCTGCGAATTTGTGCCGAAGGAAGTTGCGTTCCAGGAGCAGATACAGAGCATGGGCGGCGACGCGGCTCTGTTTGAGGGCTTTGATGAAATTCCGCTTCCCGACGCATATAAGGTCACGGTAAAGGATTTGTCACAGTTTGAAAACACCGTTTCTCAGATAAAGCAGATAAACAAAGTCGATTCGGTGCGAGAAAACAGCGACCTTGCAAGCAAGCTTTTGTCTCTTCGCCATGCGGTTTCGATAGTCAGCGTGGGGCTTGTTATAATGCTGTTCCTTGTTGCGCTTTTCATAATTTCAAATACAATACGCATAACGATGTTCTCAAGAAAGCTTGAAATTTCAATAATGAAGGCGGTAGGTGCCACAAATTGGTTCATTCGTTGGCCGTTTATGATAGAGGGTATGATACTCGGCACGATTTCCGGCATAGTATCCCTGGGAGTTCTGTGGGGACTTTATGCAGTAGCCGAAAAAGTGTTCGCACAGACCCTCTCGTTAATCGGCTTTTCGCTCGTGCCGTTCAGCGAGTACTGGTGGCAGATACTTCTCGTATTTGTTGCAATAGGATTGTTTACAGGAGGTTTCGGAAGTCTTGTTTCGATGGCTAAATACCTGAAAGAGCAAGGGAGCGTGGTCTCTGATGACTAAAAACGGTCTCAAAAGAGCTTTGAGCCTTTTACTGTCGGTAACATTCGTTTTTTGCGCGTCGTTTTTACCGGCTTCCGCGGCGGATTCCAAGAAAGATTTGGAAAACAAAATCGCGGCTGCCGAGGCAAAGAAAAAACAGAATGAGCAAAAAATAAAGGATTTGCAAAATAAAATCGACGGTGCCAAAGAGTCAAACGGCTATTCCTCGGAACAGATTGACGCTTTGCAGGAGCAGCTTGACACGTACCAAAGTCAAATAACGGAGCTTAACAGTCAGATAGGCGACAAAAACGCCGTTATAAACGATTATCAAAAAGAAATAGACTCTCTTCAAAAGAATATAGACGAGGCAAGCGAGAGCATAGAAGCTCAGACAAAGACCGTAAACGATACATATAACCTTTTAAAGGAGAGACTTCGCGCGGCATATATGGCAGGCGAAAGTTCCACTCTTGAGGTGCTTCTTACGGCAAGTGATTATGAGGGCTTCCTCACAAGGCTTGAGCTTTTAAGTAAAACCACAAAGCATGACAGGCAGCTTATGAAATCTTTGCAGGATGATATTGCAAAGCTTAACGACACAAAGGAGCTTCTGTCGTCAAATCAGCAGGAAGTAAAGGCTAAGCAGACCGCCGTAGAGTCGGAAAAGGCGGATATTGTTTCGTCTAAAACGCAGGTGCAGTCGCTTTACAATACCGTAGATTCAAAGCAGTCTACCCTTGAAAAGCAGGTTGCACAGCGAAACGCATATATCTCGTCTCTCAGCGCAGGCTCCAAGGAATTAGAAAACGAGAATAAAAAAATACAGGCTGCGAAAGACAGCTACGATAAAAAGCTTGCGGAACTGGCGAAAAATGCGTCGCAGGGCACCGGCGAATTGCCAAAGCCCGGCGGAAACACGGGCGGCAATACGGGAGAAAATACCGGTGGAAATACAGGCGGTTATACGGTATCTCCCAAGGGTATGATTTGTCCGCTTCAGTATTCAAACGTAACCATATCGGCAGGCTGGTACGGCTACCCGGGTCACAAGGGTATTGATTTTACCACAAGGGGTGCAACCGGCAATACATACGGTAAGGAGATCAGAGCCGCGGCTGACGGTAAGGTTCTTTCCGCCGAATATCATTCGAGCTGGGGCAATAACGTCTTTATTGACCACGGCAACGGCGTTTGCACAAGATACGCTCATTGCAGCGTTATGAAGGTAAGCAAGGGGCAAACGGTAAAGCAGGGGCAGGTTATAGCTCTTGTAGGCAATACGGGTAACGTAAGTCCCGCGCCGACGCCGGCAAATCCGCACGCCGGGGCGCATCTTCACTTTGAGGTCTGGATAAACGGCACAAGGGTAAATCCCGCGCCGTATCTTCCGTAATTTTTAAAGGGGTAAATCCGGTATTAAAGGAGTTCTTTTTATTTTGAAGCATCAGAAGAAAGCATTTATACGCATTATTTCCGTTACGTTAATAACAGCTATGTTGTTTTCAGTGACGTCGTTTTCGGGCTCGGCTTCGTCCGTGCAGGATCAGATAGACGAGCTTGAAAGCAAAATAAATGCCAATAATAATAAAATCAGCGATAATAAGGCGTCCGTAAACGATTTGCTCAATCAGATTTCCGATATGCAGGCTCAGCTTGATGTTTACAACGCCAAGATAACCGACCTTAACAAGCAAATAGCGGCAAAGGATGAAATTATCAACAACTATCAGGCGGAAATCGACAGACTTCAAGCCGAAATAGACGCCGCAAATATTCAAATAGAAACACAGACAGCCGCTGTCGACGTAACATACGACGTACTTAAAGAGAGACTTCGCTCGGCATATAAGGCAGGCGAAAGCTCGGCGCTTGAGGTACTTCTCGGCTCCGGCGACTATGCGAGCTTTTTGACAAGACTTGAGCTGCTCAAACGTGTTTCGGAGCATGATAATGAGCTTGTAAAGGGCTTGCAGGAAGAAATCAATGAGCTTAACAAAACAAAAGAACAGCTCTCCTCCGATCAGCAGTCACAGCAGGAAAAGCAGACTGAAATAGTTAACGAAAAGGCCGCCATAGAGTCTGCTCGCGCAGAGGTCAAGAGCGTTTACAATACCCTTGACGCAAAGCAGTCACGTCTTGAAGCTCAGGTGAAGTCGCTCAAATCAATGATTTCAAGCCTTGATTCGCAGAATGATGCTTATCAGGCCAAGATGGATAAACTCGAAGCTCAGTCAATCAGCAATACCACGGGTTCTTCCGGTAACGGTGTGCTCTCAAGCGGAATGAGCTTTCCTCTCACGTGCAATTGTTACGTTTCACAGCACTACGGTCACAACGGCCACAAGGGCGTTGATATAGCCGGTGCAAATATAAACGGTCAGCCCGTTTACGCCGCGGCAGGCGGTACGGTAATTTCCGCCTCGTATCACTCAAGCTGGGGCAACAACGTGCTTATAGACCACGGCAACGGCGTGTGGACAAGATATGCGCACCTCAGCAGCATAGGCGTCAGCGCGGGTCAAACCGTATCGCAGGGTCAGTATATAGGCAAGGTCGGCTCCACCGGCAACTCCTCGGGTCCGCACCTTCATTTTGAGGTCTATGTAAATAAAAATCGAGTAAATCCCGAGCCGTATATCGGTCTTTGATAAAACCCCCCGAAAGAGAGGCGTTCATTTGAATAGGAAAATATCTCTGGGCCTTGCGCTCGCATTGATATTCGTGGCTATGGCAGGCTCTGTGGCAGGGACCATGGCTGTGTCAATGAAAATGTACAATTCAATAATCAAAGATCTCCCGAAGCGTTCACAGACTTATTCGCTTTTAGCGGAGATAGACGACGTTATCCGCACCAATTACTACGGCGAGATTAACGAAACGCTTTTAAACGCGGATATGGCAGAGGGCTTTGCAAACGGCGTAGGCGACAGTTACAGCTATTATATGACCGCGTCCGAGTATGACGTATATAAAAACGAGATGAACGGTCAGAAAATGGGCGTCGGCATAATTCCGGCGTTTAATGAGGACGATATGTGCCTTTACGCGGCAGAGGTCTCCGACGGTTCTCCGGCGGCACTTAACAATATGACTAAGGGCGACCGTATAGTTACCATAGATGAAGAGGAAGTCACGGTTTATAACTATAAAGAGCTTGTAAAAAAGCTTGAGGGCGAAAAGCTCTCGTCCGTAAATGTTGCGTTTATTCATGACGGTAATCTCGTTGCGGCGAATATGGTAAAGGGCTACACCGCGCAGACTGTTTATTATGAGACGGTAGGGCAGGTAGGTTATGTTAAAATAACCGATTTTTATTCGACCACCGCATCACAGCTCAAAAATGCCGTAAATACGCTTATAAAGCAAGGCGTGAGCGGCATTATAATAGATTTGCGGGCGGTCTCGAACGGAACCGTAGAGTATGCGACAGACGCGCTTGATGTGCTTGTTCCTGTGGCAAGCGACGGAACAAAGGCACTCGCTACCGCCGTTGATAAAAACGGTGAAACCATAGAGACCTTTACATCGGACGCCGACAGCATAAATGTGTCCACAGTGATACTTGTCAATAAAGACACCTCCGGGCCTGCAGAGCTTTTCGCCTGCGATATGCGCGATTTCGGCAAAGCAAAGCTCGTAGGTACGGCGACAAAGGGCAACGGAACCATGCAAAGGGTTTATCAGTTGAGTGACGGAGGTGCGGTAAAGCTCACCGTGGCAGAGATAAAGCCGTATACAAGCGATGTGTATAACGGTGTGGGCTTAACTCCGGATTACCTTGTGGAGCTGTCCTCACAGAAAAATAACCGTTTGGCGCTTTTATCTCATTCAGAGGATGAACAGTATCAAAAGGCAAATTCTCTCTTAACCTCTTCGGCAGGCGCTGACGAGCAATAAACAACAAACATTAAAATCAAAACCCCCGCATAATATTATGCGGGGGTGCTTTTATGTTCGGAGTAATTAAAATAGAAAGAATCGGCGGCGGATTTTTTAAGAGGCTTCGTTACAGGCTTTTTCCGCCTGAACCCGTTATCGAGCGGATAAGCGTTTTAGGCAGTGCTCCGTTTTTTACGCTGACTCTTGTGTGTGATGAAAACGAAGAGGTCGATACGGGTGAAATATACAGCCTGCTCGGGCGGTGCGCGGGCAGAGTTATAGTGTGCGGAGGAACCATAACGGATGACGAAAAGGTTAGGAATTTCGAGCCTCGTATACTGCCGTCCGTTATGCTTTTTAATTCCGCGGTTGATTATATAAAGAAATGCTCTCTTCCGCCGGAAAAAACGAGCGTGGCTGTTATGGATTTTAACGGCTTTCAAAAGGATAAGCTGTCTTTACTTGTTCCTCTTGCCTCAAATCTTAAGGTAATAACGGGTAATCCCGAAGAATTTTCTCCCGTGCGCCGACGGCTGTATGACGATTGGGGTCTTGCGATGACCGTCACGGAAAACGTGAATGAGGCAGGCGGCTGCACATTTGTAATAGCTCCGCGAACAGATAAAAGCAATCCGGACGGAGGGTGCCTTTTATATAGGAATGAGTATTCGGGAAGTACCGTCTGTTTGTCGGGCAGTGGAGTTACTCTGCCCGATGACATAACAAAGATTCTGCCACCGTGTAATTCGCTCTTGTTTGCTTCCGCCTTGTATGAATTGTGCGGTGCGACACGTCTTTCCGAGCTGTGCTTTGACCGCCTTGCGGACATTAGCTCTAAAGGCAGAATTGAATAAGCGGCAGCCTTAGTGTAACAATACGTTTTTTCTGCAGCCGAACAAAAAATAGCGGCACCGAAACTTTTTGTTCGGCGCCGTTGCTTTTTGTTTATAAGGCATTATTGCTTCAAAATAACATACCCCCAAGATAAGCTGAGGCACATCTTGGGGGTGGCTTTTTATTTTTTCATTTTCATGGAAATGTCAAATGCCTGAACGGAGTGAGTCAGCGCTCCGATTGATATTATATCTACGCCGCACGCCGCAACGCCGGGTATGGTTTCGTCGGTAATTCCGCCCGAAGCCTCCGTAAGAGCCTTGCCGCCGATTATCTCAACGGCTTTTTTCATGGTGTCACAGTCCATATTATCGAGCATTATTATGTCGGCTCCTGCTTTGACCGCCTCTTTTACTTCATCAAGGTTGCGTGTTTCAACCTCGATTTTCACCGTATGACCTATCTTTTCGCGAAGCTTTTTTACGGCTCCCGTTATGCCGCCTCCGGCGTCTATGTGATTATCCTTGAGCATAGCGCAGTCGGAAAGATTAAAACGGTGGTTTTTGCCTCCGCCGCAGGTTACCGCGTATTTTTGAAGGGCACGCAGAGACGGAAGGGTCTTTCTTGTGTCGGCTATCGAAGCCTTTGTTCCCTCACAGAGTTTGACTGCCTTTGCGGTCGCCGTGGCTATTCCCGACATATGCTGCAACAAGTTCAAAGCAGTTCTCTCGCCCTTTAAAAGAAGCGTGGTTTTTCCGCTGAATTCGGCTATAAGGTCGCCCTTTTTCACCTTGTCGCCGTCGTGCATATATACCTTGGCGGTAAAAGAATCGTCCAAAAGTTCAAAAACTCTCATTGCGACATCTATGCCGCAGAGAACGCCGTCTGCCTTTGAGACAAAATACGCCTCATTGCGCTGCTCCTCGGATATCAGGTAATCCGACGCCACATCGACATAGTTAATATCCTCAAGTATGGCGCGCTTAATAATGTCGTCCGTGTAAAACTGCGGTAAAATCATCCTTCGTCCACCTCTTTTAAGATTATATGGGCTACCGTGGCAAGACTTAAAGCCTCACAATAGTCGGGTGTAATTGCAAATTTGCCGTTTTTAAGTCTCATAAGTATAGTGTCAACGCGCTTCAAGCCTACTCTTACCGCGTCCATATCCGGAATTACAAAGTAAGAACGTTGCATAATCGAGCGAATTTCTGTACGCATTCCCTTTGGCAGCGGAGCACCCGAAATATCCGTTTTGTGCTCTGCAACGGTCACGTGGTCAGGGTCCTTTTTAGAAAGAGACGTTATATCGTCTGCCGCGCGCTTTCCGAATACAAGTGCCTCCAAAAGCGAGTTGCTTGCGAGGCGGTTTTTGCCGTGAACTCCCGTGTGCGAGCATTCACCTACAGCATACATTCTCGAAATAGAAGTACGCGCGTCAAGGTCAACGTCGATTCCGCCCATGAGGTAGTGCTGGCACGGGTATACGGGAATTAAATCCTTGGTCATATCAACGCCGTGTTTTAAGCATCCCTCATATATTCCGGGGAAGCGGTTTACAAGGTAATCGTGCCCCTTGTATCTTATATCAAGGTAGAAGTTGTCGCTGCCCGTTCTGCGGCTTTCAAGAATTATAGAGCGCGATACAACATCGCGCGGGGCAAGCTCAAGGCGTTTGTCATATCTGTCCATAAAGCGTTCTTTGTTACAGTTGAGCAGGTATGCGCCCTCTCCTCGTACCGACTCGCTTATCAGGAATTGCTCCATGTCGTTTCCGTTAAAAGCGGTGGGATGAAACTGAACGTAGCTTAGCTCCTTTATCGTAGCACCCATATCGTATGCGAGGCGGATTCCGTCACCGGTGGCAACGACGGGATTGGTGGTGTATTTGTAAACTCTGCCTATACCGCCTGTCGCTATTACGCAGAAATCCGAAAATACCGTGGCGGCGGTCTTGCCGTTTAAGAGCATATCCGCGCAAAAGCCGTTTTTAACCTTTGTGAGTTTAAAAACGTCGGCGTTTTCGACAAGCGTTATGTTGCTTCGCTTTTTGGCTTCTACAAGGAGTGCACGCACAATTTCCGCTCCCGTGGTGTCTTTGTAGTGAACTATTCTGCGACGGCTGTGGCCGCCCTCAAGCGTTTTTTGAAGAGTACCGTCGGAATTGCGGTCAAAATTAACGCCGTATTTTATCAGCTGACGTACCTGGTCGGGGCCTTCGTGAACAAGTGTGTTTACGGCGTCCGGTGTGTTGGCCTGACCGCCGGCAATCATGGTGTCGTTGTAATGAAGCTCATAGCTGTCGTTTTCAAGGCTTAAAACGGCAGCTACGCCGCCCTGAGCCAAAGAACTGTTGGAAACGGTTTCGTCTTGCTTTGAAAGCACAAGAACAGACAGATTTTCGGGCAGCGAGAGTGAAGTGTAAAGGCCGGCAACTCCGCATCCGATTATCAGAACATCATATTTTTTATCCATATATATATCCGCCTTCCCGGATTTGATTTGTGTAGATTTCGGCGGCTGTGTTAAGCTTTTTCTGCTGCGTGCATTAAGGCTTGTCTTAAATCTTTGCCGTAATACCTTTTTAAGTATACCACAAAACAGAAAAAAGTGGAGATAATTTTTGCCGATTATGCATTTTGATTGCTTTATACAAATTATACTGTCGATTTTACTCTGTTTTCGGCTTATCTCGCTCTTAAAAATGCATTTTTTATTTGTTTCGGTAAACAGATATATTATAATTGTTTAGCCGTAATATTTTATTTATATGGCGATATTTCGGTTGCTTCGGAATATAATAAAAAACGATTTATTCTTGCCGAGCGTAAAAAAATGTTGACTTTTTGCTCTAATAGTGTTAATATACTTGAGCAGTAAAAATTGCATATGCGCCGGTAGCTCAGCCGGATAGAGTGTTTGGCTACGAACCAAAAGGTCGCGGGTTCGAATCCCTCCCGGCGCGCCAGAAATCGACAAGTCTCATAAGAGATTTGTCGATTTTTATTTTGTGTCGGCTCTGCGGTCAGTTTCATATGACGGCTCAAAATCACCGATTTCGGTTTATCGGTATTCGAAATTGTTATTTCCGACAAATTTGAAGGTGTTTTATTATACTTTCGGCGAATTGTATTTAGCAGAGAAAAGAAGTAAAATTATAATAGATGTGCGGCGGTGAAGACACGACGCTGTACATAATTCACCGAACACGGAAGGAAGATAATATATGAAAAAGACCTTATGTACGGTTTTAAGTCTTTTGCTTGTTTTTACCTTACTTTACGGGTGCGGAAATTTTAAACCTACTTCCACGGGGCGCGCCGTGGTTTCGGGAAGCAGTTGTCTTATAGTTTTAAACGGCTCCCCTACGGTTATGATAAATTCCTCGGACGACGAAGATTTGTTTTCCGATGTCCGCACGGGCGATCTCATAAAAATAAAGCACGCGAATGAGATTATGGAGTCATATCCGCCTCAGGTCAATGTGTATTCCTGCAAGATAGTGTCAAAAGGTACCGCCGATGATGTGGATAAAGAGGTCTTGGATGAGCTCGCTTCCCACGGCTGGAACTATGAATAATCCGAAAGGCTGATATTTATGACTGTGTTTGCTGTTGTGTATTTCGGAACGGCCTTGGCGGTCACGGCCGCCGTATATTTTATGTCGCTTAATTCCGAAAAAAAGCCGGCTCTGAAAACCGTTCTTTTGATAGTATATATTTTAGCTCTTGTGGGGCTCGTCTTTGCGACCGGCTGCCTTGAGGCAAAATACGGCTTTACACGGCTTAAATCCACCGCGATAGCCGTGCTGATACTTCTTATGATTTATCTTGCCGACACATTCGGCAGTAAAAAGGCAAAGAAGAACGAATGAAGGTTTTATTTCGAGGCTACGTTTTTTGCGGTTTCATAAAAACCACCGGGAAGGCGGCACCTTGCCTGTACTTTCCTATAAATTCGCGGCACAGCAATCCGTTTGACTGTGAAATGTACGGCACCGTGTAAAACAGCGGAATTAAGAATATGCAGAAAAGTATTCGCCAAGCAAAGCTTATATTATAATTTACAAGCCTGAACCGTTTTCCCTCGGTCAGGCTTTTGCTTTTGTTTACGGCAAGCGCTACGGAGCATTTTTTGTTTTTGAAGTATACCTTTTCGCACAGCCAAAATGTTTTCGAAAGAACCGCGCCGAAGTACAGTCCGAGCAAAAACAGCACAGAGCAGAGGGCGACTGCTCCCGCAAATACGGTTTTGTATAATCCTTTTTCGGAGAGCTCGCGGTAAAAAACAAGACTGCAAAGCAAAAACGGTATTTCAGCTGCGACAAGACACAGCGCAGTCATCAGCTTTTTGAAAAAGAAAAAATAAAAGACCTTCAGCCTTACCGAAAATTTTTCACCGGCAAAAAGATATGATACAGGTGCTTTTTCCGAGGCGTTGCGGTAAAACCATCTTTTGCGGTTGTAGGAAACGGCGGATAGTGCAAACAGAGAAACGGTAACCTCCGACGAAAAAAGGGCATATAGTAAAGAGAGAACGGGAACGCTGTATTTTTCCTTGTCGAGTCCGCTCACGGTATAGAGCGAATACACGCCGAAAAGAGCGGCGCCGAGGATTAAAAGCGACAGCACAAAGCTTAAAAGGCAAACAAAAAACGCTCTTGCGTTTTCGTGCCGTAAAATATCCTGCGAGTCAATGGTGCACCTTTTTATATCCATAGATTACCTCCGAGCTTTTATTAAAATTATGTGTAAAAACCGGAGTTTTAAACATAATAATATTCGCCGCGTAAGTTTTAAAAAAGGTATAAAAGTATTATTTCCCGTTGACATTTGCCGCGTGGCATATTATACTTTAACAAATGAGCCGTCGGCTGTGCGAGCCGCCCTCAAAAAAGCGAAAGGAGATTTTTGTTTTTTAAAGGACTTTCCGCAAGAGAGTTTTAGCGCCGGACCTGTATGTCGCACTATCGGCTTTGCCGAATTTACAGGTGACGAGGAAGAAGTTATCGAAGTTTTCGGCGGATGCTTCTTGTCCCATAAGTGCGGGGATCAAAGGCTTTTCACAAAGGCGGAGCGGCAACGCACCGTGTACAAAGGAAAAGCAAGGCACAAATTTTATTTTTTGAAAAGGAAAAATTTAATATGTGTGGAATTGTTGGTTATGTAGGGGAGAATAGTGCCTCTCCGATATTGATTGACGGTTTGAAAAAGCTTGAGTACAGAGGTTATGACTCGGCAGGCATTGCTGTGTCAGAAAACGGCAAAACAGACGTTGTTAAGACAAAAGGCCGTATAAAAAATCTTGAGGAAAAACTCGAAGAGGTCGGCGGTCTTTCCGGCACGGTCGGAATAGGTCATACAAGATGGGCCACCCACGGTGCGCCGACAGATGTCAATGCACATCCGCATAAGGGCGGAAACGGCAGAATAACGCTTGTGCACAACGGTATAATCGAGAATTATATTGAGCTTAAAACTATGCTCCAAAAGGGCGGCTATGTATTCGTTTCCGAAACGGATACCGAGGTGCTTGCGCATTTGTTTGATTATTACTACAAGGGCGATTTGCTTGATGCCATGGTAAATGTTATGAAGACCGTACGCGGCTCTTATGCCGTTGCGATTTTGGCGGACGATAAGCCCGGTACAATTATAGCGGCACGAAAAGACAGTCCGCTTATAGTGGGGCTCGGCGACGGTGAGAATTTCCTCGCGTCGGATATCCCCGCGGTTTTAAAATATACAAGAGACTGCTATTTGCTTGAAGACAATCAGATTGCGGTTCTCACAAAAGACAATGTGACGCTTTACGATACAGACAAAAATGTTGTCAAAAAGGACGTTTACCACGTAACATGGGACGTTGAGGCTGCGGAAAAGTGCGGTTACGAGCACTTTATGCAAAAGGAAATTGCCGAGCAGCCCAAGGCTGTACACGATACGCTTTCACCGAGGATTAAGGACGGCAGGGTGTCTATTCCCGAGCTCACCCTTACCGATGAAGAAATCAAGAATATCGGCAAGATTCATATAGTGGCGTGCGGCAGCGCATGGCATGTAGGTATGACGGCAAAATATATATTCGAGGATATGGCGCGTATTCCCTGTGAAACAGACCTTGCAAGCGAATTTCGCTATCGCGACCCGATAATCAAAAAGGGCGATATCTGCATAGTTATAAGCCAATCCGGTGAAACCGCCGATACCTTAGCGGCTCTGCGTGAGGCTAAAAGCAAGGGCGCAAATGTGATTTCGATAGTAAATGTGGTTGCAAGCACAATAGCACGAGAGAGCGACGACGTTATATATACCATGGCGGGACCCGAAATCGCCGTTGCAACAACAAAGGCTTTTTCGGCACAGCTTGCCGTAGTATATCTGCTTGCACTTCGTTTTTCAAAGGCTGTAGGGCTTCTTCCCGAGGAAAGAGAAAAAGAGCTCACAAAAGAGCTTATGTGTCTTCCGTCGCAGATTGAAAACCTTTTAAATCTTACCGACGAGCTTAAAACGCTCGCCCATAAATACGTCAGCTCCGATGATGTGTTTTTTATCGGCAGGGGGCTTGACTACGCCATTTCTCTTGAAGGCTCGTTAAAGCTCAAGGAAATATCGTATATTCATTCGGAGGCCTATGCTGCCGGTGAGCTTAAGCACGGCACCATATCTCTTATCGAAGAGGGGACTCCCGTGTTTGCCGTTGCGACGCAGGATAAACTTTTTGAAAAAACTCTCGGTAATATTAAAGAGGTTAAGGCGCGCGGTGCGTCGGTAATAGCACTTGTCACGGATAAGCATGCCTCCGTTTCGGAATTTGCCGACGAGGTTATACGCGTACCGTCAACAGACGGTAATTTCTTACCGTCGCTCAATGTAATACCTCTTCAGATATTCGCTTATTATATGGCTGTGCTTCGCGGCTGTGATGTTGATAAGCCGCGAAATCTCGCAAAATCCGTCACCGTGGAGTAACCGTGAATATTGCTTTTCTTATGGATTTTCTGTATAATAAAAGCCTAAAGCATAAAGGCAGGTAGATAAATGGTACAGCTGTATTACGGCTTCGGCAAAGGAAAAACCTCCGCTGCGGCAGGCGCGGCCGTAAGAGCCGCGGGCAACGGAATGAGGGTTATATTCGCACAGTTCTTTAAGGACGGTAAATCGGGCGAAATAAAAGTGCTGCGAGACATTCCGGGTATTACGGTGGTCTTGCCGAAAAGCGACTACAAGCTGTTTGAGAATATGACCGATATGCGAAAAAAAGAGATTTTTGAGGATTACACGAAGTTGCTTCGCTCTGTTTTTGAGCGCGAAAATGATTGTGATATGATAATCCTCGACGAAGCTCTCGACGCATACACGGGCGGATTTGTTGACCGTGAGCTTTTTTTGAGCTGTATCAAAAGCTGCCACGACAAGCTTGAAATTATAGTGACGGGCCACGCAAAGAGCGACGATATAGAGGACGCTGCCGATTACGTTACGGAGTTTACCGCCGTTCGGCATCCTTACGAAAAGGGCGAAAAAGCTCGCCGAGGCATAGAATACTGAACAATATACTGCAAAAAGGAGCCGTAAAAAACTTCCGTTTTTTACAGCTCCTTGGTTTTTATAAAACACTTTATTTATTTTTTGCTGCCGTAAACGCTCTCGTAGTTAAACTCGCGGCGCTCACCCCTAACTATATGGAAGCAGTGCTTTCCGAGCGAAAATATGGGACGGTCATGACGCAGGCTGTCGGAATATACGTCTGTTACCTCGGCATCGGGGAAAAGCTCCCTGAAGCGTCTTACCTTTTCCTCGTCGCGGCAGTTAAGCCCTATAATGGCACCGGTTTTTGGGTTGTGCTTTGTGCATATAAGCGTTTCAAATTTGAGCCGCCTTTGGATTTCGCACAGTAAAAAGTCGGGGCTTGCGCTTATTACAACGGCGTATCGCTTTCTCTCCTTAAACCAGGGAAATACCTCTTTTTCGTGTTTATCCCAAAACTTGTTAACGGCTTTGTTTAGCGGAACGAGCATCACAAAGCAGAAAAAATATTTTTTGAATGTGGTAAAGCTGATTATTTTGGTGACCAGCAAAAGAGCCGTAATTATTTGGAACGGTGCAAAAACGAGTATCCACGGGTAGTGCAGCATACAGTAGCCGAAAAAGCGCGAGCCGCTGTCCATGGGAAAAAGCGTGTGGTCAAAATCATATATATCAACTTGCATAATAAACCCCTCAATTACAATTTGCGGTATGATTTTAACATATTTAATCTTTCTTGTAAATACGGCGTCAAATACCTTGAAAACCGCCCGGAAGCGTGATAAAATAATGAACATTACAGGTAGCGGTGCTCATTGTTATGCGAAAAGGAGTTGAACGTATGAGCGAAAACAAAAAAGATAATAAGAGTATAGGCCAATTTTTCAAATTTGTTGCTTTTTCCTGTTCTGCGGGACTGATTCAAATAGGCAGCTTCACTCTTATGAGTGAGGTCTTGATAAAGCTCTCGTTCTTCCAAGGCTTAATGCAAAGCAATGCGACGTTTGCCAAAATAATGGAAAACGAATACGGCCCCATGTATCTTATCGCGCTTATTCTTTCTGTTGTTTGGAATTTCACGTTTAACCGCAAGTTTACCTTTAAATCGGCAAATAATGTTCCGATTGCAATGCTCAAGGTTTTCGGCTATTATCTTGTATTCACACCGGTCTCTACCGTTTTGGGCAATTATTTCACGGCGAAATTTGCCTCAATTACGGCTGTAAACTATATCGTTTTGGGTATCACGATGATAGTTAATATGATAACGGAATATCTTTTTGATAAATTCGTTGTGTTCAGAGGCTCAGAGGGTACCGCGCAGAATAAAAAGAGCGCGAAAAAGGACGATGAGCAGGTAAAAGAGCAGGCTTAAAATTTCAGCGTATTCCGACCCGCTGTGCATTTGCGCGGTGGGTCTGTGTTTTGTAAAGGAAAATTATGAATTACGAGGACTCGGTAAAATATATACATTCGCTTCTGAAATTCGGTATGAATTTAGGGCTTGAGAGAATATCCGCGTTGCTGAATGAGCTCGGGAATCCTCAGGAAAAGCTCGAATTCGTTCATGTTGCCGGCACAAACGGTAAGGGTACCACATCTACGATGCTGAGCGGCATACTTTGCGCCGCAGGCAAAAAAACGGGGCTTTTTACTTCGCCGTATGTATTTGATTTTTGTGAGAGAATACAGATAAACAATAAAAACATTCCGCATGATGACCTCTCACTCGTTGTCGAAAAAGTGAAAAATGCCTGTGACAGGCTGTCGACAAAGGGAACGGAGCCGACGGAATTTGAGGCGATAACAGCCTCGGCAATGCTTTACTTTTATGAGCAAAAGTGCGACGCGGTCGTGCTTGAAGTGGGTCTCGGCGGAAGATATGACAGCACAAACATAATTCCCTGCCCGAAGGCCGCGGTAATCACTTCAATATCGCTTGACCATACGAAAATACTCGGCGACACCGTTGAAAAAATAGCCGCGGAAAAATGCGGCATAATAAAAAACGGCGGAACGGTAATTACCACAAGCGAGCAAAACGAAAATGCTATTTCCGTCATAAAAGATACGGTAAAAGAGAAAAACGGGCGGCTTTTAATCGGCGATGTCTCCGCCGCCGAAATACTGTCCGAGGATATTTTCGGCACGAAAATATCATATAACGGTCTTACCGTTAAAATACCTCTTGTCGGCAGGCATCAAGTAGAAAATACCGTGGGCGTTATAACTGCGGCAAGAGCGCTCGGAATAAGCGATGAGCTTATAAAAAAGGGCATAGAGAGCACGGTTATTCATGCGCGTATGGAGATAATATCAAGGTCGCCTGTCATTATGCTCGACGGCGGCCACAATCCGGAGTGCGCCGCGGCGCTTGAAAACGTCCTTGTGCGGTTTGCGGGCGATAAAAGCATAACCGTTCTTATAGGTATGATGGCTGATAAGGACACAAAGGATTACCTTGCAGCAATTTTACCGCACTGCAAAACCGCGGTGTTTACAAAGCCGTCAAATCCGCGCGCCGAGGATGAAACCGAGCTTCTTCGTGAGGGAGAGTGCTTTTGTAGGGACGTTGTTTCCGTAAAAGACCCGAAAGACGCTTACAAAAAGGCAAGGAGTCTTGTGAAAAACGGCGATATGCTGCTTGTGTGCGGCTCGTTTTACCTGCTTTCCGACATTTTCGGAGAGCCCTAAAAAACTTGACATATCTTTGCTCTTTTGATACAATATTTATTCGTGTAATACTGAAATTTAACGGCCGCGTATTTTATTTGCGGTACGATTTATAAACTTGAAAGGCTATGGTGAATTAGTATGGCTCAGCAGGAAACCTTATTGACCGCAGAGGGTCTTCGCGATCTTGAAAAAGAACTCGAGGAATTAAAAACCGTCGGCAGAAAAGAAGCTGCGGAAAAAATTAAAGTTGCGAGAAGCTTCGGCGACTTGTCGGAGAACAGCGAGTACGATGAGGCAATGAGCGATCAGGCAAAGCTCGAGGCTCGCATAAACGAAATTGAGCATATGATCAAAAACGCAAAGGTTTTTGACGAGGAGGCTCTCGGAACAGAGGTTGTTCATATAGGCTCAAAGGTCACTATCACAAACGATTCCGGCGCAGAACTTCAATATAAAATAGTCGGCTTTGCACAGGCCGATCCCGACGAGGGTAAAATATCTGACGAATCGCCCGTAGGCAAAGCCCTTATCGGCCACAAGGTCGGCGAGACCGTTGAGGTTGAAGCACCTATCGGTCTTCTTAAATTCGTCATTAAGGAAATTTCAAAATAATTTAAAATTTAACGGGGCGAAAAGGGACTCTCTTTGTTCCCTTGCGCTCCTTTTTTGACAGGAAGTGAAGATATGGCAGACGTAAAGAAAGTAAACAATGCAAACGATGAAAACCTCGACGAGCTGCATATGATAAGAGTTCAGAAGCTTCGTGATTTACAAGCCGAGGGCAATGACCCGTTTGTTATCACAAAGTGCGATGTTACTCACCACAGCACGGATATTAAAGCTGATTTTGATGATCTTGACGGCAAGGAGGTTTCCGTTGCCGGCAGACTTATGTCAAAGCGTATTATGGGTAAGGCGTCATTTTGTAATGTGCAGGATCTAAAGGGCAGTATACAGTCGTATGTTGCCCGTGACTGCATAGGCGAGGATGAATATAAAGCCTTTAAGAAAATGGACATCGGCGATATAGTAAATATCAAGGGTACCGTTTTCAAAACCAAAACAGGCGAGATTTCGATTCACGCAACGCAGGTGGTACTGCTTTCGAAGAGCCTTCAGGTTCTTCCCGAAAAGTTCCACGGACTTACCAATACCGATACCCGTTACCGCCAGAGATATATCGACCTTATTATGAATCAGGACGTAAAGGATACGTTTGTAAAGCGTTCAAGAATAATCAGCAGTATCAGAAATTATCTTGATTCAGAGGGCTTTATGGAGGTTGAAACCCCCATGCTCGTTGCAAACGCGGGCGGCGCGGCGGCAAGACCGTTTGTCACTCACTACAATGCTCTTGATGAGGACGTTAAGCTCAGAATTTCTCTTGAACTGTATCTGAAACGCCTTATAGTCGGCGGACTCGAGAGAGTGTATGAAATAGGCAGAGTTTTCCGTAATGAGGGACTTGACACACGCCACAATCCCGAATTTACTCTTATGGAGCTTTATCAGGCATATACGGATTATCACGGTATGATGGATCTTACCGAAAATCTTTACCGCCATGTTGCAAAAGAGGTTCTCGGCACTACCGTTATAACATATAACGGCATCGAGATGGATCTCGGCAAGCCCTTTGAGCGTCTTACTATGCTTGACGCGGTAAAGAAGTATTCGGGTGTCGATTTTAATGAGATAAAGACTCTTGACGAGGCGAGAGCCGCCGCAAAGGAGCACAATGTTGAGTTTGAGCCGCACCACAAAAAGGGCGATATACTCAATCTCTTCTTCGAGGCTTTTGTTGAAGAACACCTTATTCAGCCTACGTTTATTATGGATCATCCCATTGAAATATCTCCGCTCACCAAAAAGAAGCCGGAAAATCCCGACTATGTTGAGCGTTTTGAGTTCTTTATGAACGGCTGGGAGATGGCAAACGCTTATTCGGAGCTTAACGACCCGATTGATCAGCGCGAACGCTTTAAGGCGCAGGAGGAGCTTTTCGCTCTCGGTGACGAAGAGGCAAATCATACCGACGAGGATTTCCTCTATGCTCTTGAGCTCGGTATGCCGCCCACAGGCGGTATAGGCTTCGGCATAGACCGTATGGTAATGCTGCTTACCGATTCCCCCGCAATCCGCGACGTTTTATTCTTCCCGACAATGAAGTCCTTAGATGGTGTAAATAAGAAAAATGATGTAAATAATACAGCTTCTGAAGCACCTGAAAAAAATGTAAAAACTGAATCTGAAAAGATTGATTTCTCCAACGTAAAGATTGAGCCAATCTTTGAAGAAATGGTAGATTTCGATACATTCAGTAAGTCTGATTTCCGTGCAGTTAAGATTTTAGCTTGTGAAGCAGTACCGAAGTCAAAGAAGCTTCTGAAGTTTACATTAGATGACGGAGAACGCAAAGACCGTGTGATTTTAAGCGGTATTCACGAGTATTACGAGCCGGAAGAACTGGTTGGTAAGACAGCAATTGCTATCGTGAACCTGCCACCAAGAAAGATGATGGGAATTGATTCCGAAGGTATGCTGATTTCAGCAGTACACGAGGAAGACGGTCACGAAGGACTGAACCTTCTGATGGTTGATGACCACATTCCAGCAGGTGCAAAGCTCTATTAAGATGATGTAAAGATGTACCGTTTTACCGAATAGACGGGACGTACTTCATTTGATAAAAAACTAAAAAAACAGCGATTTACATCAAACTTACATCAATTGATGCAGAAATCGGTGCAAGCAAGAAAAAATCGCATAATTTTCAAGATGAATGGGCAGTCCCAATCGGGATTGCCCATTTTCTAAAATGAATGGAAATGCAAATCTGAATTTGTAAAGAAATTAGGAGTAAGAGTGTATAGATTTTAATAAAATCCTGCACTCTTTAAAAAACTTCTTGCATTCGAGTAACTCGAATGCTGTATACTGCAATTAAGGAGGCAAAGACTATGTATACAGTAAAGGAAGTAGCTGATATTCTTGGAGTTTCAGTTCATACAGTCAGATATTATGATGACCAGGGATTGATACCGGGAACAAAACGAGATTCATATAATCAGCGAATTTTTGATGATATGGAATTAGAATGGCTTTTTGTCAGTATTTCACTTAGGGATACAGGATTGCCTTTAAAAGAAATAAAAAGATACATTGAATTGTATCAGCAGGGTGATTCTACATTACAGCAAAGGTTCGAGATTATGTCCAAACAGCGAGAAAAGACACTGGAAGAAATTGAAAACTTGAAGCTGAGAATAAAAGTGTTGGATAGAAAAGTTGACCATTATGCAAAACTTTTAGCCGGCAAGGAAGACGAATGGAGTCACGAATATATGCAGAAGTTAATTTGGAAAGGCAGGAAGAAAAATGAAAAATAAGAAAGTATGGTTTGTTACAGGATGTTCCAAAGGGTTAGGACACGCATTGGTTAACGAATTATTGGAACAAGGTTATATGGTATCAGCGACGAGTAGAAACAAGCAGGCTTTAATAGAAGCTTTTGGAAATGAAAGTGAACAGTTTTTACCACTCTCAATGAATCTTGCAGATGAAGAAAGCGTAAAAACCGCATTGAAAAAGACAGTGTTGAAATTCGGAAGAGTGGATGTAGTGGTCAATAATGCAGGATATACACATTTGGCAACGATTGAAGAAATGAGTGATAAAGCTGTTCGAGAACTATTTGACATCAATGTTTTTGGACTGCTAAATGTTATCAGAGCTGCATTACCGATAATGAGAAAACAGAACAGCGGTCATATTTTTAATGTGAGCAGTTTGGGTGCCTATAATGTCGGTCCTTTATCCGGTCCATATTGTGCGACAAAGCACGCTGTAAAGGCTCTTTCTGAAACATTGGCAATGGAGGTTAAGCAATTCGGAATTCACGTTACGGATGTAAAACCCGGATTTATGAGAACAGAGTTTTTTGGGGCTTCACATAAAACAGATATAGCGGAACACTCCCCATATCAAGACCTTTATGATGAAAATATGGATTTTTATAATGGACAAAATGGAACGCAAGCAGGTAATCCAAAGAAAGCCGCAGAACTCTATATCAAGGTTGCAGAAATGGATAATCCACCGGAATCCCTTCCAATGGGAACAGATTGCTGTAACGGAATTCGAGAAATTGCCTTAAACACAGTACAGCTAATGGATGAAATGCAAGATACAGCATCCTATACAGATTTTTAAGGAGGTTACGATGAAAGTATTATTGATAAATGGAAGTCCTCACAAGGAAGGATGCACATACACAGCATTAAAAGAAGTTGCAGATACCCTTGAGGCAAATGGAATTAAAACAGAGATGATGTATTTAGGTGTAAAGCCAATAGCAGGTTGTATCGCCTGTGGAAACTGTCAAAAAACCGGGAAATGTTTTGTTGATGACCGTGTTAATGAATTCATTGCAAAGCTGCCGGAAATAGACGGAATCGTATTAGGCTCTCCGGTTTATTATGCAGGGGCAAGTGGACAGATTACATCATTTCTTGACCGAGCATTTTTTGCAGGAAGTGGTAAGTTTGAGGGAAAACTTGGTGCTGCTGTTGTTAGCTGTAGACGTGGTGGAGCATCAGCAACCTTTGATCAGTTAAACAAGTACTTTACGATGAATAGTATGCCTGTTGTTTCATCGCAGTATTGGAATCAGGTACACGGATTTACACCGGATGATGTGAGACAGGATTTAGAGGGAATGCAGACAATGAGAACACTTGCCAATAATATGGCATGGTTATTAAAATGTATTGCACTTGGAAAAAAGCAAGGAATTGAAATGCCTGATACAGAAGAAAAAATACTGACTAATTTTATTCGGTAGTACAGATTCAAGTTTTTCAATTTACCCTTTGAGAGAGGAGAAATCCTTTTCTCAAAGGGCTTTTTCTATTTATACGGATATTCGCAAACTACAAGATAAAGCCAAAACTTCATATATGTCACAGACAGCGTATATTGTCTGGAAAGGGGGTGCGGACGAAATCCTGGACCAGCTCCACTTCATTCGAGTGGAAGCCCAAGTTCCTCGTCCGTGTCATATCGTTGCTGTATTTCTTCCGGAATAGCAATATTATTAGTCCTTAGGATTGCAATAAGAGCATTCCGGTCAGATTCTAGTAATGCTACTCTTTGGTTCGCATCATCAAGTGCATTTTTCATAAATGTAATCTGGGCAAAGAGTTCATCATCCATAAACTGTTCTCCTAACTTTTCGTAAAATTCAATGCCAAAATTATTTAAACGCAGGAAGGTTATATAACCGTTTTTTGTGCTCGTCTATATTGTAACGGACTCATTCCGCCGAGGGATACCTTTATTCGTTTCTCTGCATACCAATGGATATATTGGTCGAGAAATGCCGTGAACCCTTCGATTGTTACGCTGCTCCAGGACCTACCATAAAACATTTCGTTTTTCAATCGGCCAAAGAACCCTTCACAAGCAGAATTGTCTGGAGAATATCCTTTTCTAGACATCGACCTAATCAACCCTGCACCGTCCATACGCTCAATCCAACCCGGCCAACGATAGTGCGATCCACGATCAGAATGTATAATGGGATGCTCTCCATTTCTCAAGGTTGCAATCGCCGCATCGAGCATTGTATTGACTAAATCAGCATTAGGCGATGTACCGATTGTCCATGTGACAGGAAGCCCATCATAGCAGTCAATGATAGGTGACAGATACACTTTACCTGCAGGAATACTAAATTCAGTAATATCGGTAAGACATTTGACGTTTGGGCTTTCGGCGTGGAAATCTCCCTGAATGAGATTTTCGACAGCGGGAGAAATTTCACCTAAGTACGAGTTGTATTTTTTTCGGCAGTTCCTTCTTACTACCAAACCTTCTTCGTGCATCAGACGACGAATCACTTTTTCTGAATAGTTGCTACCATCCGATTTTTTAATGCAAAGATAAAGCCGTCTGTAACCATAGCTTTCATACGATTCAGAAAACATCTTGTGTAATTTTACTCGTACATCACAGTACTTGTCTGGTGTCGCCAACGAGTGCTGCTGATAGCAGTAGCTGCTCTTAGATATTTTAAATACATCCAATAGATCTTTAAGGCTGTACGCTTCTCTAAGGGCACCAATCACAATAGCCTTTTCTTTGTTTGTAAGTGTTTCGAGACTGATGCCCTTATCTTTTTTTACTATTTCCGTTGCCAGTTGCAGCGCATCCCTCTCCAGCTTCAATCGGTTAATCTGCTTTTTGAGCGCCTCAGTCTCCGCAGCAAGTTCCTTTACCTCGTTTGTGAGTTCCTCAATGCTTTTCGATTTTGTTTTGGAAGATTGAGCCAAAGAGTTTTTCTGCATCTTCGTTGGGCCCCCTTCGGGAAGGAACTTATGTTTCCAGCAGTATAGCACACCCCTGCTTACGCCATATTTATTTGCAACTTTCTGTGCAGTGCTCTCTCGTGAACACAAATCTAATGCTGCTTGTTCCTTTTCGGTTTGTTTTAAGTATACCCGCAAATTGGAGCTGGTGCAAGTACGTTTTTCCTCTGGATGCTGTTCATTTATCCATGTTCTCAACGTCTCCCGATGAGGATAGCCGAGCTTTTTACATGTGCCAGCAATAGATTTCCCGTGCTGAAAATAGTAGCTAATTGCACGGCTCTTCTCCTCAGAAGAATACATGGAGTTCCCCATATCTTTACGAGAATATGTATTGCTTTCTATGAATCGCGCATACCATCTCTGCAGTTCTCGGCTGGATGGATACCCAAGCTCAGCAGTTACTTTTGTGTATTGCAAATCATATTGAATCAGCAAATCAATTGCCACTTTACGCTGTTCTGTACTGTAAGCCATTATTGCCTTACCTTTCAGTTCTCAAAGCGGTCCAACTTTTCGTCCGCACCCCCTTCGTGAACAAAATAGGTCGGCTCTAACAATATACTCTAAGCACAAGGAGGTTGAGGTTTGGCTATGAACAACAGTTTAGCAGAAGTACACCCGGAGCTTGTTTCGGAGTGGTCGGATAAGAATTTACCGCTTACACCTGATGACATTACTTTCGGTTCAAATAAAAAAGTATGGTGGAAAGGTACTTGCGGTCACGAATGCTCCAATCGATTTCATCTTTAGATGGAGCGAACGAAGGGTTCTATCATGGTATGATGTTGGGATTGTGTGCAATGCTCAGTAATCGATATCAAGTGCGTTCAAACAGAGAATCCGGATTAGGACGATTTGACATCATGTTGTTGCCGAACGTAAAATCCATGCCAGGATTTATCTACGAGTTTAAGTTTACAAGAGATGAAAAAACGGATCTGGAAGCTCTTGCTCAGGAAGCTTTGACACAAATCAACGACAAGAAATATGATACCGAGCTTCTGAGTGCCGGAATCAAGAATATTGTAAAGATTGGCATAGGTTTTCGTGGTAAGAATGCAGTGGTAAGGAGCAAGTAATTCGGAAATTTGAAATGAGAGGATGTGGAGTATCGATGAAGCAACTATTATCGAGGGTAAGGGGATTAACGAAAGAGATTTTTGGTAATCTCCAAAATAGGATTGTGAGTATGTATCGTTTATAAGGTAGAAAACAAACCGGGCAGAAAGAATCTGTCCGGTTTGTTTTGAGATAAGAACCGTAATCAAAATGATTCGGTATGTGCCGTGCATCTTCCGCCATTTCCACAAAATCCTGCCAGATATATTACGCTTTCTGGCGCTCCAATTCTGTACTTCAAAAAACTGAATTTTTTCATATCAAATCGGAAATCTTTTGGAGTTTTGCCAAAAATAATTGACATTAAAAAAAGAAAACCGTATGATTGTACCATAAGTTAGTGGAAAAACAGACTTTATATCAGAAAAGGAGGAATGACTTATTATGAAGGTACTTACTGTCAATGCGGAAGGAAAATTGGCGTTTGCGCAGGTGCTAAAACCTTTACCGAATGATTATCAGGCTCTTGTTCGAATGAGAAGCTGTGGCGTGTGCAACGGCACGGATACGAAGCTGATCCATCGCACATTCAAAGATTTCTCCGACTATCCGGCAATACTGGGCCACGAGGGCGTAGGCGAGGTTGTAGAATGCGGAAAACGCGTCCGCAGTATGGCGGTTGGAGATTTGGTTTTGTTGCCTTTTTTGGAGGAATCGGTGGATGGATATGCCCCCGGGTGGGGGGCATATGCCGAATACGCGCTGGTGGGAGATGCTGCTGCCTATGAGCACGATGGATTATTGGTACCCTCGGAGAGCTATTTTGCCCAGACGGTGCTGAAAAAGAGCGACCATGTAGATGCGGTTTCCGCATCTATGATCATTACCTTTCGGGAGGTGCTCAGTGCAATTCGTCGGTTTGGCTTTCAGCCCAATCAGAATGTGGTGATTTTCGGAGCAGGTCCTGTGGGACTCTGCTTTACCAAGTTCTCCAAGCTGCTCGGCATGGCCAATGTGGTGACAGTTGACATCTATGACCAAAAGGTAGAGGAAGCCAGGTGTATGGGGGCAGATCTTGCTTTCAACAGTACAAAAACGGATATTGTTCCAGCGCTTCGTGCTGTTTTTCCGGAGGGCGTGGATTATGTCGTGGATGCTGTTGGAATAAATGCCTTGGTCAATCAGGCGATGGAGCTGGTGTCGTATAACGGAAAGATCTGCTGCTACGGAATTTCACCCCAGCTTGGTATGGAGCTGGACTGGAGCAAAGCGCCGTATAACTGGACTCTGCAGTTTGTACAGTGGCCCTCCAAAAAGGAAGAAGCGGATGCCCACAGCCAGATTATGGCATGGATTAACAGCGGCGTGCTGAATCCAATGGATTTTATTTCACATGTGTTTCCTTTTGAAAATGCCATGGAGCCCTTTGAGAAAATTGAACGTCGGGATCCCGATATCAAGAAGATGGTTATTGCGTTTCCCTGAACCGAGAATCAAAAAATACTAATTTTAAGACAGGGTCGTGTTTGAAGAGGAGAAGATGGTGCCCTGAACTTTTCAGACGCGCCTTGAGAAAGGTGGAAACAGTTATGCAAACCTCAACCCTATTTTCTATTCTTCCGGAATATATCTGTACGCCGGATGGCATGGAGATCGACCGGGAGGGCAATCTGGTTCTCTCCTGCCCGAATTATGCGGATGATAATCTGTCTGGCTGTGTGGTCAAGCTGGACAGGGAGGGCCGCGTGACTAAGTGGTTTGATGTGCCGGTACTAGAGGAAACCGGCGTGGCGAGAAATATGGGAATTGCGTTTGATAAGGATTACAACGTGTATCTCTGCGACAATCAGGGCTGGAGTGAGCGGGAAGATCTCCTGTTCAAAGGGCGCGTGCTGAGACTGAAGGTGGCAGATGACGGTACAATTCTTGAAAATAAGGTAGTTGCCTACGGGATGGAGCATCCGAACGGAATCCGAATCAAAGGAGACTACATGTATGTTACCCAAAGCTATCTGCACCCGGTAAAGCATCCCTCCGGCAAGCTGGTCAGCTGTGTATACCGGTTTGGACTGGATGAGGAGAACATTGCCATCACCAATACGCTGGAGGATCGGCACATCTTCGCTACCTTTGTTACGGAAAACCCGGAATGCCAGTATGGAGCGGACGGAATTGTATTTGACAGAGAAGGTAAACTCTATGTGGGAAACTTCGGAGACGGCGCCGTCTATCGGATCACTTTCCATGAGGACGGAAGCCTGAAGGAGAATAAATTGTTTGCCCAAGATCGATCTCAGCTGGAGAGCACGGACGGCATGATTTTTGACGATCACGGTAATCTGTATATCGCGGATTTCTGTGCCAACGCCATCGCGATGGTAAAGCCGGACGGCACCGTGCGGCGCATTGCACAAAGCCCGGACAGCGACGGCCTGCATGGAGAGCTGAATCAGCCGGGTGAACCCATTTTCTGGGATGGGAGAATCATTGCCTCCTGTTTCGATTTGGTGACAGGTCCGGGTAAGGTGAATACCGGACACAGCATGCCTGCTACTCTCGCACAGCTGATGCCGGAAACGTGAGAAGGGAGTGCCGATATGGCGGATTATTTGTTGGCACATGATTTGGGTACCAGCGGCAATAAGGCTACCCTGTACGACAGCGAAGGAAATCTCTGCGCCTCCGAACTGGTCAGCTACCCAACCTATTATCCCTATTCCGGTTGGGTGGAGCAGGACCCGGAGGACTGGTGGCATGCGGTCTGTGCTGCTACCCGGGCTTTGCTGGAGAAGGCGGCTGTCTCCCCGCATGAAATTGCCGGTGTGAGCTTCAGCGGCCAGATGATGGGCTGCGTGTTGGTGGACAGGGATGGAAAAGCTCTGCGCCGGGCTTTGATCTGGGCGGATACCCGCAGCACGGAGGAGGAGCGCCAGATGCTGAAAGCTGCGGGGGCTGAGCGGGGATACCGCATTACCGGCCATCGGCTGAGCGCTTCTTACGGTGCCGCGAAGCTCTGCTGGGTTAAGAATCACCAGCCGGAGATTTACGGCAAAGCCTACAAGATGCTGAACGCCAAGGATTATATCGTCGGCCGGCTGACCGGAAACTTCGTTACGGATTACAGCGATGCGTCCAGTACCAACCTGTTTGATTTGGAAAAAAAGACTTGGTCCATAGAGCTGATCGAGGCTTTCGGCCTTCGGGCGGATCTTCTGCCGGAGCTCCATGTTTCAGCCGACATTGTGGGAAGCGTTCAGCCGGAAGCGGCTCGGCAGACCGGTTTGCCGGAGGGGCTTCCCGTTGTGATCGGCGGGGGCGACGGCGCCTGCGCCTGCGTGGGTGCAGGCGTTGTACGGGAGGGCAGGACATACTGTATTCTCGGTTCCTCCTCTTGGATTTCGATGGCCAGCAGCGCCCCGGTCTTCGACTCGGAAATGCGCACCTTCAATTGGGTACATCTGGATCCGACGCTCTATACCCCCTGCGGCACCATGCAGGCGGCAGGGCTGTCTTTGCAGTGGTTCCGCAATGCCTTTTGTCAGGAGGAAATCCGTCTGGCAAAGGAGAGCGGGAAAAATGCCTATCAGCGGATTGACCGGATGGCGGAGCAGATACCCCCCGGAGCAAACGGCGTGCTGTATCTGCCGTATCTGCTGGGCGAGCGTTCTCCCAGGTGGAACTTTGACGCCAGCGGCGCATTTCTGGGATTGCGTGCCGGGAGCGGAAAGGCGGAGGCAGTCCGAGCGGTGCTGGAGGGCGTAGGCTATAACCTGAAGGTTATCCTTGATATTTTTGACGGATCGTGCGAGGTACCGTCTATCGGGGAGATTGTGGCGATCGGAGGCGGCGCAAAGGGAAAGCTCTGGATGCAGATTTTAGCGGATATCTGGCAAAAGCCGCTGCTGATCCCACGGTATCTGGAAGAGGCCACCTCCATGGGCGCGGCAGTCTGCTGCGGTGTGGGTGTGGGAATGTTCGAGAATTTTTCGGCAATCGACCGATTTAATCCGTCTGTTTCCCGCGTGATGCCGCGTGTGGAGAATCGGGAGACGTATCAAGCGCTGTATCAAATCTTCAACGATGCCTACGAAGCGCTATGCCCGGTCTATAAAAGCTTGCATACATGGAGCAATGCTCATGTGCGATAAAGTAATACACATATTTACAGACAGTAGCCCTCTATTCTGAAATTTTGTTGCATTAGTGTAGTTTTTGAGCGAATGTTATTTGTGGTTGACAGATTTCCAACCATTATTGGTAGAATGACAGGCTATGATTTTGTTATAATCAAGACACGATAAAAAACAAAGGAGCTTTAGAGTATGAATTTTAATGAAAAACTGATTTCTTTGAGAAAATCCAAAGGGCTGTCACAAGAAGAACTGGGAGCAGAATTGAATGTGTCAAGGCAAACAATTTCAAAATGGGAAAGCTGCCAGTCTTATCCCGATTTTCAACGGCTAGTATTGTTGAGTGATTTCTTCGGCTTGACATTAGATGAACTTGTTAAGGACATTGATGTGCAGGAAGTACGGGAAAAAAACTTAAATAGTGAACGGCTAAATTCCATATACAGTGATGTGGAAAATGCAAAAAAAATCATTAAATGGGGAATTATCATCGGAGGTAGCATTGCCGTTATTCTTCTGATGGTTGTGATTGTTTTGATTTTTAGCTTTGTATATTGATAGCTATATTTCAAGAAAGGGTATGTGGTATGAGCAAAGAATGTTTGTTACAAGTGCAAAATGTAACGAAAAGATATGGAGATAAAATCGCTTTGAATGATTTTTCTATGGATATTTGTCCGGGCGAAATCGTTGCATTGATTGGAGAGAATGGAGCTGGAAAAACAACACTATTGAATATTATTTGCGGATATATTAGACCCAGTGCTGGACAGGTACAATATAAAGGGGAGAACATCATTGAAAAACCGTTGACAATACGAGAATTTGGCATTTTGATTGAGCCACAATTTTTAGATTATATTTCGGCGGAGGAAAACCTACGCTTGCTTTCACAACTGGTTAATCGGAAGCAGGACACACGAATCAAGGAACTGTTAGAAAAGACAGAACTTTATAGCAACCGCAAGAAGAAAGTCAAAGAATTTTCTTTTGGTATGAAACAGCGGCTCGGTCTATGCCAATGTTTACTTACAGAAGTCAGTTTCCTTATTTTAGATGAACCCTTTGTCGGTCTTGACCCAATCGGTAAGGAGATTTTCAAACAGACTATTATGGATATAGCGCATAAACAGAATGTACCCGTATTGTTTTCAAGCCATGATTTAGATGATGTAGATGAAATTTGTGACAGATTGGTTATGATTTCAAACGGCAACAAGCAATTAGACCAGCCACTTGAGCATAAACAGACTTATACCGTAAAGATTGAAAGCACGATTTCTGATGATATAAAACAGTCACTTCTGGAAAAATGTAGAAATTTACATTTTTTTGAGGATAAGATAATGTTTCAGGACGAAACGCTTATTGTAGAAATTCAGAAGATATTGTTACAAAAGGGTCATTATATATGTGGCTTCTCTGTCCAGAAAAATAACCTCAAAAGCCTGTTTGGAATGGAGGGATAAGAATGAGCACTCTTACAACCATCACTAAGATAGAGTTAAAAAAGCTATTCAAAAGAAAAGATTCGTGGCTCATGTTTACAATTTTGCTTGTGCCAATTTTATATTCTGTAGGCTTAGCTGCTAATTCAGATGTTATTACATATACAGGTGCAGGCAATATAACAGCCATAGGATTTGCAAGTGCAATGTTTCAAATGAGTCAGTCTATGTTTATTTTCAATGTTATTTTATCTGCAATTATCGGGAGAAGTTTAGCGTCAGAAATTGAGAATAAAAGTATTCGATTATATATAAACCGAGTTGGTGTCCGAAAATTGATTTATTTGGGTAAGGAATTGTCATTGTTGCTATTTTCAATATTTATAGATATTTTACTTGTTTTAACGAGTATTATCTTTTATTATGCTGTACTTATTCATAACCCCAAAGTTGCAAGTGGTATATTATATGATAGTAATGCAGGTATGGAAATTGCTCAAATTATTTGTAATTGTATGTTTTGGCTGATAACAATTTATCTTGTGATGTTAATGGCAACAAAGCTAAAGACACTTGTATGTGTAGGCACCTATATGATTCTCTATATCATAATGAATTTGATGTCTTATATGGACGGGATAAAGTATCTATCACCATTACACTATATTGTTGCAGTTTCCTCAAATACCCTACAGTTCACATTCTCTACAATGATTTTTTTCCTTTATACTATTTGTATGGGAATTTTATTTACCCACATTGGTATTCGTAGGATTGAAAAAATGGATTTATAAAAAGAGTAGCAAATCCAGCCGAGCCAGTCAACGGCAAGTGAATGGGCTACGCCCACCGTTGACAGCCCCGACTGTCCTTGCTGGTGGGAAATCAAGGGGCGACAGCAAAAAGTGCTGCCGCCCTTTCCCATAATCGAAGAAAGGGGGAGTTTCCATGACCGAACAGGAAGCCTATCAAGAACATATCCGCTATACCCATGATACCTATTGCCGGATTGTTATTCGCCATGCGTCCTTTGACGCTGCCCGTATGCTGGCGGCGAGGTGGAAACGGGAAATCTCCCTTGAATATTTGACCGAAGAAAAGTTTGTCCCACTAAGCACCACAGATGAGTATTTCCAAGTGCCGGACTATGGCGAAACCTATCCGTTCTCTGTCCGGGGTCAGACGATACTTTTAGACAGCCGTTCCCTTGCGGCGGCTCTTGCCCGGCTGCCGGAACAGACGCAGGAGGAAATCTTTTTGTATTACTTCCAGCACTTGACGCAGAAAGAAATTGGAGAACAAAGCGGCTGAAAGAGGAAATGGAGGTGCTGTCCCATGAGTAACCGACTTCTCCCCTATGACACGATTATAAAGGCACATGAGGGCGACCCAATAGCGATACAAGCTGTCCTTGAGCGCTACGCTGGATATATCCGCTACTTCTCCAAAATGAACGGCTATTATAACTCTGATATGGAGGACTACATCAGAACGAAGCTGATTGAAAGCCTGTTCAAGTTCCGGCTTGACCGTTGAGTTTGTATTGCTGATATGATAAAATTATTTCAACAAGCTTAGAAATTATATATATCGTATTAGGAGGTATAATGTATGGCGAAAAAGGTATATTTAGTAATTCTAATTTTTATGGTTTTAACATTATTGAGTGGCATTCCACACCTGATAGAAGGAATTTATGCGAGAGGTATGGCAGAAGTAAATTATGGTATCATTGGCTTTCCCATACTTATAGGTATATGGAGTTTCTATAAATACAGAAAAGCGAAATAAGTAGTAAAAAATGGGGATGATAAATTTCTCATTTGCCATACCGAACCACCATAAAAACTGAATATCCCGCCGCCCCGCAGCGGCACACGAAGCAGTAAATCCGAAAAAGATTTGCTGCTTTTTTACGCCCATTTTTGGCAAATTTCCAAAAGTTCCGTATTAGACAGTGAAGCCAAAAAAGATTGCCGTTTTTTTCAGACAGCGGGCAAAACACAGCTTCCAAAACGCCTTATTGTTGGGAAAGACCGAGCCGCCGGAAAAGTTCTTGCCGGAAAGTTCGTCCATTCTGCTCTTTTGTGGTTTGTAGGGAGTAAGGGGGAGAATGCCAGCCCGCCGCCTTTTATGAAAAAAGCTGGTTATAGATTTCTCAAAAAAGTGGCAGTAGCAAATGAGGGCAATCCGGTAGCCTTTTATAAAAAAGCTGGTTGCGATTTTCTGAAAAAGTGGCAGTAGGAAGTGAACAGCAGTCCGGCAGTTTCTTAGAGCAAGATTCTACCACAGTACCAAAATTCGCTTTTCGCTCATTTTGCCCCTGCGGGAATCTTGTTGGGGAGTGCCTTCCCCAAACCCTGCTTATGCGGCTTACGCCGCTGAAAAATCCCTCAAAATATTTTTTCGGATTTTTCAAAAACAGTTCCGCTTCACACCCCGTTTTTCTCCTATTAGTGAGAGGACACCACGCACAGAAAGGAGGTCTGCCGACCATGAAAAGATACAACACACCGCACCGCAGCCGGGTAGTCAAGACACGCATGACCGAGGAAGA